>OBAR01001668.1_pt1 | contig 18049 bp, 17 predicted proteins | sample 1517911 | NCBI WGS metagenome assembly OBAR01 (sample SAMN04571709, study PRJEB22368) | human gut metagenome | biome: human gut; material: stool | host: Homo sapiens | place: Luxembourg | collected 2012-10-26
GCAACGCTCCCCGGAACCGGCAGGCGCACCGCAGCCATAACCGTGCTCGTCACAGGAGCCAACGGGCAGCTGGGCAACGAAATGCGCAGGATCGCGGCGACAGATGCGACAACAGCCCCGGCGGCAGCAACCGCTCCGGGCAACGTCCGCTACCTGTTCACCGACGTCGCCGAGCTGGACATCACCGATCCCCAAGCCGTGCGGCGCACGATGCGGGAGAACGACGTGGAGGTGATCGTCAACTGCGCCGCATACACCAACGTCAACAAAGCCGAAGAGGACGAAGCCGCGGCGGACCTGCTCAACCACCGCGCAGTGGCGAACCTCGCTGCCGCTGCCCGGGAACGGGGAGCCACGCTGATCCACATCTCCACCGATTACGTCTTCGGAGGGGACGGAAACGTCCCCCGCCGCGAGGACGATCCCGTAAGGCCGCTGGGCGTATACGGACGCACGAAGCTCGCCGGGGAGAAGGCCATCGCCGAAGCCGGCTGTGCCGCACTGATCCTGCGTACCGCATGGCTCTACTCCGAGTTCGGAAACAACTTCGTCAAGACCATGCTCCGGCTAACTGCCCAGACGCCCCGGGTAAAAGTGGTCTTCGACCAGGCGGGAACGCCCACGTACGCCGCAGATCTCGCCGGGGCCATACACCGCATGATCTCCTCGGGGGCATACCGGGGAAACGAAGGGACTTACCACTTTTCCAACGAAGGGGTATGCTCCTGGTACGACTTCGCTCACGAAATCGCGGTACTGGCAGGGCTCGACCCCGCACGGGTGATACCCTGCCACTCCGAAGAGTTCCCCTCCCCTGTCGAAAGGCCCCGCTATTCCGTGCTCGACAAAACCAAAATCAAAGAGACTTTCAACCTAACGATACCCTACTGGCGCGATGCGCTCGAGCGATGTCTCGAACGCCTGGGGGCGCAAACGGCCGGCACGGCAATTTAACTCTCCTTGCATATGACCTTCCAACGCAATTTACTCGTCACCGGCGGAGCCGGTTTTATCGGCAGCCATGTAGTACGGCTGCTGGTCAACAAATATCCCCAATACCGAATCGTCAACCTCGACAAGCTGACCTATGCCGGCAATCTGGCCAACCTTGCGGACGTCGAGAATGTCCCGAACTACGCTTTCGTAAAGGCCGATATCTGCGACTACGAAAGGATGCGAGAGCTCTTCCGCGAGTACGCTATTGACGGGGTGATACACCTCGCGGCCGAAAACCATGTCGACCGATCGATCCGGGACCCGTTCACCTTCGCCCGGACGAACGTCATGGGAACGCTGTCGCTGCTTCAGGCGGCCAAGGAGCAATGGAACGGAGATTACGAGGGGAAACGGTTCTACCACATATCCACCGACGAGGTCTACGGAGCGCTGCCGATGACACGGCCCGAAGGCGAGCCGAACGGAAACGAGTGCGGAGGGGGACCCTACGGAGACAAGTTCTTCACCGAGCGGACCAAGTACGATCCGCACAGCCCCTACTCGGCCAGCAAGGCTTCGTCGTACCACTTCGTCAGGGCCTATCACGATACATACGGCCTGCCGACGCTCGTGACCAACTGCTCGAACAACTACGGACCTTATCAGTTCCCCGAAAAACTGATCCCGCTGTTCATAAACAACATCCGAAACGACAGACCGCTGCCCGTCTACGGCAAGGGGCAGAACGTCCGCGACTGGCTATACGTGGAAGACCATGCACGGGCCATTGACCTGATTTTCCACAAGGGGAAGATCGCCGAGACGTACAACATCGGGGGATTCAACGAGTGGAAGAACATCGATCTGATCAAAGTCATAATCAAAACCGTCGACCGACTCTTGGGAAGGCCGGAAGGTGCGAGCGAAAAACTGATTACCTACGTCGCAGACCGGGCCGGGCACGACCTGCGTTACGCGATCGACTCCACGAAGCTCAAGGAGGAATTGGGCTGGGAACCGACCCTCCAGTTCGAAGAAGGCATCGAAAAAACCGTCCGCTGGTATCTCGATAACCAAAAGTGGATCGATAACGTGACCTCGGGGGAGTATGTAAAATACTACGAGGAGATGTATCAGAATAGGGAATCTTAGGAGATAACCAAATCGGAGTAGGATTGTATCATCCTCGGAATACTTTACACCCACTAGCCATATCCGTAACCGCAATCCGGTAAAACTGAAGAATACTGAAAATACCCCATCAGTGTGCCATATCAGTTTTCATCAGATTATTTCACGTCTACTGTAAGGTAAGACGTGCCCCTAAATAGGACGTGTCAAACCGATTCGTCAGTTAACCACTTTCCATCTTATATAATTCCCCCGCATGGAACACTTTTCCGTATTGATGTCCGTGTATATCAGGGAACAAGCGGCTTTGCTGGATCGTGCCCTGCAAAGCATACTTGTCAATCAATCGGTCAAACCGTCCGAACTCGTATTGGTCGAAGACGGACCATTGACAGATGGGTTATACCACGTTATCGACAAATACAAACAAATATTTCCCGAACTCGTGTCCGTTAAACTGCCGCAAAACGGAGGGTTGGGCAATGCTCTGAACGCAGGAATGAAACAATGTCGGTATGAGTGGATTGCACGTATGGACAGCGATGACATATCCTTACCGACCCGATTCGAGAAACAACTCGAATACTTGGAAACGCACCCGGACACCGACGTTTTGGGATGCGCTCTCGGCGAATTCGAAGACAACGAGCATAAGGTAATGTCAATTAAAGCATGCCCTGTCTCAGTCGATTCCTACATTAAGTTTCGTTCGCCGGTAAACCATCCTACAGTATTTTTCCGCAAATCGTCCGTGCAGAGTGCCGGAGGATACCAGCACTGCCATTTCATGGAAGACTACCACCTTTGGATACGAATGTATGCAATGGGAATGCATATTACCTCTCTGCAAGATGTATTATACCTGTTCAAAATGGATCAAAATACATTGAAGCGTAGGGGAGGGTGGAAATATGTAATTTCAGAATTGGAAATTCAACAACTATTACGTCAACAACATATTATTTCTCCAGTCCAATATATCGCAAATATTCTTATCCGTTGTGGAGGAAAACTGATTCCGAGCCTTGCAAGATCTTACTTTTACAGGACATTTTTCAGAACTCGGCTATCCAAACAACAGACGACATCGTTCTTGTATACTGTGAAAACTTCACATAAAGAAGGAGATCGGTCGTAAAATAAATAACAACGACATTCTTATGGTTGTCAGACAAACAGAATCAAGAACACGGAAAAGTATCCGGAATGCACAAGTAGCTTTATTCTACTACTGCATTAACCTGATTCTGCAATTCTTTTCCCGAAAGATATTCTTAGATCGTTTGGGGGCAGAAATCCTTGGATTGAACACGACAGCTATGAATCTGTTACAATTTCTCAATTTGGCAGAACTAGGGATCGGTTCGGCTGTCAGTTTTACATTATATAAGCCGTTGGTAGAGAACGATCATCTTAAAATCAATGAAATAGTTTCCGTTCAGGGTTATTTATACCGGAAAATCGGATTTTTTGTACTTGGCTCTGCGCTAATTCTGATGTGTTTCTTTCCATGGCTTTTCGCCAAAGCCAATCTGCCTTTGTGGTATGCTTATGCGACTTTCATTGTGTTGCTTGCCTCTTCACTGGCGGGCTATTTTTTCAACTATCGGCAGATCGTACTTACCGCGGATCAGAAAGACTATAAGTTGAATTTCGTAGTGCAAAACATCAAAGCACTCAAAATCGTCACGCAGATTATTGCCATTTCCTTGTTAGTCAATGGATATGTCTGGTGGTTACTTTTGGAATTCATAGCTACTGTCGTGACGGTTATAGCCATCAATTGGATCGTACGTAAAGAATATGCATGGTTGGTTTCGAACCCTCAGCAAGGACGCTTGCTGAAAAACAAGTACGGAATCATTATTACGAAAATTAAACAGCTATTCTTTCACAAAATTGGCAGTTTTGCCTTGACCCAAATCAGTCCATTGATAATCTATGCGTTCACATCACTTACGGTTGTGGCTATCTACGGAAATTACATGCTGATTGTTATGGGAATCATGGCCTTACTGGGCGCTGTATTCAACAGTATCGGTGCCGGCATAGGCAATCTGGTTGCTGAAGGAAACAGGAAACATATTCTACGCGTATTCAATGAGTTATTCAGTTTTCGTTTTCTATTGGTTTGTACCGCTTGCTATGGTGTTTACATGTTGGCACAACCTTTTATCACTTTATGGGTCGGTAGTTCTTATTTGATCGATTCTCTCTCTCTCTCATTAATCGTCGTTATCTTGTATTTCAATACGATGAGATCGGTAGTCGATTCCTATATTTCCGCTTACGGTCTGTTTCATGATATCTGGGCTCCGATTACGGAAGCGTGTCTGAATATTGGTCTTTCCATTCTGTTCGGCTACTTCTGGGGACTACCGGGCATTTTAAGCGGTGTTTTGGTAGGCCTATTCTTGATCGTATTCATATGGAAGCCCATTTTCATGTTCCGTGAAGGATTAAAGGAATCTTTGTGGATATATGTCCGGATGTATATCAAACATATCGCCGCCTTGGGCATTGTGCTACCAACCGTTACATACATCATCCGACATATTGATTCGACACCTGCTTCGATTCTCGATTTGCTCATCTATTCGCTAATCGTTACAGGGTTGTTTTTCGTCGCCCTGGGAGTCGTTTTATATGCAATCTCTCAAGGAATGAGGGATGCAGTCAGCCGATTTTTGAAAGTTGGAAAAATATAGCCCTGATCATGACTCCAATAGCTAAAGTTTCCGTAATCGTTCCCGTGTACAACGTCGAACAATATTTTGAAAAGTGCCTCCGATCTTTGTTCGGACAGACTTTGCAACAAATTGAATATCTGTTTATCGACGACCGAACACCCGACAAAAGTATCGCACTATTGAATAAAGTCCTGTCCGATTATCCTTTGCGTGAACCGTACGTAAAAATCATCGTACAGCCTCAAAATCTAGGACAGGGTGCGGCCCGCAAACGAGGAATGGAAGAAGCCACAGGTGAGTATGTCATTCACTGCGACAGTGACGACTGGATAGAACCGGACATGTACGAATCCATGTACAATACGGCTATACAAGAAAATGCCGATATAGTTTGTTGCGACCGTTGGGTCGAATTAACAGGGAAAAGTATTCATGTCAGTTATCCTTATGAAAAAGAAACACTGGATATGCTGTCCCAATGTGAAGTATTCATGCTTTTTCCCGCTCTATGGAACAAGTTGGTTCGAAGACAATTGTATATAACCCATGCATGTTATCCGTTTGAAGGGATCAACATGTGGGAAGACAGAGGGGTATCTGTCCGGCTACGCTATTATTCATCTAAGACTGTAGTGCTTCGCAAACCGTTTTATCACTACAATCAAACCAACTCACACTCCATCGGTAAAAACGTCACGAAAGAGCACATTCGACAAGAAATGGCTTGTGCCCATTATGTCGAAAGGTTTTTCAAACAACAAGGTGAGAATGTATACAACCGTTTCACATTGCCGATCGCTAGCCTGAAATTCGAATCGAAATCAAGTTTACTGACGAATCCTAACACTCGCAATCTGGAAAAATGGAAAGCAATTTATCCTGAAACACACCAGTTTGTTATGCGCTATACAAACTTGTCACTTATTTCAAGGCTGCTGTTCCGAATCGCTATCTTCAATCCCGCAGTAGGCTGTTTTCTGTTTGACTGGAAGCGACGCATAGGGAACAAAATTAGACATTTAAGAGAGGTCATAAATATTATGCAATGAATTGGAAAAAGATTACGAGAATATGGCAATACTGTCAAAGATTCGCGACGGGATATTTTAGCGACATTAGGCGTCATGTCTGCTATTCGCTCGCTTATCAGAACAAGAAAAAACTGGGCAAAGATTCCCTGAGATGTTCGATCATGTTATTGAACCACCAACTTGAAAAAGCTCAGACATATCCTCGACAAAAACAGAATTATGGACGGGAAAAAATTTTGCAGTTGCTTTCCTTGTTAGAAAATTACGATACAAAGTTGGGGGCCGATGATTTGTTTGACACATCTTTGGGCGTTTTACAAAGTCATTTTGCCAATCCGTATGCCTATAAAGACAACGAGCTGCGACAGAGATTCGACCGATTACGCTCGAATCGGCAGTCTGTTCCAATTGCTTGTCGTGGGGGAATACTCGAGTTCGACAGTTCGCGCCTACAAACATGGAATGAATTGGGCGCTTTTCTCAATTCGCGACGAAGCTGTCGGCATTTCTCCTCGAAAATCATTCCAGACGAAGAGATAGTCTCAGCCGTTCGGCTCGCTATGACCGCCCCTTCGGCATGTAATAGGCAGCCTATACGCATTCATTGTTATAAAAATAAGGAACAGATACGAAAAATCATTGAGGCCCAACAATCGGATATTGAATGGTGCCTCGAAGCAGATCGTTTGATTATCGTGACAGCGAATGATTATTATTATCGTGACTATCTCGAGCGTAATCAAAAAATGTTCGATGCCGGCCTGTTTGCAATGCTTTTGAACCTTGCATTGCATAATCGGCATATCGGTTCTTGTTTCAAAATGGCACAAAAAGACACCAAAATCGATTTAGAAACCAAGCATTTGGCAAATATCAATCCGCAAGAAGATATTTGTGTACTGATGCTACTTGGTTATTACCCTGAACACCCTTTTGTAGTAGCCCGGTCGTTCCGGATTGACATAGAACACGTCCTAACTATACATTCCTGAAATGAAAATATTAATTATCAATCAACACAGTCACAATCATGGAGACGAGGCTGCCGGAAAAGCGCTGATCCGATCTTTATATGAAGAAGGATTTCGCGACATAGCGGTTTCATACAATTTGGCCAAGACTGATCCCGAAAGTATGTTTCATTATAAAACAGTTCGACAGATATCTTCTGTTATACGGGATCGAGGGTCATGGCGTCTGGCCAAATGGGCGATGAAATATCCGCATTCGATATACCGCTTTCTGCCCCGTTACCGAAAAGACTATTGGGAAATTCGCAAAGCCGATTACGTTATTAGCGCCCCCGGAGGTATCAATATGGGTTTATATCGCGATTACGGCTATGTATGGCGATTGAGTGAAGCTGTTAGACTAGGCAAAAAAGTGGCGATCTATTCACCTTCGATAGGACCGTTCGATACACAAGATTTTTTCTACAATACATCACAAAACATATTGCGACAAGTAGATTTCTTATCTCTTCGTGACAAAAAAAGTTGCGATTATGCTGATAATTTAAATGTTAGCTATATAGCTTCGATCGATACGGCATTTTTGGAGAGTCCGGATAGTCCATTGTCAGAGGAACTTCAAGCACTCTTGCCCGAACATTATGCGGTGCTTGTACCAAATCAGCTTTACACATGGCATGTTCGTTACAAAGGAACAACCGACGCTACGCAGATCGATCGCTTTTACGAGCAATTGATCGACCGTTTTGTTCAAAACGGGATTCGAGTGGTTTTGCTGCCTCAGCTGTTCGGGAACACGAATGGCAGTGATGAAGTCTATTTCAATACATTGAAAAAAGATAACGAATCGGTAATCGTTGTCCCTGCAAAATACGATTCCGATGTCCAACAGAAGATCATACAGAATTCCTCTTTCGTAGTGGGTGCCCGTTATCATACAATCGTATTCGCCATAAACAATGCGGTACCGTTTGCCTGCCTTTCCTATGAACATAAAATGGAAAATATGTTGGAGACACTGGATTTACAAATATTAAATAACCGCATCGACGATGCTTTCGCAAATCCGGCATCCAGTATCGAACATATATGGGATTTGTACGTCGAAAGGGAACGATACACCAAATCCGTAGACAATGCCAGATCTGTGGCTAAAAGGATGGCAGTTCAGACGTTCGACCGACTGCTCGAGTGTCTTCATCAAGCAGAAAATTAAGATTAAACGAAGGACAATAATATGTTGCCAATCATAGTCATCGTCGGTTTCTTCACACTATTTATCTGTTCGTATACGATGACTAAAAGTTTTGTTCATCCTGCCGTAATTGTCAGTTTGTTATGGGGGATTATTCTGCTCATATATCAAACGGTCAATCATGATTTATTCCCATTGTCAGAACGGTTCTTTCGAATGATTTTTTTGTGGGTATCGTTATTTTGTATCGCGTCGTTATCATTGTACAAAATCAAAATAAACTTTCCCCGGTGGATTTGGGCCTCAGTGCCCAATCCGCATTTGTTGAGATTTCTTTTCCCCTTTCTGACACTCGCCACGATTTATAACATATACAGGCTATATACCATCAGCGAAGGAAGTAGTTTCTACAATATAATGCAGGAGATAGAGCTTCCCCTCGATCTACAAATTCTCGCGTATGTAGATAAGGTCTCTCTCCTGCTTTGCCTATGCATGCTCCTGTTCAAGACCCCATTCAAAAAATACGAGATAATCCTTTTTACGCTACTGTTATTTACCGGATACGCACTGGTCAGTGTTAAAACCGTATTCTGCCAGTTACTGTTCGCTTTTTTCTTCACGCTCTACTACCTCAGAAAATTAACATTGCGCAGGGTGCTTACGGTTGTCGGCGGATTTACCGTTTTGATCGTAGGTATACAGATGTTCCGAGGCAACTACATCGAACAAGGCAAAGAATTCAAGGCTTCCGATTTCTTGCTGCTGTACGCTTTGTCTCCGCTGCCTGCCTGCGATATGGTATTGAATCATGAAGTGAATTACCAGAAAGGGAAAACCCTGCGCTTTTTCGATGCTATTGCAGCCAAAGCCGGTATTGCGGAACCGCCTCAAGGCGACGGCGAGGATTTATGGGTTAAGGTTCCGATTCCCACGAATGCCTACACTGTCATGTTTAAATTTTATAATGATTACGGTCAATGGGGAGTCGGTTTTTTTTCCGTGATTCTCGGTCTTTTTTGGGGCATATTATATAAAGGTGTTCAATATGGCTGTGCCTATTTCATTTTATTATACGCTGTATTGTTCTACACTCTACCCTTCCAGTTTTTCGCCGATTTCATCTTTACGTTTTTTTCCGTCACACTACAGATCGTCATTATTGCGAGTCTGTTTTTCGTAAGGTTCAGGTTTAAAATCACTCAATTACAATGAAAATAGACATTATTCTGGCGACTTATAACGGGGCACGATTTATCAGGACACAGATATGTTCCGTGTTAAGTCAAACATATCCGCATTGGCGCCTTCTTATACACGACGATGGTTCGACAGACGACACCGTCCGTATCGTTAAAGAAATGGCAGCCTCGGATACACGCATCCAACTAATCGAAGACGGTGTAAAAGGACTGGGACCTGGCGGCAACTTCATGCATCTGCTCCGCTGTTCTGAGGCTCCCTATGTTTGTTTGTGTGATCAGGACGACCTTTGGTTAGAAAACAAACTATCTGTCATGTTAGAAGCAATCGAACAGAAAGACAACACCCGGCCGCAAGTGATCGTAACCAATGCATACCTATGGACATCCGGCCAAGACAATCGTATTAAAGGCAAATCCAACTCGTGTGTCTATACAAAACTTAAGGACGTACTATTTGTCAACGGAGGAATGCAAGGCGCCACAATGATATTAAACGCTACCATGCGGAAATATATCAACAAACCATACAGGCATATAGCAATGCACGATCAAGTAATCACTTTAGCCGGGATCGTAACGCAAGGCATTGATGTGCTAAATGCGACCCTTTTTCTGTACAGGCAACATGAACAGAATTACACAGCCCATATTCCCATTTCTTTCAAAGAAAGAGTCATCAAAACCATCCGAAATACAGGACTGCCTGTTGTTGAGCAAAATTATTATGAGGGAGCAAAATCCTTTTACGAAATGCACCGCGATACAATATCACAAAAAGAATGTCGGTGTTTTGAACTATATCTTTCCTACCCTTCCATGGGAAAAATCAAGCGTTTCTTTTCCATATGGACAAACGGATTCACATTAAGAAATTCATCTCCAATATTATTACTCAAACTTATTTTAAGACGATATATATGAATCTACGATCCAAACTGTCTCTCGGGGAATGGAATATTGGATTGGTTCCTGTTCATGCAGGTTCCATCGATTTTTCTTCTGTACGCTGGATCAAACATAGGTATCGTAACAGTTGTTTCGCCGATCCTTTTATATATCGTGTCGGGGAAAACACGATCGAATTGTTTGTCGAGCAGATTTTTTTCTGGCATAAAAATGCGAGACTGGCCAAACTGACGGTCGATCGCCAATCCGGTTTACTGCTACAATGCACGCCTATTCTTCAGCTCGATACTCATTTATCATATCCGTTCATCATTCGACGGAATGGCAAAATATACGTCATGCCCGAAAATGTGGCTTCCGGCCGATTAGATCTATACGAATATGACGAACGGTCCGAAAAATTACGGTATTTGCATCCTGTCATACATATGCCGTTGGCTGACGCTACGATCGTCGAATGGAACAATTCATATTACTTGTTCGCTACGAAAAAAGGAACGGATAACTCCGATTTGTACATATGGGTTTCGGAAGAAATTTTCACGGGTTACCGGCCGATATGTGGCAAACCCGTTAAATCGGATTTAACGGGCAGTCGGATGGCCGGGGCATTCTGGCGACACAAAGGTCGCCTGTTCCGTCCTGCTCAGGACTGCAACGGTGGATACGGCAAGGGAATCCTCGTTTATGAAATAACGGATTTGTCTGTGCACGGTTACAAAGAGCAGTTGATCGAGTGTTTTTATCCTTCGGATCCTTATTATAATGCAGGAATACATACGCTTAATTATCATCAGGACATAGGCGTCATAGACGGATACCGGGTGAGAGTCAACCCGCTAATGAAACTAGCAAGAAAAATCAACAGATAGAAATACAATGGAAATCATAAATAGACGAGTTTTTTCGACATCCAACAAACAATGCCCACGATTCCCCATACGCAACATAAAGGATGACTCGAATATGTCGAAACGAAACGCCAAAAAGAGAAACTGTATTTTGTAGACGATGTCCAATACCTACGATTTGTTGCTGGGGAGAAATCTATGCTCAACCTTTTGTCGGTTGCGTTCTGCGAATTGAAGGCGAGAGTATCAGTGGAGAGATTTCCGTAAGAGCGATTAAAGAGTTCTATGACGGAATAGTGCAATACGTGAAAGAACATAAATTTGCTTTCGTCCGGGTTTCGAGCAATCTATTTTATGATACGAATTACGAAATAGGTATCAGACAGGCGGGGTTCATCCGTCTGATGTCGTTGATGCTTTGCCCGTTTACGGTTGTACTGGAATCGGACCAGAACCGCCCCCCCCAAAGAGCTGGCATTATCAATATGCACAGGCCAAACGTTCGAATTTGCGATTCGAATCGGTCGAGCATCTATCGAAAGAAAACATGCGCCTGTTTGTCAAAATGTATGCAGAAATGGCGACTGCAAAAGGGCTCTCGCACGTTCCGGACGAACGCTCACTGAGCAAGTTATCGCAATACGACGAGTACAGATTGTTTTTCGTGTATTCTCCGGGAAACGTCCCGTTAGCGGTCCATCTGGACTATATGTGTCACCATCAAGGGTTTCACATTATGGTAGTCAATACAAATGAAGCTTGTGATCATAAAGGCGCGGCTCATTATTTAATAGAAAGCGTATTCGAGTGGATGAAAGAACGCGGAATCGATTGTTACGATTTAGGACGAATCAGTCCGGGTATACGTAGTTCGAACTGCGTATGTGAATTCAAACGTTATTTGGGAGGAGAAGAGCGGGTATACAACGGTGAATGGTTCTACACGAACAAAAAATGGATCAATCGTTTTTGAAATGAATATCGTATACATTATCAATCAGTTGCGAAGATCTGGTCCGGTAATCGTTTTGTACGACATCATTCGGAATCTGGATCGTGCTTGCTTCACACCGATCATTGTCAGGCTGATGGAAGACGACCCGGACCGCACAATGACACAGGCCTTCATCGCCATGGGAGTCAAAGTGATCCCTTTGCAATATTCTTTCTACGATCTGGAGCTTAAAACGGCAAAGGTCGCACACTCGTTGGATCAACTCCTTGCATCTAGACGGGTCGGTATCATCCATACGCATGGCTACCATCCGGTACTAGTCGCCTCGCACATGGCGCTGAAGTGTCCAAAAATAGAAACGCTCCATTGCGTTTGCAATGAAAATTTCGTCGATTCGAAAGGGATACTGTTGGGCACATACATGTCTCAACGATATTTAAACCGATTAGGCAAACTGCACGGATGCGTCGCCATCTCAGATACGGTCAAGCGATTCTATGCTCGAAAAATCAAGAACATTCCCATCCGCAGAATCTATAATGGGATCGATTCGAAAAGATTCCACCCTATATCGGCAGTCGAAAAACGAGCGTTACGAGCAAAACTCGGTTATTCCGACCAAGAAACGATATTCGTGGCGATCGGTTCCATCGGCCGGGGAAAAGATCCTCTGTCTGTCATCAAAGCGTTCCAGAGTGTTTTCTCTGATTCGGATTCCTGTCGAAATACCCGGCTAGTATTTCTCGGGAAAGGCCCTCTGCTTTCACGATGCCGTACCCTCACCGAGAGCAATCCTTCGATCGAACTGAAGGGATACGTAACCAATGCGGATGAATATTTAAAAATCGCCGACTGTTCGATATGTGCATCCCGGTCGGAAGGGTTCGGGTTGAATTTCATTGAATCGGTCATGGCCGATGTGCCCGTCATCGGTTCGGATATAGGGCCGTTCAGAGAGTTCATTGAACTCTATCCCGATCTGAAAGCCTTACAGTTCCATTCGGGAAATAGCAAAGAATTGACTGAAAGAATACGTCAATACAAGAAAACAAATATCGACATATCTTCGTTCGGAATCGATGCCAGATGCCGGTTTTCATCGAAACGTATGGCGCAAGAATACATGGATCTTTACACGGAAATAGGAATACGACTCAAATAATACAACGACATGCTTGAAACACGCAGTGAGATGAACCGCCTGGCCGGCCAGGCGGAGATACTCCACCGAATGGATGAGGCTACCCGAAAAAAGCTGCAACACGAACTGGTCGGAATATATATGGACATCCAGAGTGTATGCAGACAGCACCAATTGACGGTCATGCTGGCCGGAGGATCTGCGTTGGGGGCTGCTCGTCACAGCGGTTTTATCCCTTGGGACGACGACTTGGATTTGATGATGCCGAGAAAAGATTACGACCTTTTTTTGAAGATATTCGAACCGTCTCTTTCCCAAAAATACATTCTAACGTCACCTAACACGCTGGCCCATTCCAAAAACCTATTCGCTAAAATATACAAAAAAGGAACTGAATTTCTCGAATTACAAGATATTGGCACGCCATTTCCTCACGGGATATTCGTAGACATTTTTCCCATAGAGAATGTCCCCGAGAATAAGGTTGTCAGAATAATCAAAGGGCTATTGGCCGACATAATCTCCTACGTCACAGTTTCCGTATTTTATTTTCGATATGGAAACCGCTTTTTCAAAGAATACATGTCAGCGAATAGACGGGCAAAATGGAATTATCGATTGAGAATTACTATTGGTTTTATGTTTTCGTTCGTATCTCATCGACAGTGGTGTAATTTTTTTGACAGTTTCGTCCGCTCGAGCCATCCCGGACGCTATGTTACGATTCCAACGGGCCGGAAACATTATCGAGGAGAGATCATTGAACGTGCAAAGCTTTTCCCGCCCGTTCACGCTGATTTCGAATGTCATCAGGTGAAAGTTCCAAGAGACAACGATGCTTACCTAAAAAACCTTTACGGCGATTATATGAAAATTCCGTCTGTCGAGCATAGAGAGCAACACTATATTGTCCGAATTGATTTAGGAACCATTTAATCCGAACAAATGAATATTGTTGTTATACTCTCCGGAGGCGTAGGCAGCCGGATGAAAATGTCGCGACCGAAACAATACATCCTTGTTAATGATAAACCTGTTTTTTTGTATTCATTTCTCCAATTCTGCCACAGAACGGACATTGATGCATTTGTAATTGTTGTCGCCCCTGAATGGGAAGAGTTCATACAGAAAACCTTACGAACAATAACAGTTCAACAACCTGTTTTTTATGCCATACCGGGAAGCTGTCGACAGAGTTCTATTTTCAATGCAATGTCTGTTGCAAAAGAAAATCTGTATATAAAAGACAAAGACTTGATAGTAATTCATGATGCAGTTCGTCCGTTAGTTTCTGATTCCATCATTTCAAAATGCTTGAAATACTACGAAGGTTTTGATGGCGTTTTACCGGTTATTCCTTTAAAAGATACTGTATATCGAAGTAATGATAGTGTAAATATTGTAGAATTATTACCGCGTCATGAATTATTTGCAGGACAATCTCCTGAAAGTTTTTATTTTTTGAAGTACTGGACTGCCCATAAGAATCTCTCCGAATCAGAAATGGGGCACATCACAGGAGGAGCCGAATTGGCTCATCGTGGAGGTTTAAAAATTAGATTGATAGAAGGATCTGAATTAAATTTCAAAATTACGACTACGAAAGACCTTGATGACTTTCAAACATTTTTGAATATATATCGACCTCCCCAATAAATTGCGAAATGCAAACTCTATTAAAAGTAAAAATAGCAGTAAAAAATTGCATTTTTGTAAGATGATCTTCTGAAAGATAGTACGGAGAACTGTACTGTTGAATCCTGATAAATGTAGTTATATAATCGAATACAAAGATTTATAAAATCTCTTAACATAAGAAATATCCTTTATATAACATCATTTAGAGCATAAAAAAACGGAAACGCATAGGGGTATCCTTGACACTGTCTACAATATTATGTAAATGGTAATACGGGTCGGAATGACCCGTATTATTTTTTGTATAATATTAAGAGTTTGATTTTATGGACAGTGTTATGTCAAGAAAGAAGGAGGCGGTTCCGTCGGGACTGCTGAGCAAAGAGTTTTTAAGCCAGTTCAAGACCGAAGCCGATGTAAGCAAGTTTTTCAAGGAGTTGCATTCACAGGTCTTGGAGCAAAAGGCTTCAGGATTCCCATTTGGGTTACGAAAAGCATTCGGCCGATGGCAACAATACGGGCAACTCACGCAACGGTTCATTTCCCAAGAAGATTCAGACCGAGTACGGCGAGGGCGTGATCCAGATCCCCCGCGACCGACGTTCGGAGTTCGAGCTCGTGGTGGTGTCCAAGCACCAAAGCCGCGGATTGTCTATCGAGAAGTTGTTCATCTCGCTTTACGCCCAAGGACTGAGCGTATCGGATATAGAAGGCGTGCTTCGTGATATTTACGAGATCAACTTCTCTACGTCGGCCATACCCACGTCGAACCTTAGGTCGAGCGACTGGTGATTGTACTCGTCCAACTTACCATGGCAATGCTCGTGCAGCATAACTGAGCTCGAGACCATATATGAAGCGGTGATGGAAAAAACGAAAGGAGAACCTTTCGCCCAATATGCCCGGTAGAATTATCTGCCCGAATACAGGTAAAGTTAGGTTACTCTGTTTAAAGTAATCCCCGGCTTACGATAAGCAGATCGGGGATTTGATGTTATACTTAGTCTGTTGTATCGGGCTAACCGGGAACCTCGGTTTGAACTATCCGGAATTTCCGGATAGTTGCCATAGAAGAACGACTCCTTTCGTCAATCTTCTGCGTCAGCCGCTCCTTTTCGCGTTAGAACGGTTTTTTGACATGGCGCATATTGTTGAGCAGGGTTTCGCGGATGCCGGATTCGGGATAGACGATGTTGCGGCCGCCGATAACGGTGAAAGGTATTTGCCGTGTGTCCCGTAGGTTCTGCAACGTGCGGGGCGAGATATGCAGGTAGGCGTACACTTCTTCTCCCGTAAGGTACCGTTCTTTCATAACCGAGGGGCGGTAATTGTCGAGGGCTTTCCGCAAAGCCTTTTCCGTTTCACTGATCTGCGAAAAGGCCTTCTTGACCTCTTCGCTTTCGCTGTTCAAAAAATCCCAAGACATGACCTACTTTCTTTTAATAGTTTTACTTTCGAGGTATTCTGCCACGTCGCTCTCCCGGTAGAAGAATTTACCGCCCACCGAAGTATAAGGCAGTAGCTTTTTATTGCGGTAAGTTTGAAGTGTACGTTTGGTGACGTTCAGCAATAAGCACACGTCCTGGCTGTCCAATCATCCCTCCGATATCTGAGGGTCGAATTTCTGCCGGACCTCTCCGGCAAGGGTCGATAACTCTTCCAGTCGGGCGAGGAGCTTTATCCATGTACGCTCCCCGACGCAAACGATTTTATCCATATTTTTCGGTATTAAATTTTACATGGTAACCGGTTCCCATGTAAAATTTAATACCGAAAAATACAGATGCAAAAAACCGGAGACGGACTCTTCGGAAAAAATCCGGATACAAAAAACGGAATGGGCGGACGGTTTATCCGATAATTTTTTTACCTTTATCCTTATCTATCGAACATTCGAACCCTTAATGAACCGAACTATGAATACCCGTACTTTCCGTTTCGCGCACGGCGCCGACCGCACTGCGCGATTAATTTTGTCGCTCTGCACCGTCTTGTGGCTGTCGTCCTGCTCGCAGCGCGAAGGACTGCAAATCACGGCCAATGTTCAACAAATCGACATGGGACGCACCGTGCAGATCGAAGCGAGCTACACGCCTTCGCAGGGCGATTCCGTCCGGGAAGTGATTCTGATGCCATACGTCAACGGACGCAGGTGGGGATCGCACGAATTTCCGGACAGCAACGGCAGGGCGCTGTTGCTGCTGCCGTTGCCAAACGTCGGCACGGCCGAAATCGAGGTGGTGGCCGTACCGCGCGACACGTCGCTGTGGTGCGGGCTGAAAGATTACAGGCCCTACCTGACCGGCAGGCCGATGCCGGACGCCGGACTGCATTCCAATAAAATCGACGTCGACGTCCGCCGCCGCGACATTCCGCAGCGACCGGAACATCCGACCGCATTCGTATCGCAATGGGAGCCGTGGTTCGCTCCGGGCAGCATGTGGACGACGGCTCAGGCCGTTCCGCTGGTCGGCTTTTACGACTTTACCGATCCCGACGTGATCCGCCAGCACCTGCTGTGGCTGATGGATTCGGGCGCCGACGCCGTGTTGTTCGACTGGTCGAACCATATCTGGGATTGCAAGCACTGGGACGAACGCGGCGACGGAGTGAACGCCATCGTGCACAACACCGAACTGGCGCTCGAAGTGATGGCCGACATGCGCGACGAGGGTCTTCCCGTTCCGCAGGCGATCATCATGCCGGGCCTGAGCAACGGCCCCCCGGCGACGATGGAAGCGCTGAACGAAGAGCTGAACTGGATCTACCAATACATGGTGCGCAATCCCCGCTTCAAAGGATTGTGGTACGAATACGACGGAAAACCGTTGACCGTCATTCTGGATACGGGAGCCATGGGCGTCAAGGAGGGCAAGACCGAAACGGCCTTCCGCGTTCCGTTTTTCAAGCAGACGCTCGGATGGACGGCCGAACAGATCGACGACCTGCGCCGACGAAATCCTCCGGTAGACAGCTCGCGCTTTACGATCCGCTGGATGTCGTCGCAAAACCAACTGACCGGACACGATAAGTTGGGGTATTGGAGCTGGATGGACGGTTCGCTGAAACCGACCGTGACCTATAAAGGGGACGTGGCCGAATGCACGACGGTCAATCCGGCCTGTTTCGCCGAAAACGGCTGGAAGGCGCCCGAAGCATGGGGCCGCCGGGACGGATGGACATACCTCGAATCGTTCAAAACCGCCCTCGAACACCGTCCGCGCATGGTAATGTTGCACCAATTCAACGAATTTACCGGTCAGGGATCGCACGGGTACGGGCCGGACAAGGATATTTTCGTGGACAGTTACAGCGTCGAATACAGCGACGATTACGAACCGGTATCGCTGACGGCCCCCGGATTCCGCGGCGACAACGGCGGATGGGGTTTCTATTACC
>OBAR01001677.1_pt1 | contig 17987 bp, 18 predicted proteins | sample 1517911 | NCBI WGS metagenome assembly OBAR01 (sample SAMN04571709, study PRJEB22368) | human gut metagenome | biome: human gut; material: stool | host: Homo sapiens | place: Luxembourg | collected 2012-10-26
TTAGCTGGTGGTTGTCGCTCGCTCAAGCTACTCAACACAAAAAAGCCACCCGCAGTCTCCTGCGGATGGCTCTGTCAGCACATCTTAACCCAGCAGCTCCAGCACACCGGCCTTGGGGCGGGCACCCACGGCCTGACGCACCAACTTGCCCTGCTCGAACACCAGCAGGGTGGGGATGCTCATCACCCCGAACTGTGCCGCCAGGTCCGGCTGCTCGTCCACATTCACCTTGCCCACCTTGACGTCGGTGCGCTCTTCGGCCACCTCATCCACGATGGGGCTGAGCATGCGGCAGGGGCCGCACCAGCTGGCCCAGAAGTCCAGCAGCACCGGCTTGTCGCTGTGCAGCACTTCCTGCGCAAAGTTTTCGGTCGTAATGGTCACAACTGCCATATTTTATCCCTCCGTAAAAGGTGTTTGTTTTTTCTGACAGCATCAGTATACCCCGGATGCCGCATGTTTTTCCGTGACCGGGTCACATAAAAAACGCGCCGCCGGGCACTCAGGCACGGCAGCGCGCTGCAAAATCGGTTTTACTTGTTCAGCATCTCATGTGCGGTCTTGCAGATGGTGGCAGCATCCAGGCCGTACTTTGCCAGCAGGTCCCATGCGGGGCCGGAGCAGCCGAACACATCCTGCACGCCCACGCGGCGCACGGGGGTGGGCAGCTTCTCGGACAGGACGGCGCACACGGCTTCGCCCAGACCGCCGATGACGTTGTGCTCCTCGGCGGTGATCACCTTGCCGCACTCTTTGGCCGCCTTCAGGACGATCTCCTCGTCCAGGGGCTTGATGGTGTGGATGTTGATGACGCGGGCATGGATGCCCTCGGCGGCCAGCTGCTCGGCAGCGATGCGGGCCTCGTTGACCATCAGGCCGGTGGCGATGATGGCAATGTCATTGCCTTCGGTGATCTGCTCGCCCTTGCCGATCTCAAAGTGGTAGTTGTCGGCATCGTGGAACACAGGCACCGCCAGACGGCCAAAGCGCAGGTAGACCGGGCCTTCCATGGCGTAGGCGGCACGCACAGCGGCGCGGGCCTCCACGTCATCGGCGGGGCAGATGACGGTCATGCCGGGGATGCTGCGCATGAGGGCAAAGTCCTCGCAGCACTGATGGGATGCACCGTCCTCACCCACCGAGATGCCGCCGTGGGTGGCACCGATCTTCACGTTCAGGTGGGGGTAGCCGATGGAGTTGCGCACCTGCTCAAAGGCACGGCCGGCGGCAAACATGGCAAAGCTGGAAACAAAGGGCACATAGCCCATGGTGGACAGGCCGGCGGCCACGCCCATCATGTTGCCCTCGGCAATGCCGCAGTCGAAGTGACGGTCCGGGTACGCCTTGCGGAACATGCCGGTCTTGGTGGCGGCAGCCAGGTCAGCGTCCAGCACCACCAGGTCGTCGTGGCCCTCAGCGGCCAGCTCTTTCAGGGTGTTGCCGTAGCTGTCACGGGTAGCGATCTTCTTCACTTCTGCCATCTTACTTGTCCTCCTCTTCCAGCGCGGCGTAAGCTGCATTCAGCTCCTGCATGGCCTGTGCGTATTCCTCATCGTTGGGGCCCTTGCCGTGCCAGTCAACGGAGTTCTCCATAAAGGAAACGCCCTTGCCCTTGAGGGTATCCAGAATGATGCAGGTGGGCTTTTCGTTCTCAGCGCGGAAAGCGGCGATGGCGCTCTCAATGGCATCAAAATCGTGGCCGTTGATGGTCAGCACGTTGAAGTTGAAGGCCTTCAGCTTCTCCTCCAGCGGGGCGCTGTTCATCACGGTCTCGGTGGTGCCGTCGATCTGCAGATGGTTGCGGTCCAGCATGACGCAGAGGTTGGACAGGCCGTAGTGAGAAGCAAACATAAAGGCTTCCCAGCACTCGCCCTCTTCCACCTCGCCGTCACCCAGGATGGTGTAAACATTGATGGGCTTACCGGCGTGCTTGGCACCCAGTGCCATGCCGCAGGCGGCGCTCACGCCCTGACCCAGACTGCCGGTGGACATATCCACGCCCGGCACACTGTTCATGTTGGGGTGGCCCTGCAGGTAGCTGCCGATCTTGCGCAGGGTCTTGAGGTCCTCCACCGGGAAGAACCCACGCTCAGCCAGCGCGGCGTACAGCGCCGGAGCCGCATGGCCCTTGGAGAGCACCAGACGGTCGCGGTCAGGGTTCTTGGGATCCTTCGGATCCACCTTCATCTCTACGAAATAGAGGTACGCCAGCACCTCGGCGATATCCAGGCTGCCGCCCGGATGGCCGCACTTGGCGCTGTGAGTGCCCTCGATCACGCCCATGCGGATGTGGCAGGCGTGTTTTGCCAGGGTAAGCTTTTCTGCATTTGTCATCTTTGGTCCTCCCGTATGAACCTCAGCGTTTGCATCGGATATGGTACGCACCCGGGCCGTACGCCCCGATGCGCTATTTCTCAAGTCTATATTATCTATTCTATGCAAAAACGTCAAGGTTCTTTCGTCAAAATGTACATCCCTTGGCAAAATCGCTTGTAAACGTTCCCGTTTTTGTTGAAAATGCAGGTTCATTTTGCCCCCGCAAAACATTTTTGCGGCTTTTGGCTGCTTTGCAATATCATCTTTTGCCGCTGTATGATATAATAAGATGAATTTGTTTGCTTTTTTTATCATTTTGGGAGGTTCCTATGTCTTTTTCCTCACCCACATCCCGGGCACAGCGCAGCCGCAGGATTTTGCCCTGGCTGCTGTACCTGTATGCCCTTGTGCTGTTCGCCATGCACTTTGTCCGCATTTTTGACAACTCCTTCTGGGGAGATGAGGGGTTCAGCATCGGCCTTGCCCAAATGAATGTTTTTGAAATGCTCCAAGTCACAGCGGCAGATAACCATCCGCCGCTGTACTATCTTTTCACGCAACTCCTATATCATCTTCTGGGCAATCACGGATATGTCTATCATCTGTCGGCTCTGATTCCCTATGGACTCATTCTGATTCTTGCCTGTACAGTGATTTTCAGACAGTTCGGATTGATTCCCGCAGTTGTTGTTTCCACTTTTGCCTCTTTGACTGATACCGCTATCATGTTCAATGTCGAGGCCCGAATGTATTCACTCGGCGCTTTCTTTGTGTTGGCGGCCTATCTGGCACTCCATAACATTCTTCATTCCGGTAAAACCTCCGATTGGGTCATTTTCAGCGTCGCCTCTCTTTGTGCCGCTTATACGCACTACTATGCCCTGATTTCCGTTGCATTTTTCTATCTGGCTCTGCTTTCTCTGCTTCCGCAGGATAAGAGCAACTTCAAAAAAATCCTTATCACTTATTGTGCCGCAGTGGTCGTCTACCTTCCCTGGCTTCTGGTATTGCTTCCCACTTTCAAACGTACTGCGGCAGACTGGTGGTCCACCTTCATTCCTTCTCCGATCAATTGTATCGGATTCTTCTTCAACCCTTCTTGGACAGTCCTCATTTTCGGTCTTGCATTCCTTCTTTATTTCACAGCACAGGCCAAGTCGTCCTCTAAATGGCTCTTCGCCCCTGATACGATCTGGCTTTTGACCGGCTTGCTTTCTGCCGCCGGCACCTCCGCAGTCGGGCTGATCGTTTCACATGCCTTTCGCCCGCTTTTTCTCGTTCGATACCTTTATCCGCTCACCGCAGTCGTTTACCTGGTTTTTGGCTTTCTTCTGTCTAAAGTCCGTTGGAGAACCATTCTGTCCAGTATTCTGATTTTGGGAACGCTGGTGTGCAGTCTACCGGATTTCTACCAAACCTATCAGCGGGAAAAGCGCATCGACCTTGCGACCACCCAGTGTCTGGAAGTTATTACCCCCACTCAGGATGCAGTTCTTTATACAACGAACTACTTCCTGAACTGGACACTCTTTGATTATTACTTTCCGGGACGTGTCCATGCTCAAATCGAATCCTCCAATACATCTCAGTGCTTCACTTTTTCCGATCCTGAGATCTGGCTCTTTATGGAACATGCGCTTTCTGATGCCGAATTGAATGCAGCTTCCGACAACGGTTATTCTCACACCAATGTCTGCAACAGTACATTTGCAGAAGGCCCCGGTGAAGATTCCTTTTATTACATCTACAAATTTCAAAAATCGGCAAACACCGCCCTGTAACCATCCTCATCCGCTGAGCTTGACAAGGCGGCTTTGCATCTGCTATACTTTTTGCACAATTCCCGGCCGAAGCCGGGGCTTTGCGGGCCGAAGCCCGTGTTTCTCCCCGCAAACATTATTTTGAAACAGACGCCATGAAGGGGTCTGCCGCTGGCGCGCGTGCTGGCGGCAGGCCCTTTTTGTCTGTGCATTTTCAGGAGGAATCATTGATGAATACCAAGACCCGTTCCACGACCCGTGATCTGGTGCTGGCCGCACTGTTTCTGGCACTGGCCTTCGTGCTGCCCATGATCACCGGCCATGTGCCTCAGATTGGCAATATGCTCTGCCCCATGCACTTCCCGGTGCTGCTGGCAGGCTTTGTGCTGGGCGGCCCCTGGGGCCTGGCACTGGGCTTTGCCGCCCCGCTGCTCCGCTCGGTGCTGTTCGGAATGCCCCCGATGTACCCCATTGCCATCGCCATGGCCTTTGAGCTGGCCACATACGGCGCTGTGGCCGGTTTCATGTACCGCAAGGTGCAGCACACCCTGCCCATGATCTACGCCACCCTTGTCACCTCGATGGTGGCAGGCCGCCTTGTCTGGGGTGCAGTACGCTTTGTGCTGGCCGGTCTGTCCGGCTCCAGCTTCCCGTTCAGCGCGTTCCTGTCCGGTGCGGTGCTCACTGCCGTGCCCGGCATCGTGGCGCAGCTCATCCTCATTCCGCTGATCGTGGCCGCGCTGCAGAAAGCAAAGCTGACGGCTTAAAATCCCTGCGCTGACCGAACCCACACAGCAAAAAAGCCCGGAACCGTACCTGCTATGGCGGCAGGTGGTTCCGGGCTTTTCAGTTCATATTACAGTGTGGCAGCAGCTGTAACAAAAAAAGAAGGAGAATCTTCAACCGGCAAATTGGAGAAGATCAGCCGGCAAAGCTTGCATTGACAGCGCGGCGGTTGCTCTGGTTGACAAAGTTCTTCTTTGCGCTCTCGAGCAGGCTTGCAAAAGCCAGGCCAATGCCGCAGTTATCGGACACGCCCTCGGTGACAGTCAGGTAAGCGTCCATCATAGTGTTGTCCAGAATAGCAGTGTTCTTGTTCATCATAATAAATATCCTCCGTATATCGGTAAATGTCATTGTGTTTTTTGGCAGGGCCTCTATCTCCCTGCATCCTCAAAGCGGAACCGTTCAGAACCCTTCGTTCTTTTGTTCCCCTCTCTGAGGATGGCCATATTATGCCACTCAATTATGAAATCGTTTTATAAATTCTATGAACAAACTATGAATTTAGTGATACATTTTTAACGTTCTTTCGTTCTTTGCGCAACTAGCACAAAACGTTTTTTATGAAAAATAAAGTTCTTGTATACATGGACGATTGAAACCTCGTTTGGAAAGTTTTTTCAGATTTTCTCTCTGTTTTGCCCAGAATTTCTTCTGCAAAAGGGGATACTCTCATGCAAAATCCGTCAGAATCCGTCAATTTCAAACAGGACAAGGGCTTTCCTGTGCAAAATGCCCAGAAAAAAGTTCCAAACAAAAAGGCCGCCGTGCCAGCAGCACAGCAGCCTTTGAAAAGCCATTTCAGTTTTGCATCACTTGCACAGGAACGCCGGCAGGGGCTTGCCCTCCCTGCGCCACTGGTGATATTCCGCAGTGGCGGCAAATTCCACGTCACCGGCGGAGTTCAGGGCAGTTTCCACGGAATCCTGCACCACGCCGATGATAAAGCCGACACCGACCACCTGCATGGCGATATCATTGGAGATGCCGAACAGGGAACATGCCATGGGGATCAGCAGCAGGGAGCCGCCAGCCACGCCGGAAGCGCCGCAGGCACCCAGAGCACTCATCACGGAAAGAAGGATGGCGGCGGGCAGGGACACCTGAATGCCCAGCGTATTGGCCGCAGCCAGCGTCATAATGGTAATGGTGATGGCGGCACCATCCATATTGATGGTAGCGCCCAGGGGGATGGAGACGGAATACATATCCTTATCCAGCCCCAGCTTTTCGCACAGATCCATATTGACCGGGATGTTGGCGGCAGAGCTGCGGGTGAAGAAGGCGGTCAGGCCGGATTCACGCAGGCAGCGGAACACCAGCGGATACGGGTTGCAGTGCAGATACACAAAGATGATAAAGGGCGAGACGACCAGCGCCATAAAGAGCATGGTGCCCACCAGCAGGAGCAGCAGCCTGCCGTACTGGGTAAAGATGGACAGGCCGTTGCTGGACACGTTGGTGTACACAAGGCCCATGATGCCGAAGGGTGCCAGATTGATGATCCAGCGGACGATCTGGGAAACTGCATCCGCCGTGTTCGCCAGGAACAGCTTGGTGCTGTCCGCGCCGTACTTCTTCATGGCCAGACCGAACAGGCAGGCCCAGAACAGGATGCCGATGTAATTGCCGTTCAGCAGGGCACTGACGGGGTTTGCCACAAAGTTGGTGAGCAGGGTGTTCATCACCTCGCCCAGACCCTGGGGCACCACCTCGGATTCTGCCGCCTCAGCCAGAACGACGGTCTGAGGGAACAGGAAGCTGGTCACCACCGCAATGGCGGCGGCCAGGAAGGTGGTGAGCATGTACAGCCAGATGACCGTGCCAAAGCGCCGGTCCAGCCTGGACGTGCCCTGCGCCAGCGCACTGGCCACGATAACGAACACCAGCACCGGGGCAATGCCCTTCAGGGCACCCACGAACAGGCTGCCAAACTCTTCCACCCAGCCCGCACCGGGCACCGCCAGTGCCAGCACCGCACCGACCACAAGGCCGATGACGATGCGCAGGATCAGGCTGGTGGCGTTGTACTTTGCCGCAACCGCTTTCAACGTTTTCATAACTTTTCTACTCCCCTATCCAGATTGTGCGCCTATTGCGCACAGTTTTCCCATTCCTCTACACGGAACAAGTACGATTATACGCCTTGCAGGCCGAAAAGTCAAAGATTTTACCCGCTTTTTTTGTTTTTCATTTCAACATATACAGACACGAGCTTTTTTCACTGTCCGTATATGAAATACAGATCCACAAAAAGAGACCGCACCCCGTGTGTTTCGGGATGCGGTCTGTTCCTGTTTTAGTCGAGATAGGACACCTTGCCGGGCACAAAGCCCTGAATGCCCATGCCAGGCGCGTCGGAGACGGTGATGTTCTTTTCGTCGAACACGGCACCGCCGAGGATGTGGTCCTCGCTGCAGAGCACCGGGCCGTCAAGGTCGATCTTGGTGATGATCTTCTTGGCGCAGGCCAGCTCCACAGCGGCGTTGACCGAGATCTTTGCTTCCAGCATGCAGCCGATCATGCACTCCACGCCGTACACCTCAGCGGCGGCGGCAATGCGCAGGGCATTGGTGAGGCCGCCGCACTTCATCAGCTTGATGTTCACAAGGTCGGCCGCGCCGGTCTGCATGATCCGCAGGGCATCTGCCGGGCTGAACACACTCTCGTCGGCCAGCACGGGCACATCGGCATGGCGGGTGACATACTGCATCCCCTCAAGGTCTGCGGCGGGCACGGGCTGCTCCACGAACTCAATGTCCAGCCCCTTCTCCTGCATCTGGTTCAGGATGCGGACCGCCTGCTTGGCGTTCCAGGCCTGATTGGCATCGATGCGGAGCTTGATGTCCCGACCCACGGCCTGCCGCACCGCGGCAAGGCGGGCCACATCCAGTTCCGGGTCAATGCCTACCTTGACCTTCAGGCAGTCGTAGCCGCGCTGGACGGCGGTGCGGGCATCCCGGGCCATCTCCTCCGGCGGGTTGACGCTGATGGTGATATCGGTCACGATGTTTCTGCGGGCACCGCCCAGCATCCGGTAAACAGGGGCGCTGTACTTCTGGCCCAGCAGATCCCACAGGGCCATGTCCACAGCGGCCTTGGCGCTGGTGTTGTGGACAAGCGCCTTCTGCACAGCGGCGGTCAGATCCTCAAATTCATCGAGGTCGCGGCCCAGCAGGGCAGGGGCGATATGATCCTGAATGGCACCGAGGATGGCCCCGGTGGTGTCGCCGGTGATAACACCGGTCGGGGGTGCTTCGCCGTAGCCCACCGCACCGGTATCGGTGTGGAGCTCCACGATAACATCCTCAACGCTGTTCACAGTGCGCAGTGCCGTTTTGAACGGCACCCGCAGCGGGGTGGAAATGCGGCCCAGCCGCACCTGTGTGATCTTCATAGTCCCATCCTCCTTCTTATTCCAGCGGCAGGTTTGCCAGCTTGACAATGGCGTTTGCAATGATCTGGGCGTTCTGCACCAGACGTTCCAGATCGATGCATTCATCGGGCTGATGCTCTGTGACCGGGTCACCCGCGAACAGGGGGCCAAAAGCCACCACATTGGGCAGCATCTTGGCGTAGGTGCCGCCGCCGATGCACTTGGGCGGGGCATTGTCGCCGGTGGCATCCCGGTAAACCTCCAGCAGGGCGCTGACCAGCGGGGTCTCGGCAGGGTAGTAGAGCTTTTCCTTGTGCACCTGCCCATCCAGCGCCCAGCCTGCGGCCTCAAAGGCTGCCTGCACAGCGGGCTGGCAGTCCGCCCGTTCCATGGTCACAGGATAGCGGTAGTTCAGCTTGACCCACAGATGCTGCGCGTCGCCCTCGATCAGCCCCCAGTTGCAGCTCATGGGGCCGGAGAGCGCATCCTCCAGCCGGTGGCCCAGCAGGCGCTCGCCGTAGGGGTCGGTGCCCAGCTTCTCGGCCAGAAAGTGCACGGCCTGTTTGGCATCCCCCTCCAGCGGCAGCCGGTCAAGGTAGCACACCAGCCGCCCGATGGCGTTTTCGCCCTGCTCCGGGTGGCTGCCGTGGGCCGAAACGCCCACCGCTTCCACCTGATAGCCGCCGGGGATGGCTGTCACGGTGATGTGCTCCGCATCCGGCAGGGCGGCCCCCGCCGGGGCGGTCAGCGCAGCGCAGGCGTAGTCCGGCACCACATTGCCGGCCACGCCGCCCTGCACCCTGCTCAGCTGCCAGGCCCCGGTCTGGTGCAGCTGAACGGCATAGCTCTCGTTCAGGATGCCCTTTTCGCCGTTGATGAGCGGATACTCGCCGTCCGGGGTGAAGCCCAGCACCGGGATCTCCCCGCCGTGGGCCTTGTAGTACAGCACGTCCCGGTCGTTGGTCTCCTCGTTCAGGCCGAACAGCAGCCGGACACGGCGGTTGAGCGGAATGCCCAGATCCCGGATGGCTTTCAGCGCGAACAGGCTGGCCACCACCGGGCCTTTGTCATCAATGGAACCCCGGCCATACAGCCTGCCACCCTCGATCTCGGCGGCGTAGGGCGGGTGATGCCAGCCCTCGCCCTCGGGCACCACGTCCAGATGCCCCAGCACCGCCACCATCTCGTCCCCGGTGCCGATCTCGCACCAGCCGATGTACCGATCCATGTCGGTGGTCTCAAAGCCCAGCTCATGGCAGAGGGTCAGCGCCTCGGCAAAGCAGGCATCCACCTCCTCGCCAAAGGGCTTGCCCGGCAGCGGGTCAGCCTCCACACTGCGCCTGTGCACCAGCCGCTGGAGCGCCGCCACCATCTGGGGCCGCAGCGCCGCCACGGCCTCGTTCAGTTTTTTGTCCATACGTTCCACCCCTTTTGTGATTCATTTCACAGCTTGTATTATAGAACGATTGCCCCCGCTCCACAAGCCCCCAGTTCGGCAAAAAAAGGTCTTGACACCGCGCAGTGTGTACGCTATTATGTACATAAGAGGTGATGCACGATGACGACCACTAATATCACGAACTTTCGCAAGAATGCTTTCCAGTATGTAGAGCAGACCGTAAAGTACAATGAACCGCTGAACATCTGCACCAAAGACGGCAACGCTGTTCTGATTTCGGAAGAAGATTACAGCGGCATTATGGAAACGCTTTATCTCGTCTCCGTGCCGGGAATGCGGGAAAAGCTCCTGGCGGCCAAGGCCGAACCGCTGGAAGATTGTGTTGACGAATCGGCTGTGGAGTGGTAAATGTACAAGATTGTTTATGCGAAAACCGCGCTCAAGGACATTCCAAAGCTGAAATCCGCCCATCTTGACGAAAAAGCGAAGGCGCTGATCTCCGTTATAAAAGAAAATCCGTTCCAGAACCCGCCGCCCTATGAAAAGCTGGTGGGCGATTTGAACGGCTCGTACAGCAGGCGCATCAACGTACAGCACCGCCTTGTGTATGATGTTTTTGAAGAAGAGCAAACCATCAAGATTTTAAGCCTTTGGACACATTACGAAAGATGACCCGAAAACGGACTGTTTTGCAGTTCGTTTTTTTTTTTCAAATTTTTTTGAAAAAGGGTGAAAGGATTCCGCGCGGCGTGTATTTAAGGAAGTGAGAGCATCCATTTTGCCGGAGCTCCACTTCCGGCCCAAAGAAAGTGAGGGACCCCCTATGAAGAAACGACTACTCAGCCTTCTGGTGGCGCTGTGCATGGCGGTAACGCTCCTGCCTGTGTCGGCAATCACAGCGTGGGCGGAGGGAGGCGGCCAATTAAAAATTGTTAACGGGTATCCCGAAGGTTCTAAGGATGATAGTAATGGCACCTATACTATAAGTTGTTCCGGTGATGGCTGGAGCTATGATGGTACTACGCAAACGCTTACTCTCAATCCCTTAACTCCTACTACCTATGATTTGACTGCTTACAGAAACATCCGTAAGGATGAAAACAGTATTTTATGTTCTGCCATCATAGGGGAAAACGCAACGATTGTAAATGGTAATTTTTGGAACGTCAAAAATCCCGGTTCCAGTATTACCAATTATGGCACTATAACGAGTGGCGATTACTCAATGCCCGTTGTAAATCATGGTACTATCATCAATGGTACATTTGAACTCGCCGTATCCAATGAATCTGGTGGTACGATTGAAAATGGTGCATTCCAAGCGATGGTCACCAACTCCGGCACTATAAATGGCGGCATTTTTAAGGATGCTGTTACAAACCACGGCACAATAATCGGTGGCCGTTTTTTCTCTTCGGTGACCAATGAATTGGATGGCATTATTGAAAATGGTCAGTTTGGTATTGATTTTTCCCCGTGCACCGTTACAAACAATGGCGGCACGATCAACGGCGGCACTTTCAAAGATGAGCTAACCGGAAGTGGCATAGAACCGGGTTATACCCTCAAAGCAAACATACCCACCGGTTTTCAAGAGGTTTTGGTCAATAAGTATCGTAATTCATGCTACGTCATCCCGAACCAGACATATCCTGCTTCTGTCAGGATTGTTTATAATTTTGACTATATTAGTGGTTTTCCATCACTCCCACCACTTGATGTAGTCATCAATAGTGCGCAACACATGCTTCTTTCCGACTGGTGTGGGAGTGATCTCAAGATTGAGTACGATGGTATCGGCGGAAGAGCTTATGAAGTCACCTTTACCGCACCGCCTGCAAATGGCTCAACCGTAACCATCAGCCCACTGACCCGGCTGGTGATTGACAAGGACGGTTACCCGGCCAAGGCACAGGATTGGAATGGCAACAGGGTGAGTTATACCGGCGATGGTTGGAAGTTTGAAAACAACAGCCTGATTTTGGAGCCTACCGCCGAGAAAAGCTATGACTTTAACAGCACCGACCTGAACCCCCATAGGGTGGCGGTGAACTGCCCGGTTACGGTGAACAGCAACGCCACCATCACCAACGGCATTTTCCTGAAAGAAGTTACCGGCAGCGCCCTGAACGGTGTGTTCCTGAACGTTCCCAATGGCTGTGAGAACAGCACCAAGAAAATTACCGTTTCTGATAACGGAACCATTACGGCCCTGAAAACCAGCGGCGATACCACCACACTGGACAGCGCCGCCAATGAACTTTATGTGGTCGGTCAGCCCACCGGTACCCTGTATGTGACCCTGAGCAGCGGCAAGGTACGGGAAGTACAGCTGCCTCTTACGGCTGACCTTGAGCTGCTGCTGAACGACCCGAAACCGGAACCCAAACCCGAACCGGAACCCAAACCCGAACCGGAACCGAAGCCCGAACCCAAACCTGACCCCGAACCCGAAGCCCCCACCTACACCCTGACGGTGAAGGGCGGCACGTTCACCTACAACGGCGGCGAAGCCATGACCAGCGCCAGCGTGCCGGTGGATGCCGAGGTCAAGGTGACGCTGAACCAGAGCGCCGTGCCCGAGGGCATGGTGTTCGACCTGTGGGCCATGGATGAAGCCAGCCTGCTGGGCAACCCGGCGGTCGCCTACAACGAGGAGAGCTTTACCATCCCGGCGGGCAGCGTGGCCAAGGGCAGCACCGTGACCGTGGAAGCCCAGTACCGGGATGCCACCATCGAGAGCGAGCCCAGCGTTCTGGGCACTGCCGCCATCATCGGCGTGGCCGGTGCAGGCACGGCGGTCATCGTTTGGCAGGGCTACCGCATCGGCATGGAGCTGTACGAGAAGTATTTCCAGCCCACGCCGGAAGAAACTGCGGTTGTCGAACCCACGCTTGAAGGTCAGATGACAGATCCGATTTCCTGAAAGCGGGCTCACCCTCTCAGTCTCGCTTTGCTCGACAGCTCTCCCAAAGGGAGAGCTCTTGACAAACCGATATAAAAACAGCGCCGCTCCATTGTTTGTGGGGCGGCGCATTTTTTGCGGTTCAATCCCGGCGCAAAGGCAGGGTAAGGGACATTTTCTGGTAGGCAATGCGGGGCGTGCCATCCTCCACATAGATGATGCCGCACTTGGTAAAGCCGTTTTCTTCCAGCAGGTGCTGCATGATCTTGTTGTCGGCGTGGGTGTCGGCCCGCAGGCTCTCGCAGTGCTCCAGACACCAGGTGATCACAGCAGCGGCAACGCCGGGGTGCCTGCCCGCCGAAGCCAGCCGGTGGATGGTGCCGTAGGGCAGGGTATCGTTCAGCCACTTGCCATCCTCGATCCGGGCATAGGTGGGGTCCGGGCCAAGGATAAAGGCAAACACGCCCTCCAGCTCACCGTTTACAAGGTAGAGGAAGAGCCGGTTGGAATCAATGTCCTCTTCCAGCAGCTCCTGCGGCGGGAAATGATCTCCCCACTGGGTGGGGTTGCCGGAATCCGCCATCGCCTGCCGGGCGCGGGCATAAATTTTCAGGATCGCATCCAGATCTGCACGTCTTGCTCCACGAAACATCTTCATCCAACCTCTCTTCCGGCAGGCCGCTGCCCGCCCTGATCGTTCTGCTTTAATATAACACAAAACGGCCCTCTCCGTCAAAGCCTGCTGCAAAGGCGGAGAGGGTCGTTCACGGATGCGCTTATGTGCGCTGGCTGCGTGCCCGGCGGTACTCCCGGGGGCTCTGGCCATACCGCTCATGGAACAGGCGGTAGAAGTAGCTGGTGTTCTCGTAGCCCACCTGGGTGATGATCTGCTGGATGTTCAGGTCGCTGCGGCGCAGCAGGCGGGCGGCGGTCTCCATCCGGTGCTTCTGCAGCAGCTCCTTATAGGTCTTTCCGGTCTGGGCCCGGACGCACTCGCTGACATACGCCAGCGAAACGCCGTAGCTGCGGGCCACATTGGAAAGGCTTGCTTCGCGGTAATTCTGGGTGATCTCCTGTAATGCCGCCTGGACCAGCGCTTCGCGGCTGACCGCCTCGCCGCGCGTTTCCAGCGGGAAATTCTTGGTCTGTACCATAGCGTTAAAACCCTCCGTTGCGGCAGCGGCGGGCGGGGACAGGGGGATGCCGGACACCCGCCGCAGCCAGTTCATCAGGCTTTCTGGGGAAGCCTTTCTGCCTATAATACGGGCGGGGCACAGAAATAATTGCAGGAAGCTCAAATTTTTACAGAAACAAAAGATCAGAACATATTTTCGTTATGATAACGCCCGCTGCGGACGAACTCCACCCACTCGGCCAGATTCACGGCGTGGTCGCCGATGCGCTCCAGGTACTTGATGACCATGAGCAGATCCAGGGCGGCATCCACCTTGCCGGGGTCGGCGGCGATCTCCTGCGCCAGCGTATGCTTGATGGCGTTGAAATCGTAGTCCACCTCATCGTCGGCGGCAATGACCCTGAGGGCGGCCTGCTCATTCTCAGAGGTCAGGGCATTCAGGGCATCCAGGATCATCTTGTGCGCCTTCTGGCCCATCTTGATGGCCTGGCTCACAGCAGGGTCGCCCTCCTTGCGGACAATGACCAGATGAGGGATGATCTCCGCGATATCGGAGGCATGGTCGCCGATGCGCTCCACATCCGTGACCACCTTCATGGTGGTGGAGATGCGGCGCAGGTCACCTGCCACCGGCTGCTGGCGGAGCAGCAGGGTCATGCAGCGGTGCTCAATGTCCCGCTCCATGTTGTTGATGCGGCCATCGCCCTGCACCACAGCGGCGGCAGCCCCGGCATCGGCGGTGCAGAGGGCTTCCATTGCAGCTTCCACGGCATCGGCAGCGCTCTGACCCATCTCGGTCAGGGCCGTTTTCAGGGCGGCAAGGTCGTTTTCGTATTGTGTACGGTTGCTCATTGCGTTTTTCTCCTTAGCCGAACCGGCCCGAAATGTAATCCTCGGTGCGCTTATCCTGCGGGGTGCTGAAGATCTGCGCCGTTGGGCCGGCTTCCACCAGCTCGCCCAGCAGGAAGAAGGCGGTGCGGTCGCTGATACGGGCTGCCTGCTGCATATTATGGGTCACGATGACCACGGTGTAGTTCTTTTTCAGCTCGCTCATCAGCTCCTCCACCTTCATGGTGGAGCCGGGGTCCAGAGCGCTGGTGGGTTCATCCATCAGCAGGACTTCGGGCTTAACAGCCAGAGCACGGGCAATGCACAGGCGCTGCTGCTGGCCGCCGGAAAGGCCCAGAGCGCTCTTTTTCAGGCGGTCCTTGACCTCGTTCCAGAGGGCGGCACCCTTCAGGGAGCTTTCCACCAGCTCGTCCAGCTCTGCCTTGTTGTGCACACCGTGCAGCCTGGGGCCGTAGGTGATGTTATCGTAGATGCTCATGGGGAAGGGGTTGGCCTTCTGGAACACCATGCCCACCCGGCGGCGCAGCTCGGTGGGCTGCATCTCGCGGGCAAAGATATCCTGCCCTTTCAGGCGGACATCACCCTCGATGCGGACCCCGGGCACAAGGTCGTTCATCCGGTTCAGGGTCTTCAGGAAGGTGGACTTGCCGCAGCCGGAGGGGCCAATGAGGGCCGTGATCTCCCGCTCGCCCATGTCCAGCGAAATATCTTTCAGCGCCTTGAAATCCCCGTACCAGAGGTTCAGGTTTCTGGCTGTGATAATGGGTGATACGTTTTCCATAGTTTTCCTCTTGTATTGACTCCCTCAGTCGCGGCTATGCCGCGCCAGCTCCCTCTGAGAGGGAGCCTTTTGCGTTGCGGGCAGGATAAGCCTCCCTCCGTGAGGGAGGTGGCATCGCGCAGCGATGACGGAGGGAGTTATTTACAGCTTCTGTTTCAGTTTGGTTTTGGCCAGCCGGGCTGCCAGATTGATGGCAAGCACCAGCACCAGCAGCACTGCACCGATGGCCCAGGCGGAGTCGAAATCGCCGTCCTCAAAGGCACGGAGGTAGAGCAGCACCGACAGGGTGGCACCGTTGGAGGTGTAGGCCTTGATCACGCCGTTGGCAATGACCTCGGCGGCACCGGCGGTGAAGAGCAGCGCGGCGCTTTCGCCCACGATGCGACCCACGGCCAGGATGCAGCCGGTCACGATGCCGTCGATGCTGCAGGGCAGCACGATGGTGCGGATGATGTGCCACTTGCCCGCACCCAGACCCAGCGCGCCCTCACGGTAGCCCTGGGGCACCGTTTTCAGGGATTCCTGGGTGGTGCGGATGATGGTGGGCAGGTTCATGATCACCAGCGTCAGGCTGCCGGAGAGCAGGCAGGTCTGGAAGCCCAGCGTCTGGGCGAACACCAGCATTCCCACCAGACCGTAAATGATACTGGGGATGCCCGCCAGCGTCTCATTGGTGAACTCGATCACCGAGATGACCTTGCGGTTCCGGGCGTACTCGGTCAGGTAAACGGCCGCGCCCACACCCAGCGGCAGTACGATCAGAAGCGTCAGCAGGATGACATACAGCGTGTTGAGGATCGCAGGCAGGATGCCATCCGTGCCCTTGAGCACACTGGCGGTGGTGGTCAGGAATTTCCAGCTGATGTGCGGGATGCCCCGCACCAGCACCATGCCCAGAATGCCTGCCACCAGTACGATGACCAGCACAGCCGAGGCCCAGACCAGAGCGTTCATCACGCGGTTCCAGGTGCGGCGGGAGGCAGAAGCACTGTTATTCATCGCGCTTTCCTCCCTTCAGCACCACATTGAGCAGGATATTGATGCCCATGATAAAGACGAACAGCACCAGCGCAATGCTGAACAGCGCCTGTTTCTGCAGGCCGCTGGCGTAGCTCATCTCCTTGGCAATGGCGGTGGTCAAGAAGGTGACGCTGCGGAACAGGCTGTCCGGCATGTTGGGGCTGTTGCCAGCCACCATCATCACAGCCATGGCCTCGCCGATGGCGCGGCCGATGCCCAGCACGATACCGGCGGCAATGCCGCTCCTGGCAGCGGGGACGCTGACCTTGAACCAGGTCTCGACATCCGTTGCGCCCAGAGCCAGGCTGCCCTGCTCATACTCCGGCGGCACAGCGTTGAGCGCTGTGACCGACACCGACACGATGCCGGGCAGGATCATCACCGCCAGCACCACGATGGCGCTCAGCAGGCAGGCACCGGAGGCCTTGCCAAAGGTCCTGGCCACGGCAGGCACCAGCACCTGCATGCCCAGCAGGCCGAACACCACGCTGGGGATGCCGCTCAGCAGCTCAATGGCGGTCACGACCACGGTGCGCACCCTCGGGCCTGCGGCCTTGGAGAGGAACACCGCCGTCAGCAGACCGATGGGCACACCGATCACGGTGGCACCCAGCGTACCGTAAACGCTGGACAGGATGAAGGGCAGGATGCCGTAGGCCGGGTCGGCGGCGGTGGAAGCCCACCGGGTGCCGAACAGGAACCGGAACAGCCCGATCTTCTGGATGGCAGGCACACCGGAGAGGACCATGTACACCGAGATCAGGAGCACACAGCCCACCGCCAGGATGCCGCAGAGGAAGAAGATGAAGTTCATCACCGCTTCCAGCCACTCAGCAGGGGTTCTGGGGAGAGAGAGCTTTTTGTTGTTCATAGCATCATTGCTTTCCGCAATTACTCATTCACAGGAACAGCACCGGCAGTGCGGATCAGGTCAGCAGCATCGGCACTGGTGGCAAAGTCGAAGAAGGCCTGTGCCTGCTCAGACAGGGTGACAGACTTGTTGGTGACGAACACGAAGGGACGCTGCACCTCGTAGCTGCCGTCCTTGACGGTCTCCTCGCTGCACTCCACGCCTCCAACGGTGACCATCTTCACGGTGTCGCCCACAGCGGACAGGGAAGCGTAGCCGATGGCCAGAGGGTTGGCCTCCACAGCGCTGATGACAGCGCCGGTGGCGGTCAGCTCCTGCGCGTACTTGCAGCTGTCCTTGACATCCACGATGCTCTCAAAGCCATCACGGGTGCCGGAGCCAGCCTCACGGCCGATCAGAACGATCTCGCCGTCGTCGCCGCCGACCTCAGACCAGTTGGTGATCTCGCCGGTGAACATCTGTTTGAGCTGGTCAACGGTCAGATCCTCCACCTTGCTTGCATTGTTGACGATGATGGCGATGCCGTCCAGAGCGATGGTGGTGCCCTCCACATCAGCCTTCTCGTCGTCCTTCAGGGCACGAGAGGACAGGCCGATGTCCAGGGTCTTATCGGCAGCACCGGTGATGCCTGCGCCGGAACCGGTGGGGTCATAGCTGACGGTAACGCCGGGCTCCACCTCGGCAAAGCCTTCGGTCAGGGCAGCGATGACGTTCTTCATGGAAGTGGAACCGCCGGTGGCCACATTGCCGCTGAGGGTGCCAGCTGCCTTCTCGGCAGTGGAAGAAGCGGCA
>OBAR01001690.1_pt1 | contig 17869 bp, 22 predicted proteins | sample 1517911 | NCBI WGS metagenome assembly OBAR01 (sample SAMN04571709, study PRJEB22368) | human gut metagenome | biome: human gut; material: stool | host: Homo sapiens | place: Luxembourg | collected 2012-10-26
GCAAGCCGGGCAGTTCGTTCGCCGTGGAGATCGCCCGCAAGATCGGGCTTCCGGAAGAGATCATCCGCAGCGCGTCGGAAAAAGCCGGCAGCGACCATATCAACATCGAGCGCCAGTTGCGCGAGATCGCCCGCGACCGCCGTTACTGGGAGCAAAAGCGCGATAAAATCCGTCAGGCCGAAAAGCGCGTGGACGAACTTTCCGAAAAATATCAGTCCGAGCTGGAAACGCTGAAGGCGGAGCGCAGCCGGCTGTTGCGCGAGGCGAAGGCCGAGGCGCGGCAGATTACCGCCGAAGCGAACAAACAGATCGAAAATACGATCCGGGTGATCCGCGAGTCGCAGGCAGACAAGGAAAAGACATTGGCGGTACGGCGCAAAATGGAGGAGTTTAAAGAGACGCTGGAGCAGGATTCCGCCGGAGACGAAGCGATCGACCGGAAAATCGAGCAGATCCGCCGGCGCGAACAGCGCCGTGCCGAACGCCGCAACCGCAAGCCGGAGACCGGGAGTGCGACGCCTGCGCCGCCCCCCGAAAAGCCCCGGATCGTAGAGCCGGGCGTTAAAGTGCGGATCAAAGGGCAGGATGCCGTAGGCGAGGTTGTTAGCGTGAGCGGTAAGCGGGCCACCGTCGGTTTCGGGCAAATTCTGACGACTCTCGACGCCGAGCGGCTGGAACCCATCTCGAATGCCGAATATAAAAAGGCGGTGCGCAACGAACGTTCCGCGCCCGTTCCGGTCACGAATTACAGTACGGCCGAACGCCGGCTGCAATTTACCCAGCAGATCGACGTGCGCGGTATGCGGGTGTCCGAAGCGCTGCAGGCTACGCAGGATTTTGTCGACGAGGCGATCATGCTGGGCTTTTCCGAAATCCGGATTTTGCACGGCAAAGGTACCGGGGCCCTCAAAGAGGAGATTCGCAATTACCTGCGCGCGGTCGATCTGGTCAAAAGCGCCCGGGACGAGCACGAAGAACTCGGCGGGGCCGGCATTACGGTCGTCAAGTTGGATTTATAGATTGAATTTTACGGAAAGCGGTCGTCGTCCTGGCGGGCGTCGCGGCCGCTTTCGGTTTGCAGTGCATTCTTACTGAGATGTTTCCGATAACGCTCGGATGGCGGTCAGAAAAATCCGGTGAAAAAATACCCGCAGAGGTATCTTCGAACGCGATTATTTATACTTTTACTATCGGACTGCTATCCAAAAAGTGTGACATGAACGAAAACGACCGCTTTTTTCCTGCTGAAAAGCACGATCATTCGATCGAAAACAAATACCGAAACGTCATTTCCGTTCTGGCGGCTCACCGGATCGCCCTGTGGGAATACGATATCCCGACGGGAGCCTGCTGTTTCGACGACGATTATTTCCGGGTGCTGGGGCTCCGGGATGCCGGCATCGAATTCGCGGATATCGACGATTTTTACCGTTTCGCGCATCCCGACGACGTCGATTCTTACAGAAACGCTTTCGAATGCATGTTGGCATCCGATACCAAAGTATCCAAGATACGGGTGCGCTGCGTCGGCCGAGAGGGGCAGGCGGTTTGGTTGGAAGACTGTTTTTTCTCCTGCGAGCCGGACGAACAGGGTTGTCCCCGCAAATTGATCGCCTATACGTCGAACATCACTTCCCGCTGCGAAAAAGAGGCCCGCATCCGGAGCCTTGAAGAGCGGAACCGGAAAATCGTCGAGGCATTGCCGGAATTTATTTTTATCCTGGACGACCGTTTTGTTATTACCGACGTGTTGATGTCTCGGGGCACGATCCTGCTCCATCCGGTGAACGAGCTGATCGGAGCGGACGGGCGGACGATCTATTCGCCGGAGGTGAGCGATCTGTTCGTTCGCAATATACGGGAGTGCCTGCAGGACGGTCAGATCAAAGAGATCGAATATCCGCTGGACAAGGACGGACGGCACTATTTTCAGGCGCGGATCGCCCCGTTTGAAGGAAACAGGGTGCTCGCGCTGATCCACGACGTGGGCGACCGCGTCCGGCACACCGAGGAACTGATCGTCGCGAAGAAAAAAGCGGTGGAGGCCGACCGGTTGAAATCGGTTTTTCTGGCCACCATGAGCCACGAAATACGGACTCCGCTGAATGCGATCGTCGGGTTTTCGGAGTTGCTCGCCGCCGACGACTGCGATGCGCACAGGGAGGAATACCTGGATATCATTCGCAAAAACAGCAACCTGTTGCTGCAGTTGATCAACGATATTCTCGATCTCTCGCGGATCGAATCCGGACGGGCGGAAACCCATTTTCAGCAGGTGGAAATTACCGGATTGCTCGAGGAGGTGGAGAAAGTGCACCGGCTGAAAATGAAGGAAGGAGTCGGTTTCAGAATAGAGTGCCCGCGGCTGCCGGTATGGATCTCTTCCGACCGCAATCGGTTGACGCAGGTGCTTTTCAATTTCCTTTCGAACGCGATCAAAAATACGGATCGGGGGTGGATCACCCTCGGAGCGAAGTTGCGGAACGATTGGTTGGAACTATTTGTGACCGATACCGGACGGGGTATCCCGCAGGAGAAAGTCCCGCTTATTTTCGACCGTTTCGAAAAGCTGAACGATTTTGTGCAGGGGACGGGGCTGGGGCTTTCCATCTGCCGGAGCATCGCCGAGCGACTCGGCGGACGGATCGAGGTGCGTTCGCAGGTCGGCGAGGGGAGTACGTTTACGCTTTGTTTGCCTTGCTGTTCGGCCGCGGCCGTATGCACGGATGCGGAAGGCTCGGCGGACAGACGGCGGAAAGTGATTCTGGTCGCCGAGGATGTGGAAACCAATTTCAAATTGCTCGAAGCCGCGCTGTCCAAAGAATACGTGCTTCGGTGGGTGTCGAACGGGCAGGAGGCGGTGCTCAGCTTCGTGCGCGAACGTCCCGACCTGATCCTGATGGATATCCGGATGCCGGTGATGAACGGGATTGAGGCGACCGAAAAAATCCGCGCGATCTCGCCCGACGTTCCGATCGTCGCCGTGACGGCGCACGTCTTTTACAGCGAGAAGGAACAAGCTTTGGCCGCCGGATGCAATACGGTCGTTTCGAAGCCTTATTCGCCGGACGATTTGAGAAAAACGGTGCGAAGGCTACTCGGAACGGATGCCTGAGGCGTTTCGTTTTCAAAATGCCGGCCGGCGCTACGAATAGCGTCGGCCGGTGTTCGTGATAGGCTGCATGTCGGCGATTGTCCGGCATGAATCGGGGCATTGCGAACCGGCTGCGGCATTTGCAGACCGGCCGCGTCGGTGCGGATATTCGTTTCGGATGACGATCCGTATTTTCAGCGCGGACGCAGGAACGATTTTATTTCGTCTCCCGCATCGAATCGCTGATGTGCTGGGCTTTCTCTTTGACGGAATTCGCCGCTCGGGCCACTTTTTCTTTTACGGCATGTTTTACGTGCGTCGCATGCTGCTGGACGCTGTCGGATACATCCGAAATCTTTTCGGCCGTCCGGTCGATGCCGGCATCGATTTTCCGTTTTACCTTTTCGGCCTTTTCCTTGACGCGGTCGTTCATGGTTGTAAATTTTAGAGGTTCTGTGATTTTTTTCGGGACGGTCATGCGACGGCACGGGCGCGGAGCAAACCGCGGGCGGCTGTCCTTCGGACGGTTCCGATCCTGAAATTTCCAAGAACCGCGCCATTTTTGATTCCTGTGGAAAGTCCGAGAGGTTTCGGCGTTCATTTTACGATTTCGGCGAATTGTCCGTTGGACGATAATATTTCGATATCGCGTTTGCCGTATTTTTAATAAATAATGTTATATTTGTCTACGGTCGTCCGTTGACGTACAGACTTGTCCGAAGAATCGACATTGAAAACGACAAAATCCGGTATTATGAAAAAATTACTGTTCTGCCTGTGTCTGTTCGGGAACCTTTCTGCGTTTGCCCAACATAAAGTTACTTTCGAAGTCGAGGAACTTTCGAAACCCGAAAAATTGCTTCCCGTGGGATCCTGCGAGGATATTTACAAAAGGCTTATCTTGTCCGAAGCCGGATTGGAGCCGTATCAGCTAAAGGAAAATTTAAATTATCCGTTTAGTATCATAGCCAAGGGCGAGATTCCGGATAGTCTGGTTTCCTTCCAGTACAATTCTTTTTTTTACGGGATGTATCAGGCTTATGCGGATCATAGACCGTTCGTTTTGTCCCCGGACATGATCTGGCTGTTGGTTAGCCAGGGGTTTGCACGGCATGTGGAAGCCGACCCGGAGTCCGTGAGGCATTATTTTGCCGATTTTACCGGGAAACAATCGTTGATTGTGAAGACAGACAAGAGACCGGATGATCCCGATTTCGCATGGGAGGAAACTTTTTCCGAATTTACCGAACAGATCGGAAAGTATGGCGGGGATAAATTGGTCGGGTTGCTGACCTGTGATTTTTCGACGACGACACCTTTGGAAAAGGTGGCTTCCGAAGTGACCTTGATGGAGGCCGCGAAACCGTATTTCGAGTTTATCGTGCTGCGTATCGTTTGCGGAATTCCCGAAATAACGCTCGAAGGAACGCCGGAAGATTGGGAGAAAGTATTGTGTAAGGCCAGAGGGTTGAAAGAATACGGGCTGGAATGGTGGATTTCCGAACTGGAGCCCCTTTTGGAAGAGTTCGTCAAAGCGTCGAAAGGCGAAATAGACCAGGAGTTCTGGCGCAATATGTTTAAATATCATTCGCAGAAGAAATACGGAGCGCCCAAGATAATAGACGGATGGATCGTCAAGTTCTTCCCGTACGATAAAGAGGGCAAAAGGAACGACCTGGAACGGTTGGTAGGGACGGATTGTCTGCCTGACGAGATTGTAAAAGTCGATTTGAAATTTCAGGAAGAACACGGCGATAAGATTGTTGAGACGCCCCTGGAGCTTTGGGCCGGTTTTGTAGGCTTGGAGCAGAACAAAGATAATTTTGCTCTTAAGCCGCGGATCGGTTGGATGATCCGGAAAAAAAACGTTCGGAATGACGGGGTGAAAAATAAATTGAAAACCGATGCCCGGCAGAAAGGCAGGGAAGATGGCATTTCTATTCGGGTCAAAGAGTTTCCGTCTGTTTTGCTGGAACTCACACGGGTTAATAAATTGAAAATGGAATTTACGGACGAGATCGATATCCCGGATGAGCTGGCAAAAGTAAAGATCGGGGAATTGGAGCTGTCTGGGAGGATCGACGAAGAAGGAATCGACCGGATCCGGAATCTATTTCCCGATACTGAAATCAGGGTGAACGGCAGGCAGGCACAATAGATGTAATCGCGTAATCTCAAAAAAACATCCCGCTTTACGCTGAAAAAGTAAAGCGGGATATTTTCGTTTAACAGACGACAATTGGCCTGTTTGTGGAGCTGGAGGCTCCCGAATGGCTATTTTGTGTGATTTAGCCGAATCTTATAACTTCTTATTTTCAGGCACTTTACAAAAGTGATGATTTAATAAAATATACCCAAATTCATTATGATAAGTCAAAATTAGTCCCTACTTTTGTAGGGTAGGGACTAAACCGGATTTTGACGGATGCGGTTTAATCCCAAAGCAGGGACTTGTAACAAATGTAGGGAATCAATGGCAAGCATCAAAATCAAATACAATATTCTATTCTTTCCGGATAAGGAGGTTGACAAAGCGTTTTCGGGCCCCGGTGATCCCGTTTATAAACCGGATGCGAAATTGCGAGTCCGGGTGCGTTGGCCGGGAAATAAGGTCGATTTCAATGTGGGGTATCGTGTGAAGATCTCGCAGTGGGATAACCAGGCGCAACGGTGTAAGGCCAAAACTACCAACCTGCAAAAGCAATCAGCAACGCTTATCAATAGCCGTATCCAGCAATACGAGGATGTTATAGATGGTATTTTTAAGTCCTATGAGTTGAGGGGTATAGTCCCCGGCCCGGACGAAGTAAGGGCCAAGTTTAACGAGGCTACCGGACGTGTGGAGAAAGTGGTCGAGATAAAGGAAAGGAACCTTTTTTACTATTTTGATAAGTTTACCCATGAAATGGGAGGTGTCAACAACTGGACACCGGCAACCTATCAGAAGTTCGCCGCCGTCCGCAATCACCTCGAATCCTATAACGCTAATCTGGCATTCTCCGATCTTACCGAGGCCGGACTATCCGGCTATATTACCCACCTGCGAGAAGTCAAGCAGATGCGGAACACTACCATAGGTAAACAAATGGGATTCCTCAAATGGTTCCTGCGTTGGGCGACCGCTAACGGGTATTGTCAGACAAACGACTACATGACATTCAAACCCAAACTAAAGACCACCGAGAAAAAGATAATATTTCTGGATTGGGAGGAACTTATGACGGTCTATAATCACCGGTTCCCGGATAAACAGAAACATTTGGAGCGGGTGCGGGATGTATTTTGCTTTTGCTGTTTCACTTCATTGAGGTATTCCGATGTGGCCAACTTGCGCCGTACCGATGTTTTCAATACTCATATTACCCTTACAACCGTAAAGACGGCGGACACTATTAGAATAGAGTTAAACAAGTACAGCCGAGCTATATTGAATAAATACACCGGCGACCATTTCAAGGGGAACCTTGCATTGCCGGTTATTAGCAATCAGAGGATGAACGACTACCTGAAAGATGTGGGTAAGGTTTGCGAGATCGATACGCCGATAACGGTCACTTACTACAAAGGCAACGAGCGAATAGACGAGGTTTTTCCGAAATGGCAACTACTCGGAACTCATGCCGGGCGGCGGACATTCATTTGTAATGCCCTCTCTTTGGGTATATCCCCGCAGGTTGTGATGAAGTGGACGGGACACAGCGACTACAAAGCAATGAAACCATACATAGATATTGCCGATGCCGCTAAGGTTGAGGCTATGAAACTGTTTGATAAATAGGATATGGCAGGTCGGGCAAAAATAGTAATAGATGCAAAGAAGTTATCTCTTTACGAGGATTTAGTTTGGGAACTTGAACAAAGGGGACATACAATTAATGATAATTCACGATTGAAGATCACCTTTTTAAGCCCTTACACTCCCCGCATGTCCTATAATATAAAACATTTAATAGGTAAATTAGAAAAGTACATATTCAGCAATGGCAATAAAACTGTCCAAAAAAGCGAACTATCTGAAATTTTGGGGATATCACGGCCAACACTTGATAAATGGATTAGGCAGGGTTGGTTAGAAATCGATCCCCCACGGGACGATTTATTCAATAATGGCGTAGCTTTTAAAATAGACCTTAATAATATAAAAAATCAACTCATGAACATGGCTTTACATTTATTACCAAAACACGATTTTGGTAACAAGAAAAATGCCTAATATCACCAGAAGCCTAAAATATTGTTACCAAAATACGGTTTTCGTAACAAAAAAATAGCAAAAGTAAAGACGTGTTTACTTTGAATCTTAAAAAATTATATTAGACTTTTGTAGTGCGATTCGCTTTTGCAGTTAGGCCGACTGCATTTTTGTTGAATTAATAAACGCACTACTATGTATAGCACAATTACCGGGGAAACCCCTATCGCCGCCTTGACTGTCTCTCAGTTTGTGGAACTGCTTGAGAAAGGTAAAACGCCTGAACCCGCCTCAACGAATCCCGTTGATTATACGCAGGGTTACGTTTATGGACTCAAAGGCATTCGCCAACTATTCGGCGTATCCCATGCCACCGCCCAACGTTACAAAGACACTTTCCTAAAACCGGCTGTAAAGCAGAACGGGCGCAAAATCGTTGTGGATAAGGCCAAAGCAATCGAACTGTTTGACCAATACAACAAGTAGGGCTATGGGTACAAAAAGAAAAGCCGCCCCAAGCGGGAACGGCAATCCTTATTCTATCGGTGTGCATAGCAAAGATAGTCAAACTTTACCCCAACTGCAAACTGTCCGCCTCTGTTTCTCGACCCGTCCTAAAACGATGCTTGAAGTTTCGGCGGAAACCGGAATACGCCGGGCTAATGTGTGCCGATATGTGGGTAAACTGCGAATGCGGGAACAGATAGCCATTGTGCGTTACGGGTTGTGTCCTATCTCTAAATACCGTGCCGGGTTCTATACGACCGATCCGGAACTAATCAGAGGGCAAGTCAATGAATAGCGCACAATCAGCGGGAAACGGAGCGGCCAACTGTATGCCGGACTATATCGGCCTAATAGGGGCGGAACTGGAGAAAGCCAAACGGTTGCACGTTGAGGTTCAAAAGGAAGTCCTTACCAGCAAGACCTATCAAAAGGTATTGCGGGAACTGCTTACCCAGATCGAGCCGGTGGACTTCCGGGAGCGGGCCGGACTTGACGAGGACACCAAGATCACCCGCAAACTCTATGTAGTGATCGCCATTGATGAAATAATCGACACAGCTATCCGTAATAATTGGGGACTATGCACCAAAGACGGGTTTATCTATGTCTTTAACGGTAAGTATTGGCAAGTAGTGAACGCAGAAGATTTTAAACCTTTTTTAGCGGATGCCTCTATGAGAATGGGAGTACCGGTACTGGAGGCGAAATACCATCAGTTCAAGGACGAGCTTTATAAGCAATTCCTTTCGGCCTCGAACCTGCCAACTCCGGAAACCAAGAAGAATGTCCTGATAAACCTGCTTAACGGCACTTTCGAGATTGCAGACGATAAGCAGGAACTCCGAGAGCAACGCCGGGAGGATTTCCTCAAATATCAACTACCATTCGAGTACAATCCGGATGCCCGGTGTCCGATGTTTGATAAATACCTCAACCGTGTCGTACCTGATGCCGACTGCCGGAAAGTGTTGGCCGAATACCTTGGATACATATTTATTAATAATCTGAAACTTGAAAAGGCCCTAATCTTGTACGGTTCCGGGGCCAACGGCAAATCGGTATTCTTCGAGATCGTGAACGCTATTCTGGGAGACGAGAATATTTGCTCCTATTCTTTGCAGAACCTTACCAAATACGACAGCTACCAGCGAGCGGAACTATCCAACAAGCTATTGAATTACGCCTCGGAGATCAACGGGAAACTGGAAGCGTCGATATTCAAACAGTTGGTAAGCGGCGAACCCGTTGAGGCCCGGCAGATATACGGTAAGCCTTTCGTAATGCGGGACTATGGCAAACTGATGTTCAACTGCAATGAGTTGCCGAAAGAAGTAGAGCAAACCAATGCGTTTTTCCGCCGGTTCATCATCATTCCGTTCAATCAAACTATCCCGGAATCGGAGCAAGATCCGGAACTGGCAAAAAAGATCATAGCCTCGGAACTGAGTGGCGTATTTAATTGGTTGCTCGATGGGTTGCGCCGGGTATTGGCTCAAAGGAAATTTACTCAGTCCGAGATGGTGCAGGATCAGGTCGATGCCTATCGCCGGGAATCCGACAGCGTGGCTATGTTCATCGAAGAAGAGGGGTATAGTCCGGCAATAGATGATTTTGTTTTCCTAAAGGCCCTGTACGGTGATTATAAGACATTTTGTTGTGACAATGGTTATAAGACTTGTTCTATAAGGACATTTTCCGAGCGAATCAAGATGATAGGCTTTTTGACGGAAAGGAAAACGCCGGGTAATGTAGTTTATGCAAAAAAATAAAATCTTTTTTCACCTACATATCCTACATTATCTACATAACGAAAATGCTATATCATTGATTATGTGTAATATGAAAAATCATCTATGTAGGATATGTAGCAAATGTAGCAGGAAAAACAAATTATTTTTTCAGGTATGACACGACACAATCCACCATATTTAGAGAAGTACGCAGGCCGTAAGTCCCGGCACGAGTGCCCGGCCTGCCATGATAAGCATTCTTTCACATGGTATCTCAACGGGGACACGGGCGAGGTTATCCATCCAAACGTTGGCCGGTGTAACCATGAAAGCGGCTGCGGCTATCACTACACCCCCAAACAATATTTTGAAGATAATCCGCAATTATCGGAGTTTGGGGGCACTATAAAAAACGGCAAGGTTACGGTAAGGGTAAAACAGAATCACCCCAAGTTTACCCAAAGGGTTGAAGAAAAAGAACCGGGCCGGATACCAAAGCAGTATATCATTCAGTCATTGGGATATAATAGCAATTTTGTAGCGTTCCTATGCTCGATCTTCGACCGCTACACTCTCGAATCTCCGACCATCAGGCGAGTAATGGCAGACTACTATTTGGGCTGCACTAAAAACGGCTCTATTATCTATTGGCAGATAGATGAACGCAACCGCATCCGAACGGGAAAGGTAATGCAGTACGACCCTGTAACGGGCAAGCGGGTAAAGAACGCTAACGGTGCGATAGACTGGGTTCACGCCAAACTGAAGCGGGACAAGGTATTGCCTGATGATTTCAATCTCGTGCAATGCCTGTTCGGGGAACACCTGTTGAAGCGCTATCCGGATAAAGTAGTGGCTTTGGTCGAATCGGAGAAATCGGCGCTTATCGCCGCCGGGGTCTATCCCGAATATCTATGGGTGGCGACCGGTGGGCGCTCGCAGCTCTCTATTGATAAACTCCGAGTGTTGATGGGGCGCACCGTGATAATGTTCCCGGATACCGACACAGACGGCAAAACTTACTCCCTTTGGGCAGATAAGGCAAAGGAATTGGCGACGATAGGATGCACCGTAACGATCTCTAACCTACTGGAGACGGTGGCAACCGACGAGGATAGGATAAACGGACTCGACATTGCCGATTACCTGATCCGTCAGCTCAAAGCCTCGATACCAGAACCGAACAACATCCCCGCAACGGAATCGGCCAAAGCTCCTATCCGGCCTCTCAACCGTGAAGAACAAGCATTACAACACCTCGGCAATCTCAACCCGAATATCTACACCCTGATAGATAGTTTGGGGCTTGTAAGCGTAATGACAGGCGAACGCTTACGAACGATCATTAATTAACCATAGCGGGCAGATTCCGTGCATGACAAACATCCATCCAAGACAACCGAAATTAAACCGTTTTAACCAACTAAATAAAAAAAAACAATGAAGCAGAACAAGAAAAAGACGGCATTTTTGCCATGTAAGATTTTCAAACATGACGGTGCAACCTTGACTGTCGGGGTAAGTGAAACCACGATTAACGACAAGCCCGCCCCCTCAGAAGTGTATTTCCTCGTCGAAGGATATGGAAACGGAGAAGATGATCCCGAAGCCGTTGCCACTTTCACGCCAGACCGAACGGTGGAGATCGCTGAGGCCCTATTAAAGTTTGCAAGGCTGGCGAAAGAGTAATTAACCCCAAAATCAAATATCATGAACAACGAAAAATTAAGAAAGATGCTGCAAGCAGCAGAAAAATACGGTGCTGATGTCGCTTACGAAATGGCTGTCAACCAAGACGGCGAGGGCGATTCGAATGACAACGCAAATGAAGGCGCCGAAATTGCGACATTTATCAACAAGGGCACCCGTCGTATCATCGAAGGCAAAGATAACACCGGCAATTCCGACGGTTCGCTGGCAGTAGATCCTATCACAAATTTACCTATGTAAGCGATGAAAACAATTTGCATTGGACAAATACCCCAGGAACACACACGCTATTTATTCGATCAGGCGATAGCCAAATTGCGGGAACTTGTAACCGCCGACAGGGTAGGTGAATACGGGGAGGAACTGACAACGGCATTTATCCAGGAATTATTGCAAGGCGGCTGCGCTATCCGCTCCCGGATGCTCGACAAATTCAATGCCTCGCTGTCCGCTGTATTATTCCCGGCGGAACGCCGGCAGAAGGAGGCGTTATATGACGCCCTGCTATCACAGTTCGACGAACTGACCCGAAAGGCTTGCAAGACAATCGAGGATTTCAAGTATATCCCCATAGAAGCCTATACGGTGGGGGCTGACAGCGGTATAGGGTGCGACCCCGAAGTGATTGATAAGGCTTTCGCAGAAGCCGGAAACGTGTGTATCTCGCATCCATCGCAGGTTGAGGTGTATAATGCGGCTCAGAAAGCCATTGCAGCTATCCACGAGCTCGATGCGCTGGCCCAGAATTACGGGATGTATGCGGTCAACAAAAACAATTACCGCTCGATCATAGACATAGATTTGGAGATGGATGCTACCATTGGAGTACTGGGAGCCAAAAGGGTTGTGCAACTCAATCCATTTGCCATACAACAGGCGTACGATGGTGGTTTGTTCAATAATCCGAAAGGTTAACGGGGTATTTATTAGGCGGACTATACATCCGTCTATCCCTAATAATTTAGGTTATGGCAAAGCGAAGAACGTGGCCTACACTTTTTGAGGAGTGCAATCGCATAGAACTTTCGTATTTGTGGAAACGATATGCAATGTGGATACCTCAGCGTTTCGCTGCCTCGATGTCATGGAGCTGTCGAGGTAGGCCGGCCGGCAATATCGACCTGATCATTGACACCCGGGAAATGTATATCGAACTCGATTACAGATTCGGAGACGAGCCTCGTCATTATCGGGTGCAACTGGTCTCGGTTACATCGAATCTTGGCAAGGGGCGGATATGGTATTTCTTATGCCCTCAAACCGGTAAACGTTGCCGGATTCTTTACGGAGTGGAAGGCTGGTTTTTCCACCGCTCAGCGTTCCGTGGGTGTTGCTATGATCGGCAAACCCTTTCAAAGCAATATCGATTACTCGATTATGCGATATTTCCCCGACAGATCGAGATCAACGAGCAACTGCGCAAATGTCGTAAAACTTATCGAGGCAAACCGACACGACAATACGAGAGATTATTGCGACGACTGAGAAAATGCGACGATATGCAACGTGCTATCGGGAATAGCTTGGGATTACTCGGAAAATAAAGGGAAAGCCTCTCGAAAGTTACTTTCCCGATTTTTTGATTCTCGACAAGTCAAAGATAGCAAAAATCGGGGATATGAACAATACACGACAGGTACGAGAACGCAGAGGTGGAGCACGGGACGACAAATGCGACAATGTGACTATAAACATGACACGGGACGAACTGATAATACACCTCCAGCGAATCAAGCGAAAATGCGAAATTTTGATGCTGAAGCACAAAATTAAATCGTAACACAATATCCCGTAAATACCCTTGCAACAAAGGGGCAGACGATCCGATCTGCCCCTTGAATCATCCCTGGGGATATGTTTTCGGATATAGTTGAACGTGTAGAATAACTATAAAAACCACACTATAAAAAAATATCAAAAAGAAGATATAGCAATCTGAAAGGGTATCCGTTGAGGATTACGAGCGGGTAATGGACGGGATGTTCTGATTCAAAAAATAAAGTTTGTTTTGTCCGTCACATCCGTCACGTGTGTCACGCATATTTTGTATTTCTCTCAAAATCAGTTTAATAGTAATTTTGCATTTCGAGGCTGTGACGAATGTGACGCAAGAAAAAAAGTTTTTTTCTTGCGACATTTCCGACATATTCGACATGTGAGGGAAATTATCATACCTGGAATCCCGTGTATGTAAAATCCAGTGCGAACATGACATAGCACCGTATAAGCGAACACGTATAAAAGAAACAGCCACCTCCAACGGGTGGCTATTCTTTTTAATATCACAAATTGTGATGCCCGGATGTCTATCAAGTAGTTACTTCTTGAGAACCTTTTTAGCGCTTAACGGACTAACGACCTTTTGACCGGTTTGGGCCTCCAGTTCTTTCCGGGCGGCACCGGCAACCTTACCGCCCCGGTGTGCGATCTGTTTGCTATGCTCAAAGGTTTCCGGCTCCTCTTTCTGGGAAATCTCGGTTGTTGAGGCTTCTGCAAGCATATTGAGGACTAATTCGAGGTTAGTCATATTATCCCGCAGGCTCTCGGTTTTAAGCCCTTTATATTGCTTGTACTGCTTTGTTGATAGACCAGACCAACCCTGCGTAATAACATCAGTAAGGATAGCGTATTGCTGACCTTTCTGTATTCCCCGGCGCTCCCACTCATCAGTAAGCTCTTTGCGTACCTCGATGGATTTAAGCCTTTGATTTATCCAGTTAGCCGAATAGCCTTTACGGTGGTAATACTCCATTATTCGGTCAATACCTTGTTCCGGATCATCTATTTCCTCAAGGCGTTCCCGGCCTAATTGCGCTAACCATTGTTTGAATGGCTCCGCTTTCGGAGATGGGATAGACTGGATAAGCCGGAAAAGTTGTTCGACATCAGCCACATCGGTAAGGCGCATTTTGCCGTCGGTGGCTTTCATTTTCAAAGCGTGACAATTCGTCACGGTTTCATTTCCCTCTGCTGTTAGCCTCTGCTTGAGTTTTCGCCAATATGCCTGAGGGTTTACACTATCGGTCAATATCACTACAACATCCACAATTGAGATATACCACTTTTCAGCATCGGAATCCCATACGGAGCGCACTTGCCGATCCTCGAATAACTTTACAGCGTCTTTCTTTGTCATAGCCTTACTCCCTTTTACAAGCAGTTAGTTCCATAAATCTACTGAATAGTTTGCTTTGTGCTCTACGTTCAGGGCATTTATAGCCGCCTTGACTTTCTCGATCTTATCGGTCGATATGGTTTCTGCCTTTGGATCGGTATAATATCCCTTGATTCCATCAGGCAACAAATAGGGGTCAGAAATCAAAGCCAGCATCAAATACTCCACTTTCCTCGACATTGTGATCTCCCCATATTCCGCACCGGGTGTTATAATATGTCCTGCCCCGCCGCCGCAAAATATCAGTTTATTGGCATCGGCTATGTCTGTGAGCTTGTCAAGTATATCTGCCGCCGTCGCATCGATTACAGATACTTTAACAAATATCCCGATTTCTTGAAACTCTCCCTTATGGAGTTTCTTACGTAGTCGTTTTTTCATAGCCTTACTCCTTTCCTACTTTCTCAGCCGTCAACCTCAACTCCGTGCCACAATTAGGGCAAGTAATAACCCCCTCGGAGGGTTGCTCAAAAAGTTCGGCAATATTTACCTCTAAAGCAGTAGCCAGCTTCTCCAATGTATCAAAAGACGGTTTCTGCTTTCCGGTTGCAATACCACTGATGGATGGCTGGGAAACTCCTATTTTCTCGGCCAAAGCATTTAATGTTATCCCTTTTTTCTTGCAAAGCTCTTTAACTCTCAACTGTGTCATATTTACAAAGCGTTGATTTATACCACAAAGATATAATAAGTAAAGCAACACCTAATAAAAATGGCAAAAAAAATAGTAATGGCATGTATTTTTATTGAAATAATGCTTGGTTAATACAAATTAATGCCTTATTTTTGCAGTAAGAAAACAAAGCACTACCTAATAATTATCACTATGGCAGCACACTTCACCACATCAGACTACCAGGCGATAGTAAACAAGATTTACGGCGAGATATCGGATGAAAGCGCCGAATCTGTGATAGAGTTCGAGAACGGCGATTGCCTGCTGGTCGTTCAGGTAAATCACCGAATAGGGTACAGGGATGAGATAGGCGGTTCTTACGAGGGTTACGACTTTGAGATGCTGGCGGTGGTGGATGAAGAAGAATTTGACGTACTGAGCGCCGATTGCTATGACAGCGAGGGCAACGAAGTGGACAGCGACTTTGACGCTAACGAATTATACAAACTCTTAAACTAATATAACGATGAGAAAAAGTGATTTGAGGAACATTATGTTGCGGGCCTGGGAGATGTACCGCACGACCGGCAAAGCCTTTGCCGTATGCCTTTCCCGTTCTTGGGTTATTTTCCGCCTTATACAGCGAATGCGATCCAGTGTAGTACAATTCTCCTATGAAAAGATAAACGGGACACTACGCAAAGCAAAAGGCACGTTACGGGGCGTTTCGTCTATTATCAAAGGCACAGGAACGGAAACACCCAAGACAGTGAAATATTACGACATTGAGGCGGCCAACTGGAGGTCATTCAAAATCGAGAATCTGATAACAATTTACTGATATGAAAGGATTGACAACCAAACAGACGTTACAACTGTTAAGAATCGCCCAAAATGTCCAACGGGGCACCGGCCTCGACGAGGTGGCGTTTGTCACTCTGATGCGCATTTGCCGAGATTATGTAACCCCCGGACTTTATCCAGCTATTCCGGACGATGAGCGAGACAAATGGTTTATGGATCGCCTCAACAAATTCCGTGTCCGGTTCTTTGAGAAAATATAGACCGTTGTGGAGCAGGCAAAGATGATGATTTACGAACTTTCCTATTGATGGCTATTTGCTGGGGATGTTCCCCACCGAGGCCGAAGCCGTCCGCCGTGCGGACTACTTGTCGAAAAGTCGATACACTCTCCGTGAATGGGAAAAGGACGGCGAATTTTTAACGTTTGATACATTAACCAAATAAACCAAATAGTTATGACAACAATCACATTTAACACCGAAGAACTGGCAATTATCACATCTGCGTTACACTGGCGCAATCATTACCACGCCTACCGTATTGAGAAACTGGAGCGCAAACTACTTTCGGGCAAAGCCTCTGATCCTCAAACAGCAGAACGTTCCTTGCTTGAAAGAAAACGATACCAAAATCTCCGTGCAGATTTGGAATTAAAAATCAAGATGGCGGCAGGTTCAGCCTATCGTGGCGACCGAGAGAACAACTATCGTACAACTGAAACGTATAACATAGAATGAAAAATGAACCTTAAGAGTAATATTTAAGTGTACCTTCAAAGGGCATCAAAAAGGGCAATAAAAAACAGGGACTAACCGTATTTAGTCCCTGTTTTAGTCCCTTAGCTTTTTAAGGTGCTGAAAATGAAAATTAATTGTGGAGCTGGAGGGAGTCGAACCCTCGTCCAAACAAGGAACCCAAAAGCTTTCTACACGCTTATCCTTCGGTTGATCCTTCTGCCGCAACCTGGTCGAAGGCGACCCAGTTACGGCCCCAGCCTATTGATTTTCGCAAACCGTTATAGGCATCCGATTCGCTATTTCCGTTTGAATGATACCCCGGTGCCTTCCGCTACGGAACGAAGCTTCGGCGGGGTACTCGTCCGACAGCCTCCTTGGGCTGCCGGATTAAGCCATTTTACTCTGTAAAATTAAGCAGCGAGTGCATAGCTATTATCGCCATTTGTAGTTTGAGCATTCAGTTTTACGAGAGTCCACACAACGCTCGGCGTGCTTACAATCAAACTCTGCCTGCTGTCAAAACCGGTCAGCCCCTGATCGGGATCGCACTACCGTACAATCCCGGTACAAAGATATACGTTTTTTCGGAAGAATTATTTTTACGGGCAATATAAATTCGTCCGGAGATATCCGGGGACGTTTCGGGGACGTAAAAAATATCAACACTTCATCAACAAACGGGAGATGCTGTCCAAACAATCGGTATCTTTGTTTTGTTAAATGCGCCCGCACGGGAAATGTGTGTCGGCGGGCCGGATCAAATTTGAAAGCGATGAATCCGAATGCGGTGATAGAACTACGGGATGTGGCGATTTTCCATTTCGACGATGCCCTGCGGGAGGCCAGTTTCCGGGGTAACGGCAGAACCAGCGATATGGTGCTGTCGGATGTCAATCTGACGGTGTTTCCCGGCGAACTGGTTTATCTGATCGGCCGGGTCGGGTCGGGCAAGAGTTCGTTGCTCAAGACGCTTTACGCCGAACTGCCGCTGCGCGAAGGAGGCGGGATGGTCGTCGGGTTCGACCTGCGGCGGATGCGCCGCAAAGACGTGCCGTACCTTCGGCGCCGGATCGGAATCGTGTTTCAGGATTACCAATTGCTGACCGACCGGAACGTTTTTCAGAACCTGCATTTCGTGCTGAAGGCGACCGGGTGGAAAAACGAATTGCAGATCCGCAGCAAGATCGCCGAAGTGCTCGACATGGTAAGCCTGCAAAACAAGGAGTATAAGATGCCGTTCCAATTGTCGGGCGGCGAACAGCAGCGGTTGGCGATCGCCCGGGCCCTGCTGAACAACCCGCAGG
>OBAR01001718.1_pt1 | contig 17622 bp, 17 predicted proteins | sample 1517911 | NCBI WGS metagenome assembly OBAR01 (sample SAMN04571709, study PRJEB22368) | human gut metagenome | biome: human gut; material: stool | host: Homo sapiens | place: Luxembourg | collected 2012-10-26
CGGGCCGAGACAGAGCCGGGACGTTCCGGCGGCTCCGCCGCCCGCCGGGGCAGGGCCAGGGCTATGACCAGCGCCGCCAGAATATGCACCCCCCACAGCAGCACCCCGGCCCGGAGGCTGCCGAAGCAGCCCAGCCCCGCCACCCCCAGGATAAACGCCGGGCCGCAGTTGTTGGAAAACAGCAGCAGGCGGCAGGCCTCCCGCCGGGAGATGCCGCCCCGGCGATACAGCTGGGCCACGGTGCGGGCCCCCACGGGATAGCTGCCCGTAAGGCCCAGGAGAAAGGCCTTGGCTCCGGCCCGGCTGCACCCCAGCAGCCGGGCCAGAGGACCCAGAGCCGGGGACGCCCCGGCGTCCAGTGCCGTCAGCAGGCCCGACACCGCCAGAAATGGAAACAGCGCCGGGATCACCGACCCGGCGCACAGGGCCAGCCCATCCCGGACGGCCTGGGCTGCCTCCGCCGACCGGGCCAGCAGAAGCCCAAGAGCCGCCAGGCATGCCCAGGCCGCCAGCTTTCCCTTCATATCCCTCACCTCCATGGCCACTGTATGCGTCCCGGCGGTGGGACTTGCAAGTTTTTCCGGCGGCGCGCATAGGGTTTACGGAATCGGGAGAAAGGCGGTGGCGCGGCATGGAGAGAGGGTGGCTGACCCGGGCGGGCCAGGCGGCCATGGAGCGGCTGGACCTGCCGGGGGATATCCCGGCGGGGGTGCCGCATATGGAGCTGATAGGCGAGCGGGAGTTTTTCATGTGCCGGCACCGGGGGGTGCTGTCCTACAGCACGGAAACCGTGGAGATCGGCGGCGGGAGCCTGACGGTGCGGGTGATCGGCACGGAGCTGCAGCTGGTGGCCATGACGGAGGAGGAGCTGCGGCTGCGGGGCCGCATCGCCGCGGTGGAGCTGCGGCCGGGAGGCGGCCATGTATAAGGCGGCGGTGAACTTCCTGCGGGGCCAGGTGCTGGTCCACATTGAAAGCGGCTGCCCGGAGCGGGTGGTGAACCTGTGCGCCGGGGCGGAGGTGCCCTTCTGGGACGTGCGGTGGCTGTCGCCGGTGGAGCTGACCCTGCGCACCACCCGGCGGGGACTGGCGCAGGTGCGCCGGGCGGCGGAGCAGGTGGGGGCCGCGGCCACGGTGCGGCGGGAGCAGGGGGCGCCCCTGCTGGCCCGGCGGCTGCGGCGGCGGTATGTGCTGCTGGCGGCGGCGCTGCTGACGGTGCTGCTGGTGGTGGAGGGGAACTTCACCATCTGGGAATTTCAGGTCAGCGGCAACGAGACGGTGTCGGACGAGGCCGTCTTACGGGCACTGGAGGATTACGGCATCACCATCGGCACCCGGAGCCTGGACATCGACCAGAAGGATATGCGCAACCATGTGCTGCTGGAGCTGGAGGACGTGGTGTGGCTGGCGGTGAACGTACGGGGCTGCGTGGCCCGGGTGCAGGTGGTGGAGCGGGTCCGGGGGCAGGACATGGTGGAGGACGGCCCGGCCAACGTGGTGGCCCGGCGGCCGGGGCTTGTGACCCGGGTGGAGGCCCTGGGAGGCCAGGCCGCCGTGGTCCCCGGGGACACCGTGACCCAGGGACAGCTGCTGATCTCCGGGGCGGTGGACCTGGACAGCGGGGGGCTGCGGTGGCAGCACGGCATGGGCCGGGTGTGGGCCAGGACCTGGTACCAGCTGACGGCCCAGGTACCCCTGACGGTGCGGCAGAGGGGGGTCCCCCTGTCCTCCCGGACCCGGTATGCCCTGGATATCGGCAAAAAGCGGATAAAATTATACGGAAAGGGTAGCACATTGGGGGGCGACTGTGATAAAATAACCCAGTATAGGCCCGTGTGCCTGCCCTGGGGCCTGCGCCTGCCCATCACGTTGGCGGCGGAGACGGTGACGGCCTATGGCCCGTCCACGGACGTTCCCCGCAGCACCCGGGAGGCCCGGGACGAGGGGGAGTCCCTGCTGCGCCGACAGCTGGAGGAGCTGCTGGGAGATACCGGCACGGCGGAGAACGTCCGCATCGACGCCGTGGAGCAGGGCTCGTGGCTGCTGGTGACCCTGCGGGCGGAGTGCCTGGAGGAGATCGGCCGGGAGGTCCCGCTGACCAAGGAATAAATTTTTCAAGATACAAGGGGAGGAATGCCCAATGGAACAGCGCATCGGTATCGAGCGCATGGAGGAGGCCATCAACCTGTTTGGCTCCTTTGACGAAAATATCCGCCTGCTGGAATCGGAATTTCAGGTGACGGTGGTGAACCGGGGCGGCGAGCTGGTGATCTCCGGTGAGCCGGAGAACGTGATGCTGGCGGAGAAGGCCGTGCAGGCCCTGCTGACCCTGTCCGCCAAGGGGGAGAGCATCAGCGAGCAGCACGTCCGCTATGTCGTCGGCCTGTGCCGCAGCGGCCAGTCCGAGCGCATCGGTGAGCTGACCCAGGACGTGATCTGCATCACGTCCAAGGGCCGCCCTGTGAAGCCCAAGACCATCGGCCAGAAGCAGTATGTGGACGCCATCATGCAGGACACCGTCACCATCGGCGTGGGCCCCGCCGGAACCGGCAAGACCTATCTGGCGGTGGCGGCGGCGGTGGCCGCCTTCCGGGACAAGCAGGTCAACCGCATCATCCTGACCCGCCCCGCCGTGGAGGCCGGGGAGCGGCTGGGCTTCCTGCCGGGGGATCTGCAAAGCAAGGTGGACCCGTATCTGCGGCCCCTGTACGACGCCCTGTTTGACATGCTGGGGGCGGAGACGTACCAGAAATACCTGGAGCGGGGCAACATCGAGGTGGCCCCTCTGGCCTATATGCGGGGCCGGACCCTGGACGACAGCTTCATCATCCTGGACGAGGCCCAGAACACCAGCCGGGAGCAGATGAAGATGTTCCTGACCCGGATGGGCTTCGGCTCCAAGGTGGTCATCACCGGCGACATCACCCAGATCGACCTGCCCGGGGACAAGCCCAGCGGCCTGAAGGAGGCCATGAAGGTCCTGAAGGGGGTGGAGGGCGTGTCCATCTGCCAGCTGGGCAAGGCCGACGTGGTGCGGCATGTGATGGTCCAGCGCATCATCGAGGCCTATGCCCGGTTTGAGGAGAAAAAGAGATGAGAAAGACCCACTATATCCCCGTTACCGCCGACGTGCCCGGGGCCGCCGGCGACGCCAACTGCGCCCTGATCCGCCGCACCATCCGCACGGCCCTGGCGGCGGAGGGGGTCACGGCCCCCTGCGAGGTGGACGTGCTGCTGACCGACGACGAGGGCATCCACCGCATCAACCTGGATATGCGGCAGGTGGACCGGCCCACGGATGTTCTGAGCTTTCCGGAATTTGACCTGGCCCCCGGGGAGCACCCGGGGCCGGAGGACGCCGACCCCGGCACAGGACTGATCCCCCTGGGGGACATGGTGCTGTCCATGGAGCGGGTGGCGGCCCAGGCCAAGGAGTTCGGCCACTCCAGGCGGCGGGAGCTGGCGTACTTAGTGACCCACTCGGTGCTGCATCTGCTGGGCTATGACCACCTGGACGAGGGGCCTATGAAGGCTCAGATGCGAGGCCGGGAGGAGGCCGTTATGGCCCTGCTGGGCCTGGAGCGGTGATACACGATCAAAGGAGATTTGCCATGAAGATACGGAACCTGTGCGCCCTGCTGCTGGCGCTGATGCTGCTGGCCCTGGCGGGCTGCGGCCAAAAGGAGCAGCCCACCCAGCCGGAGAACCCGGACGTCCCCCAGGAGGAGGAGGCGGTGCCGGTGCGGCTGGTGTGCAGCAACGGCTCCACCACCCTGCGCTTCAGCCGGGAGGAGGACGGACACTGGCTGTGGGCCGATGACAAGACATTCCCCCTGGACGAGAGCTACGCCCTGACCCTGCTGGAGACGGTGCAGGGCATCGAGAGCCTGCCGCCTGTCACCACCGCCGCCCAGCTGGCGGATTACGGCCTGGAGAGCAGCGCCAAGTACGTCACCCTCACCGACAGCCAGGACACGTCCGTTACCTACCGACTGGGCAGCGAGTCCGACGGCAGTGTGTACGTCTATCGGGAGGGGGCCGAGGCCACGGTGTACGCCGTGCCGGACCTGCTGGGCCAGATCGGCCGCAGCATCTATGACATGATGGCCTTGCCGGAGCTGCCCCAGCTGACGGCGGAGAACGTGCAGTCCCTGACCGTTGCCGCCGGGGACGTCAGCTTTACCCTGACTCCTGCGGAGGGGGCCTGGACCGCCGATGGCCGGGATGTAACGGATCAGCTGGCAGACCTGACTGCCTGGCTGGGGGATATGCACCTGACGGCCTGTGTGGACTGGCGGCCCAGCGCCGGGGCAGCGGCCCTATGCGGGCTGGACCAGCCGGGTGCAGTTCTGACGGCGGAGTATACCCATAACGGGGCGCAGCACAGCTTCACCCTGACGGTAGGCGGCCAGCGGGGCGCAGGCTGCTGCGTCACCGTTTCCGATGACGACACCATTTATCTGATGAGCGCGGAGGCTCTGGCCCCGCTGCTGACCCTGGCCCAGTCGGGCCTGGAATAAGAGGAGGCGCCCCATGCGGCTGCTTGTGATCGAGGATGAAAAGCGCCTGGCCCGGAACCTGGCGGAGCTGCTGCGGCGGCAGGGCTACACCGTGGACATCAGCAGCGACGGCGTGTCCGGCTACGACAACGCCTCCACGGACCTGTATGACCTGATCCTGCTGGACGCTATGCTGCCGGGGATGGACGGGTTCACCCTGCTGCGGAAGCTACGCGCCGGGGGCCATGCCGTGCCGGTGCTGATGCTGACGGCCCGCAGCGACCTGTCCGACCGGGTTCAGGGACTGGACTGCGGGGCGGACTATTATCTCACCAAGCCCTTTGAGCCGGAGGAGCTGCTGGCCTGCGTGCGCTCCCTGCTGCGGCGGGGCGGCGGCGACGCCCGGACCGACGATGCCATCACCTTCGGGGATCTGCGGCTGGAGCCGGGGACCTTTCAGCTGTCCTGCGGGGAGCGGTCCTTGCGGCTGAGCCGCCGGGAATACGACATGCTGGAGCTGCTGCTGCGCAGCCAGGGCCGGGTGGTGCCCAAGGAGCAGCTGCTGCTGAAGGTGTGGGGCTATGACTCCGACGCCGAGGACAACAACGTGGAGGTGTATATCAGCTTCCTGCGGCGGAAGCTGACCCATCTGCACTCCGCCGTCACCATCCGCACCCGGCGGATGGTGGGGTATTTCCTGGAGGTGGAGGCATGATCCGCCGCCTTCGCTGGAAGATCGTGGCCATCAACATGGCCATGGTGACGGCGGTGCTGCTGGCGGTGTTCGTGGGGGTGCTGGTGTCCAGCCGGGCCGCCGTGGAGCGCACCGTGAACCAGCGGCTCATGCAGGTGGTCCAGACCGGGCGGTATGACGCCTCCCTGCCCGGGGAGGGGTCCGCCGCCCCCTGCTTTGTGGCGGACGTGTACCCCAGCGGCACCGTGCGCCTGTCCGGCAGCAGCTATTACCGGCTGGATGACCAGGATGCCATGGCGGACATTGTCACCGCCTGCCTGGAGCAGGGGGATTCCTCCGGCATCCTGCGAAGCTATCATCTGCGGTATCTCCGGGCCGACGGGCCGCTGTATACCCGCATCGCCTTCACCGATGCCGCCCAGGAGGACGCCACCCTCCGGGCGGTGGTAAAAATGTGCCTGCTGGTGGGGGCGGCGGCCCTGGCGGTGCTGCTGGGGTGCAGCTATCTGCTGGCGGGCCTTGCCGCCCGGCCGGTGGCCCGGTCCCTGGACCAGCAGCGCCGGTTCCTGTCCGACGCGTCCCATGAGCTGAAAACGCCCCTGACGGTGATCCTGTCCTCGGCGGACCTGATGCAGCAGACGGCGGTCCAGCCGGACCAGCAGCCGTATGTGGACAACATCCGCTGGTCCGGCCGGCGGATGAAGCGGCTGGTGGAGGATATGCTGACCCTGTCCCGGGCCGACGACGGGCGGCTGAAGGCCGCCATGGTCCCGGTGGACCTGTCCGATGCCGTGGTGGACACGGCGCTGCGGTTCGAGCCGGTGGCCTTCGAGGCCGGGCGGCAGCTGAGCTATGACATCGACGAGGGCATCACCGTTACCGGCAGCCGGGACCAGCTGCAACAGGTGGCGGGGGTCCTGCTGGACAACGCCATCAAATACGCCTCCCAGGGGGCCGGGGTGTACATGACCCTGACCCAGGCGGAGCGAAAGGCCGTGCTGACGGTGGAAAACGGCGGCCCGCCGATCCCGCCGGAGGTGCTGCCCCATCTGTTCGACCGATTTTACCGGGCCGACGGCAGCCGCACCCAGGGGGGCTTCGGCCTGGGGCTGTCCATCGCCCAGGCCATCGTCCGGGAGCACAAGGGAACCATCCGCTGCGAAAGCGACCGGCGCTCCACCCGATTCATCGTGACCCTGCCTGCGGGCGGGAAGAAATAATCGCGCAAAAGAAGGGAATCTCATGTTTGATCTCATCATCCGGGGCGGAACCGTCTATGACGGTTCCGGCCGCCCCGGCATCCAGGCGGACGTGGCGGTGTCCGGCGGCAGAATCGCCGCCGCTGCCCGCCGCCCGGGCCGCCCGGGTCATCGACGCCCGGGGCAGGTGGGTGACCCCGGGCTTCATCGACATCCACCGCCACGCCGATGCCGCGGCCTTCCGGCCGGGCTTCGGGGAGCTGGAGCTGCGGCAGGGGCTCACCACCATCGTTAACGGCAACTGCGGCCTATCCTGCGCCCCAGTGGGGCCGGAGAACCTGCCGGCCATCACCTCGTATCTGGAGCCCATCTGCGGCCGGGTGCCGCCGGAGGCGGCCCGGGAGACCCTGGCGGAGTATTTCGCCGCCCAGCCTGCCGCTCCCCTGCACACGGGGATGCTGGTGGGAGCCGGTACCGTCCGGGCCAGCGCAGCCGGGTACCAGGTCCAGCGGCTGGAGCCGGCGCATTATGCCGCCATCCACCGGCGGCTGGAGCAGGCCCTGGCCGACGGGGCCCTGGGCGTATCCCTGGGTCTGGGCTATGCGCCGGAGTGCTTCTATACCACCGATGAGCTGATCCGGGCCCTGGCCCCCCTGGCGGGGCAGAGCATCCCCATCACCGTCCACATGCGCCAGGAGGGCGGCGGCGTGGTAACGGCCGCCCAGGAGATGGTGGAGGTGGCCCGGGCCCTGAAGGCTCCGGTGCATATCTCCCACCTGAAGGCCATGGGCCGGGACAACTGGCGCGGCAAGGTGCCCCAGGTGCTGGCCCTGCTGGACCGGGCCCGCCAGGAGGGGCTGGACCTGTCCTGCGACGTGTATCCCTACACCGCCGGGTCCACCCAGCTGCTGCACATTCTGCCGCCGGAGTTTCTGGCCGGGGGCATGGAGGCCATTGTCCGCCGTCTGGGGGACCCGGACCAGCGCCGCCAGCTGGCCCGCCGCATCGAAAGCGGCGACGGCTTTGACGACATCGCCAAACTGGCGGGCTGGGACGGCATTTTCCTCACCAGTCTCCACTGCCCGGAGGATCGCCCCTACCAGGGCATGAGCCTTGCCCGGATCGCCGCCCTGACGGGCCAGGACCCCCTGACCTGCTGCTGCGACCTGCTGGTGCGGGAGCGGGGAGAGATCACCATGATCGACTTCATGGCCGACGAGGAGGACATAGCCGCCATTCTGCGGGACCCCTTCTCCAACCTGATCTCCGACTCCACCTATCCCACCGAGGGACAGCCTCATCCCCGGGTATACGGAACCTTTGTCCACCTGCTGACCCGGTTCGTCCTGCAGCGGGGCGACCTGACGCCGGAGGCGGCCATCCACAAGATGACAGGCCGTCCGGCAGCGGTGCTGGGCATGCCTGACCGGGGTGTGCTGGCCCCGGGAGCCCAGGCGGATATCAACATATTTGCCCCGGAGGACCTGCGGGAGCCCGGGACGTATCAGGACCCCTGCCGCATGGCGGAGGGGATGGACACCGTGCTGGTGGCCGGCGCCCCGGTCATCGACGGCGGCGTATACACCGGTGCCCTGGCCGGACGCATTGTCAGGAGGTAATCGTATGCTGGAAGCACTCATTGAGATCGTTCGCCGGGCGGGGGACATGGTCCTCTCCGCCCACGATATCCAGAATGTCACCCGGGAAAAGCACGGCCCCGCGGACCTGGTGACCCAATATGACGAGGCCGTGCAGGCGTTTCTGCGCCGGGAGCTGCTGCGCCTGCTGCCGGAGGCGGATTTCTTCGGCGAGGAGGGGGAGCATCCCGCCCTGACCCGGCCCTGGGTCTTTGTGGTGGACCCCATCGACGGCACCACCAACTTCACCCGCCGCATGAGCTACAGCAGCATCTCCGTGGCCCTGGTCCACAATGGCCAGACGGAGTACGGCGTGGTGTACAACCCCTATGTGGGCGAGCTGTTCGCCGCCCGGCGGGGCCATGGGGCCACCCTCAACGGCGCGCCCATCCGCGCCAGCTCCCGGGACGCCGCCCACGCCATTGTGGCCTGCGGCTCCACCATCTATGACCGCAGCTATACCGACCGGCACTTTGCCATCCTGCGGCACCTGTATGACCGGTGCCTGGACTACCGGCGGTTTGCCTCGGCGGCCCTGGATTGCTGCATGGTGGCCTGCGGCCGGGCAGAGATCTTCTTCGAGTGCCGACTGTCTCCCTGGGACTATGCCGCAGGGTCTTTGATCGCCCAGGAGGCCGGAGGCGTCGCCGTCCGGCTGGACGGCTCCTTCCTGGACCCCCTGCGCCCGGGCTCGGTGTTCATCACCAACGCCGCCTGCCGGGAAATGCGGCAGGGCCTGCCGGAATAAGAAAACAAAAAATCTCAAAGGGCTTTGGCCCTTTGAGATTTTTTATGGAATTCAGTTCTTCTCCTGGCCATACAGGGCCGCTTTGAAATAGGTGGCCCGGACGATCTCCTCCACGTTGTCCTGGCGGCGGCTGCGCAGGGTCTCAAAGAGGTCGCTGTGGGCCTCCAGCAGCTCCTCGCCCCGGCCGGTGTTGATCATGGTGCTGACCGTTTCATACCGGACGGCGTGGGTCAGGGTGCGCACCACCCGGCTGATCTTGTCGGCCAGGGGGTTCTTTCCCATCTGGGACACCATGTCGTGGAACTGGTTGTCCACGGCGAAAAAGCGCTCCACCTTGTCCGCGCCGTCGCCGCGGACGATGCCGCGCATCTGGTCCAGGAGCTGCTCCAGTACCCGGCCGTCCTCCTCATTATACTTGGCGCTGGCCAGGCGCATGATGCCGGCCTCTACCATCTCGCGCAGCTCCATCAGGTTGTCAAAGGAGTCCTGGTTCAGGATCATGCCATAGATCATGGGGTCGATCATGCTCTCCTGAAAGCCGCTGCAAACGAAGGTCCCCTCGGAGCGCTTGCTCTCCAGCACGCCCAGATAGGTGAGAATTTTGATGGCCTCCCGCACGGAGCTGCGGGCCACGCCCATGGAGGCGGCCAGCTCCGGCTCCGGCGGAATGCGGTCTCCGGGCTTGAGCTGCTTATTGCGCATGGCATCGGTCAGGCAGTTGATAACGCTCTGCACCACCGACTCCTTCTTCAGATTTTTCACATAGCCGGGGGTATCACTCATATAAATCGCTCCTTTATGGGACTGTTAACTCTATAACATATGTATAACATAGTACAAAGTTTGAATACCGTCAAGTAAAAGTTTCACCAAGACATCAAAATGCGCAGCGGACGGCAGACAAAAGCTGCCGTCCGCTGCTTTCGGAGGGGAAAAGGGTAAAAGAAGATGTGTTTGACTGTGTAATTTTTGTCAGCGGCCCAGATAGATGGACTGCTTGGCCAGCACCAGCTGCAGCATCAGGTCGTTGCAGGGGGTGGCGATGCCGTGCTCCCGGCCCAGGCGGCACACGGCGCCGGTGATGATGCGGATCTCGGTCTCCCGGTGATGGGTCACGTCCTGCACCATGGAGCTGATGGTCTCGTCGGTCATGCGGGACACCTCATAGGCGTGCTCCAGCTCGGCGTCGTGGTCCAGGGTGCAGCCGCAGGCGTTGGCCACGGTGATGGCCTCCTCCACCAGCATCCGGGCGGCCTCGTGGGCATACTGGTTGCCGTCCACAAAGCCGTTCTTGGTCTCCAGCAGGGCGCTCATGCCGTTGATGGCCACGTTGGCCAGCAGCTTGTGCCAGATGGCGTTCATGACGTTGGCGTGGACGCAGACCTCCAGGCCGGCCTCGCGCAGGGCCTCGGCCATGCGCTCCACGTTCTCCTTGGGGGCCTTCAGGGAGCCCATGTTGGTCACGCCGGTGCCGGTGTGCTTCACATGGCCGGGCTCCACGGGGGTGGCGCCGAAAGCGGTGTTGCCGATGATGATCTGCTCCTCGGGAACCACCTTGGCAATCTCGTCATAGTTGCCCAGGCCGTTCTGCAGGCACAGGATCATGGTGTGCCGGTCGATCATGGGCAGAGCGTTGCGCACGGCGGCCTCCAGATACTGATAGTGCACGAACACGATCAGCAGGTCCACCACGCCGATCTCCTTGGGGTCGGTGGTGGCCATGGCCGGGCGGAAGGACACGGTCTCACCGGTGCCGCTGCCGGGGGCGCACTCGTCCAGGAGAATGCCGTTCTTCTTGATGGATTCAATCACCGGGGCATAGGTATCCAGCACGCAGACCTCATGCTTCCGGGACAGATAGCTTGCATAGCAGCTGCCGATGGCGCCGCAGCCAACAAAACCGATTCTCATAATGATAACCTCCTGATTTTTCCGATGTTAGGCGTTCATGCTCTCGGCGATGGCCACGATGTCCTCAACGGTCACGCCGTTCATGGCCAGCAGGCGCTCATAGGGGGCGGACTGACCGAACTGATCCCGGATACCAACGCGCTTGACCAGACCCTTGCCCATCTCGGCGGCTACCTCGCACACGGCGGAGCCCAGGCCGTTGATGATGTTGTGGTCCTCCACGGTGATGACCTTGCCGATGTCGTTGATGGCGGCGGTGACGGCCTCCACGTCCAGGGGCTTGATGGTGTGCATATCCAGCACGCGGGCGGAGATGCCCTTACCGGCCAGGACCTTGGCGGCCTCGATGGCCAGGCACACGGTGTCGCCGTTGGCGATGATGGCCACGTCCTTGCCGTCCTGGATCTGGTGGGCCTTGCCGATGGTGAACTCCACATCCTCGTCATAGATCTGGGGCACGGCATCACGGGTGAAGCGCAGATACATGGGGCCGTAGGTCTCGGCGGCCTGGCGGACCAGCTTGCGGGCGGCGTTATAGTCCGCCGGCATGATCACGGTCATGTTGGGGATGGTGCGCAGCACACCCATGTCCTCGATGGACTGGTGGGAGGCGCCGTCGTTGGCGGGGGTCACGCCGCCGTGGGAGCAGGCGATCTTCACGTTCAGGTTGGGATAGCAGACCTCCTGGCGGATCATTTCGCACATACGCAGGGAGCCGAACACGGCGTAGGTGACCACGAAGGGGACCTTGCCGCAGGTGGCAAGACCCGCAGCCAGGCCTGCGCCGTTCTGCTCGGCGATGCCCACGTTCAGATACTGCTGGGGCAGCTCCTTGCGGAAGTCGCCGGTCTTGCAGCTCTTGCCGATATCAATATCCACCACCAGAATGTCAGGGTTTTCCTTGCCCAGGGCCACGATCTCCTTGCCGAAGCCTTCGCGGGTAGCGATCTTTTTCTTTTCGCTCATTGCTCTTTCCTCCTTGCTTAGTGGATCAGCTGGGCTTCCAGCTCAGCCATGGCCTGCTTATACTGCTCATCGTTGGGGGCAACGCCGTGCCAGCCGCACTGGTTTTCCATGAAGGAAACGCCCTTGCCCTTGACGGTGTGGGCATACAGGCACTTGGGCTTGCCGTTCTGGGAGGCATAGCACTTGTCGATGGAGGCGGTGATCTCCTCCATGCTGTGGCCGTCGAGCTCCAGAACCTCCCAGCCGAAGGCACGGAACTTCTCGCCCAGGTCGCCGTTGGGCATGATCTCGTCGCAGGTGCCGTCCAGCTGCAGGTTGTTGTTATCCACGAAAACGATCAGGTTGTCCAGACCGTACTTGTGAGCGGTGTTGGCAGCCTCCCAGATCTCGCCCTCCTGGGCCTCGCCGTCGCCCACCACGCAGAAGACCTTGTAGTCCTTGTGGTCCAGCTTACCGGCCAGAGCCATACCGGCGGCGCAGGCCAGCCCCTGACCCAGGGAGCCGGTGGAGATGTCGATGCCGGGGCAGCGGTTCATGGAGGGGTGACCCTGAAGCATGGAGCCCTCCTTGCGCAGGGTGTCCAGCACGGACTCAGGGAAGAAGCCCACGGTAGCCAGGCAGGCATACTGGATGGGGCAGACATGGCCCTTGGAGAGCACCATGCGGTCCCGGTCCTCCCAGCGGGGGTTCTTGGGGTCCAGGTTCATGTATTTGAAGTAGCAGGCGGTGACAAAATCTGCCGCAGACAGGGATCCGCCGGGATGACCGGACTGGGCCTTGTAGATCATGTCGATGACCTTCATACGCATCTGCGTGGCGGTGTTTTTCAGCTCTTGCATGGAGATATCTTTCACAAAAATCACCTCATTGAAAATTTTCGGAATGCTCTGATTTGTTTAATGTCGGACAAATGACAATTACAGTATAGCGTTTTGTCTGACAAAGTCAAGAGCTTTTTTGGATTTTTCTCTTTTGCCTAATTCTTTGCATGTTTTTTATGGAAATTGACCGAAATCTGGACGGATATGGGGCGGCGGAATAAGAAAATGCAGCACCGGGCGGATGAAATCCGCCCGGTGCTGCATGCGTGGGATAGAAAGCTGTGTGTGTGGAGAGAGAAAGGAAGCGTTAGTGAATGAGGAATGTGGAAATTGCGGGAACGTAGGTGATCAGCAGCAGCACCGCCAGCTCGGCGATGAGGCACGGGACAATGCCCTTGGTGATCTCCTCGATTTTGATATCTCCGATGCCGCAGGCCACATACAGGTTGACGCCCACCGGCGGGGTGAACAGGCCGATGGCCAGGTTCACGATCATAACGGTGCCCAGGTGGATGGGGTCAATGCCCAGCTGCACCGCAACGGGGGCAAACAGCGGGGTGAAGATGTACAGGGCGGAGGTGGAGTCCAGGAAGCAGCCGGCAATCAGCAGCACCACGTTGACGATGATGAAGAAGATAACCGTGTTGCCGTTGGTAACGGTGAGCATGAAGTTCTCAATGGCCAGATCCAGTCTTGCACGGGTCAGGACATAGCCGAACAGGGTGGCGCCCATGGTGATGAACATAACCGTGGCGGTGGTGGAGCAGGAGTCGATGAGGATGTCCTTCATCTTCTTCCAGTTGATCTCGCGATAGATGAACACGCCCACGATCAGGCCATAGAACACGGAGACAGCGGCGGCCTCGGTGGGGGTGAAGATGCTGCCATAGATACCGCCCAGGATGATCACGGGCATCAGCAGGCCCCAGAAGGCATCCTTGAAGGCCTTCAGCCGTTCCTTGCCGGAGGCCTTGGGCTGCACCGTCAGGTTGGCCTTGCGGCCCACGAACAGGGCGGCCACGATCAGGCCCAGGCCCATCAGCAGGCCGGGGATGACGCCGGCCTTGAACAGGTCGGTGATGGAGGCGTCAGCGATGGAGCCGTACACCACGAAGGTGATGGACGGGGGAATGACCACGCCGATGGCGCCGCCGGCGGCCATCAGAGCGCAGGCAAAGGCCGGGGAATAGCCCGCCTTCTTCAGAGCGGGGATCATAATCAGGCCCAGGGCCGCCACGGTGGCCGGGCCGGAGCCGGAGATGGCCGCGAAGAAGCAGGACACCACCACGCAGACCATGGCCATGCCGCCGCGGATGTGGCCCAGGCACTTTTCCGCCAGGTTGATGAGGCGACCGGAGATACCGGCCTTCTCCATCACGTTGCCGGAGAGGATGAAGAACGGGATCGCCAGCAGGACGAACTTACTGCTGGCCGAGGAGCACAGACGGGGAAGCACGCTCATGATGGCGTCCAGGGGCTTGCCTGCGCCCTGCACCAGGATAGCGCCTACGCTGGACATGCCCAGGCAGACGGCGATGGGTGCGCCGAAGGCCAGCAGCAGCACAAAGATACCCAGTAATACGATACCGACCATTTATTTGCCCTCCTCTGCCCGATAGTCTTTATACATCTGCACCATGGTCTGCAGGAACGCAATGGCGGCGAAGGCCGCGCCCACAGGTACAAACGAACCATAGATCCACTCAGGCCACTGCATGTTGGCCGTTTCCTGACCCAGCCGATACTGGCTGATAACCATCTGCACGCCGGTGACCACGATCAGCAGGCAGAACAGAGCGGAAATCGCATAAACGGTCATCTGGATGATGATGCGGGCCTTGGGGCTGACCCGGTCCGTCACGATGGACAGGCCCAGGTGGGCCTTCCGCCGGGCGGCGATGGCCGTGCCCATGAAGCTCATCAGCACAAACAGATAGGTGGACATCTCGTCGGACACAGCCAGCGAGTGCTTGAACACAAAGCGGGCTACGACGTTGGCAAACACCAGCACCGCCATAACCGCCACGCACGCGCAGGCGACGAATTTTTCGATTTTCTCAAACATGTTGGCCCCTCCTTAGTTGATCCCGAAGGCGGCGCAGGCGTCCTCACCGTATTCCGCCTTCAGCTCAGCCGTGACGCCGGCCACGGCATCCTTGAACGCCTGCAGCTGGTCCTCGGTCAGGATATCCACCTGCATGCCGCTGTCCATGAAGCCCTGGATCAGCTGATCCTCCTCGGCCTCCAGGTGGTCGCGGCCCCACTCGCAGGACTCCGTGGCGCACTCCTGCAGCAGCTGCCGGGTGTTCTCGTCCAGGCTTTCCCAAACCCGGCTGTTGGCCACAAACAGGTCGTTCTCATAGCTGTAGTTCCAGATGGTCATATACTGCTGGATCTCGTCCATCTTGGCGGACTTGGTCACGGAGCAGCCGTTCTCCTGGCCGTCGATGGTCTTCTGCTGGATGGCGGTGAACACCTCGCTCCAGCTCATGGCCGTGGGGCTTGCGCCCAGGGCATTGAACACGCCCATATACACCGCCGAGCCGGGCACGCGGATCTTCAGATCCTTCAGATCCTCGGGCTTGGTCACCGGGTGCTTGCTGTTGGTCAGCTGGCGGAAGCCGTTGTGGAAGGAGCCCAGATAGGTGATGCCCTTGGCCTCCAGCAGCTTGGCATAGTAAGCGCCGCCGGTGGTGTCGATGACCTGGCGGGCCTGCTGATAGGAGGTGAAGGACCAGGGCAGGGTGGCCACGGACATCTTCGGCTCCAGGTTGGCCAGCACGCAGGTGGCGTAAGCGCCCAGGTCGGAGCCGCCCACGGCGATGTACTCCACGCCCTTGGTGCTGTTGCCGCCGGCCAGGGTGTCGTTGGAGAATACGTCGATCACCACGTTCCCGCCGGAGCGCTCCTCCACCAGATCGGCAAAGTGGTGGGCCACCAGCGAGTCAATCTGGGTGTCGGTTCCGTTGACCGCCATGGACAGGTTGATTTTCTGATATTCGCCGTCGCTTCCACCGGACGGCTCGGTGCTGCCGCAGCCGGACAGACTGCCGATGAGCAGGGCAGTTCCCAACAGCGCAGCGACAATTGATCTTCCGTGCTTCATATTACGGTTCCCTCCAAGATTGTTCAAACTTTGTCATTTGTTCTATGTCCGACAAATCTATAAATGATTATATGAACTTTACCGGGCCGTGTCAATAGGCTTCCAAAAAACCAACGATTTTTACAAGAAACGCCAGGAAAATTTATGTAAAAAGTCAAATGCACCTGGGGGACGGACGGTGCATGCCCCGGAAATATCCCTGTCATACTCCCGCATACACTCATAGTAAGCGGCCTGCCCCGCCGGGGCGCCGACTTATGGGGAAAGCGAGGATATTGACCATGAAACGAACCTTCCGCAGGCGGGGGGCGGTGCTGGCGGCGGCGCTGGTGCTGCTGTGCGCCGTCTCCTTTGCCGATCGCGGCGGCCCGGCCTCTTTTGAGGCCACCGGCTGGGCGCTGCTGCCTCCGGCGGTGGCCATTGTGCTGGCCTTTGCCACCAAGGAGGTGTATTCCTCCCTGCTGGCCGGGTGCGTGGTGGGAGCACTGCTGACGGAGGGCTTCGCCCCCTGGCGCAGCTTTGAGACCCTGTTCCTGACCCTGATGGATGGCATCGACCTGAAGATCTTCTTCTTCGACGTGCTGCTGGGAGCCATTGTGGTGCTGTTTGCCCGGTCCGGCGGCTCCCGGGCCTTCGGGGAGTGGGCCTCCCGCCGGGTGCGGTCCCGCCGGGGGGCGGTAACGGCCACGGCGGGCCTGGGCTGCCTGATCTTCCTGGACGACTATTTCAACTGCCTGACGGTGGGGGCCATCATGCAGCCCATCACCGACCGCTGCCGGGTCTCCCGGGAGAAGCTGTCCTTTATCATCGACGCCACCGCCGCCCCGGTGTGCATCCTGGCCCCCATCAGCTCCTGGGCCGCCGCCGTGTCGTCGTACATCCCGGCGGATTACAGCCATGTCAACGGCTTCGCCCTGTTTATTCAGGCCATACCGTATAATTTCTATGCCCTGCTGATGCTGTGGCTGGTGTTTCTGGTGGCCCTGACAGGCCGGGATTTCGGCCCCATGTACCGCCGGGAGCAGCTGGCCATCCGCCAGGAGCCGCCCCGGCCCAAGACTGCGCCGGAGGGCCGGGACCGCCCCCGGGGCCGGGCGGTGGACCTGCTGCTGCCCACGGCGTGCCTGATCGTCACGGTGGTGTGGGGCATGGCGGTGCTGGGCCGCCGCAGCTGCCGGGAGGCGGGCCTGGCCCTGACGGCCTCCAACGTCTTTGCCAACACCGACGCCCCCATGGCCCTGTGCTTCGGCTGCTCCGTCACCCTGCTGGTGATGGCCCTGCTGTATATCCCCCGGGGGGTCATGAGCTTTTCCGGGTTTGTGGAGGGCTTTCTGGACGGGTTCAAGCTCATCACCCCGGCGCTGCTGGTGCTGACCTTCGCCTGGGGGCTGAAGTCCTTTGCCGCCCGGCTGGACACGGCAGCCTTTGTCCGGGAGCTGTTTGACGGCCGGGAGACCCTGACGGCCCTGTTCCCCCTGGCCCTGTTTCTGGTGGGCGGGCTGCTGGCCTTTGCCACCGGCACCAGCTGGGGCACCATGGGCATTCTCATTCCCGTGGCGGTGCCGGTGTTTGCCGGAAGTCCGCTGCTGCCCATGGCGGTGGCGGCGGTGTGCGCCGGGGCCGTCATGGGGGACCACTGCTCCCCCATCTCCGACACCTCCATCATGAGCTCCACCGGAGCCGGCTGCGACCACATGGCCCATGTGAACACCCAGCTGTGGTACGGCCTGGCGGTTGCCGCCGACTGCACGGTGTGCTATCTGCTGGCCCCGGCGCTGGGAAATCCCTGGGTGCCCCTGGCCATCGGGGCGGCGCTGGTAACGGGGCAGGTGTTCCTGCTGAACCGGCTTTCCCGGCGGCGGGCAGGGGAGGCGGTATGAAGCGGCTTCCGGTGCCCTTTATCGGCCAGGGACAGAACCTGCCCACCGGCTGCGAAAGCGTCAGCGCCGCCATGGTGCTGCAATACCTGGGCTTCTCCGTAACGGCGGAGGAGTTTGCCCGGGAGTGGCTGCCCCGGGGCCGGTTTTACCGGGACGAGAACG
>OBAR01001741.1_pt1 | contig 17426 bp, 8 predicted proteins | sample 1517911 | NCBI WGS metagenome assembly OBAR01 (sample SAMN04571709, study PRJEB22368) | human gut metagenome | biome: human gut; material: stool | host: Homo sapiens | place: Luxembourg | collected 2012-10-26
CGCAGGCCTTGCAGCGGATGGCAGGCATAGGCGGTCCTCCCTTCTGTGTGTTTGGATCTATTATACAGCAGATCGGGCAGATTGTCTATCAGCCTTGGGTTGCGGCGAAAAAAAAGGTGGGAAACCTGAAGTTGCACCGCGCGGACGCGCCCACCCCGTCGGGGTGGGCGCGTCTGCTTATTCCACTAGGCCGTATTTGATCTTGATGCGGTCCAGCTTCTCCAGCATGGGCTCCGCCAGCACCAGCAGGAAGAACACCGTGGCTGCGGCGTGGACGCAGTCCATGGGAAAGCCGGTGACATAGTAGGCGGCGATGACCTTCCACTCCAGCGTGCGGGCATAGAGCAGGGCGGAGACGGGGTTCATAATGCCGCCGTAGATGAGCACGGCGGAGATTGCACCGAACACGCACAGGGCGGCGCGGCTGCGGCGCAGCCAGCCCCGGCGGAACAACACCCCCGCCAGGAAGCCGATGATGCCCATGGCGAACATCTGGAAAGGCGTCCAGGGACCCTGGGAGAACAGAACGTTGCTGGCCAGCATGGTCATGGCGCCCACCAGGAAGCCGGTCTCGCCGCCCAGGGCCACGCCGGAGATGATGGTCAGAGCCAGGACGGGCTTGAACTGAGGCAGCATGAAGAAGGCGGCGCGGCCCGCCACGCCCAGGGCGCAGAGGGAGGCCACCAGCACCAGCTCACGGGCCTGCGGCTTCCGTCCCTCGAACACCAGGAAGAAGGGCACCATGCATTCCAGCAGCACGGCGAAGGCGATGGGGTAGTAGGCAGTGTTGCCCAGGTAGAAAAAGCCCAGATACAGCGTGGCGGGGATACACAGCAGGATCAGTGCCGCCGCCAGACGGGTACGGTGGGAGAGCTTTCGCTTCTGCACCGGGGTCTGGAGCAGCGTCAGGGGCTTGGAGCGCCGGCCGATGGCGGCGATGCAGCCGAAGAGCAGGGCGATGAACAGGCCGTAAAGGCCCAGGGCCTGCCAGCCGGCCTGGGAGAGCGTGCCGCCGCCCACCAGGGCGGTGAGGTCAGTGTGCTTGGCCGCCAGCCAGAAGATCGCCAGCGCACCCGCACCGCATACGGCGGCGATGGTCCTGCGCCACCAGGGGAGCTTTTTCGGCTTCCAGGCGGTGGACTCCTCCGCCACCGGAGGCAGAGGCTGCCAGGCGGCAGGCACCTCCGGCTGGGGCGGGATGGTCCCGCCGATGACCGCGATCACGTCCTCCGGCGTGACAGCACGGGGGCAGAAGTCCCGGGCCATACGGTTGGCGGAAGTGGTATAGAAGCTGTTGCCGGAGAAGAAGTCACGGGGTGTGCCCTCCGCGACGATGCTGCCGTCGAAAAACAGGGCGCAGCGGTGGGCATACCGGGCACAGAAGGCCACGTCGTGGCTGACCATCACCACTGTCGTGCCGGCGGCGGTCAGCGTGGAAAGAATAGCGGCAAAGGACTGCTTGAAGGCGGCGTCCAGGCCCTTGGTAGGCTCGTCCAGCAGCAGGATATCCGGCTGGTGCAGCAGCACCTTACCCAGGGCGGCCCGCTGCTGCTCACCGCCGGAGAGGTCATAGGGATGACGGTCCAGCAGCTCGGTCAGGCGGCAAAGGGCCGTCACCTGCTCCACCCGGCGGTCACGTTGGTCTTTGGGGAGGTCCGTGCCGTCAAAGGACTCGTAGAGGTCCTGACGGACCGTGTTTTTCACGAACAGGGCCTGCGGGTCCTGGGGCAGAACGCCGATGCGGCCCGTATGGGTCACGGTGCCCCGCTGGGGCGTCAGCGCGCCGGACAGCAGGCCCAGGGTGGTGGACTTGCCCGCGCCGTTGCCGCCCAGCAGGGCCAGCAGCTCACCCCGGCGGGCCTGAAGGTCCAGACCGCGGACCACGTCCGGCTGGTCCGGCTCATAGCGGAACCAGAGACCCGCGCCGACAAGGGCGGTATCCCCCGCGGGATACACCGGCTCCGGCGGCAGCGGGCACAGGGGGTGTTCATCGCACCAGCCGGACAGGAAATCGCGGCCCTCGCGGACGGTGATGGGGCAGGGCGCGTCGCTGTCCACCCCAGCCCAGATACGGACGGCGGCGGGCATGGCCAGGAACATATCGTGGCCGCGGCCCCGCAGGGAACGGCACACCGCCTCCGGCGCGCCGGCACAGAGGAGATGGCCGCCGTCCAGCACGGCGGCGTGGGTGGCCAGGGGCAACGCCTCCTCGAGACGGTGCTCCGTCAGGAGGACGGTGATGCCCAGCTCGCGGTTCAGGCGGCCCACGGTCTGCAAAAAGTCGGCGGCGGCAATGGGGTCCAGCTGGCTGGTGGGCTCGTCCAGTATCAGCAGACGGGGCTGGAGCACCATGACCGAGGCCAGGGCCAGCAGCTGCTTCTGGCCGCCGGAGAGCTCGTCCACTTTCCTATGGAACCAGTCCTGGATGCCGAAGAAGGAGGCCATCTCCGCCACGCGGCGGCGGATGGAGGGCGTGTCGCAGCCAAGGCTCTCCAGTCCGAAGGCCAGCTCATGCCAGACCTTGTCGGTGACGGTCTGCTCCTCCGGAGACTGGAGGACGAAGCCGATATCGGCGGCCTGCCGATGGGGCGGCAGATCATCCAGCGGCTGACCGTCGAAGAGGATACGGCCCTCGGCCGCACCGTGGGGGCGCAGGGCGGGCTTCAGCTGGCGGAGAAGCGTGGTCTTGCCGCAGCCGGAGGCGCCGCAGAGGACCCAGAACTCGCCCTGACGGACCGTGAGGGACACATCCGCCAGCGCGGGGCAGGGCTGCTGGGGGTAGGTGAAGCCAAAATGCTCCAAACGCAGCAGTTCAGGCACGGGGCGTCCCTCCTTTCCGGACGAGATAGCGGCGCCGGGACAGGGCGTCCAGCAGCACCGGCGTAAAGCAGAGCAGGCCGTAAACGGCGAAAAAACTGACCGTCAGCGGTGTGACGGGGCCGCTGAGCAGCATGGGGTAATACTGAAAGCGCAAGCCGCCGGCCAGACCGCCGCCCAGCAGATACAGGCCGCAGAAGGCCAGCCAGAGGGCGACGGCACCGTCACGCCGGTCAAAGCGGTAGAGGGAGAAGGAGGTCCTCCCCGGCAGGCCATAGCCCCGGCAGCGCATACTATCGGCGGTAATGAGCCCGCTTTCCAGGCTCCAGGTGACAACGATGGAGAACACACGAAGGGCGCTTCTGACGCGCCGGGCCGGGGCGCCGGTCTGGGTATCACGGCCCAGATGCCGCTGCGCCTGGGCCACGGCGCGGAGCCGCCGGACAAAGCGGGGCACAAAGCGGAGGATCATGCTCAGCAGCAGGGACAGCGCCGGGATGACGCGGCCAAAGAGGTACACCACCTTGTCCGAGGTGATGACATCGGTGACGCAGACGAACCACAGCGCCACGGCGCTGAGCATGGCGCCGGCGGCCAGACCGTAGAGCAGGCTCTCCAGCGTCAGGGGATTGCCGGAGGGCAGGTAGGCCAGAATGGTGACGCCCTGGTGGACAAAGGCCGGGTTCAGGGCCGCCGCCAGGAGGGCCATAGGCAGCAGCCACAGCAGGTGGCGGCGCAGGCCCTTGCCGCCCAGCAGACGGGCAACATACCACCCGCCGCCCAGCGTCGACAGAACCAGGCACACCGGGTGCATCAGCAGCATCGCGCAGGCGATGACCAGGGCGAAATAGGCAAAGCTCACCGCCGGATGGCAAGTGCGCAGCGTATCGTCCATGGGATCACCTCCTGCATACATGATGTCTTAACCTTTAGATTATACCCTGCCGCCAGGGGATACGTCAATCCTGCGTGCGGAAAAAGGGCGGCAAAAGCCGCCCTTTTGTCAGCCCATGTAGGTATTGCCCACGTCTGCACCCATATTACAGGTGTAGAGCCACTGAATACTCTCGCCGCCGGAGAGCGTATAGCTGTCCGCGCCATAGCTGGGGAAGGTTCCCCCCACGCAGTACATCCAGCCGGAGCTCCTGCCCACATTTTTTTCGAACAGGCCGTTGATGCCCCTGACATAGTTGCCGCTGGAGCTCACCGGGATACCCGCGTCACCGCAGGCCCGCTTCAGTACGGACATGACAGACTCACCCTCGGTGATGGTCACCGTGGTGGACAGGATCACGCCGTCGGCGGGGATAAGGCCCTTCACGCCGTCGGAGCACTTGTCCATATTATCAAGCACCGTGGCACAGGAAATGTACAGCGATACGGATGCCGCCGGCGCAGGGTCAGGTGCAGGCGCGGGGTCCGGGTCCGGCGCAGAAGGCTGCTCCTGTTCCTGCTGTTTCTTCTCTTCTTCCAGCCGCTTCTGCTCCTCCAGGCGCTTGGCTTCCTCCTGCTTTTTGGCGTCCTCCTCGGCCTTTTTGGCTTCACCAGCCGGCTTCTGCTTGTCAGGCTTCTTATCGTCCGCGGTCTTATCCTCAGTCTTTGCCGCGTCCTGCTTGCCGTCAGCCTTGGTGGTGCCCGTTTCAGCTGTGTCGTTCTTCCTGGTGTCCGCGGTCTGCTCCTGCTTTGCCGTGGGAATGTTGCCGGGGGCGTACGATACGGTCTTTTTTCCGCAGGCGGCGCAGGTCAGCAGCAGGGACAGTGCCAACGCCAGCAGCCAAAATCGGTGGTTTTTCTTCATATCTCTCATTCCTCATAAAAGCGCCATACGCAGAGGCGCTTTCGCGCCCCTGCGTCGGCTGTTCTGTTGTTACTTGGAAACGCGCTTCTTCCGGGTCAGCACCACAACGGCTGCCGCCGCCAGGACCGCGCTGCCCAGCCAAATGGTCATCTGGCTGTCGTCCGCCGTATTGGCAGAGTCGGTCTTGCCGCTGTCGGCCGTACCGCTTCCGCCGTAGTAGTACCCGGAGGACACCGTCTCATAGGAGACGATAGCGAACGCGGAGGCCTTGTCCGTCTGGAAGGTCAGGACATAATTGCCCTTGGTGCCGCCCAGCGTAGCGGACAGCTCGGCAGTGGTCACATTGCCGCTGCTATCCGTGTGGCTGCGCATCACGCAGACGCGCTTGCCCTGAAGGGCCGCGTACAGCTCGTCGGTGATGGGGATGGTCACGGTGACGCTGTGGGGCAGCTCGATAAGCTGCGCCACGGTCTTGATCTCGTTCCCTTCCGTCTTGACCAGCGCCACAGTCACGTCTACGACCTTCTCCAACTGCGCGTTCTTGCGGGATTTGTCGCCGCGCAGGGCGTCCAGCTTCTCGGCCAGCTTGTTCAGCTCCTTCTTAACCTCGTCACCGGCCGTCTTGGCCGCCTCGGTCAGGGCGCTCTTGCCGCCGTCGGCGGCCTTCTGCTCGTTGGTGAGCTGGAGCGTATCCGTCACGGTCACGGTGATTGCACCGTCGCTCACAGCCGCCTTGATCTCCGCCAACTTCTCATCCGTAACAGGTTTGTCGGTCTTGATGGTCAGACCGCCGCCTGTGACGATCGTGTTGTCCTTGCTGTCCACCTTGAGGTCGTCACCCTTAATGCCCCCTGCCGGATTCCTGGTACCGCAGGTGGTGCAGACGCCGTCCACATAGGTGTGTTTGCCGGTAGCCGGAATACTCGTGCTGGGAACAAGAACCAGCCCGCAGCGCTTGCAGTAGGTCTCCGCCGTGCGGCCGGAGACGTAGCAGGTAGCCGCCACGGCAGCGCGGGTAGCCTCGTCGTGACCCAGCGCCGCGATGATCCAGCTATCCTTGGCAATCTCAGTTTTTCCCGCCGCGTCGCTGAAATACTTGTGGCAGCGAGAGCAGGTCCAATAGGCACTGTTGCCTGCCTCGGTGCAGGTAGCAGCCTTGCCCGCCGTGGCAGTCATACTGTGCCCCAGAGACGGGACGATCATCGTCTCCTTCGTGCCGCAAACGCTGCACTTACGGGTGCTGATACCGCTTTCGGTGCAGGTGGCCGCCTTGGTCACCGTCCACGCGCTGAACTTGTGGCCCGTCGCGGGAACAGGCTTTTCCTCCACGACGCCGCAAATGGAGCAGATCCGGCGGCTGACGCCGTCCTTGGTGCAGGTGGCGGCCACGGTCACTTTCCACTCGCCGAAGCGATGGGCGCAGGCGGCGTCGGTCATATCGTAGAGGGCGTTGGCCTTCTCGGTAAAGCGCGCATAGGCGGCCATGGCGCAAAGCGCCTGCTCCGTGGCCATCTCGTTGACGGCCTTGTCTGCGAACTGATGCTTAAAGCCGCCGTTCTCCGCCACGCGGTACTGCAGGAGGTTCCCCAGCACGCTCAGGGTCTTCCCCTCCACGGTCTTGGTAAAGCGCGCGTCCGTGTTGGCATCCAAATTCAGGGCGGAAAGGGCGATGACCACCTGCGCGCAGCTCTCGGAGGAGTCGTAGCCGCTTCGATACTTGCCGGAGAGCCAGTTGAGGGCTTTCTCCACGGCGGTGTTCACGGTTTCATTGCCGCCGTCCTTATGGTAGGGTGCCAGCGCCTGCAGCGCCATGGCGGTCATGTCCACGTCGCCGACGGGTTTTGTGTCGGCGCTGGCGCTCCAGCTGCCGTCTTTGTTCTGCTGTTCAAGAACAGCCTGCACCAGCCAGGAGGTGTCGGAGGTGTAATTGCGACTGTTGAGTGCCAGCAGGCCCATGACGAGGCCGTTGATATCCGTTTTACTGGTATCGGTGACCTTCATGATATCCTTGTCCTGCAGCGCCGTCAGCAGGTTTTTGTCGCCCACGTTGGTGGGGTCCTTGCCGATGGCGGTAAGGGCCAGAATGATACGCTCGTTGTCGGTGATGACGGGGGTATTTTTATCATCGGGCTTCCGGAGGATGCCGTCAGAGCCGATGTTCGCCTTTACATAGGCCACGACCTTCTCATAATAGGCCGCGATATATGCCTCGGACAGGGGCACTTTGGCGCGAGCCTGTCCCAGTACCGCCCATTCGCCGAAGAGATAGCTGACGACCGGGGCGCTCACCGCACTTTGGATATACGCCTTGGCGCCGGCATACGCCTCATCGAAGCCGGGCACTTCCGCACCGGGCACCATGGGATCCGTCGGGTCCAGCGGAATATAGGTGTCGGTAAAGAACAGGCGCAGGGTGTCGCCGTCTTTGAGATAGGTGTTGTCCAGCGTGGTCTTGGGCAGAGTCTCGTTGCCGCCCTTGACGGCGATGCCGAACATCCAGCCGGAGGACTTGCCGTCGCCCTTCTCCTTGAGGGTGTGGCCCGCCGCATCGGTGATGCTCTTGATGTAGGCGCCGCTGCCGGTATAGGTGTACTTGGCACTGTCAAGGCACGCCTTCACAGCGTCCCAAGCGGTGGGATCCTCGTTGGCCTTGCCGGTGAAGGTAAAGTCGGAGATTCCCTGGAAAGTATGGCCGTTCTTGTTGTAGCCGTCCACCTTGACCTTCACGGTGAGGGTCTGATTTTCGTTGGGGTCAGCGGCGTTCTTCTCGCCGATCACCGTCAGGTCGATGTGGATGGGCTGCTTGTAGAATTGGGCAAAGTCCTTGTAGCGTTCCTTGCTCTCCTCGGTGCCGTTGATACCGAACTTTTCCCAATACTGGGCGTACTTGGTGTAGGTCAGGACACTGTCCAGCGTAACTGTCGTATTGTACTCCGGCTGGTGCACACGCAGCAGCTCATTCTCGATGACGGAGGGTCGGGAGGATCGGAAGCAGCGGTACTTCTCTGTATCGAGCCAGCCGGGGATATCGTCGGCCTCGATGCCGTCGAAGGTCATATTCACCGTGCCGCGGACGTATTTCAGCGTGCCGTCCTCGTTTTTGCAGATCTCTGCGAAGGGGTACAGGTCGGAGGTGACCTTGGTCTTAACCGTATTCTTGTTCTTGATACCGTCCCAGTAGACATCCCCGGTCAGCGCCTCGGTCATAAAGGCGGCAGCGCCATCCAACTCCGGCTGGGTAAAAGGCTGAATGGTGAAGCTGAACTCCTGTCGCGCCAGCAGAAGGCCGGAGCTGCGGGTGGTGATGGTCACCACATACTTCGCCTCCACCGGCTTCTCACCGGGCAGTGGGCGGTAGACCATGGCGTGATACCCGTTGAAGTCCAGCACATCCGGGGTGAGGCTCACCATCGTGACCTTCTGGTTATAACTGTCGCTCATGATGCCCTTTTCCTCCAGAAGAGCGGGTCTGGGCATCTGCATATCGTCGCTGACGGCGGTCAAGTCCACGGGCTTTGTCTTGTCCACAAAGTCGCGCAGGAGCCCCTGATACTTCTCCGCCAGAGCGTTTTGCATCTCGCTGGTCACGCTGCTGTCGAAGGGCGCAACGGTGGCGTCAAAGAACACATCGGCATAGACCTCCACGCCGTTGTCGCCGGTGATGTGCGCCAGCGTGTAGTCATCGAAGGCGTCATAGGTCACGCGGGCGATCAGCCGGAACTTGCCGGACTTCTCGGGCAGCGCCGTGCCGTCTGCGGGCTGCAGGGGGCGGTTGACGGTGCCCACGCCGGTGCCGTTGGTGCCGTTGGTGATGTAGAGCCACTCGGTGTTCCGGGTGCCCCACTGCACCTTCACATCATAGCGCCCCGCAATGCTGGAGGGAAGCGTGAGGTTGGAGGTGATGCGGTCGTTCACGGTGTAGAGCGTCCAGCCCGCCACCTCGCTTTGGGTGGCCCCGTTGGTGTTCTCGCCGCGGATGAGTTCCCAATTCAGGGACTCGGCGGCGCTCTCCAGCAGTTTCTGCACCGCGTCGGCGCTGCGCCCCACGGTGGCACGGAGGGTGATCTCCTTGGTGACCCCGGCATAGGTGATGTTGAACTTCAACCCCGTGTACTGCACGGTCTGGCGGGCGGTGCCGTCGCCGGTGAAGTAGGTGATTTTGCCGTTGTCGGCAATGTACTGTACCTTGGTGCCGTCAAAGCCGTTGGCCTTGGCGCTGCCGTTGACATAGGTGATCTCGGAGTTGTCCGCCACATCCGCATAGCCCTGCTCTGCCAGCAGGCGGCGGAAGGCTTGGGTGATGTTGGTTTCATCATAGAGCCCCACGCCTTGCAGGGGCTGCACGGCGGTATTCTTGCGCGCGAACTCGGCGGCAATATCCTCCAGAGTCTGCACCTTTTCCGCATTCTCGGACCAGAGGCACAGCGTGAAGGTCTTGGTCTTCGTGGCAGCGCCGCTTTGGAGAGTGGCGGTGAGGGTCACCGTGACCTTATCCGCCGCAGGCGCGGTGAGCGCGCCGGTGGCGGTGTTCACCAGAGCGTTATCCGCCGTCCATGCGAGGGAAACGGTCTTTTCCTCCCCGTCCACGGAAACGGTGACGCTCGCGGGCAGAGTCAGGCAGGCGGTATGGGTCTGCGCGATCTCCTCTTCCTCCTCCGGGTCGCTGCTCACCGGGGTAAGGCCGCGGAGCTGATAGACGCCGGTGGCATCGGCCTTCAGAAGGTCTGCATTCTCGGCATCGAGCCCCAGTTCCTTATAGAAGTGCTTTTGCAGGGCGTTCAGGAAGTAGTCGTGCAGGTTCGTGACCGCCTCGCCGGGCGCTTCGATGCCGTATTCCTCACAGAGGTCGGCCTTATCGTCATAGTCCGTAAGGTCATAGATTCCCAGCACATTCTCGGCGTTCCAGTCGGCCTTGGCTTTCTTGGCGACGTCGGCGGCGCTCATGCCGCGAAGTTCCAAGGCGTTGGCGGCGGCGGCAGCGGCCTTGAGGTCGGCATTATCCACGGGGGTGCCGCCCTGCCAGGGCAGCACCGGGAAGCCGCCGTTGCTGTTGCCGCTGTCAAGGTGCATCCCCATCTCCGCCGCAAATTCCGGGGTGCGCATTTCCTCGGCGGTCTTTTGCAGGGCACCGGCAGTCGATGCGCCGATGCCGGCGGCATGGAGGTAGTAGCAGTTTTCCACCGTGGCGCCGGATGCCACGAGGTTCACCACCGGGCTGATGCCGGCCTTCGGACCGGTGACGGCGCCGGTGACATAGCAATTGCGCAAAACGGCGGAGGCATACACCTGCCCGGCGATACCGCCGATGCCCTTGTTGGTGTCTCTATCCGTTCTTGCCGACACATTGCCGGTGGAATAGCAGTTCTCCACGGTGCCATAGGTATAGCCCACGATGCCGCCGATATTCAGCGTGGAACTATAGGAGGTGCAGGTGTTTTTGATGTCGCCGGTGTTGACGCAGTTGACAATGCGGTTGCCTTTTGAGGCGCGTCCCACGATGCCGCCGGCAGAGGCGCTGCTGCTACTGGTGGTCACGGTGCCGTCAAAGAGGCAGTTCTCCACGGTGCCGGAACTGGTGGCCGCAATGCCGCCCACATGACTGCTGCCGCTGACTGTGCCGATGACCGTCAGGTTCTTCACCGTACCGGCGGAGGAAAGGCAGCTCACCAGACCTTCCGTGCTCTTCAGGCCGCTGACGATGTGCCGATCGCCGTCCAGCGTCCCGGCAAAGCCGGACTTGCCCTCAAGTTTATAATCATACTTGCCAAAGGCCGTCCAAGTCTTGCCGTTGAGGTTGATGTTGGCGGTGAGTTTGGCGCTGATGGCGGTCTGCCCGGTTTGGACAGCATCGGCAAACCATGCCAGTTCCGCGGCGGTGCCGATCTGATAGACGCCGTTTTTGTCTTGGGTGGGTGCGGTCTTGGCGGTGCCGTCCCAGCCCTCACCCGCGTAAGTTAAGGTGAAGGAGAGCGTCTTGTCCTCGGCGGCGGTGATGCTGCCGTGAACGGGGACATAGTCCGCCTTGGTGACGGTGTAAGCATAGGTCTCGCCGAGGTAGAGTTTGTAGCCGCCGTTGGCCTCGGGCTTGATGGTGCCGCCCACGGGGTGGGTCACGGTCACCTTAGCGTTTTCCGCCGGAGTTACGGCAAAGGTCAGGGTGCAGGAGGCAAGTTCGCTCAGCGTGACGGTCTCGTTCACATCGGCGCTAACGGTGATGTTCCCCGTCTTGGTCTCGTAGCCGAACTTGCTGACGGTATAGGCATAGGTACCGGCGGCAACGGTGTATGCGCCGTTTTTGCCGGTGATCTCCGCGCCGCTACGGTCCTTCAGCACCACCGTTGCACCGTCGGGAGTTTTAAGGGTGAGGGTATAGAACGGAACTGCTGCAAAATTCTTCAGGGCTGCGTAATAGTAACTGGTATAACCATCATAACTAATGGTCAGCACATCACCCTGCGTAAGCTCCACTGAAAAATCTTTCCAAGAAGTTTCTCTGTCAGCAAGCTTGACTTGTTTACTGTTCTTCTTTATGGTGAAATAATAGTATTCATCCGGCTCATCATACCAGTCGCCTTCCACACACCCTGCCGCATTGGCGATATAGCTGAACGACAGCTTCACATTCTTTGTAGCTGTGAGAGCCAGTGTGGTCGTTTCTGTGGTCTTGAGATAGGAGTCCTTGCCAGCACCCTCTATGGTAAATTTCCCCTTGTCACCGCTGACGGTGATACCCTGGCAATTGGCAAAGAAATCCTCAAATATCGCCTTTTTTGCCAGCGTCACTGTGATATTCACCTTATCGCCATTCACAGAGAATATACCGCCGGCATTATCGCAGCCATCGCAGGCAACTGTATAAGCGTAGCTGCCATTGGACAGACTGCAGCCTGTACCATCACCGGTATATACCGCCTTACCGTTGGTTCTGACGGTCACTGTCGGATCCGCCGTGATCCCTGCGGGGCGCGAGATATCAAACGCCACGGAATAGGCCGCAGATTTGGTCAGCGGCACCGTCTTTGCCACATCTGCAGCAACATTGATCGTTTCCGTAACAGTGTCATACCCATAAGCCGACACCGTGTAGGTATACTCACCTGCAGAAACGATGTATACACCATTCGTACCTTTAAGTTCTGCGCCTGTGCTGTCCTTCAGTGCAACGACCGCATCAGCCTCTTCAGGCTCCGCTGTCAACTTCACCTCATACAGGGACGAAACTGTGAAATCCTTGAGCTTGACATAGTAATCACCTGAGACATACGTCTTTATAAGATTCAGTCTCAGCGTATCGCCCTTTTTCAGATCAATGGTGAAGTCCTTCCACTGAGTACTCCCCCATGACCGCATCTCTGGATTATAGCTGTTGTTTTTTACGATCGTAAGAGCTGCGTAAGAAGAATCATAATTGCAGCCCCAATACTTAAAGCTAAGCGTCACATTGGCCTTTGCCTTCAGCGTAATCGTAGATGTACTGCTTGTATTTCCTTGAGCCGGATTGCTGGAGCGCAGGCAAAGGCCGTCGCTGTCGGTCATGTCCACCACATAAGGATAGGTGGCATCATTCGTCACCTCAACACTGTTAACAATACCAGCGAAGAAGTCATCAAACTCAGGCTTCTTAATGACCTCGATCTCAATGGAATCCGTTTTTTCCTTGTAGGTCACAGTCACCGTCTGCTTTCCCGGCGCGGTGTTGTCAAATCCCGCCACCGTGAAACCCTTGGTGATGACCTCGCTACTGTTATCGTCATAGGTAACTGTAACACTGAGCTCCAGTTCATCGCCGGTATAGCACGTCGTTTTAGCCGACTTTACGGAAATAGACACGACGTTCTTTTCCACCACTGGCTCCGGGTCCTTCAGCGTAGGATAGCCGCCCCCATTGTACTGGAATGCGCTGCCAAGGGTGGCGGCAAACTCCGCGGACTGCATCTCGTCTAAGGGCTTAAAGCAAGACACATCGTCAATTTGAATCTGATACGAACTACTATTTGCTTTTGGCACAAGCGCCTTACTGCTCGCAGTATTCTCCAACGCATAACTGTTGGCAACAGAACATTTGTTTTTGCCGCCACCAACCAATCCATAGCTTAAATTGCTACTTCCCTCTATAATGCCAATTTGACCAGTCGTATAGCAATTCTTTACTTGAAGTGAAGTGCCACTGCTTCCGGAACCTACAATTCCAGCTACATTGCTAAATCCGTTGACATCACCCGTATTATAGCAGGATTCAATAGTCGCAGTAGCTGTAATACTACCAGCAATACCACCAATTTGGGTATTTGCTCCTGCTATTGTACCGGTATTTGCACAACTATAAATTGTAATCCCATTTGTATTTGTTCCCTGCCCCAAAATACCACCAACAGCTTTATAGCCGCTGATGGCAGCCGTGTTCTTGCAGTTTTCGATAAGAATGGGGTTTTCATACGCATTTGCATAACCGGCAATACCGCCGACATAACTTTTTTTGTTAGTATGATCAACCGTGACACTGCCTGCGGTGATCACATTCTTCACCACGGCGCCGCCTGCCAGTTTGCTGAACAGGCCGACATTGGCCGTGGAAGCGGTGATATCCAGCGTTACGGTGTGGCCGTTGCCGTCAAAGGTGCCGGTAAAGCCGGTAAAGCCGGTAATATCGTTGCCATAGGGCGCCGTGACGGTGATGTCCGCCGTCAATTGATAATTGCCGCTGGGCTCCATCGCGGCAAACGCCTCCGCGGTGCCGATATTCTGCACCGCGCCTGCCGCCGCCAGCATCGGCGCCGTGCCGCCGCTGCTGGTCATCTGGGACACAGGCACTTCCTCAGCAGGCTCCTGCTGCTCCTGCGTCTCCTCATTCTCAGCAGGGACGGTGTTCTCCGTGTCCGCCGGAGCTATCTGTTCCTGCTGGGTCTGCTGCTCCTGATCCGCGGCCAGCGTGTCGGCCAACACGGAGGTGGGCAGCAGGCTGACGACCATCACGACGGTCAGCAGCCAGCTTATGACTCTCTTCTTCATGTCTCTTTCTCCTTTATGTAAATTTTTTGTCGACGTGAGGGGGTGGGCGGGGATGCGGCAACATCCCCGCCCCACTTATGGAAAAGCACGCGGCCAATGGCCGCCTCAGCTTGACAAAGGGGACTCGTCTGCACAGTTTCACGGTCAGATGGAAAGCGCACGGCGCCTCAGCTTGACAGTCGAGTTTTCCGCACCGCTTCGCTGTGTATGGCAGCGTGTCAGTCTGGCAAGGAGAGTATTTTTCATGCAGGGCATGAAAAACGGGACAGAGTGCACTCTGTCCCGCGAAAATGAAACGCTGCCCGGCGCAAAGCCGGACAGCGAACGCAATAGATACGACCTCTGCACCACGGAAAGACGTCGCCGCCCCCGCCGCCCGCCCCACAGGGCAGACCGCAGAAAAGGCGGTGCAAAAAACACCGACCTCCCGTTCAGGAGGTCAGCGTGGTACATCTACATGGTGGTACAAGATTCCCGCACACGGAGAGCGCGCCCGCTGCAACTTTGTCCTACACAATGCAATTCTCCTGGCTCGCGCCGCGGGGGACAGCCATCCCTCCTCGTTTGCAGCCTACCTTCTCATGGGCTTACCCACAATGGCGGACTTTCGTCCCGGCGGCTCTCGCCGCTTCGGTGCATCCTTGCGCTCACAGTACCGGTCGTGCGGGGTTTGGCTACCCCTTTCCTTCTATGCCGACGCCTGGCCCGTGGTGGGCTGTACGGCCGCCGGCGACATTGGATCAACAGACTGTTTATTTACTTGTCAGCGACATTATATTACAGGAATTGGCCGTTGTCAACCCTCCTCCCTACCCCAGCGCCACGTCCAGGATCATCATTACGGTAAAGCCCGCGGCAAAGGCCAGCGCCCCCGGGCCGGAATCGCCGCGCGTGGGCAGCAGCTCGGCGGCCACCACATAGAGCATAGCCCCGGCGGCAAAGCCAAGCAGCCAGGGCAGTGCCGGAACGATGAGCGCCGCCGCCAGCACCGTCACGCCGGCGGCCAGGGGCTCCACCACGCCGGAGAGCACGCCGCCCAGAAAGGCTCTCCCCTTCCCCGCACCGGCGGTACGCAGGGGCAGGGCCACAATGGCGCCCTCCGGCACATTCTGGATGGCGATGGCCAGCGCCAGCGTAAACGCCGCAGCGGGCGCGGCGGCTCCTGCCGCCACACATCCGGCATAGGCCGCACCCACCGCCATCCCCTCCGGGATGTTGTGCAGCGTCACTGCCAGAAGGGTCATGGTGGTGGAACGGTCGGTAACAGCCTCCGGCAGCAGTCGCTCCAGCAGCCGCAGGAACAGCACCCCCAGCCAGAAGCCGCCCGCCGCCGGAAGGAAGGACCAGCGGCCCATGTCCGCCCAGTCGATAGCGGGCAGCAGCAGGCTCCACACCGAGGCGGCGGTCATCACCCCGGCGGCGAATCCCTCCAGCACGCGGCGCAGAACGGCGGAGGGCGCTCTTCGCAGGCAGAATACGCACGCCGCACCCAGCGACGTGCCCCAGAAGGGGAGCAATATCCCCTGAAGGACAGATGATTGCATAGACACTCCCTTTTCCGTATCCGTAGTATGCGGAGCCGGGCGACTCCGTACAGTCTATCCTACGCAGCGGGAAATGAAAGGTGAAAAGACAAGGGCCCCCGCCGAAGCGGGGGCCTTTAGGAAAACACAAAGTCATTCAAAATGCTAAGATAAGGCGGGAGCGCCCGAAGGGTGCTCCCACTGCGCGGCTTATTGCTCTATGTGAGATGCAGCTTCACTGTACCGGCAGCTCCACCGCGATGGTCGTGCCCTTGTCCGAACTTTCCTCCACCCAAACGGAGCCGCCGTGGAGATCGGCGATCTCCCACACCAGCGAAAGTCCCAGCCCCACGCCGCCGTACTCCCGGCTGCGGGACTTATCCACCCGGAAGAAGGGCTGGAAGATGCTCCGCTGAAATTCCTCCGGAATGCCGCGGCCGGTGTCGGAAACGCGGATCAGGAGTTTTTCCGGCTCCTGTGTGACGTAGACCCACACCGAGCCGCCAGGGCGGTTGTACTTGACGGCGTTCTCCGTCAGGTTGAAGATCAGCCGATAGATCAGCGCGTCGCTGCCGGTCATAACGCCGTCGCCCTCCGCTTTTAGCGTGACACCGCGCTTTTCTGCCAGCGGGGCGAGGTCTGTGAAGATCTCCTCAATCATTGGGATAAGCTGAATCTGCTCGTTCCGCGCCACCTGCTGCAAATTGCTCATTTCCAGCAGCGTTTTGGTCATCTGCGTCAGCCTCTCCGTCTGCTCCCGCAAAAGCAGGAGAAACTCCGCCGTCTCCGGCAGCACATCGGTGTGCTCTGCGGAAAACAGCTCCAGCTGCGCCTGCATCAGCGCAAGCGGCGTGCGCAGCTCGTGGGCAGCATTGCCGGTAAACTGCCGCTGGGCGGTAAAGGCGTTGTTCAACCGCTCCAGCATCTGGTTGAAGGAGTGGCTGAGCTGCCGGAATTCCGGCAGCACGTCCTCATCGATCCTCACATCCGCCAGATTGTTCAGCTGCACCTTCTCTACCTGAGAGGCGAAGCTGTGCAGGGGCTTGAGGGCTCGCCCGCTGACGAAATAGGCCAAAATTCCGCTGAGCAGTGTCACTATAGCCGTGATATACCAGTTGGTGGTGCGGAAGCGTCCCTGCGCCCCATCGACAACGATGGTCAGCTCCTCGCTGGGCGCAACGAGCTGCGGGTCAAAGCTTGCCGTACCTTCCTCATTCAGGATCACCGTGCCGCTGCCCTGTAAGCTGTCTGCAATGGTGTCCATATAGTACACACCGGAGGAACAGAGCAGCAGATTCATGGCCACGCAGGTGATGCCGATGAGCAGGACGGACATCAGTGTGATGCGCCACTGCAGGGAAAGCCGCTTCATTCTTCGTCCCCTCCCATCAGATAGCCCTCGCCGATGCGGTTGCGGACAGGGTCGTAGCCCAACGCGGTGCGCAGCTTCTTCCGCAGGGCGGAGATGTGGACGCGGATGGAGTTGCTGAAGCTGTCCACGCTGTTGTCCCAGACGTGATCCATCAGCTCCTCCTGACTCACCGGCCGGCCCTGATGCGCCATCAGGTATTCCAGGATCCCCGTCTCCTTGCGGGTCAGCGTCAGGGGCTTCCCGTTGGCGGAAACTGCCCGCGCACGGGCATCAAAGGTGAGCTGCCCGCAGCGCAGCACCACATCCTGCTGGGTAAACTGCCTCAGGGTCAGGCTGCGGATGCGCGCCTCCAGCTCCGCCAGATGGAAGGGCTTCGCCAGATAGTCATTGGCGCCGGCATCCAGGCCCGTCACCTTATCCTCCACCTCGCCGCGAGCCGAGAGGATCAGCACAGGTGTCTCTCTGTCGGTCTGCCGCAGGGTGCGCAGCACCGTCATTCCGTCCTTTTTCGGCAGGTTCAGATCCAGCAGCACCAGATCGTACCGCTCCGTTTCCAGCAGCTCCAGCGCCTTCTCGCCGTCGTAGCAGCAATCCACGCTGTAGGCCGACCGCCGCAGGCTGCGGGCGACGGTGTCGCACAGGGCGCGCTCGTCCTCTACAATCAAAAGGTGCATAGTTGCCTCCTTAATGAACAGGTTGTCTCCTATTATAGCAGAGCCGGATAAAATTTGTGTTAAATTTCTGTTCTTAACAGAGATTTTAACCCGCCTGCGCTATGATAGGCCGCAGAAACAGGAAAGGGTGATCAAAATGAGTCACAGGAAGAAGGCAGCAGCGCAGGTCACGCTGCTGCTGGCGGGAGCCGCCATGCTGTGCTTCGGCGTCTGGCGGGGCGAGGCGGCGACGG
>OBAR01001745.1_pt1 | contig 17390 bp, 10 predicted proteins | sample 1517911 | NCBI WGS metagenome assembly OBAR01 (sample SAMN04571709, study PRJEB22368) | human gut metagenome | biome: human gut; material: stool | host: Homo sapiens | place: Luxembourg | collected 2012-10-26
CGGCGCTGCCGTATCCGCGGCGGCTGAACACGTTGAAGTCGGTCGACAGGTCGATGTCGACCACGGGGATGGTGTATGTCAGGCTGGCCCCGTACTGATAGTCGAACGCGTCGATGGGCTTGAAACCGGCGCGGTCGCTGCGGCTGTGGTGCGAGGCATACTTGCCGGCAAGGCCCGCCGTGAGCTTGCCCAGGGTGTAGGTGAGGCTCATGTCGAGGCCCGTGCGCACGGTGTTGACCCGGCTCAGGGCGTCGGACGGCGTGTCGTAGGCCACGACGAAGTCTACGCTGTGCACGTATTCGGTGGCGGCGCCTACGGCATAGCGCAGCCGCCGCTTGCTGTCGAGGGCGCCGTTGACCCCGAGCTTCACTGCCGTCTGCCAGTTGCCGTCAACGTTGTCGTCGGTATAGGTGTATGCCCCGGTCTGCGTGTCGTAGGTGGTGCGCACGCCCCATGCCCCGTGGGTGAAGGTGGCGTCGGCCCCCACGTACCACGTTAGCCGCGCCGAGTCGCAGCGCAGCGTGGTCTGCCACGACAGCCTGTGGTCGGTGCGGGCCTTCAGGTCGGGGTTGCTCACTATGTGGGCGAGCGGGTTGGTGGTGTCGTCGCCGGGCATGAGCGCCGTAAACTCGGGCTGCGCCACCCGCATCTGGTATGACAGCTCGTGGCGCTGGCGGCCCTTGTTGTAGCGGTATTCAAGCCATGGGCTGAACTCGGTGTAGGAGCGCGTGGCCACGGTGTCTACCGAGTAGTCGTTGTAATGCAGCCTCTCGCGGCTGTGCTTCACGGGCAGGGAGAGGAAGAACTCCATGTTGTCGGTGCTCTTCTGTATTGACACCTCTCCCGAGTATGAGCGCGTCAGCGAGTTGCCCCAGTCGCTGTTGTCCCAGTCGAAGGCCATCAGGAGCGAGTCGCGGGTCGAGGGCAGCAGGCCCGTCGCGTCCGTCCAGCCCTCGCCGAGGCGGTCGAGGCGGTAGCGGCTCGTGGATGCCGAGTGCCAGTCTTGCCCGTAAGTGAAGTTGGGCTCCACGTACCAGCCCTTGGGCAGGGCAAACATATAGCCCAGTTCTATCGAGTAGCTGTAGCTCTCGTCGGCGGCATCGGTGTAGTAGTTGCGGCGGTCGGCAGGCAGCGAGGCGGCATACTGCGTGCCGCTGAGGCCGAACAGCTCGTCGGGAGTGCGCTTCTGCCACATGTATTGTGCGTCTATTGAGAGTATGTCGCCCCACGGCAGTGGTTGCGACCACATGGTGATGCCGTTCAGCGACAGCAGCCGCGAGCGGCCCAGACCGTCGCTCCACGAGCGGTTGAGCAGCGTGTCGCGCATCGTAGAGTCGCTGCCCCAGGCTGTGTTTCGGCTGTTGGTGTAATGCAATGCGTTTCGGCTCTGGATGTGGAGCTTGCGCAAGCGCAGGAAGTCGCTTACGGAAGTGTTGAAATCCTTGGCTCGGCTGAACGATGAGCTGCCGCCGAATATGTTGCCGGCGGCGGCGAAGGTCTCGGTGGCGTTGTGCCGTTCGTTGTCGGCGTCGCTCCACGTCACGGTGGCATCGAGGTCGTTCATCACGCGCTTCTCCCTCGTCTCGGTCTGCAGACTCAGCCCCGCCTGCTTGGTGGCGAGCAGCCCGCGCTCCATCTTGGCGGGCGACCAGTCGCCCCGGCTGCCGGGCCGCCGGTCCTCGTTCACGTTGTTGGCGTTGCCGAATACGGCCACCCTGCGCCGGTCGTCGAAGTAGAGCCCAAAGGCGCGGGCGGCCCAGCGGTTGTCTGTTCCGGCCCCCGCCTCGGCGTTGGCAATGTAGCTCCGGGCGTACTCACGCTTCAGGTTGACATCCATCACGAAGTCTTTAGGCTCTATGTCGCGCCCGAGCATCTCGCTGCGCTCGGTGCTCTTGTCGTACACCTTGATTTCCTTTATGGTGAAGTAAGGCAGGTTTTCGAGCATCACCTTGTTCTTGCCGCGGAAGAATTCCTTGCCGTTGAGCAGCAGGTAGTCCACCTTCTTGCCGTTCACATATATCGTTCCGTTGTCCTTGAGCTCCACCCCGGGCATCTGGCGGATTAGCGCGTCGAGCATCGAACCGTCGGGGAGGTTGAACGCCGAGGCGTCGTAGACGATGGTGTCGCCGCGGTATGCTATTTGCACGCGCGTGCCGCTGACCACAACTTCGTCGAGCCCCACATTTCTATATATGTCGTTTTGGGCACGCTTTATGTGTATGGTGGGCACCAGATATTCGGCCTTGCGGCCGCGGGGTTGCATGTCGTAGGGCACAAAGGCCGTCTCGTAGCCCTCGGCCTCTACCTTCAGCACGTAGCGGGCAGGGCGTCGCGGCACCGTGAAACCGAAGCTCGCGAATGTCCGCCACAGGTCGCACGTGTCTGTGTCGACGGTGGCCGAGTCGGCGTTCAGCAGCGTCACCACGGCCTTTACGCGTGTGCGGGTGAACGAGTCGTAAATTTCGCCGCCGAGAAACACCGTGCGCTCCTTCTTTGCGGGCCGCCCGGCGCCATTCGCCATGGCTGGCATTGCAACGGCAAGCAGCATTGTCAATATGATTGTTAAATAAATTTTGGTATTCATGTCAATACAACGTGAAATTCATTTAAATATTATAATCATACTGGCAATTGTCTTTCCGTATGTTAATTTTTATCGTTTTGTTTCGCTTTCCTTGTGAATTTATATGCCAATGAGAACATTAAGTAGCGCGGAATGCAGTTGTATCGCGTCTCAGTGCGGCCCTGGGCGTTGATGGAGTAGCTCTTGGTGGACAGCTGGTGGAGCAGGTCGTAGGCCGTGAGCTTGGCCACGAGACTGCCCTTGAAGAACGACTTCGAGAGCTGGGCGTTCCACACCGGGTCGTCGGTGTTCATCTCGGCGCTGCCGTATCCGCGGCGGCTGAACACGTTGAAGTCGGTCGACAGGTCGAGGTTGAGCACGGGTATGGTGTACTTCAGGTTTGCTCCATACTGGTAGTCGTAGGCGTTTATGGCTTCGAAGCCTTGCCGGTCGCTGCGACTGTTGCGTGCCGTGAGCTTGCCCGCGAGGCCCGCCGTGAGCTTTCCCAGCGTGTAAGTGAGGTTCAGGTTGAGGTTGGTGCGCATTGTCTCGACCGTGCTGAGCACGTCGGCCGAGGTGTCGTAGGCCACGTCGAAGTCTACGCTGTGAATGTATTTCACGCTCGCGTCGAAGACATAGCGCAGCCGCCGCTTCTTGTCGAACGTGCCGTTGAGCCCTCCATTGAGTTCGAAGTCCCAGTTGCCGTCCACGTTGTCGTCTATATAAGTGTATGCGCCGGTCTGCGAGTTGTATGTGGTGCGTGTGCCGAAGTCGTTGCGCACGATGTAGGTCTGGGCCCCGGCGTACCACGTAAGGTCTATGGAGTCGCAGCGGAACGTGGCCTTTCCGCCCAGCCAGTGGCGCGTGATGGCCTTCAGGTCGGGGTTGTTGATGCGCAGGGCCAGCGGGTCGGTGGTGTCGTCGGAGGGCATGAGCGACTGGAACTCGGGTTGGGTGACGCGCATGCGGTAGTTCAGTTCAAACTTGTTTTTGCCTTTGCTGAACTCCATCTGTGCATAAGGCTCGAAGTCGGTGTATGAGCGTGAGGCCACGGTGTCGAGCCCGCCGCTTCGGTAGTGCATTCCCTCGCGCCTGAAATATAACGGCAGCTGCACATAGACATAGCTCTTGGCCATGGGGTGCATGATTTCCAGATGCGTGCCATACGACCGCGTGAGCACGTTGGTATAGGCGCTGTTGTCGGCGTCTAAGGCCAGCAGCAGCGAGTCGCGCGTGGACGGCAGCAGGCCAAGTTCGTCGTAGCGGTCGCTGGCGAGGCGGTCGAGGCGATAGCGGGCGTTGTCGTTTATGTCGCGATTCTGGCCGTATGACACTCCGGGGCGCACCGACCAGTCGTCGGGCAAGGCAAAGTCATAGCTGAGACCGAGGCGGTATGAGTAGCTATCAGAGCGCGTGTCGGCGTAGTTGTTGCGGCGGTCGGTGGTGCCGTCGGTGGCATATTGTGTGCCGGTGAGGCTGAAGTCCTCGGCGGGGCGGCGCCTGCTGTACGAGTAGTCGGCAAAGAGCACGAGATAGTCGCCCCACGGCAGTGGCTGCGACCAGCCCGTATAGCCGAAGAAATAGAGCTGGCGCGAGCGGCCGAGGCCTTCGCTCCACGAGCGGTTGGTGAGCGTGTCGCGCAGCGTTGAGTCGCGTCCCCACGAGGTGTTGCTGCTGTTTGTGTAGTCGAGGTTGACGTAGCTGTAGATGTGGAGCTTGGGTAACGTCAGGTAGTTGTTGATGTTCAGGTTGAAGTCCTTGTTGCGGTTGAAGGCCGAACTGCCGCGCACTATGTTGCCGTCTGAGGCAAATGTCTCAACAGAGTTGTGGCGCTCGTTGTCCGAGTCGTTCCATCTGACGAGGGCGTCGAAGTTGTCCTTGATGCGCTTGTCCTTGTCTTCGGTCTGCAGGCTGAGCCCCGCTTGCTTGGTGGAGAGCAGCCCGCGCTGCATCTTGGCGGGCGACCAGTCGCCGTCGCTGCCGGGTTGCCGGTTCTCGTTGACGTTGTTGGCGTTGCCGAAAACGGCCACGCGCGTATGGTCGTCGAAGTAGAGCCCGAAGGCGCGGGCGGCCCAGCGGTTGTCTGTTCCGGCGCCCGCCTCGGCGTTGGCAATGTAGCTCCGGGCGTACTCCCGCTTCAGGTTGACGTCCATCACGAAGTCCTTTGCCTCGACCTCGCGGCCCAGTGCCTCGCTTTTCTCGGTGCTCTTGTCATACACCTTGACGTTTTTCACGGTGAAATAAGGCAGGTTTTCCAGCATCACCTTGTTCTTTCCCTTGAAGAAGTCCTTGCCGTTGAGCAGCAAGTAGTCAACCTTCTTGCCGTTGACGTATATGTCGCCGTTGTCCTTGAGCTCCACCCCTGGCATCTGGCGGATGAGCCCGTCGAGCATCGAACCCTCGGGGAGGTTGAACGCCGAGGCGTCGTAGACGATGGTGTCGCCGCGGTATGCTATCTGCACGCGCGTGCCGCGGACCACCACTTCGTTGAGCCCCACGTCCTTGTATATGTCGTCGCGCCCGCGCTTCATGAGCAGCCGGGGTATGGCGTAATAGCCCTTGCGCCCCCGCGGCTTCAGGTCGAAGGTGTCGGTCATGGTCTTGTAGCCCTCGGCCTCGGCGCGGATGAAGTAGCGCATGGGGCGCTTCGGCACGCGGAAGCCGAAGCTTGAGCTTGTCCGCCAGATGTAGCATGTGTCTGTCTTGGCCAGGGCGGAGTCTTCGCTCGTGATGGTCACCACGGCCTTAATGCGCGCCTTGGTGAACGAGTCGTAGACTTCGCCGCCGATATATACTGAATCTGCCTTGGCTTTCTTGCCACCGTCGGGATGCGCGGCCGATGGCATTGCTGCCGCAAGTGCGGCAACGAGGATGATGTAGAGCAGTCTGTTCATGTCCTGTTAGCATTTTTATGGTTGATAATCTCCGCCTGCCGGAGCCCCAAGGCTGTTGTCGGGGCCCGGTGAGGGGGCGTGCATGGCTATGGAGGATTGCGCGTTGCGGCCGTTGGTCTGGGCGTCAGTAGATGATGCGTCCGCGCTTAAGCGGAGTTTGCCTGTACGTCTTGTCCACGTCTTTGCGCAGCTTTTTCACGCTGAGGCCGCGCTCGCTCATGGCCTCTCCGTTGAAATAGCGCCGCTCGGGGCTGCTCGGCATGAAGAAGTCTACGGTCTCCACGTTGTCCGGCAGCGGCGGGAAGACGAGCACAAAGCGCACGAAGTTGCCGTCGATAGCATCAATCCAGAAGAAGGTATCGGTGGGGAAATACTCCAGGCGGCGCAGCATGTACTGGTCGCCGGTGTCGCTGTCGATGATGGTGCAGCCCGAGTTGAAGTAGTAGAACTTGCGGTCGTTATGCGCGTATGTGGCAGTTACGTACGTGGCATCCTTCGTCCGGTACAGCTGATAGTAGGCCGAGTGGAACAGTCTCAGGCCGGCCGGTCTCGTCACGGAGTATGGGTAGCTGTATCGGGCGAAAGTCTTTGTGTCGTCGATGTTGTAGTTTTCGGCCTGCGGCTGCGTGAGTTTCGGCTCGATGTTGTCGGGTCTCGGGTCGTATGCGGCCTGCCGCGAGGCGGCGCAGGCACACATCAAGGCGGCAGTGGCGGCCGCGAGGGCCAGTCGTGTCAGTAGGTTTGTCATTTCAGTGGGTTTGTTTGAGTGTCATCTTATTATCTTTGCCGGCCGGCGCATCACGTCGTCCAGTCGGACAGGCATCACCGACCTTTCGCCCTGCTTGCGCACCGCTATGTTCTCTACATGCTTGTCGAGCGGCGGGAAAACGAGCGTGAACGCCACTATCGAGCCTTTGCGCCCGGTGATGTATCCCTCGAGTTGCGTCTTGCCGTAGCCCACGATGCCACGGCACATGTATCGGTCGCCCGTGTCGCGGTCTTCGATGTATCGCGTCACTCCGTCGAGCCTGAACAGCTGCCGGTCGCTTACCACATACTTGAGCATCACGAGGTGGGTCTCGCCGTCGTGCCTCTCAATCCAGAACTTGTGGCGCATGCGGCGGTATTCACCCAGTGTGAGCGGCACAATCTCGGTGTCGGCGAGCTCGCGCACAGGTTTGCCCGGTGCCGCTTGTGGCTTGTCGGCCGGCTTGGCCGGGCCGTCGCCGCCGACAGGTGAGAAGCCGGCGCAGGTGTAGCCCGTAGGCCCGCTCCGCTTGATGAGCACGTTGAAGGTCTGGGCGTTGCCCTGCCCGCCGCTGCGGCGCGTGGGCTTGGCAGCGGCGTTTTTGTTGAACCTGAGCAGGAAACTGCCGTCGAGGTAGATTTCGCCTATGCGTATGGTGTCGGCGTGGATGCTGCCTTCAGCCCTGCGCAGGTATGTGCCGCTGCCTATCTTGCTCATGCCCATACCTTGCGCTATGCTGTCTACCACATGGATGGCGCGGTCGGTAGAGAAGTCTTCGGCCGGGGCGGGCTCGGCGGCCTCGGCGGGCGATTGCGCTGTTGCCCCGGCCACGGCCTCGTTGAGCGCTTTGGGCGACAGCAGCGGTGCGGCAGCCTGCTCTGTTTCCAGCCGTTGCCCGATGTCGGCCACTATTGTGGGCCGGGCAAAGGCCGCCACGGCCATGCCGACGATGGGCAGCAGGTAGGCCGCCTTGAGCGCCGCGGCCTTGGCCGATGGCTTGCGGCACATCATGTAGAGCCGCTTCTTGATGGGGCTGTGGTTGAAGGCGTTGGCTGCCGGGCTTGCGCTGCTGCCGGCGGCTGCGGCTATGAGCAGTCGCAGGTAGCTGTCGCTGTCAATGCCGCTGGCCAGCACGTGGCTGTCGGCTTGGTATTCGTGTACGTCTCTGAGGTCTTTGCGCAGCAGCCATGCCGACGGCAGGAACCACAGCATGCGTGCCGTGAACTCACAGAGCAGCATGTCCCACGAATGGCCCAGGCGCACGTGCGACAGCTCGTGGGTGAGCACCGAGCGCAGCTGCCGGCCTTCGAGCCCCTCGGGCAGTATCACCCAGCGCATCCAGCTGCAGGCCACGGTGATGCGGCCCGACACCAGCACGGACGCGCCCCGGGGCGCCGCGGCGGTGCGTATGCGCCTGCTGCGCGCCATGAGCAGCCAGAGCGAGGCCAGCGAGCGCATGTAGACCAGCCAGCCCACGGCCACGCCGGCGGCGTAGGCCATGGCCAGCAGTCGGGGCCACAGTGCCAGCCGCGGTGGCTGCGTGGTTGTGGCGGCTGTGGTTGCGGGCTCGTCGTAGGCCTGCTCGATGATGAAAGTCTCGGCACTGGCCGTGGCCTCGGCTATTGGGCTGGGCCTTGAAGTCTCGATGTGGCACAGCGGCAGCACCGCCGAGGCGACGAGGATGAAAATCAGCACGGCGCGGTTGAGCGCGTGGAACGTCTCGCGGCGCATGAAGAGACCGTAGAGCGAGTGGAACAGCGTGAGTGCCACCGCCCACTTGATGATGTAGATTATAGCAGCTGCCATGTCATTTCTCGCGTTTCAGTTTGTCGACAAAGTCTATCAGTTCCTTCTCGCTCACCTTCTCCTCCTTGACAAGCGCCGACACCACGTTCATGTAGGAGTTGCCGAAATAGCGGCTTACAAACGACTCAAACTTGCGCCGTCCGTAGTTCTCTTTCTTCACTGCGGGTATGTAGAGGTAGCCCCTGCCGTGGGGGCGGTGGGTGAGGTAGCCTTTCTTCTCGAGCAGTTGGATTATCGTCGACACCGTGTTGATGTGCGGGCGGGGCTCGGGCATCATGGCGAGCACGTCTTTGGGCGTGCAGCTTCCTATCTGCCATATCATCTCCATGATGCTCTCTTCTTTTGCAGTCAGTCTCTCCATTGCCTTTGGTTTTTAAGTCGTATTGGTTTGTTTCTTGTCTGTTGTTAGTGGCGGCCAGGCTGCGCTGTGGCCTTTGGGTGGCCGTGCGGATATGCCGGCCGGGGTGGATTGCCATGCGGCGCTGCTGACTCGTGGCATGCAAACCTGTGGCCTGAAGGTTTTGCCTGTTGGTCGTTTCGACTGCAAATATAGTTAATTTATCAATAGCTTCCAAGTTTCCGGCCGATTATTTAACTATTATTTTAGTTGAAAACCGCTTTCGCGGCATTTTGCGTACCCATCCATCAGACGCCCGTCCCGGCCGGTGGGCAGAGCCGCTGGGCCACAGGCAGTTGCAGGCTTGGTGGCAGCAGGCTTGCGGCGGAGGCCGTTTTGCACTGCCAAACGGCCTGTATTGCAGTGTGAAACAGCCCGTATTGCACGGCCGTTTGGCCCGTTTGGGGTTTGGGGTCGCTCAGTCCGGTCTGCACGGCTGTTGGCCGCCGAGGCCCTGCCGTCGGTTTGCCGCTCGTCAATCACCCCGGCAGGTCATGAGTCTGCGTGGTGTCGGGCGTGATGGCAGCCACAATCCGTTGGGCGGCCTTCGGTGATGTCAGCCGTGTAAAGATGCTGTGCAATGTGGATGTCTGCAAGTTGCCGGGTAGTCACGGGTGGTCAGCGTGAGTTGGGCTTCCTTGCGGTGGCCCGGGGTTGGCGGCCGGCGGCTTTCGCAGTTGATGTCCACCAGCACCACATGTCTCATCGTAACTCCCTCTAACTCCTCTAATTCATTCTAACTTCTCGCATCTGCCCGACTGCCGGCATTAATCTTTGCAAAAATGGAGTAAGTAGGTGTTCAAAACTAATTGCCATCAAATTGTGCGCTCTTTCGGGCCGCATGCCAAAGTCCGCGAGAGATAGTGGCGGGCTGCGCTACCTATGAGGCATTGGTATGCGAGCCGAAAGAGTGCACAAGATGGTGGCAAATATATAGATTGCACATGCAAAGTCAATTGTATCGGTTGATTTTGAACAGCTGCTTATTAGCGCCCCGGGCATTTCATCACGTTGGCTTGAATGCCTGTGCAGCCCGGACTCTGCGCATACGGCTGCCCCTTCGGCAAAATGGGCTGGCCTCAGGGCGGCGGCATCACCGGGTCGCTAAGCCGTGCCATGGCCGGAATGGCATAAAAAAACGACCGCCCTATTCACATAGAGCGGCCGCCACAGTTATATATAAATCGTATTAGTTATTCGCAATTTTTTATGCCTTGGCAATCTCTTTGTCGGCATTGCGCCTGCCCTTGCCTATGGTGAAGTAGGCCACGGGGGCTGCAATGAATATCGACGAGAACGTACCGAACACGATGCCGAGTATCATTGCCAGCGAGAAGCTGCGTATGCTCTCACCTCCGAAGAAGATGATGACGAGCAGCACGAGCAGTGTTGACGAGCCGGTGTTGATGGTACGGGCCAGCGTCTGGTTCAGCGAGTCGTTGAACAAGTCCCACAGGTTGCGCTTGGAGTAGAGGTGCATGTTCTCGCGTATGCGGTCGAACACCACCACCTTGTCGTTGATTGAGTAACCGATGACGGTCAGGATGGCTCCGATGAACGTCTGGTCTATCTCGAGCGACATGGGCACCATTCCCCAGAGCAGAGAGTAGACGCCGAGCACGAAGAGCGTGTCGAAGGCCAGGGCCACCGTAGAGCCCAGCGAGAACGCCACGTTGCGGAAGCGCAACAGTATGTAGAGGAAGATGGCTATGATGGCTATCACCACGCTGACTATTGCACCGTATGTGATGTCCTTGGCTATGGCCGGCCCCACCTTTGAGCTGCTTATGATAGAGCCTCCCTCGCGTATGTCGGGGTTCTTGAAGGCTTCGACGCTCTTCTGGGTGACGAGCCCGTCGGCCGACAGCTCCTTGTAGAGTATGTTCTCTATCTCGCTGTCCACGTTGGGGTCGTTAGACTCTATCTTGTAGTTGGTGGAGATGCGGATGGTGTGGCCGTCGGTGCCGAGGGCTATGGCGCTGAACGTAGACTCGCCGAAGGCACCCTGCAGCACCTCGCGCACCTGTTCGGGCGACACGGGCTTCTCAAACTGCAGCACATAGTTGCGTCCGCCGGTGAAGTCGATGCTCCGGCTGAAGCCGCGCACCACGAAGCTGCCTATGAACACGAGCGCTACGATGCCCCAGATGGCGAACGAGCTCTTGTACTTGCCCATGAAGTTGATCTTGGTGTCCTTCATCATGTTGCGCGAAATGGCAGTGGTGAACGTGAGGTTGAGCCACTTGTCGCGCTTGAGCTGATGGTCGTAGACGATGCGGGTCATGTAGACTGCCGTGAAGAACGAGCAGCACAAGCCGATAATCATTGTGGTGGCAAAGCCTCGGATGGGGCCTGTGCCGAACACGAACAGTATGACACCGGTGATGATTGACGTGAGGTTGGAGTCGAAGATGGCCGAGAAGGCGTTGGTGTAACCGCGGTTGATGGCTTCCTTCACGCCTATGCCTGTCTCAAGCTCCTCCTTGGCGCGCTCGTAGATGAGCACGTTGGCGTCGACGGCCATACCCAGCGAGAGCAGCAATCCGGCAATGCCCGGCATGGTGAGCACCGACTGGAACGAGGTCATGATGCCCAGCGTGAAGAACAGGTTGAACAGCAGGGCCAGGTTGGCCAGCATGCCCGGTATGACGTTATAGAGGATGATGAGGTAGATCATGAGCAGCACGAAGGCTATGATGAACGACACGAAGCCTTGCTGTATCGACTCCATGCCGAGCGACGGGCCCACCACCTCTTCCTGCACGATGCGGGTCGGGGCGGGCATCTTGCCAGAGTTGAGCGTGTTGGCAAGGTCTTTCGTCTCCTCGATTGTGAAGTTTCCGGTTATCTCGGAGTTGCCGCCGGATATCTCGCTGTTTACCCTTGGTGCGCTGTAGACGCTGTTGTCGAGCACTATGGCAATGGCGCGGTTGATGTTGGCCTTGGTGAGCTGTGCCCAGCGGCGTGCGCCGTCGCTGTTCATCTGCATGGTCACGCAGGGCTGTCCCATCTGGGTGAAGCCGTCGCGGGCGGTGGTAATCACGTTGCCCTCGAGCGGTGCGCGCCCTGACGGCTCGGTCACCTTGATGGCGTGGAGCTCATAGATGGTGCCTGTCTTGTCGAAGTCGACGGGCTTGGCGCTCCATACCAGCTTCAGGTCGGAGGGCAGCACCTGGCGTGCAATGTCAGAGTAGATTATCTTGTTGACGTCGGCCGTGTCGCGCGCAACGGCATATCCCACCACGCTGAGGGCGTTGCCCTGCATAGGCTGGAACACCGAGAAGAGCGGGTTTTGCCTGCGTATCTGCTCGGCCTGGGCGTCGGCGTCCTTGCTGCCGGCCTTCTTAGCAGTGCCCTTGGCGGCCAGCGCTGCTGCGAGCGAGCCCTTGTCCGCCCCGGCCTTGGCTGCCGTAGTGTCGGCCTTTGCCGTGTCGGCGGGTGCTGCAGTGGCCGATGTGCTGTCGAGAGCTGCAAAACGCTGGTTGAGCTGTGCCAGCGACGGCACTATCTCCTGGCTGTTGTATGTTTCCCAGAACTCAAGGTTGGCACTTCCCTGCAAGAGCTTGCGCACGCGCTCCGGCTCCTTGATGCCGGGCATCTCGACCATGATGCGGCCTGTCTGGCCCTCAAGCTTCTGGATGTTGGGCTGAACCACGCCGAACTTGTCGATACGGTTGCGCACCACGTTGAACGAGTTGTCAACGGCCGACTGCACTTCGGCGCGCAGGGCACGCTCCACTTCGGCGTCGGTGCTCTGCGTGCTTACCTTGCCCTTCATCTGCTGCGTGGCGAAGATTTCGGCCAAGCGGTGGCCCGGGGCGTTCTTATGGTAGCTCTTGACAAAGAGTGAGATGAAGTCGTCCTGGCTGGTCTCCTCTTCCTGCTTCGCCTCGTTCATCGACTTGACGAAGGCCGGGTCGGTCTTGTGGTCGGCCAGCACGGATATCACGTCGGGCACCGACACCTCGAGGACAACGTTCATACCGCCTTTCAGGTCGAGACCGAGGCCGATTTCCATCTCGCGGCACTGCTTCAGCGAGTAGATGCCGAGGTACACTTTCTCGTTCATGATTGAGTCGAGATATTCTTGCCCCGCCTCTTCTCCCATGGCAGCGGCCTTGTTCTCATAATGGCGCGTCACAAACGAGAAGGAGAGGTAGAATATGCACACAAGCACAAGCAGAAGTGTGATAAACTTTACAATTCCTTTGTTTTGCATTTCTGTTGTTATGTTATTTTTTAATTATTATTTCCCTGTTATGCCATTTTTAGCTTGCAAATATAGCATTTTTTTTACATTGTTGAAAATTTATCGCCATTTTTCACGCCTTTTATTTCATTTTAAGCCAACAATAAATGGGATAGTGGTCGGAAGCCTTGATTTTGCTATCGACCTTACAGCCAAACGGTTTGAAGTGCGAAGAGCACATTATGTTGTCTATCCTCACGTAGAATCCCTTCTGATTATACGACAAACCAATGCCGCGCCCGGTGGCCACGTAGCAGTCGGTCAGGTCTTTGGCCATCATTCGGCGTGTGTAGGATATGGGCGTGTCGTTGAAGTCGCCGCACAGTATTGTGGGATAGTTGGCGTGGCTCTTTATGTAGGCATACACCGCGTCGGTCTGGCGGGCGCGTATCCTGGCTGCGTCGCCGAGCTTCTTTATCAGTTTCTTCGATTCGGCCCGTGCCGTGTCCTGGGCCATCTCGCCCTTGAGCATGTCTTTGTAGCGCTGGCGTTCGTCGGGGTCGAGGTGGTTGCTCTCGAAGTGGTTGTTGATGACGAGCACCGTGTCGCGCCCTATCCTGAGGTAGTAGGCCACGCTGCCGTTGCCCGTCGATTCGTATTCTATGCGTTCCTTGCGCAATATCGGGAAGCGGGTGTATATGCCCAGGGCGTTGCTGCGCCTTGCCTCGTCGCCCACGTAGGTGGTGTCGGTGTGTGCGTATAGGCTGTCCATCCTGGGCTTCATCTTGCCGCTGCCGTCGACGTCTTCCTGGAAGCACACTATGTCGGCCTTGCTCCGGCTGATGTAGTCGACCATGTCGTCGTAGGGCCTGTCGTGCCCCGGCAGCCCCGAGTAGTTCTTTACGTTGTACGACAGCACCTTGATGGCGCCCTGCGGTGGCTCCGACGCCGGGTTGATGGGCATGTATATTCGTATGGGCACTATGGCGGCGGCATAGGCCGCTATGGGTATCACGGCCATCTTCCACTTGAAGACGAGCCAGAAGACGAGGAAAGCCAGGTTGATGGCCAGCAGCACCGGGAACACCAGGCCCGCCGTGGCAATGTATGGGTGGGTGGCGGGATTGGCGTAGTCGGAGAATCCCACCAGCCACATGATGATGCCGGTGGCTATGTTCGCCCCGGCTATCATGTTGGTTGTGAATGTCTTGAGTTGCTTCAGCATCGTCTGTCGTTAGTCGTTGTTGCTGCTGTCAAACAGCTTCTGCTTCTCTTCCTTGGTAAGGCTGTCGTATCCGCTCTTGCGTATCTTGTCGAGTATGCGGTCTATCTCGTCTTGGTTTGCTTTCTTCTTGGCGTTGTATTCCCAGTCGGTCTCATGCCGGGTGGCGCCGCCCTGGGGGCCGCCGTGGCTGCCTTGGCCGCCCCTGTCGTACTTTTCGCGGTACTGGTCGAACTTGTTCTTCAGGCTTTCGAAGAACTGCGCGCCGTTGCTCCTGCTGTAGTAGGCGCCGGGATGGCGCTGCCAGTAGCGTATCATGAGGAAGCCGAAGAGCATGCCGCCCAGGTGTGCCATGTGGGCCACGCCGTCGCCCGAGGCGGTGACGGCCGATAGCAGCTCGATGGCTGCGTAGAAGATGACGAACCACTTGGCCTTGATGGGCAGCGGGAGCGGGAAGATGAATATGCGCTCGTTGGGGAATGTCATTCCGAAGGCGAGCAGTATGGCGTATATGGCGCCCGATGCGCCCACGGTGGTCCAGGCGTTGAGGTACATGGCGTTGTACTTGCCAATCTCGAAGATGTCGGCTATGCTGCCCATGGGGAACTCGCCCTTCATGATGAGGTAGAACTGCACGAACTGGGCTATCTCCTGCATCAGGCCGGCGCCGATGCCGCACGAGATGTAGTAGAACAGGAACTTCTTAGGGCCCCACACGCTTTCCATCACGCGGCCGAACATCCACAGGGCAAACATGTTGAAGAGTATGTGGGTGAAGTTGGCGTGGAGGAACATGTAGGTGAGCAGCTGGTAGACGTGGAAGTCGCTGGCCAGGAAGAAGTGAAGGCCGCCAAGGTCGCCCAGGCTCGGGAACACCAGTGTGGCCACGAATGCCAGCACGTTTATTATCAGCAGGTTTTTTGTGATTGTGGGTGTATTAAACATATCTGTGTCGTTGTGTCGTTTCGTTGTTGAATACTTGTTGTCGGGGGGCAAAATTACTAAAAATATCCGTCAAACTATACTGTACAAGGGCGTTTCGGGGCTTTTTTCAACAAAAAACTCACTTTTTTTTATTTTTTGTTTGTTTTCTGAATTGTTTCTCCTATATTTGCGTGAACAAATCGGGCAATCCTCATTTACAACCATATTTATTTAATAAAAATCAAGTTTATGAACAAGACAGAATTAATCGACAAGATCGCTGAAGGCTCAGGCCTGACCAAGACGGACTCCAAGAAGGCGCTTGAGGCAGCGGTATCGGCCATCCAGGCTGCACTCGTTGCAGGCGACAAGGTTTCACTTGTTGGCTTTGGTACATTCAGCGTGAGCGAGCGCCCTGCTCACGAAGGCATCAATCCGGCCACAAAGGAGAAGATACAGATTGCTGCCAAGAAGCTCGTCAAGTTCAAGGCAGGTGCCGAGCTTGCCGATGCCATCAATTGATCGTGCTCCAGAATAACGTCGGGCAGGTACTCGTGAGAGTGCCTGCCCGATGTGTTTTCATGCCCGGGCTTGCTGCCCGCGGCGTGTCATGGCTGCTTGCCGATGTATGCCAGTATGCCTCCGTCGACGTAGAGGATGTGCCCGTTGACGAAGTCTGAGGCGTCGGATGCCAGGAACACTGCCGGGCCCATTAGGTCTTCGGGTGTTCCCCAGCGCGCTGCCGGTGTCTTCGACACTATGAAGCTGTCGAAGGGGTGGCGGCTGCCGTCGGCCTGGCGCTCGCGCAGCGGCGCGGTCTGCGGTGTGGCTATGTAGCCCGGGCCTATGCCGTTGCACTGTATGTTGTGCTCGCCGAACTCAGAGCAGATGTTGCGTGTGAGCATCTTCAGGCCTCCCTTGGCGGCAGCGTAGGCCGAGACGGTCTCGCGGCCCAGCTCGCTCATCATCGAGCAGACGTTGATAATCTTGCCATGGCCTTTCTTTATCATGCCCGGTATGACGGCCTTCGACACTATGAAGGGCGCGTTGAGGTCGATGTCTACCACCTGGCGGAATTCCTCGACCGACATCTCCGTCATGGGGATGCGCTTGATGATGCCGGCGTTGTTGACCAGTATGTCAATCACGCCCAGCTCCTTCTCGATGTCGGCCACCATGGCCTTCACCTCTTCTTCGTTGGTTACGTCGCAGATGTATCCCTTGGCGTCGATGCCCTTTGCCTTGTAGTCGGCCAGAGCCTTGTCCATGTGCTCCTGGCTGCGGCAGTTGAACGCTATCTTGGCGCCTGCGTTGGCGTATGCCTCGGCTATGGCGAAGCCTATGCCGTAGGCCGCTCCCGTGACGAGGGCCACCTTGCCCTCGAGCGAGAATTTGCTCAGTATCGGTTCCATTGTCTTTTGTTCCTTTCCGTTGCTGTTTGCGTTGTTGTCACTTGAGGTCGGTTATCTTCGAGAAGTCCTGGTCGCCGTAGTCGAGGTTCTCGCCTCCCATGCCCCAGATGAATGTGTAGTTGTGGGTGGCGGCGGCGCTGTGTATGCTCCATTCGGGCGACAGCACGGCCTGGTCGCCCTTCATCCATATGTGGCGTGTCTCGTCCACCTGCCCCATGAAGTGGCATACGGCCTGCTCCTCGGGCACCTCGAAGTAAAAGTAGGCTTCCATGCGGCGGCTGTGCACGTGGGCCGGCATGGTGTTCCATACGCTGCCGGGCGCCAGTTCGGTCATGCCCATCTGCAGCTGGCATGTGGGCAGCACCTGGCTCACGAGCATCTTGTTGATGTCGCGCTCGTTGCTCATTTCGAGCGAGCCCATGTGTGCAACCACGGCGTCGGCCTTGGTTACCTTCTTGCAGGGATACTCCTTGTGGGCGGTGACGCTGTTGAAGTAGAACTTTGCCGGCTTCTGCGGGTCGGTGCTGCAGAACACCACGTCGCGGTCGCCGCGGCCTATGTAGAGTGCTTCTTTGTAGCCCAGGGTGAACGTCTCGCTGCCCACCTTAACGGTGCCTTCGCCCAGCCCGACGTTGAATATGCCCACCTCGCGGCGCGTGGTGAAGTATTCGGCCTTCAGCGGGTCGATGGCCTCGAGCTTCAGCTCTTCGCTGACAGGCATTGCCCCGCCTACTATCATTCGGTCGTACATGGAGTACACCATGTTCACTTCGTCGGCTGCGAACACGCGCTCGATGAGGAAGTCGCGCCTGATGCGCTTGGTGTCATAGCTTTTTGCGTCCTCGGGGTGGGCCGCATAGCGAATCTCATAGTTTGTCTTCATAATCTTAGCTGTTGTTTATGTCTGTTGTCTTTGTTTGTTTCAGCGCTTGTGTGCGTGGCTGTTGGTTGCGCCTGCAGCCGCCAGCATAAGGCAAAGATACTGTTTTTTTGCCGTATGGCAAAATAATGGCCTCACTTTTAGTATATGTTTTCATTTCGCCGTGGCCCCGCCGTGGGCTTGCCGCCCATGGTGGCAGGCCGCCGTCAGGCCCGTCGCTCTGTCCGTTGTTTGCAACCATGCCTGCCGTTGGCGGCCGCTTTCGGCCCCGTGGTGTCCGTTTGCCGGGCTGCCGCGCCCTTGTGGCGGCCGTCGGGGGCCGCGTATGGTTGAAAAAAGCGCCCGCCCCTGCCGC
>OBAR01001746.1_pt1 | contig 17390 bp, 17 predicted proteins | sample 1517911 | NCBI WGS metagenome assembly OBAR01 (sample SAMN04571709, study PRJEB22368) | human gut metagenome | biome: human gut; material: stool | host: Homo sapiens | place: Luxembourg | collected 2012-10-26
GGGGATCATCGCCCCGGCCATGCGGGCGTCGCAGGCGGCGGAGGTGTAGGAGAGTATCCGTGTGAAGATGCTGTCGCCCATCACCTTCCGTTCGCGGTCGCAGCACAGCGTGCGGCCTACGCAGTGACCGAACTCGCCCGCGAAGGAGCGTTCGGCGGCGGCCTTGTTCAGGCGGCTGGTTTCGAGGATGAAGCGCAGTTCGTCCAGCGGCGAGGTCATGGCGAAATCCCATACGCGCGCGAGGGTCAGGGGCACGTCGTCCTCCTCCCCGCCGCCCGCCGCCGGGGTCCGCCTGTCGAGCAGCGTCTCGCCGTCGCGGCTGACGAAGACGAAGGAGGTATGCCCCCCGGCGATGACCGCCACGGCCCTGTGGCCGGCGGCTTCGGCCTCCGCCTCGATATAGAGTTTTTCATCGACGTCCTCTTTCAGGCAGATCGCGATGCGCCGCCCGTCGATCATGCGGCGACCGCGTTCGACGGCTTCGGGCGTCACGTCGCGCAGCACCTCCAGCTGATATTCCGAACGCCCCACCAGCGCCCCGAGGGCTACGGCGATCGGCAGTCCGATCATCCCCGTACCGGGGATTCCGACACCCATGGCGTTCTTGAGGATATTGGCGCTCAGGCGCACCGTGATTTTTTCGGGTTCCCCGCCCAGCGTTTCGGCGGCACGGGCCGTGCACAATGCCACGGCGATCGGTTCGGTGCACCCGATGGCGGGGACCACCTCCCGGTTGATGAGGTCTATGATTTGGTTGCGTTCGGCTTGAGATAGCATGATCGGCAAATTTCTTGAATCGCAAATATAACAAAAAAACACTATTTTTGCCCTATCCGAAAGCATTACAATGATGGAAAATCCGAAAAACCGCAAATGGAAAGTCCTCACGAGCGAATATCTCGCCCGCAAACCGTGGTTCACCGTGCGCCACGAAAGCCTCGAACTACCCGACGGACGCCGCATTCCGGATTACTATGTGTTCGAATATCCCGACTGGATCAACGTCACGGCCGTCACCCGCGACGGACGGTTCGTGCTGATCGACCAGTACCGCCACGGGCTGGGCGAAACCTCGTATGAAATTCCGGCCGGCGTCACCGAGCCGTCGGACGCCTCGCCGCTCGAAGCCGCGCAGCGCGAACTGATGGAAGAGACGGGCTACGGCGGCGGCCAGTGGCGTCTGCTGACGACCCTCTCGGCCAACCCCGCCACACAGAACAACCTCACCTACTGCTACCTCGCCACGGGCGTCGAACCGCTCGGCGAACAGCATCTCGACCCGACGGAGGACCTGCGCGTGCACCTCTTGACGCGCGAAGAGGTGCTGGAACTGCTCCGCACCGACCGTATCCGGCAGGCTCTGATGGCCGCGCCGCTGTGGCGTTATTTCGGAGAAGGCAACGAGTAGCCGCCAGCCCCGGATTCGGGCGTCGGGCCGCACCCGACGCATCGGATAGCCGGCCTTCAGGCGGTCGACGTCCGAAGCGCGGAGACAAGTCCCGGCCGGTCCATCGGCGACACGAAAAAGGGCGGCCCTTTCGCAGGGTCGCCCTTCCCGCCGGCCGGAAGGCCTATTTGCCGACGGTCTGCGCCAACGCCACGAACCAGCGCGCCGGCTCCAGCCCGAGGGCCGCCAGCAATTCCGCCTCGGGAACGCTGCCGCGCGCAGGCCGTGCCCCGCCGTGTAGAGGTTGACATTCTCGGCATAGCCCGCGGCATCCTGCCCGCAGAGGTAGCGGACGTGCTCCGCCGGGATATTCCGGCCCTCGTATACCGTCCGGTCCGCCAGATAAACCAGATTCAGCGGCGCGGCGAAGACGAAGTCCTGCATCCCGGTCAGTTTGCGGCGGTCGCCCTCCAGCACGCGCACCAGCTTATGCGCCCGGGCGTCGTAGCGATAGACGCCCTCGGCGAAAAACGCATAGACACGCACCGGATAGAGCGCCAGCGCCGAAGGAGCCGTCAGGCGGTCCGTGCCGGGGCGGTTGATGCCGGCGGCGGCCCACACCACGCCCGAAAGCTCTTCGAGCGTCAGCGGCGCGGCCGCATATTCGCGCCACGAGCGGCGGTTGGCCAGCGCCTCGTTCACACTCGTCCCACCCACGGTGTCGGGCGCCGCGAGAACGATCTCCGGGCCGTGTTTCACTTCGGTTTTCGTCGCCGCGGCCTTGCGGGCCGACGGACTTCCGCAGCATGCCGCCATCAGCAGCGCCGCACAGGCAATCAGTTTCGTTTTCATCTTTCCCAAAATTTAGTTGTATCGCAGCGAATATAGAAAAAAATTCCGGTCCGCGCCCGTTTTTCCGGCACGAACTCACTTCCGGACATTCAATCGAAATCCGCCTCTGCGACCGAACCGAGCACGGCAGCGATCTCCTCGCCGTAGCGTTCGGCTCTGCGGGAACCGAATCCCGCGATCGAAAGCAGGTCGGCAGGCGAGGCGGCTCCGCTCCGGGCCACATTGAGCAGGTCGCGGTTCGAGGCGATGACAAAGGGCTTGCAGCCCATTTCGGCCGCACGCCGGTCGCGCCACACGCGGAGCGCCTCGAAGCGTTCGCACTCCCCGGGCGTGAGTTCCGCCCCCGCGGGGAGGTGCCTGCCGGCCAGCGCGGCGCGCATCGCGGGTTCGTCGGCGGTCTCCTCGTTGAAAATGACAAGCAGCATCCACGCACTGCGGCTGCGCAGGCATCCGCAGTGCAGACGCGGCACGCGGACGGCCGAAAGGAATTCGTTCACCGTCCGCTCGTCGTGTTCCCGGAAAGCCGGGTCGACGCGGATTTCAAAAGTTTTGATCCTCATAATCTGTCGTTTAAAGTTGCGGGGCAAATATAAGCCAAAGAGCCGTAATCTGCAACAAAAGGTCCGAGGCACGGGATTTTTGATTATCTTTGCCCGCAAGTCAACACCCAACGCCATGAAACCGGAAACCGTCTGCACCGTCGTCTTCTCGCCGACGGGCACTTCGAAAAAAATCGCCGAGACCGTAGCCCGGAGCATCGCCTCCGACGCCGGGACCGAAGCCGCCGCCCTGAAAACCATCGACCTGACGCACGCCGCGGCACACTCCGCCGCACTGTCGGCCGGCGCCGTGGCGGTCATCGCCGCCCCCGTCTACGGGGGACATGTGGCCCCGACGGCCGCAAAAAGACTGGAAACGCTCCGCGGCTCGGGAACGCCCGCCGTGGTGATCGCGGTCTACGGCAACCGGGCCTTCGAAAAGGCCGCCGCGGAGCTGGTCGCGCTCGCCGCCCGGCAGGGATTCGTCCCCGTGGCCGCAGCAGCATTCGTCGGCGAGCACTCGTACAGCACCCCCGAAACCCCCGTCGCCGCAGGACGCCCCGACGCGCAGGACCTCGCCCGGGCCGCGGAGTTCGGCGCCGCGGTGCGCAAAAAACTCGCGGCGGGAACGCCTGCCCCGGTCGACGCCGCAAAACTGAAGGACGTGCACACGCCGCTCGTGCCGATGCTTCGCTTCATCCGTTTCGTCGTGGGCTACCGCCGCCGGCAGAAGAAAAACCCGGTCGTCTACCTGCCCGCATGCGATGCCGACCGCTGCACCCATTGCGGCCGCTGCGCCGCGATCTGCCCGACGCAGGCCATCGCGCGGGGCGACGAGGCGCACACCGACCCTGCGCGCTGTATCCGCTGCTGCGCCTGCGTCAAGAGATGTCCGGTCGGAGCACGGAGTTTCCACACCCCCTTCGCCGCAGCCCTCGCACGCAGCTTCACCCGGCGCAAACAACCCGTAACGATCTTATAATCATGGTCGAGCGTCTCGCATCTCCGGCTGCGCACGAACTCGACGCACTTACCGATCTGTGGGAGAGGTCGGTACGCGCCACGCACGACTTTCTGGCTCCGGAGGACATCCCCTTTTTCCGCCGCATGGTGCGCCAGGAGGCACTTCCGGCTGCGGAAATCTATGTCATAAGGGATTCCGGAAACGGATTCGCAGCCTTTGCGGGCATCGGAGCCGACCGGCTCGAAATGCTGTTCGTCGCGCCCTCCGCGCGCGGAAAAGGTCTGGGGCGCGAACTCGTGGAGCACGTCGCGGTCCATTGCGGAGTGCGACGCGTGGATGTGAACGAACAGAACGCGCAGGCCGCGGGATTCTACGCACGGATGGGTTTCCGCGCCGTCTCGCGCGACGCCCTGGACCCGTCGGGTCGTCCCTACCCCATTCTCCACCTCGAACGCTGACAAACGACGGGCGGCCGAGAGGCCGCCCGTTCCGCATACCCGCTGACCGCCAGCGGCCCGTCGCCCACTGCGGCCATCGCAAAAAAGGAGAACCCGTTCAACGGATTCTCCCTCCCCATCATAGAATGGCCGCAGGCTATCTGACCTCGATCTGGCGGGCCGCAACGGCGGCTTCCGTCTCTTTCTTCTTGGGAATCTCGATGGTCATCACGCCGTTCTCGACCTTGGCCGCGATCTTCTCGCGCACGACGTTGTCGGGCAGCAGCAGGCTCTGCTGGAATTTCGTGTAGGAAAACTCGCGGCGCAGATACGTGCCCTTCTTCTTGTCCTCCTCCTTCTGCTCGGCCTTTTTCTCCATCGTGACGATCAGCTCGTTATCCTCGTTGATATGCACCTTGAAATCCTCCTTGGTCATACCCGGGGCGGCGACTTCCACCTTGTATTCGTTCTCGTCCTCGATGATGTTGACGGCCGGAGCCGTGGTGTTGTGGCGTTCGACAAGCCAGTCGTTGCCCAGAAAATCGTTGAAAATGCTCGGCAGCCAGTTCTGATTACGTCTTACAGGTACCATAGTTTTGTCCTCCTTGGTTTTATTTGGTTTAACATTTCGTTTCATCTCCGCGCCTCTTATGAAGCGCTTTCGTATCCGATACGGTCAAATCCTATGCCAGTTCGGAGAAACTGAAAAAATGTCATAAATTGTCACAAACGCGGCACAAAATTGCCGAAAAGACAGAAAAAATGTCCTGACAGTATGGCGTCTCAAATATTTTCCTATTTTTGCAACATGGACAACGAATTGATTTTCCGGCAGGCACAGTCCTGCGAAACGGACCGCATCATGCAGATCATCCGCCAGGCACAGGCACGGATGCACGCGGCAGGCAGCCGCCAGTGGCAGGACGGCTATCCCGCCCCGGGGCATATCTCGGCAGACATCGGCCGCAACCGCGGCTATGTATTGTGCAAACCCGGCGTGGAAGGCCCGCTTTCAGTGATCGCCTACGGCGCGGTGGTGTTCGACGGCGAACCGGCCTACGACGCCATCGACGGACAATGGCTCACCGACGAGCCGTACGTGCTGGTGCACCGCATAGCGGTCGCCGACGGGGAACGGGGCCGCGGCGTGGCGGCGGAATTCCTGCACCGTGTGGAGACACTCGCGCAGGGACGCGGCGTCAAAGCCTTCCGCATCGACACCAACTTCGACAACCAGACCATGCTGCAGCTGCTCGAACGCACGGGATTCACCTATTGCGGGAAAGTCGTCTACCGGAGCGGCGAACGGCTGGCTTACGAAAAACGAATCTGAAAACACTCCGACACGAAAAAACAGAACCCGAGGCTCCACTCCCCGGGTTCTTTCATTTCACTGTTCAGCGCGTCACTATCTTCTTGAAGAAATCCTCCAGAGGAACATTGTAATAATCGCACAAATCAGCCAGCGTCGTCAGTGAAATGCTATGCCTTCCGCTTTCGATCCGCCCGATGTTCAGGTCGGTGTCGAACCGGACATTTTCTTGAGTAAGGCCTCTTTCCCGGCGGACTGTTTTCAGCCGATCCACGACTTGTTTCACCAGAATCTCATTACGCCGCTGCCGTTTCATAATGCAAATTTCCGCAATTATGCACTCAATTTTTACTACACACTTGTAGCACAGCGACTAAAACGACACCTTCAAACGTGTAGTTGCCGGAAGCATAACGAATACAAATCCATTCAAGCCACTTTTCGGCCTTTTTGAAATATGCAAAAATAAAAAAATTGTTGTATAAAGCAGCGAAAACAACCGGAACAGCGGCGAAAAAGCTGATGCCGGGGACCGTTCGTCACAGTTTTCACGACCCGGTCTTCGGATCGCCCCCGTCTTCCGAATGTGCACCGTATGCACTGCAAATCCGGCTCCGTTCGACTCCCGCAGAGTACCGGTGAGCGCCGACTGGAAAAGAAAAACGACTTGCATTTCTGCAAGTCGTTGATTTTTAAGTGGTACCACCAGGAATCGAACCGGGGACACAAGGATTTTCAGTACAAACCATTGAAAATCACAATAGTTACACTATCTGCATCTTAGGATTCATTTCCAAGTTATCCACCTATTTTGGGTAAGACACAGGGAAAAACAAAGCGTTGGGTTAAACAAAATTCATTACATATTTGTACACCTATCTCTCTTATCATTATAAGATTTAGGTGTTCAATTCAAGAGAGGTTATTAAGGGATGGACAAACACAATTTTTCAAAGTCGAGCACCCATTTCTGCTGTTCCATGAAAGAACATCCCAACAGACCATGAATCTGTATGCCCGATTCCTCCTCCACTTTTCCAAAAGCCGAGGATAAATCCATCACCGAGAAATCTGCTTTGTACTCCCGTTCTTCCAGCGAGAAAGTCAATTTAACAACATCTGTGGTCTGGAGTGTTCCATCTATCCCGAATTGTTGCTGTTGGGCTGTTCCACCCGAAAGTTGGAAGAACTCAGCTACTTTTTTGTCAAGGACATTGATATTACTCCCCGTATCAAGCAAAAAGCACAGGTTCTTGGCCTGTGCTTTTACTATGAGGAGGGGTAATCCTACTTCTGGAAATCCAAATATTAGCATATTAAATTATTCGATCTTTTCGACTGCAATAGAAACTAATTCCCCGTGAGAGACACCTTCAACCACAATAAACTTATGCTCATCTACTTCTATAACATAAGCGCGTGTTCTTGAATGACTATCAATATATACAGGCTCCGACGATACTCTTGCTATATTATCCATGATAGCAGGAGACTTTGCCATACTATTTCCTATTATGGTTAAGATGAATCCAACGGACATCCCTAATAAGATGTATTTAATATTCTTCATTTGAATTATTCTGCTAAAATTACACATACATAATTACTTGCTATTTTTACCTGATCTGGCAACGTTTTTCCTATTAAACGATTATTCTGTGGTAAAACGATAGATTCAGACAAAGCATCTGCAAGGTTATTCAGATAACTTACTTTAATCGCATATCCGGCATTTTCAGCCTCAGTATGTTTTGCACATACAATTCCTATCAAATTACCATTTTTATCAAATAAAGGTCCTCCACTATTGCCAGGCTGTATTGGAGCTGATATCTGATATTGAGATACATCTCCTTGATACCCTGTTTTAGCACTGATAATTCCATTAGTCAATTTTATATCCATTCCCATAGTCGATATGAGAGGATATCCCAACACAAAACAATCCTCGCCAATATTTGCATTAGTTTTCCGAATGGCATAAGGCAAAGATGCAAATGATTTGAAATTTGAATCGGTTATTTTTATTATGGCTAAATCATTATGCTCATCAGTTACTTCAACCCGAGCATTATAATTTGTTTTATAATCTCCATTTATCCCTGTTACTTTTAGCTCTTTTGCTCCGTCTATAACATGGTGGTTTGTAACAACATATCCATTATGTGTAAGAAAAAATCCTGTCCCAGACCATTTGGAACCTTGTTCCTGTTTTGGTAGCATATCATATGTCGGATAAGTCTTAATATAAATTTCTTTCTCCTTGTTTTCATCAATAACAGTCATAAGACCTTCTGAAAATATGACTGTCATATCCATTTTTTGTTTCCATGCTCCAAACCAAATCGCTTTATACAAACCAGGAGTAGCAGTAGCAGTCAAGGATGCCTTAATGTCACCCTCTTTCCAATTTGAATTATCTGCCCCATCAAAATATATTAAATAATAGGTATCCTTGCTTTTTTTTAAGCCAACTGTATACTGATCTCCTTCATATATTCCTTCAATAATGCTGCACCCGTTCTTAGAGATGTCCTCTTTCATAATACTCATATTCCAATTGGACGTTTTGGACGGTAAAATAACAGAACATAACGAATTATATGAATATGAGTTACAAATAGTATTTTGTAATATCTTAATATATTTATCAGCTTTATTCGGTAAATCTATTGTGTAATCCCATGTATATTCACAAATTGCATCAACAATCAATATTTGCAATTTAATGCCTTGGGTGTATTTTCCAATAGTGTATATATAACTAATGCCCACGCATAACTCATTTGCATCTGTTATATATTCTGCTGCACTATCATTTATACGCACATTATATCCAACCAACGGTCCTGCCGAAATTTTGTCTTGTTCGTAGTTTGCCTTTTGGTCAATTGTTCTGATACCTAATATTCTAAAATATTGTTTTAAATTACCATATATGAATTTTTCAATATCTGTCATGGTTCTTTGTGGTACGAGTATTTTTATAGTTTTTACTCCACTCAATCTACGTTGAATAGACGGTTGGTATGAAAATGTTTGTCCCTTTATTTCCTTTATTGCAAATTGCTGATTTGAATTTGCCAACTGACCTCTACTACTATTTAATCCTAAAATACCCATTACAAGTATCATTAGGCCTTTGACGAAGAACTGCTTCATATTTATTCAATTTCTATTAAATTGTCCTTTTTTACACTTTGATAAGTAATCAGTTCTTTTTTACCCTTTTGAGTATAACACAACTTAACAACATGCTTTTTTATACATGTCATGTATAAATGAATATAATCCCCATTATCCGCATTTTCATACAAATCTCTCGGGGTAACATAAATACAATTTCCCGGGTTGAGTATACTATTTTTAGTACATACAACAACATACTGTTGAGAATCAATCATGATTGTTAATCCTAATTCTTTACCTGCTATTTTCATCTGTAACTCTATTTTCTCTGCCGCCCCTAACAGATGGATTAGTATTAAAAAGAAAGCGCAGGACTGAAAGCCTATTTTACTAAAGCAGGTTCTGGAATACCTCGATGGATAAAATAAGCAACAGCCCTACGCCTATATACTTGGGTAAGTATACGACGAAAGGATAAGTCCGCTTATTCTCACCATCAATGAATTTTCCAGATTCGCTTTATGGGAATAAACTTACACTTTCCGTGTCAGTTAGTATGTTCCACAAAAGTAGAAAACTAACTTGGGAAATGCAATAACTTATCCTTCTTTTTAGGACTGTTGCAGAAACAAATTTCGGTTTAAAGTTTCAGAAAATCAATATTGATCTTAGAAAATGTTTACTCTTTCTTGCGGGGGTCTGCCCTTATGTAGGCCACAAGGACAAATATAAGCCCTCCGACAAGTGTCAAATACAAATCTTTCATAAATTCAGTACTCTAAAATAGTGCATAATCGGCACGTCTCACAATGATAGCTGAGTGCCCCCAAATAAAAAGAGAGGCATGGATCGCTCCACACCTCCCGTTGGTATTCAAATCTCCGGTTTATCCCCGGATGATTTTCAGATAGTACGTCAGACTTTGAATTACCACATCCTCGATAAACTCCACAAAGGCCGAGTTATCTCCCGAGGATGCCTCCTCCAAAGTCTCATAGTAGCGTCGCCTTGTCTCATTGTCACCCTTGATATTGGCAATGGGATAGCCGTGTTGCATCAATATCAGATTCATCAACAGACGGGCTGTCCTGCCATTCCCGTCAATAAAGGGATGGACAGACACCAGTTTCTCGTGCATCTGAGCGGCCAATACAACCGGGTGCATGGAATCTTTGTTTGCCTCGTACCATTGAAACAACTCGTCCATTTTGGGCTGTAACAGATAAGGCTGGGGAGGAATATGCTTGCTACCGCTGATAATGACAGGTACACGGCGGTATTTCCCTGCATTGTCCTTGTCTATGCTGTGCAGGACTATGGCATGAATATCCAAAAGCACACGTTCCGAGATCGGCTCTTTCTTTTGGGCTATGTCCTTAATAAAATCAATGGCCTCTTTATGGTTGATAGCCTCCAGATGCTCCCTTAACCCTTTGCCTGCAATGGTAATACCTTTGTTGACCACCATATCCGTTTCATGGAGGGTCAGGGTATTTCCCTCGATGCGGTTGCTGTCATAGGTGTATTCAATCTCCAGGGCCTCTGTGATGCGGTAATTTTCATTGGCCCGGTATTGATTCAGTTCACCTAAAAGGGTGTCGATCTGTTGCAACTTGTCATTCATACTCACAAAAATACACAAATTTCAGACAAAAGGTAATTCCCGGCGCTCTTTTAGAGGGCTTGTACACCTATCTTTCCATTATATAAGAGAGATAGATGTACAACTCATGCGCAGATAGATTCCATTATTATAAGCAATTAAGTGCGCACACTCCAACTTTCATATCATAATGGATAATAGACAGACCGTAGCATTTCCGGTAAGAAAACCATTTATTGCTGGGATGGTAAGTTAATCACAGAGAGAGGTTTTCGGGATAACTCTACGCACATACTTTTGAATTATTTAGAAAGTAAGTGCGGAAATTACTCCACAAACCATCTGTACTCACTCTCTCCATACAAAGCCTTGTTGATACCCTCAGCCAGCTGCGAGGCATTGAGTGCCCTGTCCAAGAAATTGTCGATGTAGGAGGACTTATTGGCCCCTGTCAGGAGGTTGTAGACTTTCCACATGGAAATCTCTCTGCTCTGTGCATCCACCCCGAAAGCCTCGTCTTGGTAGTAAGCCCTTGCCACCAGATTGATTTGGGTGTCTGTCATCAGCAGTTGGGGCAGTCTCTTTTTGTCCTCCTGGGGCAGGCATTGATAAAGCCGTGACTTTCCCAAGAACTGAGCGAACTGATGTTCTGTCATGGAAGAGTTCACGAGAGTTTGCATCTGCCTTGTGTGTTTCTCGGGGTTATAGAGCTGAAACAGCTCCATGACAGCTTGAAAAAGGGCCTGTGTATTCATCACCTTGATCTCACTCTTGTAGCCGTCCGTGGAGACACACATATTACAGCAGACCCTATTCTGAAAGCCCACAAAGACCTTGAATTTCTCCGCAGATTTCTTGTTGTAGAGGTTTTCATGGTTGTAGGCCCTTACTCCTCCTACTGTCAGCTTTAAGGGGTTTCCGTCGATGTCCTCGTGGATAGTAGGGATTTCAAAGCAGAACATCATCCGCTCATAGTAGATGGTCTTGTCTGTCTCCAAAAGCTGATTCACGGGTTTGTGGATAGCCTCGGGGATTCTGCCTTTGATGATATGACTTACCCGGACAGAGGGGCTGTCGATGGTTTCTCCCCGGAAGAACTGCTGAGCCGCTTCGTGGACTGTCTCCACAAAGGCAGGGTGTGAAATGGTTACCTCGTTATCCTTGGAAAAAACCGGGACCACACAATCACTTTGCAGGTGGCGGAGTGAAACCTCTTTGGTATTGGCTTCTATAAAGGGTGTGGTCTTATCCGTCCTGAGCGGCTGTGTAATGGTAAGAGGATGTTGTGTCGGCAGAGGAATGATCTCTTGCCTAACGGGATGGAGTTGGAGCGCTGTTTCCATAGTTTTGAGGGGTTTGGGGTTGAATGATGTTTGATTGAGGATTGAGGTTGCACCAGTTCAGGATGGCTTGGCCTACTTTGGGAGTGATGGTGAATTCGGGACGGCCCATGAACAGACCTGTTCTGTCTTTGGAAGCCTGCACATGGTGTTTGAGGTCTATATCCAGGACGACGGTGAATTCATAATCCATGCCATCCCTTTGCATGGCTTTAAGGCCCACTTTCTCCGGGACCATCTTACCGTTCTTTTCATTGAGCACATAATCCTGCTTGGTGCGCATGGTACAGATAATATGCACGGGAGATTGGAGGATTTTCTGCACAAAGGCATTCTGACGGGGTGTGACCTTGGCCCAGTTTGCAAAGGAGTTGCCTTGCAGTCCTGCATGGAAATCCAGCAGGTAGTCCCAGCATTGGGAGATACTGTCCACGATGATTACCTCCATGCCTGCATTTTCACAGAGGGTGATGGCTTCGATGTAATTCTCCGGGGAATAATCACCGCCGAGGGAAACCACATTGTAGGTCCCGAGGTGAGCATAGAGATCAGCAGAGCCATTCTCTGAATCTATGACGGCAATTTTAGACCAATCCGAGGTCATGCCATAGGCTAACAGGAGGGCTGAATAGGTTTTGCCTGAACCTGCACAGCCTTGGAGGGCCAATTTGATTTTGGCCTGCTTTCTTGTAGAGGGACGGATGTTTAACATGGTGTATGAAATTAAGTGTATATCTATCTGAACATAAAAAAACAGGCAGAAAGCCCCAAAGCCCCAAAGCCTCCTGCCTGTCCTGAGAATCCCTAATCAGTCTAAAACACAGCCAATGTAGGTGCTCCTCCCTCGCCCCGCTGATGGAGCATCATAAACATCTCTCCTGTCTCGGCATTGCACACCTGAGACACCACCGGGTCTGTCAGCTGTCCTGTCTCTACTTTCCGACTGCAAGGGCCTGTTTCAAAGCCATAGACAAAGAAAACCTTGCCCGTGTGGGGATTCTGTTTTACCTCCAGTTTCTCAACTCCCTGCTGGGCTTTGAACTGGGCTACCTCCCACGTCTCAATAAATTTCAGATTGCTTTCCATACCACAAATATTAGATTAAATTGTTGTGGCGGGGGACCATCCCCACGCCGAGTGCAGGGAGAGGTCATGTGGTGATTAGGGCAAACATGTGCGGATAAAACTGAAAAAAATAAAAAATAAAATAGTTAGAACTTAGGGGGCAGGAAATAATGTCTTGTTAAGAATAATGTGGGTCAACTATAACAGATTCATTTACTAAAAAAACAGGGCAGGAGTTGGATACTCCCGCCCTTATGCGCACTTAGTTTTATAATTATATAATGGTTTATCTGAGCAATTCCGATAAAGGATAAATAGCATTTTAGGTGTGTCATGCTCAAACGGTTCTTTCCCATGTAACCACTCTTTATAATTCTGATGCCCTAACCAATCACATGTCAGCATTAAAGAATCGGGATAATTTTCAAATTGAGGGTTCTGCGGATAATCACCAGCAAACCCTATATAGCCTTTAACCTGCAAAGATTTTAAGTGCTTGTAGTAAGCTGTTCTTGAAATACCCAATCTCTTAATGGCTTCTGTTGCAGATAGTCCCATATTGAATGAATTATTAAACCCTATGCAATAGAGAGCGATCATAAAACCCTTTTCTTCGGATGAGAGCCTATTATCTTCTAATACTTCTCTGTGGATAATCCTAAATTGTTCAGTAATATGCGGCAAAATATATCTTTTGCGCCTGTTGCCGTTTCTTACAAATTCTTCAATGGTACAGAGACCGCTATTTTTCAGCCTTTTGGCAAAATGATCTTTTATGTAACCCAGGGATTTTCCCGTAAAGTCAGCTAATTGCTCATAGGTGACATCCGTTGTATTATCGTCATGTGTTGTCAGGCAGAGAGCTGTAAAAACATAAAGATCATTGAGATGCAGCTTCTCTGCTGCTCCAATAGGGATAACTGTATAATTTTTCATGGCATGCAAAAATGGTGTTTGTATTTTAGGCTGTTCTATATTACTTACCTTTATTATTTAGCTTAAATAGGTAAGTAATATAGATTCGCATAAAATGCGAACACACTTAAAAATGATACTTAATTTGGATTCTTGGAGAACCTAACCTCCTGAAAGACAATACAAAGATAAGTAAAATTTTTGGATTTTGCAAATATTTTGGCAGCTATTTTTCTGTAAATCAGTAATTTATAGCAAGAAATATTTCAGTAGATTTTCCTCAGTTCTCGGGATTCTCAGAGGACCGTGTTTTTTGAATCCCATCGGATTTTTACCCTTTATAAGGTAAATTTTAGGTCTCTCTACCAAGAATAGAGCTTTCAGCAGGCTTACTGATGCACGCTGTTTGATGGTCTTGTGAAGATGGTATTTTACTATTGGAGCAGTCAGCTCTTGTATTTCCGAGGCTTTATATTTTCTGCCGATCTTGAATACCCTGAGTAAATCCCGTTTGAATGGGTGCTTATCATCCAGAGCCCAGAATACAGCGGCATTTTGGAGGTTTTTAAAGGCCTTTTTATTACTATGCCGTATTTCCCATAGATGGTCAATAAGGGTGTTTGCATCTACATATTTTTGAAGAGAATAGAATCTGTTCACAAATGCTGAGCACCCTTTACGGGATTGAAAGGTTTGTTTTTCTCCTGCTGTCAGGAGTCGAGATTTAGTGATCTCTCGCACCTCATCGATTATTTCTGCAAGTAGCTTGTCAACAGTTGCTTGTAATTCTTCCTTGTTTACTTGTTCTATCTTTTCCTGTTGCTTAGACAGGGGGAGTGTTCCGTATCTATTCTCGAATGTAACCTTGTGCCCTTGCGCTTCCAAAGCCTGTTGCAAGTGGGTGATCGAACCATAGATGGTATTACTCAGCTTCTGACGTTCTACAAGGTAGTCAATGTTCATATAGGCAACCACATCCTTGCTGAAACTGTCTCTGCGAGTTAACTGGATAGGCCTCTCTCCAGAAATAGAAATCGCTCCTTTCTCCCGGATTGCAGTTTTAACTATCTCGAATAAGTCCAGTAAATCTTTATCCTGTTCTGCTAACTCGGAGGCTGATTTTTGTAGGTGAAGAAGAGCGTCAGCCTGTTTGAGCAGGGTGGCTTGGTAATCTCCGTCTGCATTCTGTCGCCACTTTTCACGGGTGTTGTAAATGATGGTGTCGCTCAATATCCCATTCGAGAATCTGCATCTTCCATGTATCTGCGTCAATTTATCCGGGGAAAGCATTTGATAGTTCTGCCGGGCGTTGGAAACTGTAATAAGGTGATAGTAGGCCTCAATGTCCACTCCTGCAAAATAGCAGCTTGTGATGAAATTGATTCTTTTAGGCAGCTTGTTCCCTTCGGCCAATTCCGCATAATATGTCCCGGCTTCCTCTACCGATGAATCACTACACAGAATAGCACAATCCTTTAGGTGTTCATCGGGCAGCAGTTTGATGATATTCCTGCAATGCCGGATAGAATTGTAGGCAATCACTATCTTTTCAGTCGGAGGTAAAAATTGTATCTGCTGTGATGTTAGCGCATCCAGATTATCCGTGTAATAGAGTTGTATCTTGCGTTTGGGAGCATTTTTCCATGATAAGTTGAATTTGCATTCCTGTTGCAACTGAGGATTGGAAAACTCCCTCATAGTTGCGGTTACAAGGCATCTGTTCTTGGGTGGAAATTCAAAGTAATGGTCTATAAGAGATTCCAAACGGGGCCTGTAATTACTCTCCGACTGAATCATGTCCACCTCGTCAATCATCAGAAAATAATCCTTATAGTGCTCTTTTCCGATGATCTGCAATAGTTTGTATAGACTGTCAGCCACTACAAGGAATTTCTTGTATACTACTTTATCGTCGGACAGATAACTTTGGATTTCTTTTATGCTCGTCGTATCTCTCTCGTCATTGATTTTTCCTCCGACATAAAGAAGTTTGGTCTTATTCCGCTGCCATTTGTTGTAGGCCAGAATCTTGGTCGGAAATACAATGATGGAATTTCTTTTTGAATCAATTTCCAATGAAGTTGCTCCAATACCTGCTACCTGCTTATCCACTATACCGTGAGGCATCTTATCCATATAAAAAGATAGCTTCAATTGTACACTATCGCTTCCAATAGGAATGGGGACAGGTGTTCCCTGTTCAAGGGCATTCATTATTTCATCCACATTGCCTGGAAAGCCTATCTCCAGGGAAAGGTCTGATAGCTGATTTATCTCCTGATCCATAAGAGTCTCCTTATCCTCAGCGGATAGTGATATCCACCCATCCGCTGAATCATGCAGGTCTTTATAAGTATTAGGAACAGATTGTTTGGTTGTAACTGTTGGTACAGAAAATCGAGGTGTTGTCGCTAAAATCTTCTTCTCCTCCTTTACTGGTGGTACGTTGATCTCGGCCTCATCCGGAAAATCCTGTAAAACAGAAAAATTTAAATTGGAAAGGTCTAAATTCCCATTTCCCATGATATCTGCAACCTCTGCTGCGATATCATCCATATCTTCCAAATCAATCATATCTGCTCACTTAACATTTCAATACAAAACCCATCTATCTGAGCAAATATAGCAAAAGTTAAAGGGAATATTGCCGTTCCCCTTAACTTTATACAAGATGTTGCATTGCCTCGTCAATCTGTTTATTCTCAAAGCTATCCAGATAAATCTGGGTAACTTTTTCAGAACTGTGTCCCAGAGAACTGCTGATAATAGAGGTTGCAACCCCAGCTCTTCTGAGGACTGTCGCGTAACTGTGCCTTGCTACATAAGTGGTCAGTTTATTTGGGATTTTCAATTCCTCGCCGATTTGTTTCAGAGCCTTGTTGGTTTTAGCAAGGGCTTTGTGAATCCGGTTGAATTTCTGCAACTCTGTTTTGTGACTGCTGTTAAGGATTGGAAATAGATACTCAGAAGCTGGATTCTGGTATCGTTGTATTATCTCCAATGCTTTAGGCATCAATTTGTAAGAGAGTAATTTCCCGGTTTTATGCCGCGTGTAATAGAGCCTCCCGCCTGCAATATTTTCCTGTTTCAGCCGAGCCATGTCGCCGAAATTGATTCCTGCTGTGTAGTAGCTGAAAAGAAAAATATCACGGGCCAATAGGATGTATTCTGTGTTGGTGCATTGTGGGGAGTAGTTTTCTATGAGAATAATGTGTTGTTTGGCAATAGCCCGTTTGTGGGTGGAGGTCCACAATTTACCTACCTTGAATTTGATGAATGGATTGGATTTAGGGCAGAATCTACCCTCTTCAACTGCCCTGTTATAAGTGGCTTTTAAGATGCTGAATTTAGTAGCTATGCTATTATTTCGATTGCCCCTATTTCTTAGAAATAGTTCAAAATCATTTAGGAATTGCGTATCTATCTCATCCAATCGAATAGGAGTGGATTTATATTGCCGAAGCAGAGATAGGGCCACTTTGTGTTTTGATGCAGAGTTATATTTCCCAAAGGCTTCCAATCGCTCAATAATTTGTTCCAAGCACTCATTCATCGTAGAAGCGGTAATTTCTATCTTTTTCTCATCGAGCAGGATATTCAATATGAATTCTTTATCCAAACTGTTCAAAAGAATATGAACAATCCATTTAGGAACTGAAACTCGTGTCTCCCTATCCTCCATCCATATTTCCCTAACCCGCCCCCATGGCCCTGTATACATTTCATCCTCCATTTGATATAAAAAATTAAATGATCATCAGTAAATATAATAAAAGCCAAGGGGAAAACTTAATGAACTGCACCCCAAAAGTTGGACATAACTTTTGGGGTGTTTTATGAAGTACAG
>OBAR01001756.1_pt1 | contig 17296 bp, 19 predicted proteins | sample 1517911 | NCBI WGS metagenome assembly OBAR01 (sample SAMN04571709, study PRJEB22368) | human gut metagenome | biome: human gut; material: stool | host: Homo sapiens | place: Luxembourg | collected 2012-10-26
TAATGGTTGATCGAAAGCACAACTGGTTTGTCGTGACAAAGGCAACAAAGCTTAGTGATGAAAATCCAGATGTGTTTGACTTAAGTGACATTCAAAATGTTTTGGTAGAAATTGAAGAGAATAAGCGAGAACTTCATTTCACAAATAAGAAAGGGAAGACATGTTCCTATAAACCAGCAAGATACGAATTTACGTACAAATTCAAGGTAAATATTCAAATGAATCATCCATTCATAAAAATGATTTCTTTGAAGATTACCAAAGAGGATGTCAAGATCATTTCAGAAATGCAGGATAAAGAAGTAATGGTACAGTCAAACGAAAAGTATCAGGAATCTTTACAGGTGGCAAACGCATTAAAGGATGCGCTTGAATCATAATAATGCACAGAAAAGGAGGAATCATATATGGCGAATACATGTGCAATTTGTGGTGCAACAATTAATGTTTTACAATCACAGAAATTAATGGATGGAAATTATATTTGTACAAAGGGTTGTCGTGCAAAAGGATTAAAATATTATGATTATGTTCATTCAGATTTAGATAATGTTAAGGATCATATTCATCAAACTGAGGTGGGTACAAAGATTTGGCAAGATTTAATGGAACCTTTGAAAAAAACGCGTGATAAAAATCAAAAGATGCAGTCTTTTGGCCCTATTTATATTGCACCAAGTCTAGGTTTGATTGCGGTTATTGAAACTCGTGGAGGTTTGTTTAATACAAAAACATATGCGTGTGTATATCGTCTAGAAAATCTTCAGATTTATAAAACCGAAAATATGCCAGCCAGAACGAGCGGTTCGGATAAAGATAAAAAGTGTGTTCACTTAGGCTTTGTACATACAAAAGGTTTAAATGATGTCTATATTCCATTTGATGATGAAACAAGATGCCATCAATGTGTGGATTATCTAAATAAATTGTTTGGCTTAGATGATTCGTTTAGAAGTGGAATTAAAAAGTCAGTAACTCAGTTTAAGGCAACAAAGAGTATGTGGGATTTAGCGAAAGCTAAAAAGAATGGTGAAAACTTAGAGGAAAAGGCAAAAGAAACTGTGGATGCGTTTGGGGCAACGATCATTGGAGATCGTACGCAATTTAAAGATGCAGCCGATCAAGCTCTTGCGAACTATGATCTGGACTAAATTTTGTTCGGTCTTGTTTCTTAGTTTGAATCTAATGTTTACAGGTTGTAAATCACAATCCAATGAAGAGGTATATGTTTCAGATTCCTACAATATTCATGAAGAATATAAGGATGCATGGGGAAATGTTGGTAAGTACGACATTTCCTTACCTTATATTCATTGTGATTCAAAGAGCGCAAAGAAATTGAATAAGACCATAAAAAATGAATACAAGGATTTGGTAGATTCTTTAGATGAGGCAAAAGAAGAAGGGTATACGTTGCCGTACACAAAGGTTAGTTATGATGTGTATACACATTCAAATCTATTGAGTTTAGTTATTAAGGAAGAAGTAGAGACGGAATATCCTAGGTATAAGGTTTATCATTTTGATTCTAAAACGAAGAAGCGTGTTTCGAATAAAAAGTTGTATAAGAAATATAAAATCAGTCAAAAAGATCTGAAGGTATGGGCTGCACAGGCTTTTGATCAGGAATATGCCAATGAATATTATGACAATGTAAAGGAGTTAAGAGCTCAAACAATTGGTTTGTTGCCTTCAAATCTGGATGTGTTTTACCACAAAGGAAAATTGAATGTATTGATTCCTATCGCCACAAATTTTGGTTCTGGAACAAAGATGGTTTTGTATAGGCCAAGTCGCAAGAAGTCTTATAAGATAGAAGATTCTTCCACATTTGACCAGATGACTATGACATTAAAGAATAATAAGCTATCGCTTTACTATAGTGGAACGGATAAAACGTATAAGGTGCATGGTTGTTTTAATGAGTATAAACAAGTTCATGTGTATGAAATAGGTCCGGGTGTCATTTATGGTTTTGCACTAACGACAAATGGTTTGGTGGAAGTGATTGCGATTGAGGATGGTTTACCGATTGAGCGTGTTTGTAGTCAAGGACCATTATATGGGTTAGATAAAGTAAAAAGCCTTCGTAGTGGGCAGGCACTGACAGAAAATGATCAGTTGATTGATTTATTTGATGCATTGAGAAATCAGCCGTTTAAAAATCTTGAGGGTACGTATACAAATGAGAGTGTAACACTTCAAATTGATGAGAATGGTTTATATGCAATGCAGGATCAAGAAAATTCACATTCTGGCCTATTGTTTAGTGTAGGTATGGAAGAAGATGGATTTGTGTATGGATATGATGACTATAATCAACAAGTCTTATCGTATTGTAAAGTAATGCCGTTATATGAAAAATTAGAGATCAAAAATTTGTTTGATCATGACAAATTAGAATTGGAGTATAAATATGAATAAAAAAGTATTAGTAAGTGTATTCGCATTAAGTATGGTATTTGGATTGACAGGATGTTCAAGTGAAAAGCCAGAAGAAAAAAAGGAAGATACAAAGGTTGTTGAAAAGAAAGAAGAGAAGAAGGAAGAAAAGAAAGAAGAAAGTACGGATGCTGTATTAGTAAGAGAAATTTCGAGTAAGACATATACAGTCACAATTCCAAAGCTTACTTCATTCTATACACCAAGTAGAGATGGTTTAGAAGTTAAAACAGAAGTAAATGAGCAACAAATCTCATATACGCTTGAAGATGAATTTGGTGATTTTAAAATGGCTATTTATGTAAATCCAATCAGTGCTGAGAGTGCAGAAGCCTATGCGAATCGTATTAATGAAGGATTTAAGGATGATGAATCGGAACAATATAAGCCTAGCACGGTGGGTGATTTTAGTGGCTTTAGAAAGGTGACTACAAGTGAAAATCCTAGCTTCAAATGTAAAGATAACTTGTTGTTGGATTTTGAAAATGCAGTGATGTCTGTAACCGTAGAACAATTCAATGATACGGATACAGCGGATATGGAAGTAGCGATGAAAGCTATTTTAGACAATATGAAAGTTGAGGTTAAGTAGTCATGAACGCAAAATTTGTGAAAAGCTTATTAGTAATCGGAATGGGCTTGAGTTTAGCTGCTTGTTCATCGAATGATCCAGAGCCTAAAAAGGAAGATACAAAGGTTGTTGAAGCTAAAAAGGAAGAAAAGAAGGAAGAGAAGGCAACGGATTTTGTGGTAAGTAAAAACTATAATAAGAAATATGACATCATCATCACAATGCCTCAAGATTTCACAACGATTTATACGCCAGTAGATGGTGTAGAGGTTACAGGAGAGATTGTGAATGATTCTTTTATTCGCTATAGCTTTGAAAATAAAGAAGCCGATACGAAAAAGATTGCGGCAGTTGAAGCAAATGCAGATGCAACAGCGGATGAAGTGGCTGAAACCTTCAATAAAGGTGAGGAAGATGAGAGTAAGCTTTATAAGGCTTATCAGGTTGGAAACTATACAGGTGTAAATAAGATTTCGGATTATTCTTATGATGATTATGTAACGTACAATATGTATTTCAATTTGGATCGAGATGGTTTTAAAGGAACAATTAAGGTTGTTGCTGAAAAGCTAAAAGATGAAGCGGATGATTCAGATACAGAAGCTATTATTACTGCAATTTTGGATAACGTAAAAGTTGAAAAGAAGAAATGTGAGTAAGCCTATGAATCATAAGCTAGCTAAGATCTTGCTTGCACTAGGTATAGGCTTAAGCCTAGTTTCTTGTGCAAAAAAGCCAGAAGAACCAAGGTCTTCACAAGTGAAAAAAGAAGAAAAGATAGAGATTGATGAAATGACTGGAGTCGCACAAATGAATGGCTATTTCATTAAGATGACGATGCCGGATTTATTGTCGGTTTATACACCTAAACAAGAGGGCTTAGATATATCGGGTAAGCTAGAGGGTGGTCGTATCCTAAAATATGATTTACATTCGGATGATCGTACGTATATCACGCGAATTTCAATTGATTGTGATTATCGTAAGGCGGCTAAGGAAACAGCGGATGTCTTGAATGCGGGCTTTGAAGATGAGGAAGATCAATATAAGGAATTTACGATTGGTAAGTATTCGGGTTATAAGAAAACGACGATATATGATTCGTCTAATAAAACATACTCTAAGATGTTGATCGATTATCCGGTTGGTGAAGATAATGTTGTCTTACAAATCTATGTAGAACAAGAAAAAGCCAATGATTTGGATGAGGTAACATTAGCCATTTTGGATAATATCGTTGTTGAAATTTGTATGGAAGAGTAGGTGATAACAGTGAAAAGGAATAAGTTATTAACTGGTTTCTTAGTCTTGGGGTTAGGGCTTAGTTTAGTGGCTTGTTCATCTAATGAGCCAGAAGAAAAGGTAGAAGAAAAGAAACTAGAAAAGACTAAGGCAATCGAAGAAAAAGAAGAAAAGGTAAAAGAAGAGAAGAAGAAAGAAGAAAAGGCTAAGGCAGCTGAGGAAGAAAAAGAAAAGGATAGTACGATTATTAGTTATGCGAATAAAAAGGTCAGAGTTACTTTACCTAAAGATTTGACTTCTTTCCATACGCCTGCTAGAGAAATTTCTAGATATAGCTATATGGAAGAATCGAATGTTCTTGGTTATTCATTGTATGCGAAAGATCGTACGTTTACCATTCATTTCTCAATTGGAACGGATGGCTGGGATTCAGCAGAGGCTGCCAGTATTTCTCACAACAAGGTTTGTAAGGATGAATCAAAAATGTATGAGCCATGTACTGTAGGTGAATATTCTGGATATAAGTATGTGGTGTCAAGTGATAAATCGATTGAATATCATTATGTGCTTGATTATCTAGTGGATGGTCAAGATGTCGTACTAACCATTCGTGAAGAATTACGTAATGATGACGATACTTCCTTGTTAGAGCCATTGTTGCTGGATGTGGTACATAATTTAAAGATTGAATTAATAGGAGAATAATATGAATGGGAATAAGTTATTAACTGGGTTCTTAGTTTTGGGTATGGGATTTAGTTTAGTGGCTTGTTCAAGTGATAAGCCCGAGTCTAAAAAAGAAGAGGCTAAGGTAGCAGAAAAGAAAAAAGAAGAAAAACGAATGGATACGCAGGATCGAACGGCTAAATTGAGTGTTCCCGAAGATCTATCTCCTTATTTTACTTCATCTAGAGAGGGTGTAGGTAAAATGGAGAGTATGTTAAAGGATAATGGTTCGATTGTCTATAAGTGTTTAAATGAAGAGAATAAGTATGAGTTGAATGCTGAAATTAAATTGTTGTCGTCTAGCTCTGCTGAAAAGAGTGCGGATCTACAGAATTCAATGTATGGTGAAAATGACGAGGATAAAAAGTATAAGCCTTGTACGTTTGAGGGCTTTGATGCGTATAGTCACACCATCAATCTGGGTACAGTTGAAAATACTAGACTTCACTATTATGTAGATTATCCAGTCAAAGATATCAATAAGGTCGTTTCCATTGAGATCAACCAGAAGAATGATAAAGAAAAGGATACTTCTGATTTAGAACCTTTTGCGAAGGCTATCATTAAGAATATGAAGCTCGAAAAGGTGAAGGATGAAAAGAAAGAAGAAGTAAAGAAGGAAGTTAAAGAAGAAAAGGTTGATGAAAACAGCAAGGAAATTGTTGGCGAATCGTCTCGTGCAAAATTAATATTACCGAGAGATTTGACTTCGTTCTATACGCCAAGTATGGAGTATGACACAATCAAGGGAAATCAGGATAAGGGAAACATTGGCTATACATTAAGTCGAAAAGATCCAGATCGTTCAATCTACGTTAACATATGTACGGATTCAAGTGATACGCTTGAAGAGGCTATTGTCTTTCATAATGAGCATTTAAGTAAAGGAGAAGAGCCATTCACAGAGTATACATTGGGTGAATATTCTGGATATCGTTCTATGAGCTACACGAATTATTGGAATAGTGCCAATGATACGACGTATAGGTATAAGTTAAATTATCCAGTGGGCGATAAAAATGTAATATTGTCATGTTCTGTAACACTTCGTGATAGTTCGGATGATACGACAGGTTTAGAAGATGTAATGTTAGCGACTTTGCAGCAATTGAAGGTAGAAATTAAATAATAATAGGAGAACATAATATGAAAAATAATAAGTTATTAACAAGTCTGTTTGTGTTTGGTATGGGCTTGAGTCTAGTTGCGTGTGGTGCAAGTGATGGTGGTACGACTACAAAGACGGATGGTACAAAAACGGTAGAGAAGAAAGAGGAGCAGAAGTTTGCGGATCGAAAAGAGTATGAAACGGAGGGTCTAGCTTGTAATTTTAAATTGCCAAACTTGGATTCTTTCTATTTGGTGAAGGGTTTAGAAAAGCCTGTTTACAATACGGAATTATCGCTTGGAAACACAAAATATGAAGTTTATGATGATTATCTTCCGGTTCTTTTAGTATATGTAGGAGACGATGCATTTGCAGAATGGAGTGATGGATATACTATTGAGGAACTTGCGACAAAAGATTTGAATGGGGAAGCTGAATATACAGAGACAAAAGTCGGTGGCTATAGAGCTTTAGTTGCAGATTTATCGGATGAGGATAGTTTAAAGAAAGAATACTATATTGAACATCCAGATCTTCCAAATGGAATTGTTTGCATTGAAATCAATGAATATGATGATAATGATATTTCAGATGAATTGGCAGAAGCGATTATTAAAGAGTTCAAAGTTGTTGAACTTTTAGATGTTGAATAATTGTGTTTGATACCAAAAGAAAAGAGTTGAATGTGCAGGGATTGGCTTGTACATTCACTCTTTCGAATATGGATGCTTATTTTCTTGTAGAGGATGAGCGGGTTTCGTATAAAAGTAAAGTAGTTACGTCTGGTATGATGTATCGCATTTTTGGTCAGAATACGGATATTTTAGTGTTTGTGGATACTATTCCTTATATTCGAAACAATGCGATGTCTTATGATGAAGTGGTTTGTGTTGAGTTAGAAGGACTAGACTATGATGTCTTAGAAATACTTTCTTATAAGGCGAGTGTAGCTGAGGAATTAGAAGAGTTAAATATAATAAAAAGAACATATTTGGTGGATGTGCCAAGTATGGATAGTGGTGTACTAAGAATCGAGATTTCGAGCAATGTGGATGTCTTTGATGGTTTGGTACAAAAAATATTAAATGAATTAAGAATCCAATCAATGGATATATGGGAAGAGGTGTAGTATATGGGATTAATTCGTGCTGGTGCTGGAGCTGTTGGTTCTGTTTTTGGCGATCAATGGAAGGAGTACTTTTATTGTGATGCATTAGAGCAGGATGTATTGGTTCGTAAGGGCTCTAAAAGGACGGGTAAAAAGTCGAGTAATAAAGGAAGTGACAATATCATTTCAAATGGTAGTGTGATTGCGGTTGCGGATGGTCAATGTATGTTGATTGTTGATCAGGGTCGTGTTGTTGAGCTTTGTGCAACGCCAGGAGAATTTGTGTATGATTCTTCAAGTGAACCTTCTATCTTTGCGGGAAGCTTAGGTCAAAGTATTAAGGATTCTTTCTCAACAATGGCTAAGCGTTTCACTTTTGGTGGAGATACGGCTAAGGATCAAAGAGTGTATTATGTGAACACAAAGGAAATGGGTGAAGTTCTATATGGAACGGCGACTCCAATTCCATTTAGAGTGGTTGTGAATGAAGAATTGGGCTTCAAATTGTCAGTGAAATTGCGTTGTAACGGTAACTTTACATATCGTGTGGCCGATCCAATCTTATTCTATACAAATGTTTGTGGAAATGTGGCAGAGGATTTTGAGTCTGAAACCATTGAGGGCAAACTTAAGGGTGAATTGATGACGGCTTTGCAGCCTGCCTTGGCAAAATTGAGTGCGGATCGTGTGATGTATTATGAGATTCCAGCTCACACAATGGATGTTGCGGCAGCTTTAAATGATGAGTTGAGTGATATTTGGCGTGCTAAGCGTGGCTTGGAAGTTGTATCTTTCAATATTAACTCTTTGAGTATTCCTGAAGATCAAGAAAAGAAGATCACGGAGTGGGAAGAAAATGCGATGACAATGAATCAAACGGTTGCGGCAAGTCGTTTGGTTGGTGCCCAGACTACAGCTATGAAGGATGCTGCAAATAATGCGTCTGGTGCAATGACTGGATTTATGGGTATGGGTATGGCCATGAATCAGGGTGGTATTAATGCGCAAAACTTATATGCGGCGGGTGCTGCTGCTCAACCAGCTCCTGATCCAACTCCAACACCGACTCCTGCACCTACGCCTGAGGCAAAGGCAGATGGCTGGACTTGTCCGACTTGTGGACATCTAGCAAGTGGTAAATTCTGTCCGGAGTGTGGAACGCCTAAGCCTAGTGTTGAGGGTTGGGCTTGTCCGACTTGTGGTACTGTAAATAAGGGTAAATTCTGTACAGAGTGTGGTGCAAAAAAACCGGCACATGAACCGTTGTATCGTTGTGATAAGTGTGGTTGGCGACCTGAGGATCCGCATCATCCACCTAAATTCTGTCCGGAGTGTGGTGACCCATTTGATGATAATGACATAGAAAAGTAGAGGGTTTTAATTATGAGTACTTTACAAGAGTTTAAATGTCCTTGTTGTAATGGTTCCATTTCGTTTGATACAAAACTTCAGAAGATGAAGTGTCCTTATTGTGATACAGAATTTTCTCTGGAAACACTTCAGCAATATGATTCTGTAAAGATTGAGGAAGAAGATCAATTTGAGTGGGATGTGAAGCCAGGTCAAGAGTGGGCAGAAAATGAAACTGATGGATTATTGACATATGTTTGTAATTCGTGTGGTGGTGAAATTGTTGCGGATGAAAATATGGCGGCTGCATCTTGTCCGTTTTGCGGAAGTCCGATTGTCGTAAAGGAAAAATTGGGTGGTGTCTTAAAGCCAGATTTAGTGATTCCGTTTAAATTGGATAAAAAGGCGGCTAAGGAAGGTTTGAAACAGCACTATAAGGGTAAGACTTTATTGCCTAAAGAATTCAAATCAGAAAATCATATTGAAGAAATCAAAGGTGTATATGTTCCTTTCTGGTTGTTTGATGCAGATGCCGATGGTGAGGTTCGTTATAATGCGACAAAGGTTCGTATGTGGTCGGACTCAGAATATGATTATACGGAAACCAAATACTATCGTTTATATCGTAAGGGGCATGTTAGATTTGAAAACATTCCTGTGGATGGTTCGAGTAAGATGCCAGATGATATGATGGAGTCTATTGAGCCTTATGACTTAAAAGATGCGGTGGATTTTCAGACGGCTTATTTAGCAGGGTTTTTAGCCGATAAATATGATGTGGATGCCGATTCAAGTATTGATCGTGCCAATACCCGTGTAAAGAAGTCTACGGAAGATGCGTTTATGACCAATTGCGGTAAGTATGACACGGTTACTTGTGAGGATAGTGCAGTTCAGATTCAAAATGGTACGGCAAAATATGCGTTGTATCCAGTGTGGATCTTAAATACGAAGTGGAGGGGTGAAAACTACAGTTTTGCGATGAATGGTCAAACAGGTAAATTTGTAGGGAATCTTCCAGAAAATAAGAGCCTAGTTTACTTATACTATGTAGTGGTTACGCTTCTTGGAAGTGTTTTAGCTTATATCGTAATATTGATTTTGAGTTGGGGAAAGTAGGAGGTTGTTTATGAAAAAACTTAGTATTTTATGTTCTTCTCTTCTACTTGCACTTATGATGTGCTTCCCGGTTTTTGCGAGTGAAGATCTAAGATATGTAGAGGATAATGCAGGCTTATTAACTGTAAGTGAACAGCAGGAATTAAATGATACTTTAACTGAAATCAGTGAAAGACAAGGTGTAGATGTTGCCGTAATCACTGCAGATGATATGGGTGATCAATCCATAGAAGACTACGCAAAAGCAAAATATGATGAGCGTGGCTATGGTAATGATGGTGCTTTATTGGTTGTCAATATGGAAGTTCGCAAGTGGTGGATGTCTACTTATGGAAAAGGTACTACAGCTATTTCGTCAGAAGATATTAGTACGATTGGTAGTGAGTTTGCGCCTTATTTAAGTAGTGGAAAATATGCGGATGCATTTGAAACATACGCAAGACTTTGCGATGACTATATTACTAGAGCACCTAATCTTTCCGAAGAGTATGCGCAAGCTTTAAGTGGTCTTACTTCATTACAAGATGGACTAAGATTTGTGAATGATGATGCGCGTTTATTAACTGAGGATGAAAGAAAAGAGTTAAATGATACTTTAACCCAAATTGGTAAGCGTCAAGGTTTAGATGTTGCGATATTGACTACAAAAGATACGGGTGGTAAGGCACTTCTTGATTATGCGATGACGATGTATGAAGCGCTTGAGTATGGTCAGGGTAAAAATAAAGATGGAATTCTTTTAGTGGTCAACATGGAAACACGTAAGTTCTGGATGGCTACTCATGGTTATGGTATTACAGCATTTACGGATGCCGGAATTAGTTATATTAGTGAAAAGCTAGGTCCTTCTTTTAAGAAAGAGAAGTACATGAAGGCTTTTACAACGTTTGGTAGTCTTTGCGAAAAGTTTGTAGAAAAAGCACATAATGGTAAGCCTTATGATGTTGGAAATATGCCGTTTAAATGGCTTCCATGGTATTGCGTTCCAATAAGTCTTTTAGTAGGCTTTGTCTGTGCAGTCTTTGTGGTTAGTAAAAAGCGTGAACAACTTCATTCTGTTAGTTTTGAAGACAAGGCTCATAATTATATGAAGAAAAATACGTTGAAGATGAAAGAGGCTCATGACTACTTCTTGTATCACACGATAACTCGTAATCGAATCAAATCTGACGATGATGATAGTTCGAGCGGAGGAAGTAGCACATTCACTAGTAGTAGTGGCGACACGTATGGTGGTGGTGGCGGTAGCTTCTAATGCCGCAAAATGCAAGATCAACCCCTCCTGTATTTTCCACTTTCAAGAGAAATTAATGTGAAGGCCAGTAATTGGCCTTCTTTATCGTTATTGTGGCAAATTTAGGGGATTATTTGAGATGAATGAGTGGGCTTGTTAAGATAAAGAAAACAGGGGGATAGTGTTATGGGCAAAAAGATATTATCTATGTTAGGTCTTGGAATAGTGTGAATCGGTATTGTGGTTGGGGGCAATCTTGTATTGATTCTTGTTGGCGCTATTTTTCTTGGGTTAGGTCAAGTGTTAAAGGAAAACGGTAATAATTCAAAGAATAAACAAGTATTTCATGAGTTCTTTGATGATGTAGAGGTAGATCCTGTTTCCCATTTGTTGGATGTATCAGATACGAATATTCCTTTGCCTAAACATGATTATTGTAGTGGCGGTGGATATGTACAAGGTAAATATAAAGTTCTAGATGTAGAGTTATGTACTATTAAACTTGCAGATGTGATAGAAGTTTTGTGTGATGAGACTGGTTTGTGGGAGAAGAATGAGAAACAAATTTATGAAGGTCAATGGATGTTGTGCAATCTGGATTGCAAGTTTAGTACTTGGCTAACTATATATCCTCATAGTTTATTGGATGAACAAACCATTAAAACAGGTAATGATGCTTTTGATAAAAAGTTTAATTTAAGTTGTGGGGATCAAGAAGAGGCTCTTAAAATATTGGATTCGATTTGTTTAAAGAAAATCATGACTTTGACAAATGGGCCGTTTCGTAAATTTGCCCTTAATCTAAATATGGATGGTAAGCTGTATATTGCAGCTCATAGTGGACATGGTTTTGAGAATGCAAGTAGGGATGAGTTGAAATGGTTTATGGATTTGATGGATGTGTTTAGAAGAAAATAATTGGCTCTCTTTAATGAGAGTCATTTTTAATGGCAATGATTTTGATTTATATATTTCATTCTTTAGTATTCTATAGATGTCAAAGGAAAATGAATGAAAATTTAATATCAGAAAAGAAAAAATGGGTAGCCTCATTATTGGCATTATTCTTAGGAATGATGGGTATTCACAGATTCTATTTAGGTAGAAATGCATCCGGTGCAGTGATGTTAGTTGTGTTTGTTTTAGGTGTTTTGATTCCTATTGTAGGATGCGCATAATTTAAAGATTCGTTGATGATCAATGGCATAGGCAAATTATTTGTTTATGCTTTTTTTATTTTTTTGAACCAAATTAAAAACTTTTACGTCTCCATAGTGAAGGGAAGATAAGAAAGCTTATCTAAGGGTAAAAAACTATGGAACAATTAAGAGAAAAAAATGATGAATCAAAAGTCAGTGGCAGGTGTACAAAAGTATATGCATTAGTTTAATAAGGGGACTCGCAAGGACAAGAATGGTAAGGGAACAGGGAATCATAAAAATGATATTGTGTTCAAGGAAGTGGAGAACAGCTTTGGAAATATTGATCGTTGTTTAAAGGTATTGTCTCGTTATGTATATACGCAGATTGAAAATGAAAAAGTCATGAGCGTATATGATGTGTATCATGTAGAGAAAAAGAGAAGTGGAACAAATCTTAAACACTGCCAGCTATATGGGAATGCGGTATATGAATATCATGAAAGAACCAAGAAAAAGAATTGTCGTTATCCAGTTTATGAAATCATGCAGAAGGATATTCATGATCTAACAACATTAGATGTAACTACATGTACATATAGAGAGGCCGGTATTGAAGAGATCAAGGATTTTTGTAGACGCTTAAGAAATACGTTTGAAACCTATTGTTTAAATCGTTTTATGGGCAAGGACAGAGTTGTATATGTGGATTGGAATACAAATGTGGAAATGCTAGAAGATTACAGCTATCGAAATACGGATTATGGATTTTATTTTGAAGTGTGTGGTTAGATATGTGATTTACTTTATTACGTATCTTGGATATGCTTGTATGCCATAAGAAAAGGAGGCAGGAAATTTTTAAATTTCCTGCCCTTAAATTATTGTGTCTGTAACATGTCGGCTAAGGATGTATCTTGTACAAATGTATTTGAATTGTACATAAACAATACGTCAGAAATTAAATCATTTTGGATCAATCGAGTGTAATCATCGAAATAATATCGTGGATCTACAACCGTAATTGATTCATATTCTGGAATCAAGAATGGAATTAAACTATTCGCATATGAGTCTTTGATCAACAATAAATGTTTCTTTGAATCATTATCGATATTGATATGGAACAAAGATTTATTGCCACCCATAAAGACGGCATAATTATCTTTTGTTTCTAAAGCTTCAGAATGATAAATCGTTCTCGATTTCTTGTTTGTGGATTCATCCGTAACTACATAATCCGTTTCTGTTTTAGGAACATAGATATCAATTTCATCTTTGATTTTTAGACTACCCGTTTTATTTGCCAAAGTACCCTCAAAAGAATTGGATACAGGGTAGATTGTATAATCCGATTTTTTTGTTTTATCTAATTTAAATAAAGATGCTAATGTTTGATATGAATAATAAGATGCCAATGATGTCCAGTGATGATCACTCTTATAGTATAAATATTCATCTTTATGTTTTTCTAAAGTAGAGCGCACATCAATTTTTTTGATCGAATCATCAATACGATTATAGATATCATCCATTTGTTTATTTTGATCCAAGGCATCAGCTGACTTAGGAAGACTGTCACGTTCAATACTGACGGCATTTGGTGCCAACATAAAACCTACATTTAAATCTGGAAAGTTTTGTTTTAAAGTATTGATCGCATTTAAATTGCGATTCAATTGTTCCTTGTTGACTTCAGCTGTCTTTTCGATTAAACCACGTTTTGTCAAATACACACCTTGAATTTCTTTCACACCGGTAAATTTTTGAATCAAGTATTTAATGTGAATATTTTGATCTCTAAAAACAAATTGATCAGAAAACCAAGTGTTTAGATCCTTACCATATTGTCCTGATAATACATGTTCTACATTCCAAGCTGGAAATGTTTGTAGAGGTCGGTTTTCAGTTTCTGATTGTTTGTGGTCAGGAATGACAATATTAAGAATCATGATGACGACAACGGCAATACTGATAACTTTTGTAAGACTAGAAGCCATAATGGCTGAATATTTCTGTTTCATAACTCTTCACCTGGCTTTCTAGAACGCAAAGTATAGGAAGGAATGGTATGTTCCACCTACGATAAATGCGATACAAATAATCAACATGATGATATAAACAGCCCATGTTGTATATACAGTTTTCATTTTGAATTGATTGTAGAAGAAGATTTGTAGATTGTCATATACTTTAGTACTGAAAATAATGGCTAGTATAAATAGAATCAAGTATGATTTAAACATAAAGGCCGCTTGATTATCAACAAATGCACTAGCACCGATGCCAAACATTTTTCCAATAACAGAAAAAGCGCTGCCTAGACTTGGACTCATAAAGAATACCCAACCAATCAACACGACAAATAGTGTATAAATATGTGAGATGAATGTTGGAAGTTTTTCTAACTTTTCTTTTAAGAAGAACTTTTCTAACAATAAGAAGCATCCATAATAGATACCCCAGACAATAAATGTCCAGTTTGCACCATGCCAAAGTCCTGTACTAAACCATACAATGAAAATATTACGAATATATGTGTTTTGATCAACACGATTTCCTCCTAGAGGAATATATAAATAATCTCTAAACCATCTTGATAAAGAAATGTGCCATTTTCTCCAGAAGTCCTGTACAGATATGGCTGTATATGGATGTTCGAAGTTTGGCGCAAAATCAAATCCAAAGAATCTCGATAATCCAATGGCCATATCGGAATAGCCAGAAAAATCAAAATAGATTTGCAACATATAACAAATTGCCAAAAGCCAAACGCCCATGACAGATTGATTGTTTTGTAAAACAGAGTAAACATAAGACAATTGATCCGCTAATAAGACTTTTTTGATCAAACCCTTACTGAATAAAACAACACCACTCGCAAATTGCGCTTTTGATACAGTTCTATCATTTAATTGTGCTTCCATATCATGATAAGAGACGATGGGTCCCATACTGATTTTTCCAAAGAAGCTTACATATAATGAATAGGAAATCAAGTTTTTTTGTGGTTCGCTCTTATTGTTATATACATCAAATAAGTAAGATAGTTCACTAAAGGTAAAGAATGAAAGTCCGACTGGAAGTGCAATTTGAATACTTGATTGAATATGAAGGATATTCATCACAAAACCAGTATATTTATAGACACCTAATAATAGTAAATCAACAACGATGGCGACAATCAAAATGATTTTGCGTGCTTTTTCATCTTCCTGTTCATTTAATTCAAGTGCTGTAAAGTAGTTCCATAAAATAGATAGAATCAAAAGTATGACGTGCACAGGATTGCCCCATGCATAAAACAATATGCTAAGTACAACTAATAGAATATTTTGAATCTTAATGCTCTTTGCGACTTTATAGAGTAGAACACTGATGGGTAAGAAACAAAATAAAAATAATAAATCAGTAAATACCATATTTTATTCCCCCTCACTCAATGCCTTTAAGAACTGATCATTCATTGTAGCTGCATCTTCTTTTACTGCATAAAGCGCATAATTGCCATGAATATCAATAACGGCATTTTTTAATAACTCTGCCTGATCCGGTGCATAGCCTTCAAAAATTCCTTTTTGTGAGCTGATTCGTTTTTCGATTGTTTCCTTAAATGCATCTTGTTGAGAATGATCCTTAAATTTAACGATAATAAACTCTCTGGCTGACATGGCATCATCTGACTTATAGTAAACACTACCATCATATTGCGATGGATCTAAGCCTAAAAATCTCTTTATATTTAAGTTATCCAACTGTGTAAATCCATCTAGATTTACTTTTTCAATCGTCTTATTTTGTACCGTTTCCATAGACGCTTTACTATCTTTATCCACTTTGAAATTGGATGCGACAAGAATAATAAGACAAATTAAAACGATTGCTTTACAAATAGTATATATATTCTTTTTCATTTCCCCTTAACCTAAAAATCCCTTTCCGTGCCTTGATTGTAGCATAAAATTGGAGCACTGTTTATGGTAAATTTAAATAAGATGAATTATGAACGATACTGAATTTATTGTGCTATAATCACATCGAAGGGGATAGGAAATGAAGAAGAAAATTATTATTGGAGCAGTTCTTTTTTTAGTTGTGATTTTATTGATAGTTACCTTTACATCAAAGGAACATACGAGCGAAGGGGTTGCTTATATTAAAGAGCAGGAAGCGCTTAAGACAAAAAAACTGTCTAAGAAATTAACAAACAAAAGAATTGAAGAAAAAACAACTTTGATCAAAGAAGGAAAAATCGATGTATTTTCTATGTTTGATGATTATGTATTGTACGGAGATTCACGTGTTTATGGATTTGGTTCCTATGGATTTTTGCCTTGGAACAACGTATTTGCGGCTGCAGGAAATACAATCTTGAATATTACGGACTTTAATGACCAAGTTAAGCAAATCAATCCATCAAATCTATATTTTTCATATGGTGTAAATGATATGGGGTTGGACCTTAAAAAAGAAGGCGGTACCTATGCAGACTTATATGAAGAAAAGGTGAAAGAAGTATTAAAAATAGTTCCAAAAGCTCATGTGTTTATTAATTCCATTATTCCGCCTACGGCTGAAACTTTGGCTGAAAATCCTAGATGGGACAAGGCAAATGAATATAATACACAGCTTAAGGCAATGTGCGAAAAGAATGGCTGGACATACATTGATGTAACGAGTGTTACAGATGATGGAGATCCAGAATATTATCAGGCAGATGGTGTTCACTTTATTCGTGATATATATCCGATTTGGGCACAGAAAATGATTGATGCCACAATTAATGAGGAAGAACATAGTAAATAGTACAATAAATGGGTCGTACTCACCACTTTTAGGTGAAAACGGCCCGTTTTTATGTCAAAATATGCGTTTTTTACAAAAAAGAGTATAGTTTAAGACATTGTATTCATTTTCTTGTACAGAAACGCTTCGTATTTTATGAAGCCTAGGGGGAAGATTGGAGGGTGTTTTGAACTTTATAATGCAATCTAAGAACACTCGTGACTTTAGTCATGAGATGAATTAGATTAGCAGATGTTATATAAATAATTTAAAAATAAATGATAAGTATAGTGCTTTGAATATATACATATGTTATAATATTGATGAGGTAAAAACATATGGAAGTTGTTAAAGGAAGAGGCTATGTCTATTCAATACAGTATCATATTGTATGGTGCGTAAAGTATCGTCGTGATGTCTTGAATGGACAGGTTTCAACAAGATTAAAAGAGCTGTTGGTTCAGATTTCAAA
>OBAR01001774.1_pt1 | contig 17185 bp, 15 predicted proteins | sample 1517911 | NCBI WGS metagenome assembly OBAR01 (sample SAMN04571709, study PRJEB22368) | human gut metagenome | biome: human gut; material: stool | host: Homo sapiens | place: Luxembourg | collected 2012-10-26
CAGGTCGTTGGTGCCGATGGAGAAGAAATCGCACTCCTGGGCCAGATCGTCCGCCACCAGAACCGCAGCGGGGGTCTCGATCATGGTGCCCACCTCAATCTTGTCGCTGAACTTCTTGCCCTCGGCGGTCAGCTCTGCCTTGCACTCCTCCAGCACGGCCTTGGCATCCTGCAGCTCCCGCAGACTGGTGATCATGGGGAACATAATGCTCATGTTGCCGTAGGCAGAAGCGCGCAGCAGGGCCCGCAGCTGGGTCTTGAAGAAATCCTTGCGGGTCAGGCAGATGCGGATGGCGCGGTAGCCCAGCGCGGGGTTGTCCTCGTGGTCCAGCTTCATGTAGTCCACGGTCTTGTCCGCGCCGATATCACAGGTGCGCACAACCACCTTTTTGGGAGCCAGGCTCTCCAGCACCTGCTTGTAGGCCTCGAACTGGTATTCCTCGGTGGGGTAATCCGTGCAGTTCAGGTAGACGAATTCGGTGCGGAACAGGCCCACGCCGCCCGCGTCGTTCTGCTGGACCGCGCCCACATCGCTCATGCCGCCGATGTTGGCAAAGACCTGCACGGTCTTGCCGTCCAGCGTGGTGTTGGGCTTGCCCTTGAGCTCGGCCAGCAGGGCCAGCTTCTTCTGGTCCTCCTGCTGGCGCTTTTTCAGGCTCTCCAGCAGATCGGGGGTGGGGTCCACATACACGCAGGCGTTGTAGCCGTCCACCACAGCCATCTTGCCGTCCCAATCTTCCTGGATCTCCTTGCACTGGATCAGGGCGGGGATGTTCATGCTGCGGGCCAGAATGGCGGTGTGGCTGTTGGAGCTGCCCTCCCGGGTGATAAAGCCCAGCAGCAGGCTCTTGTCCATCCGCACCGTCTCCGAGGGTGCCAGATCCTCTGCCACCAGAATGCTGGGCTCCGTGCCCTGCAGAGTGGCATTGTCTACGCCCTGCAGGATGTCCAGCATGGCCTGGGCAATGTCGATGACATCGGCGCTGCGGGCCTGTAAATAGGGGTCGTCCATGGCGGCAAACACAGCGGCCTGGTTGTCGCCCGCTTTCTTGACGGCATACTCCGCACACATGTGCTGGCCGTTGATGATCTCCTTGATGGCATCCACAAAATCGTCGTCATCCAGCATCATGGCATGGATGTTGAACACCTCGGCAATGTCCTCGCCTGCCTCGGCCAGTGCCTTTTCATACAGGGCAGTCTGCTGGTCAATAGCCTTGGCCCGGGCCTCTTCAAAGCGGGCTTCCTCTGCCGCCGTGTCCGCGACCTGGGCGGTGGAGATCACAGTATCTTTTTTCTTGTAAATTTTCAGCTTGCCGATGGCAATGCCGTTCAGGATGCTTTTACCGGTTCCTACCTGCATCGTTCTCTCTCCTTTGTTGAGAATTTAGTGCGAAAAAGCCCCCGCAGGGTCTCCCGCAAGGGCTTTTGTCCGCAGATTCAAAGATCAGACGTTCTCGGTCAGGAACTTCTGAATGGCCTCGGCAGCGGCGGCCTCATCGTCGCCCTCCACCTTCACGGTCACGGTGTCGCCCTGCTTGACACCCATGCCCATCAGAGCCATCAGTTTGCGCAGGTCGCAGCTCTTGCCGTCCTTTTCCAGGGTAGCGGTGCTGGCAAAGCCCTTGGCCACCTTCACGAGCAGACCGGCCGGACGAGCGTGGATGCCGCATGCATCCTTAACAGTATACTGGAATTCCTTCATAATCATTTTCTCCTTACTTCATCCCGTTTCAGATCCGGACGGTCCTGCCACTCCGGACGCAGCCGATTTTGCTGCGGGATGCTACTATTATTATAAACCCGCTTCGTTATTTTTTCATCATCCCATATTGCCGATTTTTAGCCAGAAATTTTGGTGCTATTGAACAGAAGTTTTGCCCCCATTTTTCCACCGGATTCATTCGACAGGATACCCCTCGGCATCCAGGGGCAGGTCGGTGTACTGCGCCTCCTCGGGCACCACGGAGTCCGGCTCCCCGCTGGTCTGCTGGCTCTGCCCGGCCGCGCCCAGCTCCTCATCATGGCGCTCTCCCCAGTCGCCGCTGTAATCCTCACCGGACACCTGCTGGGCATCCTGCTGCTCAGCCTGCGCCATTGCGGTCTGGGCATCCTTCAGGCCGATCACCGTGCCCGACGGCTTTTCCAGCAGGTAGGCTCCCACAGCCTTTTTGCGGTAGACCAGCAGCACGCCGTAGCGGCTGGTCTCTCCGCTGCTGGCCGCCGGGATCAGGGCGGTCCACTTTTCCACGGTTTTCCCTTTGTAGCGGGTAAGATCCATTCCGCTTTGCTGCACCACCCCGTTGAAGGCCGAAAAGCTGTCGTCCCACTTGCGGGGGATCTTGACCTTATCCGCCGTGATGGACGTGCCGTCCACATCCAGCCCATAGCCCGTGAACCAGGTCTGGATGTCCTGTGCGCTCTCGATCCGGTTCACCCCGGCCGCTGCCGCCACCGTGCGGGTGCTGATGTACCGCCCCAGAAAGGCGCTGAAGATCACCAGCGCACAGCAGAGCGCACCGGCCCCCACCTTTTTCAAGCTCGTCTTGTTCAGCGTTACCACAAACATGCCGTTCCCTCCCACCCGTTTTGTTCTGAAAAGAATATATGGGGCGGGCAGAGGAATTATAACCGCGCTGCGGCAGATCCACTTTCCTGCGCAAAAGTCATTTGAAAAAGTTGTTTCTTCTGTTAAAAAGTCGCTTAAAAAAGTTGCAGTCCTCGCAAAGAAGTCCCTTGAAAAAGTTATCTTTATCTTTTATAATAGATGCAGGATCATTTATTTTCGGGAGAGTGAAACGGTATGTTAAGGCGAAAGATCACAGACCAGCTGCTTGCATGGAAAAACACGCCCGGCCGGAAGCCGCTTATCATCAAGGGCTGCCGTCAGTGCGGCAAGACCTTTTCTGTATTGGAATTTGCCAGAAAGAATTACAAACACACAGTGTACCTCAACTTCTTCGAGAATCCGGATTATGCTTCTGTCTTTTCCGGTTCTCTGGAGATCGACAACATCGTGATGATGCTCTCTGCCCTTCTTGGCAAGGATGCCGTTTTTGAGCCGGGCCAGACGATCCTGATCCTGGACGAGATCCAGGATTGCCCGGAAGCCCGGACGGCCCTGAAATTTTTCCGCATCGACGGCCGCTATGACGTGATCGGCACCGGCTCCCTGTTGGGCGTAAAGGGCTACGGCAAAGAACCAAGATCTGTTCCAGTCGGATCGGAGACGGTTCTTGAAATGTACCCACTGGATTTTGAAGAATTCTTATGGGCCAATGACATCACCGAACCTGTCATTGCGCTGCTGCAAAGTTCTCTGGACTCCGGTTCTCCTGTGCCGGAAGCGCTGCACAACCGGATGCGGCAGCTTTTGCTCCAATATACCGTTGTGGGAGGAATGCCGGATGCTGTCCAGACCTTTGTGACCAGCAGGCAGATGGATGAGGTCCTGCGTATCCAGCGGGACATCGTTCGTTCCTATGAGGACGACATGGTAAAGTACGCGGAAAAAAAGGATAAGTCCCGCATCAAGGAGTGTTTCCAGTCCATTCCCCGCCAGCTTGCCAAGGAAAACAAGAAATTCCAGTATTCCGTTGTAAAAAAAGGCTCCACCTCCGCAAAATATGCTGGAAGCCTGCAATGGATCGAGGACGCCGGCATCATCACACGATGCCACAATCTGTCCATTACCGAGCTGCCTCTGGATGGGAACGCGGAAGAGGATACCTTTAAGGTCTATATGTGCGACACCGGCCTGTTCGTCAGCATGCTGGAGGACGGAACGCAGTTTGACATCCTGCAAGGCGACCTCTATGGCTACAAAGGTGCTATCTTTGAAAACCTGATTGCCGATATCTTCACCAAGATGGGGCGCAAGCTCTACTATTTCCACAAGGATTCCGGCCTCGAGGTGGATTTTGTGATCCGTTATCAGGGAGAATGCACCCTTGTAGAGGTAAAGGCCCGCTCCGGAAATGTCAAAAGCACAAAGACGATCCTCAACCACCCTGAAAAATATCATGTATCCCATGCAATCAAGCTCGGGGACTATAATATCGGGAAAAACGGGCCGCTCCTGACCCTTCCCCTCTATATGGCCTTTCTGCTGCGCAGCTGCTGACCTGTACAGCACCAAAAGAGCCCCCGCCGGAATAGACCGGCGGGGGCTCTTTCTCATAGCGGTAAGTTCAGGATCACTCGATCAGGCCGTTCAGCAGGGCCAGGCACTTGCGGCTGTGCAGCTTGCGGATGGCCTTGGCCTCGATCTGGCGGACACGCTCACGGGTGACACCGAAGTCGCGGCCCACCTCCTCCAGCGTGCGGGGGCGGCCATCGTCCAGACCAAAGCGCAGGCGGATGACCTTTTCCTCACGGGGGGTCAGGCTCTTGAGGGCCTGATTGATCTGCTGGGCCACCATGGCGCGGTCCGCTGCCTTGCCGGGGGCCTCGGCGTTCTCGTCGGCCACGAAATCGCCCAGAGAGGAATCTTCTTCCTCGCCCACGGGGCTTTCCAGGCTGGCGGGCTCCTGCGCCATGCGCTGGATCTCCCGCACGCGCTCCACGCTCATATCCATGGCCTTTGCCAGCTCCTCGGGGGTGGGCTCGTGGCCGTTCTGGTAGACCAGCTGGTTGGTGGCCTGACGCATCCGGTTGATGGTCTCGACCATGTGCACCGGAATGCGGATGGTGCGGGCCTGATCCGCAATGGCGCGGGTGATGGCCTGACGGATCCACCAGGTGGCGTAGGTGGAGAAGCGGAAGCCGCGGTCGCAGTCAAACTTCTCGGCGGCCTTGATCAGGCCGATGTTGCCCTCCTGAATCAAATCCAGGAACGCCAGGTTGTGGCCGACATGCTTCTTGGCGATGGAGACCACCAGACGCAGGTTGGCCTCGCTCAGGCTGCGGCGGGCGTTCAGGCCGTCGCGGCGGATCTTGAGCAGCTCCTGGCGGCGCTCCTCCGTCAGGGGGCCGTTCTCCACGGCCTCCATGGCCTCCTCTTCGGCAGCTTTTTCCTCGTCATCCTCGCTGGACTTGGTGTTGCCTTCCTCGTCCAGATCCTCGGTATAGCTCCGGCTGTTCTCATCCTCCTCGAACGAGAAGCGGGCGCTGTTCTTTTTGATGTACTCAGGCGCGCCGTACTTCTGGCGGTCGGCCTGAAGGATGTGGGCAGCCTCGGCACCGGCGTGGATGCGCTTGCTCAGGTCCACTTCCTGCTCCGCGCTCAGCAGCGGGATCTGACCGATCTGCTTGAGGTAGTTCTTCACAGGGTCATCCAGCAGCTCATCCATGGCAGCCTTCAGGTCTGCGGGGTTCTCCTCTGCCGGGTCGTCCTCATTTTCATCGCCCAGGCCCAGCTCATCGCTGTTTGCCTCGGCACTTTCCACCTCTGCCATGATGCCTTCCACATCCAGGCTGGTGTCACCGTCGGCCTCGTCATCCAGAATTTTGATGCCGCGCTCCTCCAGAAGCGTGTAAAGCGTTTCCACATCCATCCGGCACTGGGAAGCCAGTGTCTTGGCCTCGCCCGCCGTCAGGGTGCCTTCGCCCTTCGTCAACAGTTCCTTCAAAGTCATGCCCATTTCGCTCTCTCCTTTTCACCGCGGCGCTGGCTGCGCCGTAAGTGATATCGTATCATAAGTTTTGCCGCTGCGGGATGGTTCAAATCACCAGGCCGCCGTTCACACCGAACACCTGCCCGGTGATGTAACCGGCGCTTTCGCCTGCCAGGAACACCAGCAGCTGCGCCACCTCGTCCGCGCTGCCCAGGCGGCCCACGGGGGTCTCCTCGGCCAGCGCAGCCTTATCCTCTGCCGTAAAGGCAGCCATCATATCGGTGTCGATGACACCCGGAGCCACGCAGTTCACGGTGATGCCACTGGGCCCCTCCTCTTTGGCAAGGGCCTTGGTCAGGCCGATCAGGCCCGCCTTGGCAGCGGAGTAATGCACCTCGCAGCTGCCGCCGGTCTGGCCCCACATGCTGCTCACGGTCAGGATGCGGCCCGCCTTGCGGCGGATCATGCCCGGCAGGGCCAGCTGGCACAGGTGGAACGCGCCGCTCAGGTTCACGTCCAGCATGTGCTGCCACTCCTCCGGGGTGATATCGGTGAACAGCTTCTGCTGGGCAATGCCCGCGTTGCTCACCAGCACATCCACATGGCCCACGGCCTGCTCCACGGTGTGGAACGCCACCTCACAGCTGGCGCGGGAGGCCACATCGCACTGGACCGCCAGCAGGCCCGGCAGCGCCTTTTCCAGTGCCGCCGCCGCCTCGGCGTGGGTGTGGTAGAGCACCGCCACCCGGTAGCCCGCCTGCCAGAAGGCGCGGGCCGCCGCGGCTCCGATGCCCCGGTCGCCGCCCGAGATCAGCACGCAGCGCCCATTGGCCGCAGGGACTGCCGGTCCCGGCACAGGCTCCACCGGCGGTTCCGTTTCCGCTGCCGGTTCCGGCGCAGCTTCCTGCACCGGCTCCTGTTCCGGCGCAGGGGCCCGGGATGCCTTGTCCTCATCGCTCAGGTCAAAGGTCAATTCAAATTCATCATCGTACAAGAGTCAGCCCTCCTGCCGTTTGTTCTCTGCCTGCAAAAAATCCCGCAGGCAGGAAGGTCCCGCCCTCCACCGCACCCATGGGCTGCGCTCTGCTCCTCTTTCCGGTCAAGGCCGGTCCTGCGGCGAGCCCGCTGGTCTGTGCGTGTGGTTTCGACAAGTTACCATTAAATAATATAACACAATTCGACGAAAAAAGAAAGTGGGAACCGCCGTCTTTTCACGCAGTTCCCACTTTTTTTCACGTTCTCAGGGGGTCACGGGCGGTTTCCAGCGGGGCTTTGCGGCCCGCTGCTCCCGCAGCCGGAGGAAAAACGCCTGCAGCAGCGCCTGCGCCTCCTCCGCCCGCAGGCCGCGTTCCACCACCGGATGGTGGTTGAAAGGCAGGGCGAACAGGTCGGTCACGCTGCCGCAGCACCCGGCCTTGGTATCCGCCGCGCCGTACACCACCCGCCTGATCCGGCTGTTGATGATGCCGCCGCTGCACATGGGGCAGGGCTCCAGCGTAACGAACAGCTCACACTGCCACAGCCGCCAGCCGCCCAGCTTTTTGCAGGCCGCGTCAATGGCCAGCAGCTCGGCGTGGTGGAGGGCGTTTTTCTCGGTCTCGCGGGTGTTGTGGGCGGCGGCGATGATCCGGGCCACCACCGCGCCCACGGGCACCTCGCCCAGCGCGGCGGCCCGTGCGGCCTCCTCCAGCGCAGCGCCCATCAGCTCATAGTCGGTCATCCCATTCCCCTTTCTGCCAGCGCCCGGGCCAGCACCAGCCCATTGTTCAGGATATGCAGCACCACCCCGGGTACAGGACTGTCGGTCTGCTCTGCGGCCCACCCGAAAATGAGCCCCATGCCCAGCGCGTAGCACTTTTCGGTCAGCGTTCCGTGCAGGGCCGCAAAGAGCACAGCCTGGCAGAGGTTTGCCGGGTGCTCCCCCAGCGGCCGCAGCAGGCGCAGCAGCGCCCCCCGGAACACCAGCTCCTCGGCCAGCGGCAGCACCAGCAGGCTGCGCAGCGTGCCGGGCACGCCCTGCGGCAGCTCTGCCGCCCCGCCGGGAACCAGCACACACCAGACCGCCGCCAGCCCGGCCCAGGCCAGTGCCGCGATGCCTGCCGCCCGCAGGCGGCGGTTCTGTTCTGACATCTTCTCCGTCCCCTCTCCGTTTGGGGCCGCGCTGTCCCGCCGCTTCGGGCGCACAGCGCACCGCCCCGCAATGCCTGATGTTCATTGTATCATGTTCCGGCCCGTTTGTGCAAGAAAACGGAGCGGAATTGCGAAAATACGAAGAAATATTGATTCAAACAATTGACATTTCCCGTCGTCTCTGGTATATTCCTATACGACTTTTTGATTGATTTGGTCGGGTTATCCGTTCTTGGCCCCGTTGGAGGTATTACTATGATCCGCATTCTTACCGATTCCGCATCCGACATCCTGCCCGCTGAAGCCGAGCAGCTGGGCGTGACCGTCATCCCCCTGAACGTCACCCTGGAGGACGGCACCGTGCTCCGGGACGGCGTGGACATGACCCCCACCGTGTATTACGGCGTGATGGCCCGCTGCCACAAGCTGCCCACCACCAGCCAGCCCAGCCCCGAGCTGTTCCAGCGCTTCTTCCTTGAGGCGGCTGCCGCCGGGGACGAAGTGGTGGGCATCTTCCTCTCCCATGAGCTGTCCGGCACCTGCCAGTGCGCCCGGCTGGCCGCAGACATGGCCAATGTGGACAATGTCCTCTTTGTGGATTCCGAGAACGTCTGCCTGGGCGAGAGTCTGCTGGTGCGGCTGGCTGTTCAGCTGCGGGATGCCGGAAAGACTGCCGGGCAGATCGCCGCCACCCTTGAGCACGCCAAGGAGCATCTGCATCTGGTGGCTGTCATCGACGACCTGAAGTATCTGCGCAAGGGCGGCCGCCTGCCCGCCGCCGTGGCCGTGGCCGGTGGGATGCTGGGCATCAAGCCCCTCATCACCATCAAGGAGGGCAAGGTCGTTATGGCGGGCAAGGCCCGGGGCCTGCCCGGCGCTTACGTTGCCCTGTTCAAGAAGATCGAGGAGCTGGGCGGCATCAGCACCTGCGCCGATGCGCTGGCCGGTTACACCCTCGCCCCCCGCGAGGTGCAGCCCATCCAGACCTACCTGCAGGAGAATCTGGGCCGGAACGAGGCCCTTGTGCGCCAGATCGGCTGCGTCATCGGCACCCACGCCGGCCCCGGCGCGTTCGGCCTGGCCTTCCTCGATGAAGGCTTCACCTTCTGATCTTACCCAATCAAAAAGAGGAACTGCTTTCCCGGCAGTTCCTCTTTTTTGTTGGTTCATTCGTGTCCGATCTTCGACCAGTCGATCTCTTCGGCATCTACAAAGCCGCTGTCCTTCGCTTCCTCCAGCTGCTTTGCTTCCTCTGTGGTCAGCTTGGTGAAATCCGGGTCCCATGCCAGTACCAGCTTTTTGATCAGCTCGTAGGCAAGGTTCTTGTCCGGGTCAGGCAGCATATCGATCATGTGTGCTGCATTCATTGCAATTTCAGACATCCTGCCACCTCCTTATTTATAGATATCGCCACGATTCCCGATATCCAGCACCAATAGAATCTCCAGCGCGTTTTCCTCTCCGTACCGGTAAAGCACGCGCCAGCTTCCGACCCGAAGCCGCATTGTTCCATCCTTCAGTCCCTGCATCACCTTGATATCACCTGCTGGCGGTTTCAGGGTCAGCCCCTCAATGCCTGCAACGATGCGAAGCACGGACCTGTTGTCCAGCTTATTCAGGAACTTCATGGCGTTCTTCGAGTAGCGGATCTTCATAACATCATCCTCAGCGCTCGTTTTTTCTGCGGGCCTCTGGCCCTATTATAGTCCATTCTCCTGCAAACGTCAATTGTTTTTTGCCGAAGATCCGTTCATTACAGCACCGCGTCCGAGACGATCTTGCCCAGCAGGAGCACCAGCACCACAAGCATCATGGGGCGGATGAACTTTGCGCCCTTCTTGAGGGCGAAGTGGGAGCCCAGCAGGTTGCCCACAATGCCGCTGATAGCACATGGAATGCCGATGGAGAACACCACCAGCCCGCTGGAAAGATACGTTACCAGGCTGGCGTAGTTGCTGGCAAGGTTGAGCACCTTGGCGTTGCCGCCCGCCGTGCGCAGGTCAAAGCCCATCAGGGTGGTAAAGGCGATGATGGCAAAGGTGCCGGTGCCCGGGCCAAAGATGCCGTCGTACAGGCCGATGCCCAGCCCGATGGCAAGAGCCAGCACCGCCTTTTTGGCGTTCAGGGTGCCGTCGTCCCGGTTCTCGTCGGGCAGGTCCCGCCGCCAGAGGATGAGCACCGCCGCCACCGGCAGGATGATGAGCATCATGGTGCGCAGCACCTGATCGCTGAGCAGGAGCACGATGTGGGAGCCCAGTGCGCTGCCCACAAAGCTGCCCACAGCCGCCAGCAGGCCGACCCGGATGTTCATGGCTCCCTTCTGGAAGAACTGCGCCGTGGCAAAGGTGGTGCCGCAGGCCGCGCTGAATTTATTGGTGCCGTAGGTGTAATGCACCGGCAGGCCCGCAAACAGGTAGGCGGGCAGGCTGATCAGGCCGCCGCCGCCCGCCGCCGAGTCCACAAAGCCCGCAAACCCGGTCATCAACATCAAAAACAGCAGCATTGGCAATGATAATGTAATTTCCATTCGTTCTACTTTCCTACTCCTTATGTACTTCTTTGCGAAACCTCTCCGTCACCGCAGCGTGAACCTGGCGCGAAGCGCCTGAGAGGTTTACTTCAGATACAGCTTTCCCTCGCAGGCCAGGATCTGATCCAGGATCATCCGGGACACCCGGGCACCATAGACCATGGCGGGGTGGTCGTTGTACTCGATGATGTCATGGAACTCCTTGTTCATCAGAACGATCACATACTCGCCGTAGGGGGTGTGGATGATGCCGCCGTCGTTGCGGCAGGCGTTCATGCTGCCGCTCTTGCTGGCCACCCAGAGAAGCTCCGGCTCACCGGTCTCCTCGCAGTCCAGATAGAACTGGGGGAAATCGTGGGTCAGCATGGTGTTGTAGTGCTGCTGGCGGAAGATGCCCAGCATGGCGGCGCTGGCTTCTTTGCTGACCAGCGTGCCCTTTGCCACCTGCGCAAACAGGGCGGCGTAGTCCCGGGGCGTGGTGGTGCCCAGCTTATCGTAGCGGTCAAAGTGGAGGGGGTTGTGCAGGACGGTGTGCCCAAAGCCCAATTCCCGGATGCAGGCATTGATGGTGTCCAGCCCCAGGTAATCGATGATCATATTGGTGGCGATGTTGTCCGAGCAGATGATCATCATGGTGGCGGTGTCCTTCACCTTGAGCTTTGCCCCCACGCCCAGGGCCCGGAGCATTCCGGAGCCGTCCACGAACTGGCTGGCCTCGTAGGTGATCTCCTCTTCCAGGTCAGCCCTGCCCCGGCTGGCCTGCAGATACAGCACCGCCAGAATGAACGCCTTGATGGTGGAGGCCGTCTCGAACTCCTCGTCGGCACCGATCTCCACCGTGCTGCCGCGCAGGTCGTCCACAAAAACGCTCATCCTGCCCTGATAGGAATAGAGCTCTGCGGCAATGCGCTTTTCCAATGTCATATTCTGATCCATCTGGAATCCCTCAACTTTTCTATACTTTCCGTTATACTTTATTCTTACCGTTAAGACATTATTTTTGTTGATTCTGTTGTTTTTGTTGCAAGTGTTCTCTCAACTACAACAAAATCAACAAATTCAACAAATTCTGAGATACCAACGGTGATTACAGGTTGTTTTCAAAGAAACGCTGTGCGTTGCGGAAGAAGATGGCTTCCACCTCATCCTCGGTGAAGCCCTCTTTCCGCAGGGCATCGGCCAGCAGGGGCATTTTGGAGCAGTCGCTCAGTTCCAGCTTGCCGCCGATGCCGTCAAAGTCACTGCCCAGACCGATGATCTCAATGCCGCCCACCTGCTTGAAATGAGCGGCGTGTTTGGCCATCAGGGCCGTGGTGCTGCGGCACAGGTCGGGGCTTGGCTGGTCATCCAGAAAGCCCGCGCAGTAATTCAGGCCCACCAGACCGCCTTTTTCCGCCATGACCCGGATCATCTCATCGGTCAGGTTGCGGCAGTGGGGGGCCAGGGCGCGGCAGTTGGAGTGGCTGGCCGCAAAGGGGCGGGTGCTGTGCTCCGCAATGTCCCAGAAACCCTTATCGGACAGGTGGCTCACATCGGCAATGATGTGCAAGCGCTCCATCTCGGCCAGGAACTCAAAGCCCTTCTCCTTCAGGCCGGTCTCGGTGTTGGGCATACAGGGCCAGATGGGGCCGTTGCCGGGCACCACGTTGGGGCTGGCCAGCTCGTTTTCGTGGTTCCAGGTCAGGGTCATCATCCGCACGCCCAGCTCGTACATCCGGCGCAGCACGCCCAGACTGCCCTTACAGCAGCCGGCCTCCTCAATGGTCAGCATTCCGCTGATCTTGCCCGCCTCGGCGTTTTTGCGGATATCCTCGGGGCGGTAGACAGGGGCGATCCTGTCGGAATACCGCTCCATCATCCGCTTGAACACGTCGATCTCTTCCAGCGCCGTCACCAGCGGGTCCGTGCCCGGGGTGGGGTCGGCCAGATTCACAAAGGCGGCAAAGCACTGGAGCATGTAGTCGCCCTTCTCCAGCTTTTCCAGATCGATGTGGCCGTTGTTGCGGGCAAAGGTCTGCCCGTCGCCCCGCATCTCCGCGCGCCGCAGCTCGCTCAGGGTGTCACAATGTAGATCAAAGACTTTCATGGATTGTTCTTCCTCCTATAACATCCTCGCCCTCTCAGTCAAAGCCTGACGGCTTTGACTGAGAGGGTGAGTTACTTTATCAGAACACACTCCCCACCGCATACAGACTCTTGACCAGATCTTCCCGGTACAGCGGGTCGGCGGGGTCAAGGCTGTTGATGACCACGCCGCCGCTGGCGGACGCGCCGGTGGAGTGGATATAGCGGCCCTCGCCGAGGTAAAGGGCGATATGGCCGGGGAAATAGAGGGCATCGCCCCGCTTTTTGTCTGCAAAGGGGATCTGGTGCATGGGCCAGCCCTCCACGATCCTGGCATCCCGGTAGATGAGCACGCCGCACTGCATATAGGCGCTGCTGACAAGGCCGGAACAATCAATGCCCCGGCCCGATTTGCCGCCCCAGCGGTACTCGGTGCCCAGATACTTTTTCGCCTGCGCGCAGACGGCATCCCGGAACGCTTCCTCGCTGCCGTCGTACCACGCCTGCAGTGCCTGCGGCACCAGCTCCCCGGCGGTAATATTCCGGGCCTCGGCCAGCGCGTCATCAAAGGCCAGCCCCTCCCGCTGGGAGAATACGGCGGTCATCTCAAACCGCACCGGCTCCAGCGCCACGTCCCGGACATAGCCGGTACGGCCATCCAGCAGGGCCACCTTGGCCCAGCCGGTGTGGGCCTCGGCTTCCTCGGGCGGTTCGGGCAGGCGGCAGAGCAGGCAGCCCCGCTCCAGCTCCAGCATCCGCACCCCCTGCACCTTGGGCAGGCTGAGCACATCGGTGGCACGGCCCACCAGCACCAGCGGCTGGGGCAGGTAGTCCCGCAGCGCATCCTCGCTGACAAATTTCAGCGCATCCCGCCGGACAAAGCCGTGGTAGCCGTAAAAGGTGACCACCTCGGCCACCTCCGGGGAGAGGGGCACTCCCTCGGCAGTCACGCCGCCGGGGGCGGTGCGCACCTGACAGGCCTGACCGTACAGGCCCTCGTCCCCGATGGTGGAAACAAGGCCCGCCTCGCTCTGTTTGGTGGTCTGGGGCAGGTCGTAAATGGTCACGACAGGCCGGGCAAATAGGGCGTATTGCATCATTCGGTTCCCTCCAACAAATTCAGCAGCTCTTCCGGCTTCATGCGCAGGATGGCACCATCCGCGCTGCCGGTGACGGTCTCGGCCAGATCCTGCTTGGCCTGCTGCAGCTCCACGATCTTTTCCTCAATGGTGTCCTGGGCGATGAGCTTGTACACCTGCACCGGGTTCTGCTGGCCGATGCGGTAGGCACGGTCGGTGGCCTGATTCTGGGCCGCCACGTTCCACCACGGGTCGTAGTGGATGACGATATCGGCGGCGGTCAGGTTCAGGCCGGTGCCGCCTGCCCGCAGGGAGATCAGGAACACGCTGGCCTCGCCGCCGTTGAAGCGGCGCACCAGCTCGGCACGCACCGGCTTGGGGGTGGAGCCCTGCAGGGTGAAGTGGCTCGCGCCCTCCGCGTCCAGCCGCTTGGCCAGCAGCTCCAGCATGGAGGTGAACTGGCTGAACAGCAGGATGCGGTGCCCACTCTCCACGGCACTGGTGACCAGCTCGATGCAGGCATCCAGCTTGGCGCTGCCGCCTGTCCAGTTGTCGGCAATGAGCCGGGGGTCGCAGCAGATCTCCCGCAGCCGCATGAGGACGGCGAACACCGCCATCTTGTCCTCGGGCTTGGCGGCCCGCAGTTTCTCCCGGGCATCCACCACGGCGGCAAGGTAGAGCTTGCGCTGCTCCTCCTCCAGCTCGATGCGGTAGACATTCTCTGTTTTGGGGGGCAGCTCCTTCAGCACCTCGGACTTCATCCGGCGCAGGATGAACGGCCCGGTGAGCTGGTTCAGCCGCCGCACCGCCGCCGGGTCATTTTCCTGCGTGATGGGCTTTTCAAACCGGCTGCAGAAGCTCTTGTAGGGCGGCAGGTAGCCCGGCATCAGGAAGGAGAAGATGCTCCACAGCTCGCCCAGGCGGTTCTCCACGGGGGTGCCGGTCAGCGCAAAGCGGACACGGCTGTTCACCCCGCACACCGCCTTGTATTTCTGGGTGGTGTGGTTCTTGATGGCCTGGGCCTCGTCCAGGATGCAGGCGTAGAACTTCTGGTTCTCGTACAGGGTCTCGTCGCGGCGGAGCAGGTCATAGCTGGTCACCACCACGTCGGCCCCGTCCCACTGCTCGGCCAGCTGGGCCCGGTGGGCGGCATCCCCGTCCACCACAACGCAGTTCAGCTCCGGTGTGAACTTTTGGCATTCCTCGGCCCAGTTCAGCACCAGCGAGGCCGGGCAGACGATGAGGCTGGGCAGGGGGTTCCCGCCCTGCTCCCGGAGGGCCAGCAGATAGCTGAGCACCTGCACCGTCTTGCCCAGACCCATATCATCCGCAAGGATGCCGCCCATGCCGTAGCCATCCAGCGTGCGGAGCCAGCGGTAGCCGTCCCGCTGGTATTTTCGCAAAACTTTTTGTAGAGACGCGGGCGGTGTATACTCGCTGTCCTTTACCGCGTGGAAGCTCCGGCTGAGCTGGCGGAAGGCATCGTCCCGGTTGAAGCGGATGCCGTTCTGCCCCGAGAGCGCCCAGTCCAGACTGGGGGCCCGGTACAGGGGCAGCCGGGCGTGGGCCTGGCCCAGTTTGGCCCCGGAAAGCTCCAGCGTCTCGTTCAGCTCGTCCAGCACCTCCATGGAATCGTCCAGCCGGAGCAGACGGCCGTCCCGCAGGCGGTGGTAGCGCTTTTTCTGGTGGAGCGATTTCAGCAGGGCTTTCAGCTCTCCCACCGGGAACTCCCCCGTGTCCACCTCAAGGTCGAGCACGCTGCCGTGCACCGACACCCCCACCGAGATCTTCGGCGGTGCGGCCTGCATACTGCGGAAGGCATCGGTCAGGTAGACCTCACCCTCAGCCAGCAGGGCCGGGATGCCCTCATCGAGGAAGCGGTAGACTTCATCCTCCTCATAGGCATCATAGTGGGCGGCAAGGCCGTTGCCCATGGTGTCTGGCCCCGGCTCCAGATACCGCCCCAGCAGCCGCCCGGCCCGCTGTTCGGCGCGGGCATCCCGCAGCAGACCGGCAGGCCCCGGTTCCTCCGGTGTGACGCGGTCCTCGCCATACAGAAATTCAAGGTGCGCCCGCACCGTTTCCCGCGTGGGCGCGTCAAGGTAAAACTGCACCACCGGCTCCAGCGGGATCTGATTCAGCAGCAGGCGTTCGGGGTCCTCAATGGTCACCCTGCTGCCCAGCTCCGGCAGGACGTAGCTGCAAAAGGCGGTGGCATCCCCGGTGGTAAAGAACAGGCTCTTGCCGCACAGCGCCTCAAGGGCGGGCCGCATCCGGGCGCTTTCGGCCCGGTCCAGCTGCCAGATCGTATCCTCACTGTATAAATAGTCGTTGTCTAAACCCGTTTTCCACCCCAACGCGGGGGTCACGGACACCTCCACGCCGCCCCGGCGCTTTTCCACCCGCATGGTCAGGGCCGGGATGCCGGTCTTGAGGGTGTAGCCGCCCAGATTGCCGGTGGGGGCATAGAGGGCCACCAGACCGTCAAAGATCTCGCCGTTCAGCGGGATGCCCCCGGCAGGCCCGTTGCGGGGCGCATTGCCGTAGCTGCGCAGGGCCGCCTCGGCCCCTTCCTTTGCGCTGAGCTGCCGCCGCAGCAGGCGGAGCAGCTGCTGTGCCTCCGGGGCAAAGGCCTCCCAGCTGTGCTGGAATTCCAGCGCCTTGCCGTAACTGATGAAACCGTGCTTCTCCACGGCCCGCAGCAGGTCCGGGATGCTCTTTACCACATACTGCCGCCCGCCGTCTGCCGAGATGCGCAGCCGCAGCCAGGGCAGCTCCCCGGGCAGCAGGGTCAGCTCCGGTTCCAGCTCTGCGGAATGGGGGCGCAGCTCCGCGTGGCCGGTCACGCCGTCCACCTCGGCCAGTGCTCCCTCCTGATAGGCCCGGAGCAGCCGCCGTGCCTCGTAGTCGGATTCCGGTTCCTCGCCCCGCCACTTCTTGCCGAACAGCATTTCCAGGCTGGAGGCATAGCTGTCCCTGCGGGGCGGCTCCTCAGGCTGGGGCGTTTGCAGGTTGGCCGTGCCCCGCACCACGCCCGGGATGCTCTCCGGGCTCTCCGAGGGCTTTTGCGGCGCTCTGCCGGAAAGGCCCTGACTCTCGCTGTCCCACATCAGCAGCGCGCCGATGTGCTTGCAGCAGGGCCCCTCGCCGTTTTCGTTGTAAGGGCAGGAGCAGCTGGCGCTGACAAAGCTGCCGTTTTCCCGCAGCCAGACCTGGGTCTGGTACAGGCTCCGCCCGCCGCCGCGCACGTCGGCGCTCAGGTGGCGCACGCCGTTCCCGGCCACTTCGCAGTTCAGATCCTGTATCCGGTCCGTGTAGGCCTTGGCCCGCGCAAATACCGTGCCGCCCAACAGGTAGCGGATCTCTTCCATGTCCATCCGGGGTCTCCCTCCCTCTGCAATGCTCTATTGGTTAAGCATACCGCACCGGCGGGCGGGATGCAAGGGGTGCCGGGAAAAAAAGTTCCGGAAAGCACAGAAGCGCCTCATCCGGGAGAGGATGAAGCGCTTCTGTACTTTGGGAATTTTGGAACACTCAGCCCGCATTGCGGTTTACAGGCCAAGTGGGGGTTGGTTTAGGGCTGCTCAGGCATTCTGCTTGAGCTCCTGTGCTTTCTGCCATGCATTCAGCACATCGATCTTGCTTACGGCGTTGTCGGGATAGAATTTCATCTCTTCCGGAGCCGTGCCCTCATCGTTCAGGTCAGGGATAAGCTCGTTTTCCATGGCCCAGCGGGCGGCGTGCTGCAGATCCATATCCCGCTCTTCCTGCCCGACATCGGGGTAGAGCAGTTCGGATTCGGGCATGGGTTTGCCTGCATCCTCCCAC
>OBAR01001789.1_pt1 | contig 17118 bp, 8 predicted proteins | sample 1517911 | NCBI WGS metagenome assembly OBAR01 (sample SAMN04571709, study PRJEB22368) | human gut metagenome | biome: human gut; material: stool | host: Homo sapiens | place: Luxembourg | collected 2012-10-26
AGAGCAGCTGATTTGTAATCAGCAGGTTATCGGTTCGAGTCCGATCATCGGCTTTACTTGAGAAATCAAGTACAAAAATAGGATATCGCGGGATGGAGCAGTCTGGAAGCTCGTCGGGCTCATAACCCGAAGGTCGTAGGTTCAAATCCTACTCCCGCAATTTAATGCCTGGTTAGCTCAGTTGGTAGAGCAGAGGACTGAAAATCCTCGTGTCTCTGGTTCGATTCCGGAACCAGGCATTTTTGGAGCATTAGCTCAGTCGGTAGAGCACTTGACTTTTAATCAAGTTGTCCGGGGTTCGAATCCCCGATGCTTCACGATTTTATAGCGTATATTCTTTTGAATGTACGCTTTTTCTGTATGTAAAATTAATTTTTATACGTATTAATTGATAAATATGTTCAAGAAGAAACAAAGTAAATTAAGTGAATGAAAATCAGATACTGCAGTAGCAGGAACAGTCGAATTATTTATATCAGCAAAATTATAAGAATCAACCACCGTTCTGTAAACCATCGAAGCCGCATATTCAGAGAAAACCTGTATTTAAGGCAGTAATAATAGCAGGGACAGAAGTTATTCTTGCAGCGGGTCTGCCATTTGGTATCTATGAAGTGTTAAGTGACAAATTTTCACCAGAGACAGTGGTGATGAATTATTGGGAAGAACGATGGAACATCAGTGGGGAGAGGGTAAAAAAACAGAAGTAGTAACTTTAAAGATCAGTAATATCGCTTCCAACATAGACGTCGAGGCAAGTATGGAAATTATCTAAGATGCCTGTTTTTTCTTATCATTTTTAAATGAAAAAAACTGCCGTAAGTCTAGAGCGTGTTTGAAAATTCATTCCCGCAATCTGCATCCCCCACTTTGCGGTCTATTTGTCCCAAATTCGGTCAGCGTAGCCCGCTACGCCTCCCTTATTTGAACCAAATATCCCACAAATTGTGGAATACATCTTGCGGAAAGCAATTTTCAAACACGCTCTAGTGTGGCAGTTTCTTTGCACGGTAATAAGTCTTTTAAATATTTTATAAAGTTATTGGTTGACAAAAAGGCTTTATGTTTCTATAATGGTACTATAATCAAATTCATAAGAGCATATCTTAATTCTATAGTATAGTAATTTTGTACTTTTCAAATTTTTAAACCCCATAGTTGTATCGTAATATGTCTATTACCGATCGTTAGGTTCCTATATGGATTTTTAGTCGGTAACAGTGTTAAGACGGGAAAATATTAAATTTTTCTGCATTAAGGATATATCGGTAAATACAAATTAGGTTAATGACAGTTTTTTATAATATTCTAACATATCTTGCAGATAGGTCACAGTCTCTTCTTTGGAACCAAGATAATCTTCTGATTCGAGGCTTTCCATAAAATCATAGAAGGCATGTAAAAGGCTTTTTTCTTCTAATTTCAGATAGGTAATATGCTGTTCATGGTCGCGAAATAAGAGAAAACCGCAGTGAGGAGATACCTGGAGGTATACCGATAAAGGGAGATTTTCAAGCCTGCCTGTAATCAGGCGAAAATTTCCTTCACAAGCCTGTTCATATATACGCTGTAATAAAAGTATTCGGGTTTGCATAGAAGCAGGTATATATGCATCTTCCGGGTAAACGAGATACTTTCCGGTCTGCATAAAGTATTCGAGACCTTTTCGAGTAAAGGTACTGATATTTTTTAAGGAGCTTGTTGCCGCGGCCATAAAATGTTTAATAAATAATTCTCTGTTAAATGCGTGTGGATTTAACAGTTTGCCGATAATGTTTGGTGTCAAAATACGGGTCAGGCAGGGCTGTGCTTCCAGAATAAGCCCCTCAAAGCTTCGGGCAAGGTTGAAATACTCTATAAGATCTGTATTTATTTTGTGAAACAGCAGAGTAGTTTTTTGCTTCTGCTTATTAAAAATAGTCTGGAAGAATTGGTTCATATCCTTTGTATGGTACAATGTTCCATATTGAGTATTTGATAAGCAGCATAATGTATATTCCGTGGTTAAAATCATATAGGAAAAACCACTTAGGTTATTAAGATCAGAGTCAATGTTATTATAATAGTAATAAGGATAATAGGTGCAGGCGCATTGATAAAAAGGTGTTATTTTCTGGAGACAAATTATATTATAATTTTGTTTCTGTAAATTATAGGATTCATCATCACTGCTTAGATAAAATATATGTTCAATGGTAAGATTCGGGTTGTTATGCCCAAAGAACTGAAGCATATCAAAAAGAAAGCTCCAAGTTGGCTGAGCGATTATCCGAATATTACAATCAGGACGTTCTAATTCCTTCTGCAGAATCTGAATAGCAGTATGCTGGAGTGTATTGATTCCGTACAAAGGGGTGCAAGGAGCCGTAAGATCCGGTTCAAAAGAAAAATTTTTATCATCTGTCCAGAAAGAATCTGAGGACGAAGAAAATTGAACAGGATCATTCAGCAGGTATTTTAATACACTTTTTCTGCGGTAGTAAGCAGTTTTACCAATTATTGTAATATGATAGGCTTCAAAAAATTCAGTACGTTCCGCAGGTGTCAATTTCATAAAATCAGCTATATTCTTAACCAAATCCAATGAAGAAGGATTTCTTTTTCCACTTATAATTTTATACATATTTGCTCTGTCAATGTTACAATATTGAGCCATCGAGGCTACTTTTATATTTTTGCTGTGAATCAAGTAAGTAAGCATATCAGAAAAATCAGACATAGGATGCATTCCCCTCTCATATGTATTATTTCTATTTAGTATCATAATACCATAATTTCTAATTATATTATTTTTAAGAAAGAAATACACTTATTTACTATAAAAAAAGTTGACTACAAAAAGTGACACATTTTAACAAGATACTGGGAAAAGAATTAATATTTTAGGAATAGCGAAGAATGTCAAAATAGGACGACTACAAAAGATGACACATATTGCACATTTAATTTCAAGAATATAAAATGTCATATAAATGGATAGTTTATACAATATTATTAAAAAGAGTACGCTCTAATTTTGTGTAAATAGCCAAAAAATATGGCAATGCTGCCAATAATGTGGAGGAAGACAGAATGAATAAGAAAAGAATATTAGCCAGAATCCTTACAATATGTCTTTTGCTTGGATTGATGATAACACCATCAAAGAGTGCATATGCAAGTAATGAGGATATATTGAATGTCAGAAATGGAATTCTGCAGGTTATGGTAAGCGGAACAAGAAGTGATGGGCAGATTATTGATTTATATGGCGGTACAGGCTTTCTCGTAGGAACCGATGAAGGAGCACAGACTGTCATTACAAATCATCATGTGATTCATCCGTTGGATTATTACCCAGAAGATGAAGCTGAGGTCAGAGAAAGACTGGGACTTGCTGCTGATGATGACCTTGGTTTATTTCTCCGGATTGTGGTAAAGCGGGATGTATATATTAATGCATCTATTGTTAATGAAAGTACAGAAGCTGATTTTGGAATCTTGAAATTAGAGCAGCCGATTTATGACAGGGCTCCGCTGAAGCTCGCTGACAGTAACGATGTTGAGACAACATCAAATGTTTATGCACTGGGATTTCCGAGAATTGTACAATTGAATCAAGATGATGAAATCTATACTTCGGAAGATGTTACGGTTACAAACGGTATCGTATCAAAAACTTCAGATGTTCAGCTGGTAAATGCTCCGATTCCGTGCATTACACATTCTGCCACGATTACAAGTGGTAATTCAGGCGGACCATTAGTGAATGAAAAAGGAGAGGTCATTGGTGTTAATCGTCATAGTCTTGGGGATGATGCTGACAGTAAATATTTCTATTCTGTAAAGATTAATGAAATTACGGAAGTGTTGAATGCTTTGGGTATTGAATATGAATCTGTGGATCTATCGAAACCCACCAATACACCGGAACCGACTGATACACCGGAGCCAATTGATACACCGGAACCAACAATAAGTCCGATGTTTGAAAATTTAAAAGTGGCTATTGATAGTGCCAGAAATATTTCTCTTGATGGTGTCGACGAAGATGCGGCAAATAAGTTTCAGAATGCGATTGATGATGCCACAAGGATTTATAATAATACGAATGCTACCGATGAAGAACTTCAGACAGCAATTAATGATTTGAAGGCTGCAGAAAAAGGACTGAATGAAAATAAAAATAGTAGTGCAGATTCTGCAATGTATATCATTATCGGAGCAATCATACTTGTGGTGATTATTATTGTAGTTGTTATCATAATTCTTATATCTTCCGGCAATAAGAAGAAAAAACAACAGGAAGAGCGTGAAAGACAGAGGCGCACAGTGCCAGGTGGATATGCAGGTTCAGAATTTGGTCAGGGAGCGCAAGGTGGGTTTGGTTCAGGACCACAGATGGGGCAAAATTCATTTCGCCAACAGCGACCGCCGATGAATCCAATGCAAAATGGTTTTGGCGCAAATGATGGATCAGCAGAGACAGGGGTACTTAATGACGGTGCATCAGAGACAACTGTGCTTGGCGGGCAGAATATTCCAGGTGCATATCTTGTACGTAAGAAAAATGGTGAGAGAATTAATATTACTAAAGCAGTATTTAAAATTGGCAAGGAAAGAAGAAAAGTGGATTATTGTGTAGCTGATAATACGAATGTCAGCCGTGCACATGCGGATATTGTATATAAGAATGGAACCTTCTATATTGTGGATAACCATGCAACAAACGGAACAAGTGTAAATGGTGCATCACTTGCTTCCGGACAGGAAAAGAGTATTACAAATAATGATGTAATCAGACTGGCGGATGAAGAGTTCCAGTTTAAAATGTTTTAAGATAGGCGGATAAGTGTATGAATTTTATGATTGCGGCACACAGTGACGTAGGAATTAAAAAAAATACAAATCAGGATTCACTGCTCATAAAAATTGCACAGACAAACCTTGGAAGGGTTTGTCTGTGTGTGGTATGCGACGGAATGGGCGGACTGGCAAAAGGGGAGCTTGCCAGTGCAACGGTAATCAGGGTGTTTGAGCATTGGTTTGAAAGAATATTTCCTGCGATGCTGTTACGGGGATTTCAGGCAGAAGAATTAAAACTACAGTGGGATAATATTGTATTGGAACAAAATCAGGCATTATCCTCCTACGCATCGAAACAGGGTACAAGGATGGGAACAACAATCGTTGCACTGCTTATCATCGGGGATCAATACTATATTATGAATGTAGGGGATTCAAGGGCCTATTTATTGTCAGACGGGGTTTATCAATTAACAAAAGATCAGACCTTTGTCCAGTATGAGTTGGATCAGGGACGTATCACGCTTGAGGAAGCCAGAGTTCATCCACAGCGGAATGTATTGCTTCAATGTGTGGGTGCATCAGATGTTGTGACGCCGGACTTTTATGGAGGTACGATACATCAGAATAGTGTGTTTGTACTTTGCAGCGACGGATTCCGGCATGTAATTACTCCGGAAGAGATTTACGAAAAATTAAATCCGGGTGTTTTAGTTAACGAAAAAGTGATGAAAAGAAATGCCATATGGCTTACCGAATTAAATAAGCAGCGAAGAGAGGTAGATAATATTTCAGTAGCTGTCGTAGGGACATATCAGGAGGGATAGACAATGTTGCAAATAGGTTCAGTTTTGGACGGTAAGTATAAAGTACTCAACAAGATCGGTCAGGGCGGTATGAGCGTTGTCTATCTGGCATTGAATGAAAAGGCAAATAAAACATGGGCAATAAAAGAAGTACGTAAAGATGGTGTCCAGGATTTTACAACAGTTAAACAGGGATTAATTGCAGAAACGAATATTTTGAAAAGTTTAAGTCATAAATACCTCCCAAGTATTATAGATGTCATTGATGATGGTGATACATTTTTAATTGTCATGGATTACATTCAGGGAAAATCCCTAAATGAGCTTTTGAAAGAAAGTATGGAACTGGATGGACTTCCAATTGTGGTAGATAATGTTGTATCCTGGGGAAAACAATTATGTGATGTTCTTTACTATCTTCATACAAGAAGAAGCCCTATTATTTACAGGGATATGAAGCCTGCGAATGTTATGTTAAAGCCGGATGGAGAAATATCCTTGATTGATTTTGGAACTGCCCGTGTATTTAAGACGGGAAATTCAGAAGATACCACTTGCCTTGGTACACCCGGATATGCGGCACCGGAACAGTATGGAGGCAACGGGCAAACTACACCGCAGACAGATATCTATTGTCTTGGAGCTACACTCCATCATCTGATCACAGGACGTAATCCTGCTTCGACTCCTTTTAATTTTCCAAGAATTACGCAATGCAGACCAACACTGTTGGAGGAAACACCGAGAGACCAGAGAGATGCGCTGTTGGGTCTGGAAATGATTATTGAAAAGTGTACGGAATATGAATCACAGAACCGCTATCAGTCATGCGCAGAATTGAAATATGATCTGGAGCATCTGGAGGAGATTGGTTTACCTTACCGCAGACAACTAAAACGTAAGTTAATTGCATTTGGAAGTTGTACAGGAATGGCGGTTATTCTTGGGGCGGTATCTTTATTTGGATTGATAATGGAAAATAATACAAAAAAAAGTGGTTATGATTATTACATTGAAGAAGCGGTAACCGCATCTGTGGAGGAAAAGATTGAAAATTATAAAAAGGCAATTGCATTGAATCCTTCAAAAGAGGAAGCATACATTGAATTGCTGAATGTAATGTTAGCAGATGGTGAATTTTCCAGCGAGGATGACATGGAATTGACTGCAGTGCTGAACTCGCAGGAGAACGGAAGGGATAAATCAAACAAGGGATATCTGCAGGAAAATCGGAGCGGATATGTATATTTTTCTTATAAATTAGGGAATGCATATTATTACAGTGTAAAGGGAGGAGGGGATAAAGCGTCTGCTGTTGGCTGGTATAAAAATGTTACGGATACAGATCTTTCAACTCTTGACTTTTACGGTATCGTTGATTCAGAGCAGGAAAATGGGATTCCGAATAAAGAAAAATGTCAGGCTCGTGCGGAAACGCTCGGAAGAATCAGCAGTTATTATAAAAAGAAACTCGGAAAAACAAATGAGGCAGGAGATGCTGAGGTTACATATGCGGATTACTGGAATGATCTGATGTCCTTATATGAATCTGATATTGCGGGGCAGGATAACAGGATAACAGAACTTCGCCTGTATAACGAGATTGTTTATCAGATTAATAAAAGCTATACGGAATTTAAAAATCAGGCAGGTCTGTCTCAGAAAACTTTGGAAGATGTCATAAATGAGATAGAAAAAAGAGTAGAGGGTATGGAGATAGTTGCAAATTCTACTGTACAGGAACAAAGCCTCAAGGGTCAAATAGAAGAGACCATTGAAACAGCCAGAAAGAATATTAAAGCTGCATTTTCCACCAGTATTTTCGAACAGAATGAAGGGGGGAATAGCTGATGGGAGTACAAAATTTTGAACAACAGGTGAATTTGTTTCATGGAATGTGTGTATATTGTGCAATTGCTGCTCTTGGATTTTTAATCATAGCGGCAGCCCTTTTTTTCTTATTTCACATTCCGGAAGTGGTAGGAGAGCTGACCGGCAGGAAGGCAAGAAGGGCGATTGATGAAATGACTGCAGAAAATGCTGTGAGCGGTTCTCTGACATCGCGCAGAATTGGGGAAGATGGAAGACGACACAGAAGGAAAGGAAGAACAGGTGCACTGGCGACAGGAAGACTTAGAAGGACTTCCGGCAGGCTTGTAATGCCCGATTCTCATAGGGACCAGAGTACTTTGAATCAGGATGGAAGCACGACTACGGATGAGTTGTATGACTGTGGGAGTACGCCTGAGAATCTGTCTGACACGTTAGGAAGTGAACAGACAGATGTGTTGGATCAATATGGAAGTACACCTACGGATGTCCTGAGCAACCATATTCAGATTACGACAGAACTGGAAGATCTAACAGAATTAAATGCTCAGGAATCCAGATCAGAAACCGTGTTGCTGAATCAGTCTATGATACAGTCTGGAGAAAGATTTGTAATTGAACGCAGTATTGTAGAAATTCATACGGATGAGGTGATTTGAGATGAAAAATTATTTTGGCACGAAGAGAACGCTATTTTTGATGTCGATCATTGGATACTTGATTGCTTCCGGTTCGGTATTTTTCCTGCCGCTTACTATGTCTGGGAATGATGAACGCTTATCTCCATTCAGCATTGTAATAGGTATTATGTTCTGGGGAGGAGTATTCGCTGGAATTCTATTTTTTGTATTGTGTTGGAGAAAAGTAAAAAGGGATAATGGATATCTTCAGATAAGAAAGGATTCAAAACCGGGCTATTTAAGTTTTTTTGCAAACAGATATTCTTTCATAGCCGATATTGTATTGATAGCAGCATTGATCGTAATTATTTTGGAGCGGTTTCTGACATGGATACCTGACATTATTGTGATATTCAGTATGTTCTTTTTGATAGTTACAGCTTGTCTGCATTTTATGCTGAGCGGAAGAGTTTACCGGTATTTATTTTTAAAAAAGTAGGGGAGGAGAGAAATGATGAGAAATAAGATTAAGAGAATTCTGGCAATGTTGTTAGCCATTTTGATGATTACCGGAACAGTCTATGGAGATGGCGCTATAGGATTTCGAGCACTGGCGGAAGTAGAACCATCAGAAAGTGATGGATCAGAGTCAAAAATAGTAACATTTCAGCTTTCAGAAAGTATACAGGGACTTGTAGAGGGAATCAGTTTTAATAATTTAAATTGTAAAATTACAGGGAAAGACGTGGATGGAAATAATTTGGGACCATTTATCGGTAGTTATGATAGCAATACCGGAAAAATAGAGGTAACAATTTCCAACTATTCTTCTGAAAATAGTTACAATTATTCTTTGGAGGATCATAATTATGAAATTCAGGAGGTAAATGGAACTTTAAATGATGGCAATCCGTTACTGATTACGAAGGTACTTCCCAGGTATGGGATCACAGATATAAATGCTTCATCAGAGGAAATGGAGGCTGGTAATGCAGCAGTTTTTACGGCAGGAGTAACAAATGCGGCATGGTCTGATAAAATTACATGGACAGTCAGTGGTGATGGTGCTCAGTTCGTTGCTTTTGTTAATTCAGAAGGAGCGAAAATCGCAAGTACAGAAAGTGTTACAGGAAATAGCTGTACTTTGTCAAATGTCGATAGCATCCAGCAGGAAAATCTTCCGATAAGTATTACTTTAACTGCAACGGACTTAAACAATGGTTCGATAAATAAGCAGGTTACCTTTAAGAAAATAAACAGTATAAAAATAAGTTCTGTTGATCCTGAACAGGGGCTCTGGAACACTCCTGTTACAATTACTGCACAGGTGACACCACAGGAAGCAGGAAGAGTCGTAAGCTTTTATAGTGATGGAACTCAAATCGGAGAATCAACAACAGATGAAGGTGGATGGGCATCCTGCAGTTGGACACCTTCTTCCGGCGGCCAATACAAATTTACAGCGTCTGTTAGCGGAGATGATTCTTACCTGGCAAAAACTTCAGAAACGGCTACATATAATGCTGGAGGGATCTCACAGACTTTTGAGGTTAAAGAAAGCGGCGTCAAAGTAACATATGGGGATCAAGACGTTATTGTTGCAGCCATAAGCAGTAATGGCGATGGAATTACACAGAACCCAACTTATGAAGTGAGTGCATTGAATGATGTCGCAGATTGTTGGCTTGAGGATGGACAAGTTAAAATAAGACCATTAAAGGCCGGACAGTTTAAGTATCAGATTACAAAAAAGGGAAATGAGAGTTATTTAGATGCGACACAGTCATTTAGTGTAACGATTGATCCTAAGGTTATCCATATCACAGAGGTAAGTATCGGTTCTAAACCATATGATGGGAATACGACAATTTCCGGTTTAAAAGCTTACTTAAATCAAGAGGACTTTGTAAATGGGGAGGCGCTTCAAGAATTAACGGCAGATGGGGAAATTGTAGTTGAAGATGAGAACAAAACGAAAGCTGTAAACGTCGGAAAAAAAGAGAATGTAGCTGTTACATTTAAATTACCGAAAGAGTATAAAGATAAGTATGTACTGAAAATTGATAAGGAACAGGGCACAGAGGTGTCTGCTACTACTACAGCTAATGTTACGAAAAGAAAGTTAGGTTTAAAAATTGCTCCTGCAACAATTTCATGTATAGATGAAATGAATGGTTCTAATTTGAAGTTTGAAGATCCTGAGAATAAGATAGAGGTATCAAATTTTGTCAAGGGAGAAGAAGGTATTGTAAAGTCTGGTGATTTTAAGCTTCCAACTTTGGCTGTAGACACAAGTCAGGTCAATGCTGACTCGCCGCTTAATCAGGAAATTGCTAATGCGGTCTATGCAATGAGTGAGACAAGTGAGGCAGGAAATGCAACAGATAATTACGAATTTGATTTTGAAAAACAGACAAAGGGAACACTTAAATTAGTAGCAGCAGATATAAGCAATAATATATCAGATTATATTTCTATTGATAATGATAACAGTACACTGGTTTATCAGGATATGAATACCAAGACTATTTATTATAGAAAGCATTTGGATCAGGAAACAACTGTTGCGAAGTTTAAGATTGCAGATTCTAAAAAGGATACTTTTACAAATGTATTAGTAAAGGCAGATGATGGAACAGAGAGGGATGTTACTGCAGATGGTTTGGAATTAACAGTAAATGATGAAGAGCAGCAGACACTCAAATTTAAATTGAAGTTGAGTAATGATTCAGGAACGAAGCAAACAGAAGAATTTGATGTGGAGTTTATCTGTGATGATACAAAGCCTAAAATTGATATAACGATAGGTAAAAACAAGAGTGTCGTTAATTCATTTAAAGATGCAATTACCTTTGGTATTTTCTCAAATAGGGAAGTAATCGCTGAAATAAAAGTGGATGACCCTGTTGAGACGGATAAAAATAATTCCGGTCTGAAGTCCTGGTCATATTGCGTGATAAATACAAAAGAGGATGTGATATTTGGCACAGAAGAAATTACAAAAGAAAATGTTGAAAAGAGATTTGAAGGGAAAACATTCCAAACAGGAAAGGCATCTTCAGAGGAAGTTTCGGTTGGAACTGATGAGGTTGTTAGTGATAATTATATCGTTTTTGTATATGCAGAAGATAATGTAGGAAATTCGGTACTGTATAGTTCTAATGGTATTGTTATAGAAAATGTGGATTTCTTATCAAAAGAACAGATTATTATTGCATATGATGAAAACACATTGTCCAAAAATAAAGACAATTATTTTAACAGTGATGTAAATTTGAATGTTACAGTAGAGGGCAATAAGGATGAAGTTTATTCCGGTATAGATAATATTTCATATACAGTTAGGGCGGATGGGAATGTAATAAAGGAAGGGATAATAAAAAATATGGAGCAGCAGCCAAATGAAAGTATTGCTGACTTAATAGCTCACTATTCAAAAATATCGACAAAAACTCCCATTACTGTTACAGCGGTGGAAAATACAAGTAAAGAAATTCAATTTAGTGCAAAATTTAAAGATTTTGCACAGAATGAAATAACCAACACAAAGACATTTTATATTGATAAAGTATCGCCGGAAATTACGAACAACTATACTTCTAAAGCAGAGGTAATGAATGAAAAGTATTATAACAAGCCTGTGTTCTTAAAAACAGAAATTCAAGAGAGATTTTTGGATGTTGATAATGATGTATCTTATACTATAAATGGCGAAGAAGTCCCTCTTCAGAAGCTTATGGAGAACAAGGAAGAGTATGGTATATCAAAAATTTCCTGTATACAATCAAATAATGATAAGGCTCCGGATGAGAGCTTGACGACAATTTCTGTGACATTTGAAGATGATGGGGAGTATGAGGTTTCCACATCAGTAAAGGACATGGCGGGTAATAGTGCAACACCTACAGATAACTATAATTTCATTATTGATCAAACTACACCAAAAGCACAGATAAACTATTATAACGATAAAAATAATAGTTTTCAAGCCGGAACAAAAGAAAATATTGTATATCTCGGTGAAAAGTATGATTTCTTCCAGGCGAAAGTTACTGTTGATGAACTAAATTTTACAGATAATGAGATAGTTAATGCAGAGTTTATTGCAACAGCCAAAAATTCGAAAAGTAATGATATTTTAGCAGATGATATAAGTAATTATAAAAATAATGCTAAATATCTTGCAGAATGGGATAATATGTCCGACAGTAGGCATGTTTATACTGTAGATATAGGGAAGGATGCTAATTACACCTTTGATTTTAATTATACCGATCTGGCTGGAAATCCGGTTGAATTTGTGGATGCAAAAGGAAATGTAATTGCAAAGCAAACAGATTATATTACTCTGGACAGAGTTAAGCCTTCCGGTACTATTACTGTTCGTGGTTTTGTGAATGGTGTGGATAATGTAGCTACAAAAACGGACAAGTCGTGGATAAATGGATTTATCGAGTCAATTTCGTTCGGATTGTTTGGCAAGAATGATTTATCTTCTTCTATGAAGGCGTCAGATGAGATATCCGGCGTTAAAAAGATTGAGTATTTGGTGAATGCAGAAGTTATAAGCAGAGAAGCTCTGAAGGGACGTACGGACTGGTATCCCTATACAAAAGAGAGAATTCCATTAGCAGCAAACCAAAATGCCATTGTCTATGAAAAAGTAACAGATAAGGCCGGTAATATTCAATACTATAGTACGGATAGCATGATTGCAGATAACCAGAACCCTGCTCCGGTTATTACAATTACCCCGTCTTCACCGGCATGGGGAAAGGGTGTTTACAGTGCAGGAGATCATCCCGGATTTGATGTTACTGTTACGGATCCTGCTGTGAATCAAGCTTATTCAGGGCTTCAGGAGATTAATTATCAGATTACCAATGGGACAACCGGGGCAACGGAAACAGGTACACTGGCGACATTTGCAAGGAATACGCATCAGCAGTCCTGGTCCGGTCATGTCAACATTGATCCAGAAAAATTCTATAACAGTGAGGTAAAAATAACAGTAAAAGCAAAGGATTGGTCAACGAATGAAGCAACATATGAGGAGACGTTGATTATAGATAGCATTAAACCAACTGTAAGGTTTGAATTTGATGCTTCTGATGTAAAAAATGGTAAGTATTATTCAAATACAAAAGAATTAAAAATCATAGTTGAGGAAAAGAATTTTGATATGGAGTCACAGCCTAAGGTTGAGTCTACATCTGGTAGTGGATGGGACTTTGGAGGTTGGAGCAATGATAAAGAGAGGGGAGTTGTTGAAGGGATTATTACATTTAAAGATAATACAGATTATGAAGTAGAGTTTGAGTGTCGTGATCTGGCAGGCAACGAGTCAAATAAGGAATCATTGGCAGAGTTTACGATTGATAAAAACCCACCAACAGTTGAAAATAGTGAAAGTTCGAATGTAGAAGAATTAAATGGAAAATATTATAAGGAAAATGTAACTCTAACAACGACAATTACAGAAAGGTGCTTCGATATTGACAATGCGGTAATTTACAATATTAATGGAACAGAGGCTACACTTGCTGAAATAAAGGACAAACCTGATTTGTATGGTGTATTAAAAATTAATGAAGAAGACATAGTGCATGAAGCAGATGAGAAAAAGCGTGACGATTCCAGTAAGTCTACAATTAAAATTACTTTTAAAGATGATAAGGAATATGTTGTTAAGACTACAGTAAAAGACAAAGCAGATAATAGTAGTAATACTTCTGACTCAGTTTTTGTAATAGATAAAACGAAACCAAAAGTAAACATGGACTATTATAAAAATGGTAATGAAAATGATAGTTTTCAAGCCGGAACAGAAGGAAAGATTGTATATCTTGGTGAACAGTACGATTTTTTCCAGATGAAAGTTACCGTTGATGAATTAAATTTTACGGATGATGAGACAGTTAATGCAGAGTTCGTTGCAACGGCCCAAAATTCGAAAGGTAAGAATATTTTAGCAGATGATATAAGTAATTATGGAAGTAATGCTAAAAATCCTGCGGAATGGGATAATATGTCCGAAAGTAGGCATGTTTATACTGTAGATATAGGGAAGGATGCTAATTACACCTTTGATTTTAATTATACCGATCTGGCTGGAAATCCGGTTGAATTTGTGGATGCAAAAGGAAATGTAATTGCAAAGCAAACAGATTATATTACTCTGGACAGAGTTAAGCCTTCCGGTACTATAACTGTCCGTGGCTTTGTGAATGGTGTGGATAATGTAGGGACAAAAACGGACAAGTCGTGGATAAATGGATTTATCGAGTCAATTTCGTTCGGGTTGTTTGGCAAGAATGATTTATCTTCTTCTATGGAGGCGTCAGATGAGATATCCGGCGTTAAAGAGATTGAGTATTTGGTGAATGCAGAAGTTATAAGCAGAGAAGCTCTGAGGGGACGTACGGACTGGCATCCCTATACAGAAAGAATTTCATTAGCAGCAAACCAGAATGTCATTGTCTATGAAAAAGTAACAGATAAGGCTGGTAATGTTCAATACTATAGTACAGACAGTATGATTGCAGATAACCAGAATCCTGCTCCGGTTATTACAATTACACCATCCTCACCGGCATGGGGAAAGGGTGTTTACAGTGCAGGAGATCGTCCCGGATTTGATGTTACTGTTACGGATCCTGCTGTGAATCATGCTTATTCAGGACTTCAGGAGATTACTTATCAGATTACCAATGGGACAACCGGGGTAACGGAAACAGGTACACTGGCGACATTTGCAAGGAATACGCATCAGCAGTCCTGGTCTGGTCATGTCAACATTGATCCGGAAAAATTCTACAGCAATGATGTGCGGATTGCAGTAAGTGCAAAAGACTGGTCAACAAATGCTGTGACATCTGAAACAGTTACGTTGAAGATTGATAATAAAGCTCCGATTGTGCAGTTTTCATTCGATAAATCGGATGCACAGAACGGAAAGTATTATAAGAACAGTAAGACGCTGACGATTACGGTGAATGAGCGGAACTTTGATGCTTCCTACCTGCCCAAAGTTACGTCTTCAACAGGCAGTGGTTACAGCTTCAGCGGATGGTCTTCCAATGGGGAGATTCATACGGGTGTTGTCACCTTTTCCGGAGACAGTGATTATTCCGTAACATTTGACTGTTATGACCTTGCAGGAAATAAGTCCAATACAGAGACACTGGAGCAGTTTACGGTGGACAAGACCCTGCCGGTTATTGCTGTATCTTATGATAACAAAAATGTAAGTAATGGGAAGTATTATAAAGCAGAACGTACAGCAACGATTACGATTACAGAACATAATTTCCGTGCTTCTGAGGTACATGTTACGACAACTGCTTCAAACAATGGAAGTCCGGTATCTGCACCTTCTGTAAGCGGATGGTCCACAAGTGGTGACAGGCATACCGCAACGATCCGATTTGCATCAGATGCGGATTATACTTTTGATATCAGTTATACAGATATGGCAGGGAATGCCGCCGCTGCTTATCAGAAAGATGAGTTTACCGTGGATTTAACAAATCCGGAACTTCAGATTACGGGAGTTACCAATAAGTCTGCGAATAAAGGGGTTGTTCAGCCTGTAATTACAGTTTCGGATACAAACTATACAGCATCCGGAGTAAGTTTGACACTGACAGGGGCAAATAAAGGTAAAATCAGTGTCGATCGTATAGTTTCAAGGGCATCAAATGAAAACGGTCAGATTATTACGTTCCGAAATTTTGGGGCGAGTATGGATGATATTTACACTTTGACAGCAAAGATCACAGATCAGGCCGGCAATGAATCCACAAGGACCATTACATTTTCTGTAAATAGAAATGGTTCCACCTACATGATTGATGATGCAACCCAGAAGCTTCTGAAATCAGGATTTACAAATAAGCCGAAAGATATCGTGATTCAGGAAATCAATGTAGATACGCTTGAGTTTATTGAATTGTCTTACAGTAAAGATGGAAAAGTTGTGAAGCTGAAAAAGGGTACGGATTACACCGTTAAGGAAGAAGGCGGTGACGGAGAGTGGAAGAAGTATACATATACTATTTTTGCGGGCTGCTTTGATGAAGAGGGTGAATATGCAGTTAATATTTATTCGGAGGATAGAGCTGAGAATATTACAACGAATAAAGTGAAGGAGAAGTCTATTGAATTTATCGTAGATAAGACTGCTCCGGCTATGGTAGTAACTAATCTGGAAAACAGGGGGCGTTATAAGGAAAATGTACATCGTTTTACTCTGAGTGTGAAGGATAACATGGCACTTTCCTATGTCGAGCTTTATCTGGATGGCAGATTGGCTCATACCTATAAAGGAGACGAGTTAATGGTAGAAGATGGTGTAATTGCCATCAATATAGACAGCAAAGGTGATTATCAGACGGTTAAACTGATTGCATATGATGAGGCGGGGAATCCTACGGATCCGGCAGAATACAGTGTGCTGGTAACTTCAAACGGATGGATTCAGTTTTATATGAACAAACCCCTTTTCTATGGAAGTATTGCAGCAATTGTTGCAGCAGCAGGATTCCTTTTCTTTATCTTCTGGAAACGCAGAAAGAGAGAGGAAGAGGCTTCCAGATAATGATGTAGTTTACTGGCGGACAAATTATACGTCCGCCGGTAAAAATAAAAAATTTTTAAGGAGGAAACAGATATGTCAGATCAAATTCGTATGACACCGGATATGATGCGCAGCAGAGCAAGTGAGTATGCAACGCAGTCCGAAATGGTGGGAGAGGTTATTTCCAGGATGGATTCTCTGTTGTCCCAGCTTCAGTCAGAGTGGGAAGGTGCGGCAAGCCGTTCTTATGCTGAAAAGTATGAAGAATTGAAACCGGGGTTTGTAAAAGCACAGGAATTGATTATGGAGATTTCAGAAGCTTTGAATAAGACCGCACAGACGGTTGAAGAGACAGATCAGGCAATTGCGGCTCAATTTCGTGCTTAAACACACCATACATGAAAGTCGATTGCTCCGCACTTTGTGCTCCCGCAATCGCCGCCAGTATTCGTAATCCGGGCTATTGCCCTCCTTACTCATACCGGCTTGTCCGTCCAAT
>OBAR01001804.1_pt1 | contig 16999 bp, 9 predicted proteins | sample 1517911 | NCBI WGS metagenome assembly OBAR01 (sample SAMN04571709, study PRJEB22368) | human gut metagenome | biome: human gut; material: stool | host: Homo sapiens | place: Luxembourg | collected 2012-10-26
CCCGCCTGTGCTGCTTACGGATTTTGTGCATCTGCAGGCCTGTTACAAGGACTTATGGAAAAGCGGCTGTGCTTTTACAGACAACATTTGGTTTACCAAACCAAATGTTGAAGGACACTGAGCCGGGAAAATATCAATTTTCCCGACGAATTGTCCTGGTTCTGTAAAAGCACAGCCGCTTTCCCATATAGTCCTTGTTAAGGCCGAAGCCCCGCACAAAAATCCGTAAGCAGCACAGGCGGGTTTCGGAACATGGCAGCTCCCTGGCGAGTCGGTTGGTTGCAGAGAAATTGTAATAGGTTCTTTGCAGTATGGGATGCATATGCAGGAATAAAATATGTTCGTTACTTTATAAAATAATGATACCAGGGTCAAAAGGTTATGCGTTTCATGCTTGCATGAAAAAGCATGACTTTGGGACGCGAAAAACATCGAAAAGTAGCCATTTTTCGTAGAAAAATGAGCAAATTTGAGGTGTTTTAGGATTGCGGGAGCATGAAATGCGGAGCAATCCGTGTATCATAAGCGTCAAAATACCTTTTGACGCTTTTATTATAAAATCAGATAAATGGTGCGTCGGAGTCCTCGTAGGGGGATTGGAGGAGCATCGGGGTGGTTCGGCGTCTGGTCGGAGGAGTTTCGCGGTTGATGATGCAGATCATTGCTACGGTGAGCAGGATTCCGAACAGCATGGTCAGGAGAGCCAGATAATCGTTGAAGAACTGGCTTTCCAGATCCGACAGGAGGGTGCCGAAGAGGTTGAAGCAGGCATGGAAGGTCATTCCTGCTACCAGGGTGTGGTAGTGGTTGGCCAGATAGCCCATCAGGAGGCCGATCAGGAAGGCGTAGATGCCCTGAACGATATTCATGTGGAAGATTCCAAACAGTAATGCCTGAAGAAAATTAGCCACATAAAAAGGTGCTCCGGCACGGCGGAACAGACGTAAGGTCAGACCGCGAAAGATCAGTTCTTCTACCAGCGGAGGTAAAACCAGAGTGGAGAAGAACCAGGCAACAGAGTAGGAAGTAAGTCCTGAATCTTCGGTCAGCTGCACGTAGCTATCCATGGTCTCGGGAGAAAGGATAGCAATCAGGATAAAAAGAAGGTTGATTGCATGGCATACACCCAATGCCAATAATGCGATGTAAGCAACCGAGGAGGGACGGAAATGCCTGTTTTTCTGCAGGGGCTGTCCTTTTTTATAAAATTTGTGGTAGTACCAAAGTGCGGCAGGAATGAGTGCGCACAGATAAAAGGCACAGGTGATAAGGTCCAGATGGTTATTGTAAATGTCAATTGCAGTATAGTATCCGGAAGGACCATCCAGAACCGAATACAGGAATAACAGTCCAAGTAATAGGACGTTTGGTACGATAAAGATGATGCCCATCATCATTAGAAATGGAAGGCATGCGAAAAGATAGCTTTTGATTTTTTTCATGATTCCTCTCCTTTTGTTCGTTGATAGTAGTATAGCATGAAATTGTGACTTTTTTAAGTCAGAATGTGTAAGAAAATAGAGAATCTTAGGAATTGTTCAGAAATAACTTTTAAATAGTGCGTAGAATTTTTCTTCGAGAGTGCCGCTCGAAAATCAGGCGCATCGTGGGCTATGCAATTGATTTTTGAGTGGTGCTATCGGAGAAAAAGGCAAGCAATATCAAAAGTTATTTCTGAACAATTCCTTATTCGGAACAGATTCTTTACAGGTAAAATAAGGAAGCGTATAATAGAGAGGAAGAAAATGGAGTAATTGCAAAGAAAATCTGCAGTTACAAATTTGGGAGGATAAGAGATGTTGGATAAAAAGGTAGTAGAATTATTAAATCAGCAGATAAACAAGGAGTTTTATTCTGCGTATCTGTACTTGGACTTTTCTAATTTTTATTATGATCAGGGATTGGACGGATTTGGTAACTGGTATAAGATTCAGGCTCAGGAGGAGCGGGATCATGCGATGTTGTTTATTCAATATCTGCAGAATAATGGGGCAAAGGCAGAGCTGGAAGCGATTGCAAAACCGGAAATTGTTCTGGACAGTGCGAAGACTGTTTTAGCTGAAGGATTGAAACACGAGCAGTATGTGACAAGTCTGATTCATAATATTTATGATGCGGCGTATTCTGTAAAAGATTTCTGTACCATGCAGTTTCTGGATTGGTTTGTCAAAGAGCAGGGAGAAGAGGAGACGAATGCAGAAGGACTTGTGAAAAAATACGAACTGTTTGGAGATGATCCCAAGAGCCTGTATATGTTGGACAGTGAACTGGGCGCAAGGGTTTATTCGGCCCCGTCGTTAGTACTTTAAACAAGAAACGAGTGTTGGAGCACGCAGATGCATGTCTTCAACACTCGTTTTTTGGTGTTTTTCGCGTCCCAAAGTCAAACGCAAACCTTTTGACACTTGTATCAAAAAAATAAAGCCAAATCAGGCTTTTTGTAAATGACTTGTGAAAGTGGGGAACAGCTTCGCTGCCAGATATCACTGTTAAGCGGAAAATCCACACCACACGTTGCGGAGGAGGTGGTATGGAATAGACAGTGCATCGGACAGCGGAAGTATTCACCCTGCCGTTTAATGCATATGCATAAATCCCGCTCGAAGGTTCCTGGCCGAGTGAATAAAACGCTCAACAGGCATTCCATATCGTGTGGATAGATGGAAAGCTTTGCACGGAAGCTTCAACCTTATACAAGATAAGCAGGTTTCCTGACTTACAGATCATCGCGTAACGCGCCTTCTCATACAAATCGTACAATGGCATTTCTGCGTCTTGCTCCCTGATTACAGTGACCGGATCGCTCGGGATTTACACCCGGATTCCCTTTTCACCACAGATTTTGTGATGCACTTAAATTGTTGATATGGAATTTATACATGAATTTATCATAGCACCTGCACGAAGGTTCGTCAATAGATTTTGCGAATTTCATATATGGTGATATCTGCGTCAGAAGACATGTTCGTTTAGAAAGGTTTAGATAAATTTAATCTTTGCATTGGTTGAAGATGCGTATCTCTTATGCTATAGTTAATCTGAAACTGACCAGTCGGTCGGAAAATATTATAGAGGAGAACGATTATGCTATCAAAATTCAGTGTGAAGAAGCCTTACACCGTATTGGTGGGGATTGTTTTGATCATTGTACTGGGTATCGTGTCATTTACAAACATGACAACGGACTTACTGCCGGACATCAATATGCCCTATGCGGTAGTTATCACTACATATCCGGGTGCAAGCCCTTCCCAGGTGGAGGAAGTGGTCAGCAAGCCTGTGGAGCAGGCGATGGCCACAGTCAGTAATATTCAGAACGTACAATCCATATCCAGCGAGAATATGTCCATGGTTGTTCTGGAATTCTCACAGACCGCTAATATGGATTCGGTGAGTCTGGAGATGAGAGAGAATCTGGACCAGATCAAAGGATATTGGGACGATTCTGTGGGAAATCCCATTATTATGAAAATCAATCCGGATATGATGCCGGTTATGGTTGCAGCTGTTGAGAAAGACGGACTTGACGGTATCGGGATTACAGAATATGCCAATCAGGATCTGATCAGCAGTCTTGAGAGTCTGGAAGGGGTGGCATCAGTAGATACTTCCGGCGAGGTAGAACAGAGTGTGCAGGTTATCTTACGCCAGGATATGATTGATGCTGTCAATGAAAAAGTCAGAGGCGCCCTGAACGGTGAGTTTGCTGACGCACAGGCGGAACTGGATGATGCCAGAGAAGGAATCCAGGATGGAAAAGCCCAATTAGAGGGCGGTAAGAAAGAGATGACTGACCGTTTGTCGCAGGCAGGAAGTGCAGAGACACAGATTATTCAGGGAGAGGCGCAGATTTCTCAGGCAGAGACACAGTTAAGTCAGAAGGAGCAGGAGCTGGCGGCGTCCAGAGCAACTCTGGAACAGCAGAAGGCATTGCTGCAGACGGGAAATATTACGAAGGATGATATGTATCAGGCAGCTTATGCGCAGGCGTATCAGGCGGCACTTGACGGTGCGTATGCGGAAGCAGACAGTCAGTTTGAAACGGTATGGGAACAGCAGCTTCAAACACTTAGGGATACGATTGCAGGTCTGAAAGCAGCAATTGAAATGGGGCAGGCTGCAGGTCAGGATGTCACAGAGCTGCAGGGGCAGCTGTCGATTGCAGAGGAATCTCTGGCAGGACTGGGAGAAGAGGCCAGAGCACAGGCAAGGGAAGCTGCCAGGTTAAAGGCCAAAGAACTTTTGGATGAAGCATTTCCGTCACAATTTGATGAGGGATACTGTGCAAAGGCAGTTGAGACGTTGGATGGCTATCTGGCGCAGATGGACGAGGGGCAGGCGCAGATTGCCGCTGCAAAGCAGCAGCTTGCCCAGACAAAAGCGCAGCTTTCGGCAGGAAAGATTTCTCTTGCTCAGGCTCAATCACAGATTGAAAGCGCTAAAATTGAAGGAATCCTGCAGATGGCAGATGCCCAGTCGAAATTGGTGTCAGGTGAAGCGGCGATTGAAGAGGGACAGGAAAAACTGGATCAGTCAAGAGAGACAGCCCTGGATGCAGCAGACCTGAAGGATAAGATTACAATTGATACGATAGAGGGGATTTTAACCGCACAGAACTTTACGATGCCGGCAGGTTATGTGTCGGAGGACGGCATCAAATATCTGATTCGTGTGGGAGATAAGTTCACCAACCTGGAAGAGATGCAGAATCTGGTCCTTTTTGATCTTGGGATCGACGGTCTGGCGCCCATCCGGCTTTCGGATGTTGCAGAAGTCGTTATGATTGATAATTCCTCAGAGGTTTATGCGAAAATAAACGGTCAGGACGGCGTTTTGTTAACCTTTCAGAAACAGACGGGTTATTCTACCGGTGAAGTTTCAGATCGTATCAATGACTTCTTTAAAGATTTAATGGCAGAAGATGATTCGGTACATGTCACTGTTTTGATGGACCAGGGTATTTATATTGATATGGTTGTCAATTCCGTGCTGCAGAATCTGGGATATGGAGCGATCCTTGCAGTCGTGATTCTGTTCCTGTTTCTGAAAGATATCCGGCCGACAGTAGTCGTGGCGTGCTCAATTCCGGTTTCTCTGCTGACGGCAGTGGTACTGATGTATTTTTCCGGAATTACACTGAATGTGATATCTTTGTCTGGTCTGGCTTTGGGTGTCGGTATGTTGGTGGATAACTCCATTGTCGTGATTGAAAATATTTACCGGCTTCATGGTCTGGGCATACCGGTGCGTAAGGCGGCTGTTCAGGGGGCAAAACAGATGGCGGGCTCAATCGTGGCCTCCACACTTACCACAATCTGTGTATTTGCGCCGATTATCTTTACAGAGGGAATTACACGTCAGTTGTTTGTAGATATGGGTCTGACGATCGCATATTCCCTGCTTGCCAGCCTTGCGGTGGCGCTGACATTTGTCCCGATGATGGCGTCAGGGCTTTTGAAAAGGCCGAAGAAGGCGAAAGCCGGGCTTTTGGATCGTTTTATGATACCGTATGAGAAGGCAGCCTATTGGGCATTGAAACATAAGGCGGTTGTATTGCTGGCAGTGCTTGGTATATTGATCGGTTCCATGTATCTGTGTATGTCGAAGGGATTTATCTTTATGCCGGAAATGGAGAGCACACAGGCAAGTATCAGTATCACGATGCCGGAAGGCAGTTCTGCAGAAGAGACAGGTGCCATGGCGGATACTGTGATGGAACGGCTGCAGGATTTAAGCGATGTGAAGGAAATCGGCGCCATGGCTGGTGCCTCGGGTGGTATGATGGGATTTGGCGGCGGCAGTTCTGATACAAATACCGCAACCATGTATCTGATTCTGAAGGAAGAAAAAGAATTGTCCGGTGAGGAACTGGAAGCGGCGATTGCAGAGAAAACAGCCGATCTGAACTGTGAAGTTGCAGTAAGTTCTTCCATGATGGATATGTCGGCACTTGGCGGAAGCGGGGTTTCTGTGGAAATCAAGGGAAAAGATCTGGATAAGTTACAGGAGATTGCCAAGGACATAGCCGGAATTCTGGAAGCTGTGGAAGGGACAGAGGAGATTACGGATGGAATGGAAGAGACCACTTCCGAACTGCGTATGGTGGTGAATAAGGAGAAAGCAGCCAAATACAACCTGACGGTTGCACAGGTATTCCAGCAAATCCGGGAAAAGCTGGCTGAGAGTACATCGACCACCACGCTTTCTACGGATACGTACGACTATGGGGTGCGTGTTCAGGAGGAAGAGCAGAAAACATATACAAGAGAGGATGTGAAGAGTTTCACGATCACTTCCACGAAAACTGACGGCACGACGGAGGAGATTCCGGCCGGAGAGTTCGTGGATTTTGTGGATGCCGAAGGGGTGGATGCGATTCGAAGGGATAATCAGACCCGTTATATCACCGTATCTGCAAATGTGGATGACCAGCATAATGTCACTTTGGTATCGGATGAGATTAAAAAGAAGCTGGATCAGTACGAGTTGCCGGAGGGATATAGTTTGGAGATGGCCGGTGAGGATCAGACGATCAGCGAATCTATGGATGATCTGGTTCTGATGCTGCTTCTGGCACTGGTATTTATGTATCTGATTATGGTTGCACAGTTCCAGTCCCTGTTATCACCATTCATTGTTATGTTTACGATTCCGCTGGCATTTACAGGTGGTTTTCTGGGGCTTTTGATTGCAGGGAAAGAGATGAGTGTCATCGCCATGATTGGATTCATCATGCTCTGCGGTATTATCGTTAATAATGGTATTGTACTGGTGGATTACATTAATCAGCTTCGTGCAGCAGGTATGGAGAAGAGAAAAGCAATTGTCACAGCCGGAAAGACCCGTATGCGTCCGATTCTGATGACTGCACTGACCACAATTCTGGGTCTGGTGACTCTGGCAGCAGGAATCGGTATGGGTGCGGATATGACACAGCCTATGGCAATTGTAACCATCGGCGGTCTGGTCTACGGTACATTCCTGACCTTGTTTGTGGTGCCGTGTATTTATGATATTTTCAACCGGAAGAAGTATGTGGTAATCAGTGACAGGGAACTGGATGCGGATGATGACGAGCTGGATCTTATGAAAGAAACTAATCTGATAGCGGATGATGCCGAAGCAGATGAGGATGAGGAGGGAACCAAAACACATGAAGGAGCAGATGAATCCAGAGATGGAGATATCTCTTCATGAGATGGTAAAAAAGTCTCCGAAGGTGGCAAAGATGTTTGATGCGGTGGTTTCACTGGTCGGTGAAGGGGCGGATATCAATACCATCAAGGTATCTGATATTACAGACCGCGCCGGAATCGGCAAAGGAACCGCATATGAGTATTTTAAGACAAAAGAAGAGATTATCGTAAAAGCAATTTTATATGATATGGAAAGCATACTGGTGAAAGTAGACCAGGAGCTTGAGAAATGCAGCGGATTTCGGGAAAAACTGGAATGTGTGCTGGAGTGGATAGAAAAAAATTTCAATGGGAGTCATTCTTTTGCTCCGTTTCTGAATATCTGTCAGGGCTCTTATCAGATATCAGCCTCATTAAAGACAGAGATGATGCGCCAGTTAAAAGGGTATGAATGTGTGATGCAGCATGGGCAGATACTTATAGAGGAAGGAATCCGGGACGGGGTGCTTCGCAAGGATCTTCCGATGAGTATGCTGACCTCTGCTTTTACAGCAAGCCTTGCAGCGTTCTTGTTTTTCCTGAATTGGCCGGAAAAGGAAGAAGGGGCGACCAATGCGAAAATGAAGGCGTTTATTTGTGATAATTTTATAAGGAACTGTTCAGAAATAACTTGTGACAAGGGCATTTAGACAAGTCATTGTCAGGAGTTGTTTATTAACAGTTTCTAAGAGCCATGTCTGTTTAGGCAGGCAGAAACAGGATACCGGGGAAGCGATGCTTAAGTGCAATCCGCTTTCCCGGTTCCTGTATTTGAGGAAGATAATGCTTGCAGATTATAGCGGGAGATTATAGAATAATAAGGAGAAATGCAGAAAATATAAAGGAAACAGAACAGGTGTGAAATATGATGCAGGAATTTGGGATGTATTTCGTTTGTTAGGGAGAAGGTATATGAAGATAGCAATTAAGGGAAATTGTGACCGTTATAGAAAGTTTGCCCCCAATATGGAATTTATTAAGAAGGCAGAACTCATTTTTCTGGACCGTGATGCCTCAGATGAAGAGGTTCTGCGTGTTGCCGGTGATGCAGAGGTTTTGTTTGTAGATGCGATTTCTGAGGTGACGGGAAATCTGATGCGGGGGATGAGACAGTTACGACTTGTTCATTCAGAAGGGGTTGCCTATAACAAAATTGATTGGAAGACCGCGGATGAATTGGGAATTTTTGTGTGCAATAACAAAGGAGCCAATGCTAAAGCTGTGGCGGAGCAGACAGTTCTTCTGATGCTTGCCTGTCTGCGCAGTGCTGTTGTCGCGGATGCCCAGGTGCGTGCCGGGAATCAGATCCAGATGAAGGAACGGATGATGGTCAGCGGAATTACGGATCTGGCGGATTGCAAGGTGGGTCTGATTGGATTCGGGGATATCGGAATGGCTACGGCAAAGCGTCTGGCTGCCTTTGAATGTGAACTTTTTTATTACAGCCGTCACCGAAAAGCGGCAGCAATAGAAGCAGAATATGGAATTACGTATCTGCCCCTTGAAAAACTGGCGGCGACCTGTGATATCATCAGTCTTCATGCGGCTGTTACACCGGAGACGGAGCGGATGATCGATGCAGGATTTCTGGCGAGGATGAAAAAAGAATCATATCTGATTAATACTGCCAGAGGGGATCTGGTGGATAATGCTGCCCTTCGTGCAGCGCTGATTCATGGTACGATTGCCGGAGCCGGACTGGATACCATCTGCCCGGAACCTACCACAGCGGATCATCCGCTGATTGATCTGCCCAGGGAGGTACAGCATAAGGTGATATATTCTCCTCATCTGGGAGGAATCACTACGGGAAGTTTCCGGCGGATGCACCGGAATATGTGGGAGAATGCCCTGCGTGTTTCCAGAGGGGAACGGCCGAATCATGTGGTGAATCATTTATAATAGAGCACACATCTTTTGGCAGATTGGATTCCATCAGGACCGGGAAATTAAGAAAGAATGGTTCACTGGACGAGAGGAACTGTATGAGATGCTTCAGAAACGATTGGAGATTCTGAAAAATGTCTTTTGATACAACAGGTAATTGTTTATATGAGGGAGCGAAACGGCGTTATGAGTACCATAAGAAAAAAGTTTATAGGAGATAAGGCATTTTATAAGATGGTTCTGCTGGTGGCAGTGCCGATTATGATTCAGAATGGCATTACGAATTTTGTCAGTCTGTTGGATAACATCATGGTGGGGCAGATCGGGACGGAGCAGATGTCAGGTGTGGCGATTGTCAATCAGCTGCTTTTTGTCTATAATCTGTGCATTTTCGGGGGACTGGCAGGAGCAGGGATTTTTACGGCTCAGTATTTCGGAAGCAAAGATGATGAGGGTGTGCGCCATACATTCCGGTACAAAATCTGGATGGCGGTCATTCTGACCAGTGTGACGATTCTGCTTTTTCTGGCGGCAGGGGATAGTCTCATCAGTATGTATCTGAAGGGGAACGGTGACGGAAGTGATCTTGGGGCGGCCCTGCGGTATGGAAAGCAGTATCTTTTGATTATGTTGACCGGATTGCCGGCATTTATGATGGTTCAGGTTTATGCCAGCACCCTTCGGGAGTGCGGTGAGACAGTAGTTCCCATGAAGGCGGGCATTATTGCGGTTTGCGTAAATCTGGTGTTTAATTATCTGTTGATTTACGGAAAATTTGGTTTTCCGGCTATGGGGGTGTCAGGTGCGGCGATTGCCACCGTACTTTCCCGTTATGTGGAGGCTGTGGTTGTATTGACCTGGACGCACAGACATAAGGAAGTCAATACGTATATCGTGGGGCTCTACCGTACTTTGAAGGTTCCCATGTATCTGGTGAAGCGGTTTACAATAAAGGGAGCCCCGCTTTTGCTCAATGAAACATTATGGGCATCGGGTATGGCAATGCTGATGCAGTGTTACTCGGTACGGGGCTTAAGTGTGGTTGCAGGGTTAAACATCGCCAATACCATTTCGAATCTGTTCAATGTGGTGTTTATTGCTTTGGGAGATTCGGTGGCGATTGTGATCGGACAGCTTTTGGGAGCAGGCAAGATGAAAGAGGCAAGGGATACGGATACGAAGATGATTGCATTTTCCGTAGCATGCTGTACCGGAGTGGCAGTGATTATGCTGTTAATTGCGCCTCTGTTTCCCAGACTTTATAATACCAGCGAACAAAGCAGAGAGATTGCCGAATATTTCATCATGGCAACGGCAGTATTCATGCCGCAGAATGCCTTCCTGCATGCGACCTATTTTACGCTGCGTTCCGGCGGGAAGACCATCATCACATTTCTTTTCGACAGTGTTTTCGTCTGGTGTGTCAGTGTACCGATCGCTTATGTGCTGAGCAGATATACCACGCTCTATGTGGTGTTGATTTTCTGCCTTGTGCAGATGGGAGACTGGATCAAATGTACGATAGGATTTCTCTTGGTGAAGAAGGGAGTCTGGCTTCAGAATATTGTGGCGGTCAGGAAGGAATCGTGAGGGTAAGGGATGATATATGGATACTAATCAGTTGACAATTGGAATTTTGGCTCATGTGGATGCGGGAAAAACAACATTGGCAGAAAGCATTCTCTATCTGACCGGAAGTATCAGAAAATTGGGCAGGGTAGATCATAAGAATGCATTTTTAGATACGTATGAACTGGAACGTGCCAGGGGCATTACGATTTTTTCCAAACAGGCGGAATTTGCACTGGGGGACAAGATGGTTACCCTTCTGGATACCCCTGGCCACGTGGACTTTTCGGCGGAGATGGAGCGGACATTACAGATTCTGGATTATGCCGTGCTGATCATCAGTGGTGCAGATGGCGTTCAGGGGCATGTGGAGACGTTGTGGAGGCTGCTGCACCGATATCAGATCCCGGTCTTTTTATTCATCAACAAGATGGATCAGGAGGGGACGGAGAAAGAGAAGCTTCTGGAAGAATTGCGCAGAAGGCTGGATGAGCGGTGCCTGGATTTTGGCAGTGATCGCAATCAGGAGGAGTGGATGGAAAATCTCGCGATGTGCGATGAACATCTGCTGGAAAAATATCTGAAGTGGGGAACGATTGAGACGGAAGAAGTTATGGGGCTGATTGAAAGCCGGAGTCTTTTTCCCTGCTATTTTGGTTCAGCACTTAAACTGCAGGGTGTTGAGGAATTTTTACAGGGAGTTGCTGCTTATACAAGATGCCGGGAATATCCGGAGGATTTTGGCGCGAAGGTTTATAAAATTGCAAGGGACAGCCAGAATACCAGACTGACTTATCTGAAGGTTACCGGGGGAACCTTGAAAGTGAAGATGCTTCTGACAAATCGGAAAACTGCAGTCGGCGGCCGATTGGAAGAGACGGGGGAGATATGGGAAGAAAAGGTGGATCAGATCCGGATTTATTCGGGTTCCGGTTTTCGCGCAGTCAGTGAAGCTCCGGCGGGGATGGTCTGTGCCGTAACGGGACTGGATAAAACATACTCCGGTCAGGGACTTGGAATTGAGGCGGCATCAGAAATGCCTGTGCTGGAACCTGTTTTGAACTATGAGATTCAGATTCCGGAGGGTTGTGACGTGCATCAGATGTTTTTGAAGCTGCGTCAGTTAGAAGAGGAGGAACCCCAGCTTCATATCGTGTGGAATGAACAGCTGAATGAGATCCATGCTCAGGTAATGGGGGAAGTCCAGATTGAGATTCTGAAGAGTATGATTCAGGAGCGCTTCGGCGTGCCGGTGGAATTCGGCACCGGAAATATTGTCTATAAAGAAACGATTCAAAATTCTGTGGAAGGTGTAGGACATTTCGAACCCCTCCGCCATTATGCAGAAGTTCACCTGCTCCTGGAGCCGGGAGAGGCGGGAAGCGGACTGCAATTTGACACGTCCTGCAGCGAAGATCTGCTGGACAAGAACTGGCAGAGATTGATCCTGACTCATCTGGAAGAGAAAAAGCACCGCGGCGTACTTACAGGCTCTGAGATTACGGATATGAAAATCACACTGATTGCCGGAAGGGCACACCAGAAGCATACAGAAGGCGGTGATTTCCGTCAGGCTACCTACCGTGCGGTGCGTCAGGGACTGAAACAGGCGGAAAGTGTTTTGCTGGAGCCAGTCTACGGATATCGCCTGGAGGTGCCGTCTGAACTGGTGGGAAGAGCATTAAATGATCTGCAGCGGATGCACGGAACCTTTTCTGCACCGCAAGTGGAAGGAGAAATGACAGTGTTGACCGGTAAGGCCCCTGTTGTGCATATGCGTGGTTATCAGACGGAAGTCATCGCTTATACCAGGGGAAGAGGGCGCCTGTTCTGTACTTTAAGCGGTTATGAACCCTGTCATAATGCAGAAGAAGTAAGAGCGGCTGTGGGATATGATCCGGAAGGAGACCTGGAGAATCCCACCGGCTCTGTGTTCTGTGCCCATGGTGCCGGGTTTACGGTGCCATGGGATAAAGTACCGGAGTATATGCATGTGGAGAGCGGATGGAAGTCTGAAAAGGAACCGGAAAAGGCGATATCGGGACAGCAGCCTTCCAATGCCGCAGTTTCCTCTCAGGGGTGGGCAGAGGAAAAGGAACTGGAGGAGATTTTTGTCCGCACTTACGGTCCGGTGGAGCGGAAACGCAGCGGATTTTCCAGAACCACTTATACGGGCAGTGGGGAAAAAAGTGCGGGGGTGAAGCCGAAAAAAGATCCGGAGAAGGAATATCTTCTGGTAGATGGATATAACATTATTTTTTCCTGGGAAGAGTTGAGCGATCTGGCAGAATGGGATATGGCAGGTGCAAGAGGAAAGTTGATGGATATTTTGTCAAACTATCAGGGATATAAGAAGTATACGGTAATTCTGGTTTTTGATGCCTATAAAGTGGAAGGAAATACGGGGGAGGTAACCAGGTATCATAACCTCCATGTGGTCTATACAAAAGAGGCGGAGACTGCGGACCAGTATATTGAAAAAACGGTTCATGAGATCGGAAGAAAGTATCGGGTGACAGTTGCAACTTCCGATGCATTAGAACAGATGATCATTCTGGGACAGGGCGCCCAAAGAATGTCAGCTCAGGGTTTGAAGGAAGAGATACAGGCTGCAAATATCGAAATCAGGGGGAGTTATCTGAATAAGCACAGCAGAAGCAAGAACTATCTTTTTGACTATTTGCCGGAGGATCTGGCAGAAGACATGGAAGAAGTACGGCTGGGGAAAAAAGAATTATAAACAAACACGCTCTAGTATGATCCACGGTAATGAATTTTCGAACACGCTTTAATATGTTCTTCTCCGGTACATGAAATTTTTCCGTAAAAAAATCAATTTTTTTCAAAAAATAGTTGTATTTTCCAAAGATAAAACATGCTATAGTTAAGGTAGCGTTAGCTATAAGAAAAATGGGTTATTACATTTCGTGTAATGATCCCAAGGTATGGTTACCGTTAGAGCGTAACTGGGTGGACAGTACACTAAATGTTGGGTAGGAGGAAAGCATATGAAAAGAAGACAGATGTATTACAAAAAGTTCCTTTCAGCGGTGATGGCTTCTGCAGTTGTGATCTCATCCGTTCCGGGAACTGTAATTGCAGCTGCTGATGATGCAGTAGATGCGCAGGCAGAAAATTTACTGGCAGAATTCTCTTTCGATGACAAGGAAAATGGTTTACAAGGCGGACAGGCTGTAGCGGATGTGAAAGGAGATTGTGCAATTCAGGAGATTGATGGAAGAAAGGCTTTGTATCTGGACGGATCAGGAGATTATCTGGAAGTAAAAAAAGCAGATGGAAGCAGTTTACTGACGGATCAGACTACTTTAAGCGTCTCCTTTGATGTGAAGCAGGGGAACGGCACAACAAACTGGGCATTTTATGCAGCGCCGAATGCAAATACACAGACGTATCCAAATGAACATTATCTGGGGATGCTTTTGAACGGAAAGAATATTACGGTGGAACGTTACAACAACAACGGTTCCCGTCCGGGATCTGCATCCGCTTCTATAGTAAAGAATTGGACACATGTGGACGTTATATTTGATGCAGGCAATACAACGATTTATGTAAATGGTGTAAAGAAAGCAGAACAGAGCAGTGTGTATTCTCTGCCGGCAATTCTTGGAGATTCCAGTATCTTATATATTGGTAAAGCAAATTGGGTAAATGGCGAGTATTTTACCGGCTGGCTGGATAATTATAAAATTTACGGTGGTGTGCTGACCGAAGAAGAGATTCAGGCAAATGCAGCAGAGACTGTAAATACAATTCTTGCATCTGATAAGGAAGCGCTTTCCTTACCTGAGAGTGTGACTGCTGATTTTAAGCTTCCGGCAGTGGGAGATTATGGATCAGAGATTACATGGACAATGGAAGAAAATGATGCCATTGTATTGGCGGACGGCACAGCAAAGGTAACCAGAGGTACAGAGGATCAGACAGTGAAGTTTACGGCTGCCATCAGCTGCGGAGCTTCGACTGCAACAAAAGAGTTTTTAGTAACAGTTCTCGGTATTACACCAGAGAATACACTGAAGGAGGCGGCAGCTTCTATTGATATTCCAAACAAGGAAGACGTAAGAGGCAACATCACGCTTCCGAAAAAAGCGGCTAATGGAGTAGAGATAACATGGACCACAGACCACCCGGAGATTGTAAATGTCAATGAAATTCCGGCGGAGGTGGAAGGATATGATCCTACTCCCGCAGGTACAGTTACAAGACCGCAAAAAGATACCGTAGTCACGATGACAGCACATATGGCCGCAGAAGATAAAACACTTACGAAGGAAATTCAGATTACGGTAAAAGCAGCTCCAAAGGAAATCAAAGAAGAGGATTATACGGATTATTTCTTTGCTTATTTCGCAGGTGAGGGTTACAGTGACGGTGAGCAGGTCTACTTTGCTTCCAGCCGGGATGGTCTGAACTGGGATGATTTAAATGAGAATAAACCGGTATTGTATTCCAGTCTGGGTGAAAAAGGTGTGCGTGATCCGTTCATCTTACGTTCTGCAGAGGGTGATAAATTCTATATGATCGCTACTGATTTGAAGATCAACGGCGGCAATGGATGGTCAGCAGCACAGACAGCAGGAAGCCAGTCCCTTCTTGTATGGGAGTCTACGGATTTAGTTCACTGGTCGGATGCAAGAATGGTTCCGGTCAGTGCGCCGATTGAGGCAGGATGTACCTGGGCTCCGGAAGCAATGTATGATGAGTTGACCGGTGAGTATGTGGTATACTGGGCATCCAAAGTCAAAGGCGACAATTACGGAAAACAGAGACTGTATTATGCAAAAACCCGTGATTTTTATACTTTTACAGAACCCAAGGTATTTATCGACTATAATCAGTCCAGTATTGATACGAGTATCCTCCATGAAAACGGTATCTACTACCGTTTTACAAAGAATGAAGGCGGCAGTACCAATCAGCTTGGTGCAAAGACAAAGACGATATTCTTAGAGAAATCAGATACTTTGCTGGGTGAATATACACAGATTGTGTCGGATACGCTGAATGCAAATCAGTGGGTGGAAGGACCGTCTATCTATAAATTGAATGAAGATGATAATGCAGATGCAAAATATTGTCTGTTAGTAGATAATTATGGAGCGGGCGGATATTATCCGTTGGTAACAAATGATCTGGATTCAGGAGTATTTACAAGACCGTCTTCCTACAAGATGCCGAGCCGTGCCCGCCACGGTACACCGATTCGCGTGACAGCCGAAGAGTACGAAGCGATTATGATAGCCTATGGCGGATGGGAGCCTACGCCAACACCTACCCCGGAACCGACAAAAACGCCGGTAAGAGATATCTTTGATGATGTCAATGAGGGAGATTGGTTTGAGGATTCTGTTCAGTGTGTATATGATCGAGGTATCATGACTGGTATGGATGAAACTCATTTTGTTCCGGCAGGACTTCTGGAACGCGCACAGTTTGCAACTATTTTGTATCGTATGGATGAAAAACCGGATGCAGAATATAAAGAGATATTCACAGATGTGGCAGACGGAGAGTACTATTCAGATGCAGTAATGTGGGCAGGTTCTGAGGCTGTTGGTGTTGTTACCGGATATGCCAGGGATGGGGAAGAAGTAAGATTCGGCCCAGCTGACATGATTACACGTGAACAGATGGTAACGATGCTGTACCGTTATGCGAGGTATAAAGGATATGATATAACAAAAGCTTCTTCCATGGCAGAGTTTCCGGATTCGGATGATGTCAGTGCTTTCGCAAAGGATGCAATGTCCTGGGCAGTGGCAGAGGGATTGATAAAAGGTGACAATGGAAAACTGAATCCACAGGGAAATGTAAGCCGTGCACAGTGTGCGATGGTGATTCAGAGATTTATGGAGACAGTAGTGAAAGAAGTGTAGGAATGATAAGTACATGATAAGGGATATCCTGACAATAACAAAATTATTGTCAGGATATCCCTTTCGTATGAAAGTACCTATAACAAAAAAGATCTAAAAATAGTCATAAAATTCAAAGGTAAAGACAAAAATAGAGACAAATAGATTGTTGGAATATACAAAAAGATGCCTTTTAAAGCAGAGTCTTAGAGAAGGAAAATGAGTATGGAAAAACAATTTAATTATGATGATTTGCCGGTTGTACGAATAAAAGCAGGAAAGCTGCGCGGATACCAGAGTGGGGGGACGTATATTTTTAAAGGTATTCCCTATGCAACAGCAAAACGCTTCCATATGCCGGAGGAACTTGAACCGTGGGAAGGAGTAAAAACAGCGGCCTCCTATGGTTTTGTGTGTCCAACGATGCAGAAAGAAAATCCCAACGAAGAACTTTTGGTTCCTCATCGTTTTTGGACAATCTGGCGGCGG
>OBAR01001807.1_pt1 | contig 16992 bp, 15 predicted proteins | sample 1517911 | NCBI WGS metagenome assembly OBAR01 (sample SAMN04571709, study PRJEB22368) | human gut metagenome | biome: human gut; material: stool | host: Homo sapiens | place: Luxembourg | collected 2012-10-26
TGCTGAGACCGTAAGAAAATGATTCAGTAATGCAAAATCCCATCGGCGAAGCCGATTTGGAATGGATTTTGCATCATAACTGTGAAGGTACTGAACAGTTACGAAATGATATGGAATCATAGCTTATATATATAGAAGAAATTTGAATCCAATATGAAAAATGTATTGATTTTATTAATTAAATTCTATAGAAAATTTATTTCTCCAATGAAAACAACAAAGTGTCCTTATTATCCCTCCTGTTCGGAATATGGACTTGAGGCAGTACAGAAATATGGTGCTTTGAAGGGCGGAGCATTAGCCTGTTGGAGAATAATAAGGTGCAATCCTTTTTCTAAAGGAGGATATGATCCGGTACCTTAATCATTTATGGAATGAAATTAGGAGGAAATGATTTGACAGGTATTATTTTAACCCAGTATAACGGTAAGATTATAGGACCTATTGCAAAGCTCTTAGGATACCTGATGAATGCGATTTTTGAGTTTTTAAATATGATAAAAATTCCTAACATCGGATTGAGTATCATTATCTTTACAATTGTCATTTATCTGTTATTAATGCCGCTTACCATTAAACAGCAGAAGTTTTCAAAGCTTTCTGCCAAAATGAATCCTGAGCTTCAGGTAATTCAGAAAAGATATAAAGATAAAAAAGATAATGATTCCATGATGGCCATGAATGCAGAAACAAAAGCTGTTTATGCAAAATATGGTGTATCACCGAGTGGAAGCTGCCTGCAGTTATTGATTCAGATGCCGATTCTGTTTGCATTGTATCGTGTTATTTATAATATGCCTGCTTATGTAACCAGAATCAGAGATGCATTTGGTGTCATAGCAGATTCCATTATTGCTTCCGGTAAGGTTTCTGAAATCCAGAATCTTAAGGTTGCAGCTGCTTATGCAAGAAATTTTGCAATAGATGAAAGAAATGCAGTTATTGATGTTCTTTATGTGATGAATAATAAGGATCTTGCTGCTTATGCAACCGGTCATGAGGATGTTTTGGAGCAGATCAGTCACTTTAATAATTTCCTTGGAATTAATATTGCAAACTCTCCTTCTTTCATGATCAGTGATGCATGGAACGCAGAAGGTGGTCCGCAGATTTTATTAATTATTGCAGCTTTATTAATTCCCCTGCTTTCGGCATTTACCCAGTGGCTTAATGTAAAGCTGATGCCCCAGCAGGCACAGCAGGATGATAAGAATGTATCTGATCAGCAGGCTTCCATGCAGCAGTCCATGAAGATGATGAACAACTTCATGCCGATTATGTCTGCAGTATTCTGTTTTACACTTCCTTCCGGTATGGGACTTTACTGGATCGTAGGTGCCGTTGTAAGATCCATTCAACAGGTTCTTATTAATAAGCATATCGACAAGATGGATATTGATGAAGTTATTAAAAAGAACGAAGAAAAGCAGAAGAAGAAGCTTATAAAAGCGGGTATTGATCCGAACACCGTAAATAAAAATGCAACCATGAATACCAGGAATGTTGCAGCTCCTTCACAGAAAACATCCATGGCTTCCAGGGCAAATGCCAATACCAGTCATTTATCCCAGGAAGAAAAGGATGAAGCAGTTAAGAAGTCTACTGAGTATTATAACAAGAATAATGCAAAACCGGGAAGTCTTGCATCTAAGGCTAATATGGTGAAGCAGTATAACGAGAAGAATAATTCATAGGAGGTAAAGAGCATGGATTTTATTGAAGTTTCAGCAAAGAACGTAGACGATGCAGTGATTGAGGCATGTCAGAAGCTTGTAGTTACCAGAGATAAATTAGAGTATGAAGTCATTGAAGAAGGCTCCAACGGTTTTTTAGGAATCGGTTCTAAGCCGGCAGTCATCAAAGCCAGAGTAAAGGCTACCGTAGACGGTAAGGCTGTTGATTTCTTAAAAGAAGTATTTGCTGCAATGAATATGGCTGTAGTAATTGATGCCAAATTTGATGAAACAGATCATAATCTCGATATTGATTTAAGTGGAGATGATATGGGAGTCCTGATTGGTAAGAGAGGACAGACTCTTGATTCTTTACAGTATCTGGTTTCTTTGGTAGTAAATAAAGATACAGAGGATTATATCCGGGTAAAGGTAGATACCGAAGATTACCGCCGCAGAAGAAAAGAAACTCTTGAAAATCTTGCAAAGAACATTGCTTACAAGGTTAAGAGAACCAAGAGACCTGTTTCCTTGGAGCCGATGAATCCTTATGAAAGAAGAGTGATTCATTCTGCATTACAGAATGATAAGTATGTTACAACCCACAGTGAAGGAGATGAACCCTTCCGCCGTGTTGTAGTTACTTTAAAGAAATATGAAAAGTAAACCTTTGAGTTGAATAATAAACTTTTGAGTTGAATAAAAATGTGATAGAATGATGGAGGACATATGTCCTCCATTTTCTATATATTAAGGAAATAATTATGACAACAGATACCATTGCAGCAGTAGCAACTGCGCTCAGTAATTCCGGAATTGGAATTATCAGAGTGAGTGGAAATGATGCAGTTCCTATTGTGAATACCTTATTTAAAAATAAAAAGAGACAGCCGCTTCTTGAAAAAATGAACAGCCATACGATTCAATATGGTTTTATTGTGAATGATCAGGATGAAATCGTAGATGAAGTCATGGTTTCGCTGATGAAAGCTCCAAGAAGCTTCACCACAGAAGATACGGTGGAAATCAACTGTCATGGTGGTGTGCTGATGATTAATAAAATTCTGGGGCTTCTGCTTTCACATGGTGCAAGACTTGCAGAGCCCGGAGAATTCAGCAAACGTGCTTTCTTAAATGGAAGAATTGATTTATCGGAAGCAGAAGCGGTGATGGATGTCATTGCATCTGAAAATGATATGGCTTTAAAAAATTCCATGAGGCAGCTGCAGGGCAGTGTATCTGATAAAATTAAGGATTTGCGTGCTAAAATTCTTTATGAAATTGCTTTTATTGAGTCAGCTCTGGATGATCCGGAGCATATCAGTCTGGACGGCTATCCGGAAGAACTGGAAGAAAAAGTGGATCAGTTAATTAAAGAAATTGCAGCACTTATTGAAACCTCTGAAAACGGAAAAATTATTCGTGATGGAATCCGTACTGTAATTGTAGGAAAACCGAATGCAGGAAAGTCTTCTTTATTAAATCTTCTTGCCGGTGAAGAAAAGGCAATTGTTACGGAAATTGCAGGAACTACAAGAGATATCCTGGAAGAAAATATCAGGTTATCCGGGATTAATCTCCATGTGATTGATACGGCTGGTATCCGTTCTACTGAAGATGTTGTTGAAAAGATCGGTGTAACAAAAGCAAAGAAATATGCAATGGATGGCGACCTGATTGTTTATGTGGTTGATTCCTCTGTTCCTCTTGATGAAAATGATCTGGATATTTTAGAATTAATCAGGGATAAGAAAAGTATTATTTTATATAATAAATCCGATCTGGATTCAAAGGTGTCTTTAGAAGAATTATCTTCAAGGATCAGTTCTGATACAAAGATCATTAAAACCTCTACAAAAGAAAATACCGGCTTTGATGAATTTTCGAAAGCAGTAGAGGATTTGTTCTTTCAAGGAAAAATTGGAAATGATCAGGAAGTTATGATTACCAATATGCGTCATAAACAGGCATTGTCGGAGAGTCTGTTAAGCTTACAGGAGGTAAAGAACAGTCTTATCAACCAGATGCCGGAGGATTTTTATTCAATTGATCTGATGAATGCCTATGCTTCTTTGGGAAGAATTATTGGAGAAGAGATTGATGATGATCTGGTTACAGAAATCTTTTCCAAGTTCTGTATGGGGAAATAATAAAAATTTATAAAATAGACAGAAATGGGAGGTCTCAGATGAAAATATCTGTATTTTATGATCATATCCGGGAAGCTGCAGAGCAAAGTGGACAATCCATGGATGAAGTTTTTCAGAAGGTAGAATCTTTTGGAATCAAAGGAATTGAAATTGAAGATAAAGTATTAATGGAAGAAGAAGAGAAGATCTTTAAGCTGCTTCAGGATCATGATATGGAAGTCAGCTGCATTTATGGATTTTTTGATTATTCTCATGGAAATGATCTGCAGAGAGGATTTGATCTGATTGATTTTGCAGATGATCATTCCATTAAAAAAATTATGATCATTCCCGGATTCTTAACAGATAGGGAATGGAAGATTGCTTTTTTAAGAAACCGCTGTGTAAAAAAGATGATCACCAGTCTGAATATTTTGTCAAAGTATGCAAAGGACAATGGAATTCAGATGGTTTTAGAGGATTTTGATGATGCGCCGGCATATTATAAGGATGCTGCGGGACTGAAATTTTTCCTTGCTCATGTGGATGGACTCAAATGTGCATTTGACACCGGAAATTTTTTATATAGTGAAGAGGATTCTTTTGAAGTATTGCCGGAGTTTTTAGGAAAGATCGGACATGTACATTGTAAAGACCGGACCTTTGAAGTGAAAAAGGGTGAAACACCCAAAGCTACTGTCAAAGGAAGAGAGATGTATTCCTCTCCGGTAGGGAGCGGATGTATTCAGATGAAAGAAATAGTTGAAAAAATCTTAGCTTCCGGATACGACGATTATTTTGCAATCGAGCATTTCGGATCCTGTCAGCAGTTACAGGATATTGAAACATCTGCTGCATGGTTGAATCAGTTTAAAACAGGAGGCTGCATTGATGATTAAAGTAACAGTATGGAACGAGTACCTGGAAGAACTTCAATATGAGCATGTTGCAAAGGTTTATCCGAATGGAATTCATGAATGTATTCGTGAGTTTCTGGAAAAGGATCCTGAGATTCAGGTTCGTTGTGTAACCTTACGGATGGAGGATCAGGGATTGTCAGAAGAAATTCTGAATGATACGGACGTATTGATCTGGTGGGGACATCAGGCACATGATGAAGTAACCGAAGAAAATGTCCAGAGAGTAAAACAGCATGTTTTAGATGGAATGGGATTGATTGCATTACATTCTGCTCATTATTCCAATCCGATGAAAGAACTGCTTGGAACGAGTATGTGTGTGAGATGGAAGCATGGGGAAAGAGAAAAGCTTGTCTGCGTAGCTCCCTCCCATCCGATCGCAGAGGGTATTACCGAACCGGTTATTTTGGAAAAAGAAGAAATGTATGGAGAATATTTTGATATTCCGAAGCCGGATGATGTGGTATTCTTAGGATGGTTTTCAAATGAAGAGGTATTCCGGAGCGGATGTACCTTTACCCGTGGATGGGGTAAGATCTTCTATTTCCAGCCGGGACATGAAGAATATCCGGTTTATTATCATCCACAGATTCAGAGAATTATTACCAATGCAGTAAAATGGGCGAAACCTGTCAATAAAAGAAGTGAGCATTACGATAATGTTGAGGTGAAATAAATTTCATGATTACCAATAAGAATACCATTCGTGAAAAAGTAGATGTTTGTGTTGTCGGTGCGGGACATGCCGGATGCGAAGCTGCACTGGCCTGTGCAAGACTGGGACTTGAGACTGTGATTTTTACAGTGAGTGTGGACAGTATTGCATTGATGCCCTGTAACCCGAACGTAGGAGGATCTTCTAAAGGTCATCTGGTAAGGGAACTGGATGCTCTGGGTGGAGAAATGGGTAAAAATATTGATAAGACCTTTATCCAGTCCAAGATGTTGAATGTATCCAAAGGCCCTGCAGTTCATTCACTTCGTGCACAGGCAGATAAGGCAGAATATTCCCGTGCAATGCGTAAGGTACTCGAAAATCAGGAGCATCTGACTATCAGGCAGGCAGAGGTTTGTAACCTGTTATGGGAAGAAGTACCGAATGCAGATCCGAATGGTTATTCCAAAAAGATCATTGGTGTTCAGACCTTTACCGGTGCTGTTTACGAATGCAGAGCAGTTGTATTGTGTACCGGTACTTATCTGAAAGCAAGATGTTTATGTGGAGAAGCAATTACTTATACCGGACCGAATGGCTTGCAGGCAGCCAACTATCTTACGGATTCTTTAAAAGAAATGGGTATTGAGATGCGTCGTTTCAAAACAGGAACTCCGGCGAGAATGGATAAGCGTTCTCTGGATTTCAGTAAGATGGATGAGCAGTTCGGTGATGAAAGAGTTGTTCCGTTTTCTTTTTCCACGAATCCGGAGGATGTACAGATTGATCAGGTTTCCTGCTTCCTTACTTATACAAATGAAAAAACCCATGAAATTATACGTGCTAACCTGGATCGTTCTCCGATTTATGCCGGAATTATTGAAGGCACGGGACCGAGATATTGTCCTTCCATTGAAGATAAAGTGGTTAAGTTTGCAGATAAGGAACGACATCAGGTATTTATTGAGCCGGAAGGACTCCATACGAATGAAATGTATGTTGGTGGAATGTCTTCTTCCCTTCCGGAGGATGTGCAGCTTGCCATGTATCGGACAGTTCCGGGATTGGAGCATTGCAGGATCGTAAGGAATGCATATGCCATTGAATATGACTGCATCAATCCGAACCAGCTCTATCCTTCTCTTGGATTTAAAGCAGTGGAAGGTTTATACAGTGGTGGACAGTTTAACGGAAGCAGTGGTTATGAAGAAGCAGCAGTGCAGGGATTTGTAGCCGGTGTGAATGCAGCACGATATATTTTAAAAAAGGATCCTTTGATTTTGGATCGTTCGGAAGCTTATATCGGAGTTTTAATTGATGATCTGGTAACAAAGGAAAACAGGGAGCCTTATCGTATGATGACCTCCCGTGCAGAATACCGCCTGTTGTTAAGACAGGATAATGCCGATCTCCGTTTACGGGAAAAGGGTTATGAAATCGGACTAATTACAGAAGAACAATACCGGGCACTTTTAATGAAGAAATCCCTGATTGAACAGGAAATTAACCGTTTGAAAAATGTATTGATTGGTGCTTCCAGGAAGAACCAGGAGTTTTTTGAAAGTCATAACAGTGCAACCTTAAAGACCGGTGTATCTCTTGCAGAATTGATGTGCCGTCCGGAATTAAGTTATGAAATTCTTGCAGAGATTGATCCGGAACGAAAAGAGCTTCCTGCAGATGTAATTGAGCAGGTGGAAATTGAAATTAAGTATGAGGGATATATTGAACGACAGCTTCGCCAGGTAGAGCAGTTTAAAAAGATGGAAAAGAAGAAAATTCCATCAGAAATTAATTATGATGATATTGAAAGCCTTCGTCTTGAAGCAAGACAGAAGCTGAAAGCCTTAAAACCTGTTTCGGTAGGACAGGCATCCCGGATTTCCGGTGTTTCCCCTGCAGATATTTCAGTTTTAGTTGTTTATCTGGAACAGTGGAAATATCATCATCCGGATAATTTGTAACTATTCAGAGCCATGCAAATTATGACAATATGGACGTCGAATGATAGCAATTTCAAAAGAAAAAGTAAAGTTTGTTTATGGATATAGCCGGAAAATGGCAGATAGGATAATTTATGGACAACTGGGATTTATTGACGGATTCTTTAAAAGAATTTCATATTACTTTAACAAATGAACAGTTTCATCAATTCCAAAACTATTATGAATTGATGATTGAGTGGAATTCTTTTATGAATCTGACGGCAATTACGGAAATGGATGAAGTGATTATGAAACATTTTGTAGACAGTGTTTCATTGATTCAGGCTGTTCCGGATCTTGCAAAAAAGGGTTATTCCTTAATTGATATAGGAACCGGTGCCGGTTTTCCCGGTATCCCTTTAAAAATTGTTTTTCCTGATTTGAAAATTACTTTACTTGATTCTTTAAATAAAAGAATTAAGTTTTTGAATCAGGTGATTCTTGATTTATCTTTAAATAATATTTCAGCACTTCATGGTAGGGCTGAAGATCTGGCACAGCAAAAGGAATACAGGGAACATTATGATTTTTGTGTATCACGTGCGGTTGCAAATCTCGCTACTTTGTCGGAGTATTGTATTCCTTTTGTAAAGAAGAAGGGTTATTTTATTTCTTATAAATCCGAAAAAATAACAGAAGAATATGAACAGGCTAAAAAGGCAATTAAGATCCTGGGTGGTAATTATAAAAATCAGGTAGAATTCTATCTGCCACAATCAGATATTTACAGAAATTTGTTTATCATTGAAAAGATAGATGTTACACCGAAAAAATATCCGAGGAAAGCGGGAATGCCATCCAAGGAGCCTATTATTTAGTTTATTATTACTGTTCCTATGTTATTGTTTACTTGTACTTCGTTCCACTATTAAATCTGCCACTGGCATTATCATTAATAATTTAATCATGTAAGTTTTTTTACTTTCCTAAAAACGGTTTTTAGTATATGATATATATAACTATAATTTGTAACTGTTCACAGGTCGAAGCATTTTTAAATCATTCTTGCATCGTCATTATTCAGAATAGTTACAATAAAGTCATAGATATACCAGGTTTACATCTTTGTTTAAGCAAAAATTGATGGGAGAATATGATGGATACAAATGAGAATTCTGTTATCGATGATATATATTATGCTTTTTTAAAGAAACGGAATGAATTAAATCGTCTTGTAAAAAAGAATCAGGAAGAAATTCAGGAAACAGAAGCACTTTTAAAGTCATTGATGGAAACAGATGTGGATATGAAATATTTTTCTCCGCGTAATACGGAGGATATTTATAAAAATGAAATTTCATCTGCAAAAGATAAGATCGAACATTTAATTCAGGAAAATGAGATGAGCATAAGCCAGATGGAAGAGCTGTCAAAGAAAATCGGGGAATTAAAGATTTTTAAAGATCAGGAAGCTCATCAAATTGAATTGTCTAATGCGTTACTTGATGTTCAGGAAATGGATCGCCAACGAATTGCAAGAGAACTTCATGATACTACAGTCCAAAACCTGGCTCATTTGATTCATGAAATTGAATTGAGTTCTTTATATATTGATAAAGATCCAATTCAGGCAAAGCTTGAACTTGAAAGCTGTTCAAAAAATTTAAGAGGAATTATTGATGAAATGAGGATGGTGATTTTTAATCTTCGTCCCATGTCATTTAATGATTTAGGATTTGACAGGTGTCTGGATGATTATATTCAAAATATGAAGGAATCTAATGTGGATATTTTATTTGTAACGGATATTGATGAAGTTTCTACGAAGATTTCTGAATACAGACTTTTGATCTTATTCCGGATGATTCAGGAAGCTGTACAAAATTCAATTATTCATTCTAAATCGGATCGCATTGAACTTTCTGTAAAGAATAAGGGAAATCAGTTGCTTGTTAAGATTCGGGATTATGGAATTGGTTTTGAAGATGGTAATAAAAAGGAAAATCATTTTGGTTTATCCATGATGCAGGAAAGAGCAAAAATTATTCACGCAGTATTTCAGATTCATTCAGTTTTAAATGAAGGAACGGAAATAACCATTCAGGTTGCTGCAGATGAATAAGATGGGAGAGGAAAATTTCATGAGCACAAAAGTAATGTTGGTTGATGACCACGCTTTAATAAGAGAAGGAATTAAACAATTATTGGAATTTGATGGTTCAATTGATGTGATTGAACAGGCCAGTGATGGTGCTGAATGTCTTGAAAAATTACAGCATGTACAGCCTGATATTTTATTACTTGATATTAATATGCCCAACGTAAATGGAATTGAGGTTTTGGAAGAAATCAAGAAGAAAAATATTCCGGTGAAGGTTTTAATGCTGACTGTACATAGTGAGGCGGAGTATCTTGTTCAGGCTGTTGATATTGGAGCGAATGGTTATATTTTGAAGGATTCCGGATCAGAAGAATTAAAGAAAGCGATCCAGTCTGTAATGGATGGAGATTCTTATATCCAGCCGAGTCTGATTCCTTCTTTGAATTCCCGGTTGGTGAACCGGGATATTGATAAGGAGAAAATTGCTGCCTTAACTAAACGTGAAATGGAAATTCTGACACAGATTGCCGGTGGTATGTTTAATAAAGAGATTGCCATGAATCTGAATATCAGTGAGCGCACGGTTAAAAATCATATTTCCAATATCTTTAAGAAGATTGATGTTTCTGACCGTACCCAGGCAGCTGTCTTTGCAATCCGGAATAATATTGTGAAGCTGTTTTAATTTTAAGTGATGGTTTGAGTATTGTGTTAAATTGAATAAGTGATAAAAAAGGCGATATATTAAAATTTATATATCGTCTTTTTATACTTTTTATTCATTTATTAACAGAAATTTGAATTATACCTTTTTCGATAAAAACATAATTTCAAAACAGGTTAATATGAATATTTTATTTATTAGTATACTTTATTTACCAGCCATTTAATTACATTTGTTTTTTTGATTATTTATCATATAATATTTGCTAATATATTTAATCTTTAAGATCATTTATTCATATATGCATTGTAACTGTTCAGTACCTTCACAGTTACGATACAAAATCCATTCCAAATCGGCTTCGCCGATGGGATTTTGCATTACTGAATCATTTTCTTACGGTCTCAGCAGTAAATGCTTCGACCTGTACTGAATAGTTATTATAAATTCATTATTTATACTGCATTTTAGATTGATTTTGCATTGAAATATAAGTAATATGTTTCACGTGAAACATGAAACGTTATCGTAAAATATGTATCACAAGATAATGTTTCACGTGAAACATACAACCCCTAAATCTTGTAGATGATTCGTGAAACATTGGAAATATAGAAAGTGTGAAACATTGTTTTTAAAAGAAATACTTAATAACTAGGTACTAGATGTTGTAGTAGCAGGAAAATAAGACTACAAGTTTATTTTTGTAAATAAAAATCCTAGAATATCACTTTCAGAAGTGATATAATCAATAATGCACTGTGATAAGAAAGAAAAAGGGGTAACAGTCGATAACTTATGAATTGATGAACTGTTACAGAAATGGAAGTGAAAATGGGAAAAACGATTGCAATAGCTAATCAGAAAGGTGGAGTAGGAAAGACAACTACCTCCATTAATTTATCTGCATCATTAGCAGCAAAGGGAAAGAAAGTTTTAGTAATTGATACAGATCCTCAGGGAAATACAACCAGTGGATTTGGTGTAGAGAAGAATGATTTGGATAACACAGTTTATGAATTAATGCTGAGTGAATGTTCCATCAAGGAATGTATTCTGAAAGATGTAATAGATGGTGTGTCCATTATTCCTTCTAATGTAAATCTGGCTGCCGCAGAGATTGAACTGATTGGTGTAGATCGAAAGGAATACATTTTAAAGAGAGAAGTAGAATGGATTAAGGATAGTTTTGATTATATTATCATTGATTGTCCTCCATCCTTAAGTATGTTGACAATTAACGCAATGACAACCGCAGATACGGTTTTAGTTCCAATCCAGTGTGAGTATTATGCTTTGGAAGGTTTAAGTCAGTTAATACATACCATTAATCTGGTAAAAGAAAGATTAAATCCGGATTTGGATATTGAAGGTGTTGTATTTACCATGTATGATTCAAGAACCAATCTTTCCACGCAGGTTGTTGAAAATGTTAAGAGCAATTTAAGTCAGAAAGTATTTCAGACATTAATACCGAGAAATATTCGATTGGCGGAAGCTCCAAGTTACGGAATGCCAATTAATGCTTACGATCCAAAATCTGCAGGAGCAGAGGCATATATGCAATTAGCGGAAGAAGTTATTAATGGAGGAAAGTAATTATGGCAGTAAAACGTGGATTGGGAAAAGGGTTAGATAGTTTGATTCCAAATAAAATGGAAGATGAAACAAAGAAAGCGGCAGTAACAGCTGGATCAAAAGAAGTATCCCAGGAGGACGGTCCGGTTACGATTGTTAATATTACAAAGGTAGAACCGAATCGTGATCAGCCTCGTAAAAATTTTGATGAGGATGCTTTGGAGGAACTGGCAGAATCTATTAAGCAGTATGGATTATTACAGCCGATTCTTGTTCAGGACCGCAAGACCTATTATGAGATTATTGCCGGTGAACGTAGATGGCGTGCTTCCAAAAAAGCAGGTTTAAAAGAGGTTCCGGTTATTATCCGAAATTATTCAGAGCAGGAAATTGTAGAAATTTCTTTGATTGAAAATATCCAGAGAGAAGACTTAAATCCGATCGAAGAAGCGTTGGCTTATAAGCGTCTGTTGACAGAGTTTAATCTGAAGCAGGATGAAGTTGCAGAAAGAGTATCGAAAAGCAGAACAGCGGTAACCAATTCCATGCGTCTGTTGAAGCTTTGTGATGATGTGCAGCAAATGATTATCGATGATTTAATCAGTACGGGACATGCCAGGGCATTAATCAGTATTGAAGATCCGGAACAGCAGTATGCAATTGCACAGCAGATTTTTGATGAAAAGCTGAGTGTACGTGATGTTGAAAAGCTGGTAAAGAACCTGAACAAACCTGCAAAGGTTAAGAAAACAAATCCTGTTGATAAGAGTCTGGAAGCAGTATATCAGGATATTGAAGAAAATCTGAAACAAAAACTATCTACAAAGGTTTCCATTACTTCAAAAGGAAATGGTGCAGGAAAGATTGAAATTGAATTTTATAGCCATGATGATCTGGAGAAAATCATGGATTTACTTTCAAGATAAGGAAAACATGCATCCAGAGAAGCTGCCGGTGACAGGTTCTCTGGTGGAACGAGGTACGAGCGAACAGTAACAGGAAAGGTACTTAAGATATGAACGCGTTTTTTGCAACGATTGGTATGGGCAATGCTGGACTTGGAATAATTATCCTGGTTCTGGCAGTTATTTTGTTAATATCACTGGTTCTTAATATTATTAATATGTGTACCATTCGTAAACTCAATAAAAAGTATCAGAAGTTTATGAATGGAAAAGAAGCAAAAAGTCTGGAAGATGAAATTGTTGGACTGTTCGAGGATAATAAATTTCTCAAAGCATCCATTGATAAGAATAAGAAAGATATCCGGACATTATATAAGAAACTGGAATCCACCATTCAGAAGGTTGGTATTGTAAAATATGATGCATTTCAGCAGATGGGAGGTAAGTTAAGTTTTTGCCTATGTATGCTGGATGAGGAGAATAGTGGTTTCATGTTAAACTCTGTTCATAGTACAGAGGGATGTTACACGTATACAAAAGAGATCATTAATGGTAAGGCTATGATTGATCTTGGCAAAGAAGAAGAAGCTGCTTTAAAAATGGCAGTAGGGGATGATGACTAATTGAAGATTGTTAAAGTCGATAATTTGAAGGGTGGAGAAGTATTAGCCAAACCTATTTTAACAAAAGAATATAAGATCCTGTTATCAGAAGAACTGGTCCTTCGTCCGGAATATATTGATAAAATTCGAGATCTTGGTATCACAGAGGTTTTTATTAAAGATGAAGATCTGGTTAAAACCCAGGAAGTGGTTCTTCTGAAATCGGATATTGAGGAATCTTTTAAAAGACAGGTCAGAAATATTCTGGAGAAGCATACCTACAATAATAACCGGGAGCTGGTTGAATTGTCAGGAACTGCAGACGGCATTATCAGTAAAATTCTGGAAGAGGATGATGTCATTGAAAGGATTTATGATATTAAAGAACGAAGCTCGGATATCTATGAGCATTCCATTAGTTTGTGTTCATTGGCTACATTGACTGCATTGAAATTGAATCTTTCAAAAGAACGGGTTCATGACATTGCTGTCGGTTCTTTGCTGCATGATCTGGGTCTTCGCTATATGACGATATCCTACCAGAATCAGAATATAGATTCTTTATCTCATGTAGAACAGTCTGAGTACATGAAGCATCCGGTTTACGGTTATTCCGCAGTCAAAACGGAAAACTGGATTTCCAGCACCGGGAAGAGTATTATTCTGTTTCATCATGAGAGAATTGATGGAAGTGGATATCCTTTAAAGGCAAAAGAAATCCCATATGAAGCAGCGATTGTTGGTGTATGTGATGCTTTTGATGAAATGATCTGTGGGATTGGATGTAAGAGAATTAAGGTATATGAAGCAATTGAATATATGAAGATTTATAAGGGAAGCCGTTTTCCGAAAGAGATTGTAGATGCATTGCTTCAGTTTACAGCAGTTTATCCGGCGGGAAGTACGGTGCTTCTTACCAATGGGCAAACCGGAAAAGTGGTTCGCCAGAATAAAGATTTTTCCGATCGTCCCGTGATTGAATTGAAAAATCATGATATTATTGATTTAGTTAAGATCAATAACGTATTTATTGAAAAAGTTTTGGAATAATTATTAGGAGGAAATAGAAATGATCGACATCAAATTTTTAAGGGAGAATCCTGAAGTAGTGAAAGAAAATATCAGGAAGAAATTTCAGGATTCCAAGCTGCCTTTAGTAGACGAAGTAATTGAACTGGATGCAGAAAGCCGTAAGACACAGCAGGAAGCAGATGATCTTCGTGCAAACCGTAACAAGATTTCTAAAGAAATCGGTGCATTAATGGCAAAGGGTCTGAAGGAAGAAGCAGAGCAGAAGAAGGCAGAGGTTGCAGCAGGTGCCAAGAGACTTGTTGAACTGGAAGAAAAAGAAAAGGAACTGGAAGAGAAGATCACTAAGATCATGATGGTTATTCCGAACATCATTGATCCAAGTGTTCCAATTGGAAAAGATGATTCTGAAAATGTTGAAATCACCAGATATGGTGAACCGGTGGTTCCGGATTTTGAAGTTCCTTATCATACTGATATTATGGAAAGACTGAATGGTATTGACTTAGACAGTGCCCGTAAGGTTGCAGGTAATGGATTCTACTATCTGATGGGAGATATCGCAAGACTTCATTCTGCAGTACTTGCTTATGCAAGAGACTTTATGATTAACAGAGGCTTCACATACTGTGTACCTCCTTTTATGATTCGAAGCAATGTTGTTACCGGTGTTATGAGCTTCGCAGAAATGGATGCCATGATGTATAAGATTGAAGGAGAGGATTTATATCTGATCGGTACATCCGAACATTCCATGATTGGTAAATTCATTGATACGATTGTACCGGAAGCAGAGCTTCCGAAGACTTTAACCAGCTATTCCCCTTGTTTCCGTAAGGAAAAAGGAGCTCACGGCTTAGAGGAACGTGGTGTTTATCGTATCCATCAGTTTGAGAAGCAGGAAATGATTGTTGTATGTAAGCCGGAAGATTCTGCAATGTGGTTTGACAAATTGTGGCAGAATACGGTAGACTTATTCCGGTCTATGGATATTCCGGTAAGAACGATTGAGTGCTGCTCCGGCGATCTGGCTGATCTGAAGGTGAAGTCTTATGATGTAGAAGCATGGTCTCCGAGACAGAAGAAGTATTTCGAGGTCGGAAGCTGCTCTAACCTTGGTGATGCACAGGCAAGAAGATTAAAGATCCGTGTTAATGGAGAAAAGGGTAAGTATTTTGCACATACCTTAAATAATACCGTAGTTGCTCCTCCGAGAATGTTAATTGCATTCTTGGAGAATAATCTTCAGGCAGACGGTTCTATCCGTATTCCTGAGGTGCTGCGTCCTTATATGGGTGGCATGACAGAAATCCGGTAAATAAATATGCAACTGGTTGTTACTATAAATTTGGAGTGATAAAAGAGGGTGCCATGCCTCGTAAACCTACATAAATACTGAGTATGTGGAGTTTTACTCATGGCTATATTAAAACAGATGAGGAGGTGAATTCTTTGCATAAATATATGAGAGCAATTGGTTTTAGTGAAGTCTGGAGCCGTAAGGAGCTGCAGAAGCTTTTGACAGATGTAGTTGTAGAAGGAAAAGAAAGAGCATATACTTCAAATGGCGATGAAACACTGCTTGCATCATTCAGCAAAGAATTCGCTCCTAATATCGGTGTTACGGTGTGTGGTGAATTTGACGAAGATGATAAATTTGTTTACGAATATTATTTTCCATTTTTGCGTGGAACTAATATTACCACACAGGAAGATGTTTCCATTGAACGTCATGCTGCTTTGGAATCCTATGCCGGAGTCTGTGATGATGTCCGTATCGGAGTTTCACTGATTTTTTATCTTCAGAACATGATTCCATATGTAAAGGCCAAGAATTCCAATAATCTGCCGATTCGTGGAACAACATTGACTCTATCAGCGCTTTCTTTATCCGGTACAATTATGATGCCATTGAAGAAAACAGAGAAGGATCTGATCCGTAACCAGCAGACGCTTCGTGACCGCAGCCAGCTATTGAATGCAGCGCGGAACGGAGATGAGGAAGCCATAGAGAATCTGACTTTAGATGATATGGATACTTATTCTGCTATTTCCAAACGGATTCATAAGGAAGATGTTTTTACGTTGGTAGATACTTATTTTATGCCATATGGAGTAGAATGTGATCAGTATTCTGTTCTTGGAGAAATCGTAGATTTTAATTTTGTAAAAAATATCGTTACAGATGAAGAAATTTGTGTTATGATATTGAGTTGTAATGATTTACAATTTGATATTTGTATTAACAGAGCGGATTTGTATGGTGAGCCTGCTGTTGGACGTCGTTTCAAAGGCACGATCTGGATGCAGGGGTACATTAATTTTCCGTAGGTTTTTGTTCTCTTAGTTAAATGGATATAACAATAGCCTCCTAAGAAGTAACCATGGTTAAAGCCGTGGAACTTAAAAAGGTGGTAACAAAGAGTTCGATTTGAACAATGGCATATAGAAATGTCGAAATAAGAAATCAGATGATTCATCACGAAAGTGATTGAGTTCATAAAGTTGGTCGCCGTGACCGAAAAGGCTGAAAAAGCCCGAAAATACGGCATTTGTTCCCATAGTTAAATGGATATAACAAGCGCCTCCTAAGGTTCAATCATGGTTGAGACTTATGGAAGTTGAGAAGTGATAAGTCAGAGTTCGATTCCAACAGGGATTGCCCTGAATGTCAAAATTAGATACAATGGAAATTCATCACAAGAGTGATTGAATTCATAGATATGGCAGCCGGAGCCAAAAGAGCTGAAAAGCCCGAAAATACGGCATTTGTCTCCTTAGTTAAATGGATATAACGGGGTCCTCCTAAGA
>OBAR01001813.1_pt1 | contig 16948 bp, 14 predicted proteins | sample 1517911 | NCBI WGS metagenome assembly OBAR01 (sample SAMN04571709, study PRJEB22368) | human gut metagenome | biome: human gut; material: stool | host: Homo sapiens | place: Luxembourg | collected 2012-10-26
GCGCCCCGGATGCGCGGGGCAGAGTTGAGGAACGTAAGGGAGCGTGCGACAGTGACGAAACTCTGCCCCGCGCATCCGGGGCGCAACACTTGGGGCAATACCGGGGGCAACGCCAGGGGCACAATCTGAGGTCGGCAACATTCCAACCATGCACACAAAACCGCCATATCGTCCCTCGAACCAATGATTCCAAAGGCTCACCACATGCCTCACGCGTGTCGGCGGGGACATTGCACTTGCACTTGTCCGCCAGATGACGTATGTTGTTACTCGCCTCGGGCGGTTGGCGCAGTGGTAGCGCACTTCCCTGACACGGAAGGGGTCACAAGTTCGAATCTTGTATCGCCCACCAGGCTGCACACCGTGCACTGCCTTAGCGGACATAGCTTAGTTGGTAAAGCGCGACCTTGCCAAGGTCGAGACCGCGGGTTCGAGTCCCGTTGTCCGCTCTCTTTTTCTCACTGTTCCAGACGGTTTATGCCAACTCCCCTGCGCATTGGCACATGGCAGAATTCCGGCACTTTGTACCACTTCACCGTGTATCCAGCGCCATGCGCGCAGAACACCGAGTCCGGCGTATGCTCCAGATCGGCCTCCGGGTCGTAGCCTGCCCCATCCACGACCGTCTGCTCGTCATGGCATTCCCTGTATCCGCCGAACATCAGCGCCAGACGCCCTTCGCCGTGCGTATATGCGTTCACGTCCATCGCATAGTCGCGCATTTCGCTCCGGCGCCGCGCCTTCCACCACGGCAAGCCCATCCTCAATCTGCGGGGCCGCGCTCTCGCCGCCCATCCGCTGCACGTCGCTCAACGCGCGCCCGAGCATCTCCTGCGGCAACTCAAGACGGAACCGGTACCACGGTTCGAGCAGCACGGCATGCCCCGCTTCGCGCGCCTCCATGAGCCCCTGACGCACCGCGCGGTATGTCGCCTGCCGGAAATCGCCGCCTTCGGTGTGCTTCAGGTGTCCGCGCCCGCCGATGAGCGTCAGCCGCATGTCGGTGATCGGCGCGCCGATGAGCACGCCCGGATGCTCGGTCTCCTGCAGATGCTGCATGATGAGCCGCTGCCAATTGCGGTCGAGCTCGTCTTCGCTCACATCGGTGGCGAACTCCAAGCCACTCCCCCGCTCGAGGGGCTCGATCAGCACATGCACTTCCGCATAATGGCGCAACGGTTCGAAATGCCCCACGCCTTCGCCGGGCGCGGTGATCGTCTCCGCATACAGGATCGACCCCGGGCCGAAGGCGATGTCAAGACCGAAACGGTCATGCATCAGCTGTTCGATGATCTCCAGCTGCACTGCGCCCATGAGCTGCACATGTGCCTCCTGCAGCCGCTCCTGCCACACCACGTGCAGGAGCGGCTCCTCGTCTTCGAGCTCGCGCAACGCCTGCAGGCACGCGTGCATATCGTTGCCCCCAGGCAGCAGTGTGTAGGTGAGCACCGGCCGCAATACCGGCTGTGCCGCATTGCGCGCCGCGCCGAGCCCTTCGCCGGGGAATGTGTGCGCCGGTCCGGTGACCGCGCACACCGTGCCCGCGGGCACCGACTCGACCGTGGTGAATTTCGCGCCGGAGTAGACGCGCACTTGGTCCACTTTCTCGGCGCCGCCCGCTTCGGGCAGCATCATCTTGGCGGTGAGCTCGCCACCGGTCACTTTGATCCAGCTCAGGCGATTGCCCTGCCGGTCGTGCGAGATCTTGAACACGCACGCCCCGAATTCGGCAGTATAGTGCGGTTCGCGCGTGAAAAACGCAAAGCCTTCCACGAACTCACTGATGCCCTGCATTTTGAGCGCCGAGCCAAAATACACCGGCACCGCCGCGCCGTCGGCGATCAATGCGCGCACTGTGCGCACGTCGATGCCGCCTGTCTCGAGATATTCGTCCATCGCGGCTTCGCTCTGCATCGCGAGCGTGTCGAGCTGACGTTCGGACAGCGCATCCGCCGCGCCGGTGAAATCGATGCACGCGTCCGAACAGCGCGCGTGCAGCTGTTCGAGGATGCGCGCGCGGTCGGCGCCCGGCGCATCCATTTTGTTGACGAACACGAACACGGGCACATGGTAGCGCCGCAGCAGCCGCCATAGCGTAAGTGTATGGCCCTGCACGCCGTCGGCCGCAGACACCACGAGAATCGCGTAGTCGAGCGCCTGCAACGTGCGCTCGGTCTCCGCGGAAAAATCGACGTGGCCGGGGGTGTCGAGGATTGTGAGCTCCGCTTCGCCGACGCGCATCACCGCAGGCTCGGTGTAGATGGTGATGCCGCGCGCGCGTTCCATCGCATCGGTGTCGAGGAACGCGTCGCCGTGGTCCACACGGCCCAGTCTGCGCGTGGTGCCAGTGGCGTACAGCAGTGCCTCGGACAGCGTGGTCTTGCCGGCGTCCACATGCGCCACGATTCCCGTTACGATCCGCTTCACCGAAGTCTCCTTTCCGTGCGCAATGTGCGTCATGCCACCCCGAACACGCCACCGTGCACGGTGTAGACGAGACCGCACACACCCAACACCACGATAAGCGACAATACAACCCAGCCCCTATGCGAAAACAGCTGGCGCAGTGGCACGCCAGGGCGGCGCTGCCGGCGCGCCACCACGAGCAGCGGCAGGCCAATCGCATACAACGCGCACGCCATCATCAGATACCGCAGGCCCGCGGAGTAGACGAGGAACAGCGAGAACAGCGTGCCGAGCACGCCGGTGGCGAGCGCACGGCGGCGGGCTGCCGCACTGGGGAATGCCGGGGGCTCACGTACGGCGATTTTCCACAGATACACGCAGCACAGCAGGTAGCATGGCATCGCCATGACCGAGGTGATGGAGATCATGACATCCCAGGCGTCGCCGTTGACGAAATGGCAGAGAATGAGCAGCAGCTGGCAGGTGACGGCGGTCCACACCAGGCCGGTGGATGGGGCGCCGAAGCGGTTGGTGGCGAGGAAGGACCTCGGGTAGATGCCATCGCGCGCGGCATACAACGGCATCTGGCTGATCATGATCATCCAGACGAGCCATGCGAACACCACGGAGATGATCACGCCGGCATTGACCATGATGGAGCCCCCCTGGCCAAAGCACTGTTCCATGATCACCGACATCGAGGGATTGGGCATCCGCGCCACCTGGCCGGAGGAATATACGCCGAGCGGCAGCAGTGAAACGAGGATGTAGAGCACGAGCACGGTGAGATAGCCGGCGGTTGTGGCACGGGAGACGTCACGCGGATGGCGCGCCGAACCGGAGACCACGACCGCGCCTTCCATGCCGATGAACAGCCATAGGGTGACGAGCATGGAGTCGCTCACCTGTGCACCGATACGGTGCACGTCGAACCCGAGCGGCGTGCCTTGGGCCCCCAGCCCCCAGAACCCACGCAGGAATACGCCGGTTTTGAATACGGCGGCGAGGGCCACCACGAACACGATGACCGGGATGATCTTGCACACGGTGCCGGCGACATTGATCAGTGCACCCGTTTTGGTGCCGAGCAATGCCACGGCGAGCATGAGCCACAGAATCAGCGACGAGCCGATTGTCGCGGCCACATTGTTGCCGTTGGTGAACGTGCCGGGCATGAAGATGTCGAGCGTGGACATGATGAGCACGCCATAGGCCACCAATGAGAAGCAGTTGCACAGCCAATACCCGTAGGCCACAAGAAAGCCGACGAAATCGCCGAATCCGCTGCGCGCGTAGGAGTACAGGCCGTCTTGCATATGGGGTTTGACGTGGGTGAGCACACGGAACGTGTTGACGATGAACCACATGCCCACGCCGGTGATCGCCCATGCCACGATCTGGCCTCCGGCGGACGCATGCTGTGCCATGTTCTGCGGCAGGCTGAAGATGCCGCCGCCGACCATCGCCGACACCACAAGCGCGAACAGGCCGACGAACCCCACTGTGCTGCGCGGCCCCGCGGCCGCCGCACCGGAACCCTCCACCATCGCCGGCGCATTGGATGCGTGTTGCCCGCTGTCCGCCATCGTCAATCCACTCCTGTTGTGTGCATGCATGCCGACATCAGAGCGTAACAGATAGTTCGTTCCGCCCGGCCGGTTGTGCGCCCGGCGCAATGTGCCATGGTGTCACACCCAACCGCGCACCGCGTAGAAGCGCAGTGTGCACAGCACATCCACGAGGATGTCGTTGAGCGGCCCGGCGGTGTAGTCGACCATGGCGTAGGACGCATACCCGTCTTCGAGACGCCATATCGTGGCGCATGAAAACCCGTTGGCTGCCGTGCCATGGAACCGCAGCAAGGCCGCGTTCGGCGCCGCGTGTGCATCTGCGCTGTGCAGTTCGAACGCGCAGGGGTCTTCCGCGCTCGCGGCCACACGCACCGGCGGTGCAATTCCGAGCTGAGATTCAGGCAGCACAATGGGCGCGATCCGCACGATGCGCTGTTCGAGTAGATCAACAGTCACGGCAGGCGGATTGCCGACGGTGCCGATGAGGTCCCGGTAGGCGTAGGCGATGCGCCGTGCGGCTGACGCAGAAGGCGTGTCCGCGCGCATCGTCGTCAGGATGCGCTGCGACTTTGGCGCGTCGGCCGCTTGCTCGATGAATGTGGCGGTCAGGCCTTCGGCGTCATAGTCGCAGTCGAGCGTGACCACGTGCCCATGGTTCGCGCGTGCTTGCATGTGCAGTCGAGCGTGGTCATCCGGACCGTCGCACAGGCGCATCAGTGCGGCGGTGAGTTCGTTTTCTGAAGGCATGCACTCCATATAACAGTATCCCGCCTCCAAACGAGGCGGGATACTGTTGCAATATAATTCCCCATGTGAATTACACGGTGTGGGGCCGTATGACTCACACGCTTATGGTTTCCTCACCAATGGGAACAATATATGGGGAATCGATCAGCCTTCCTTGGCTTCGGCTTCACGTTCAATGGCTTTGTCCACATTGGCTGCGGCCTTGTCAAGGTCCACGTCCGACTTGGCGTCGTGCTTGGCGGCCCTTTCGACGTCCTTGATCGCATCCTTCTCCTGATGCTCGGCCTTATGCACGTCCACATCGGCCTTAAAGTCATCGAACCTCTCTTTGAGCGTTTCGTGGGGCTTCTTTTCGTCTGCCATAACGACCACCTTTCGTGTGAGTAGTCTGTAGCCCATCTGGGCCTATCCCCATTACACCGCATCCCGCATCTCGCCGTGCCAAGCGACGCTACAAGCGTATATTCGACCGTCATTTTTTGGCGATTCCGCATGGCATTGGCTTGCACGCCAAAACACGATGGCAACATGCATTATTCCCGTTTTCCGCGCAGCACCGAAGCCCCTATGCATATGGGGAACGCGGTGTTAGGTTGAGGGCAGGCGCGCAAAGAGACGCGCCGAACATCCATCACAACCATACGCAAGTCCCGAGGTGCCATTGTGTTCCATCCCCGTTTTTCACACCCGTCCGCACACGTCACCGCCGCGGTCGCTTCCATCGCGGCGCTCGGCATGCTGCTGGCCGGCTGCGGCACCAGCGGCGGCACCGGCTCCCCCAGCGCGCAAGGCTCATCAAGCACCGCAACCACTTCGGTGATCACGGTGAACAACGTGGAACCCTCCGCCAACCTCTTGCCCGGCAACACCAACGACATGGCCAGCTGGAAGGTCGTGACCCAGCTGTTCGAAGGACTCGTCACGTTCTCGGACGACGGCGAATTGATCTACGCCGAAGCCGAATCGATTACCCCGAACAGCGATGCCTCACAGTACACGATCACACTGCGCGACGGTCTGCGGTTCTCCGACGGCCAGAAGATCACCGCGCAGACCTATGCCAAGGCGTGGTCGTTCGCCGCGAACGCCGCGAACGGGCAGCTCGGCGCCGCGATCTTCTCCACGATCCAAGGCTATGACGCGCTGCAAGACACCAATGGCGGCAACGACGCGCAATTGAGCGGACTCAAGGTGGTGGACGACCACACCCTGCAGGTCACGCTCAACGCGCCCGACTCCTCCTTCCCCTACAAAGTGGGCGACGTGGCGTTCCTGCCCATCCCCGAAAGCGCATACGCCGACGCCAACGCGTTCGGCGAACACCCGATCGGCAACGGTCCCTACATGCTCAAGCAATGGAACCATGATTCGAGCATCCAGCTTGTGCCGAACCCGAAATACACCGGACCGCGCACACCCAAGAACGGCGGCGTCACCTTCGAGCTCTATACCGACGTGCAAACCGCGTATGCGGATGTGGAATCAGGCAATCTCGACGTGATCGACACCATCCCCACCTCCGCGCTCGCCACATACCAGCACGAAAACGGCATCCAGGCCTTCAACAAGCCGGGTCCGGCGTTCCGTTCGTTCACCATTCCGCAGAAGCTCAAGCATTTCTCCGGGGAGGAAGGACGCCTGCGTCGCGCCGCGATCAGCCATGCCGTGAACCGCGCCAACATCATCGAGAAGGTGATGTACGGCACCGCGACCGTGGCCACCGATTTCACCGCGCCGACGATCGCCGGTTATTCCAAAAGCCTCAAAGGCGCCGACGTGCTCGACTACAACACCGAAACCGCCAGGAAACTATGGAGCCAGGCCGATGCAATCAGCCCGTGGAGCGGCACGTTCCGCCTCGCCTACAGCGCGGACAGCGGCGACAAGCAGCGCGTGGAGGGCATCACGAACTCCATCAAGAACGCCTTGGGCATCGACGCGCAGCCATACATCATCCCCACGCAGAAGGAGCTGAGCAGCGCGATCCACGACCGCACGATCAACGCGGCATTCCTGCAGGGCCTGCAGTCCGACTACCCATATCCGGAAGGCTACCTGATGCAGGCCTACGATTCGTCAGCGGCCGACGGCAAGGGCCTGAACAACGGCGATTACAAGAGCACGGCCTTCGACAAACTGATCGATGACGCCGCGCGCCAAACCAACGTGGATGATGCGATCAGCTACTATCATCAGGCTGAAGAGGTGCTGTTCAAGGATCTGCCGGTGATTCCGCTGTGGTATGCGAATGTGACCGCGGCGGCCGGCGAGCATGTGCAGCATGTCGGATTCAATTACATGGGCGTACCGAAGTACAACGAAATCACGAAGTGATGGCATATGGGAGCAATTGCGAACGATGAGATGATCACCGCCAAAGACGGTCAACAGCACAGTTGGAAATCGGTCAAATTGCTCATCGCCACGCTGATTGTCAGCACGCTCGGCGACGGCTTCTGCGGTGTGATGATGGCGGTCGCGCTCCCGAACATCTCGGAAACCTACCATGTGAGCATCGCCACAGCCAACTGGGTGACGGTTGGCTATGCGATCGTCGCGGCCACGGCGGTGATGACCGCCGCCACTGTGCTCGCGCGCATCGGCTTGAAGAAACTGTTCTTCTGGAGCCGCGTGCTGCTCATCGTCAGTTCGCTCATTGGCCTGTTCTCCCTGAATTTTCCGATGATGCTCACGAGCCGCCTGATCCAGGCGGTTGGGTCGGGACTCATGTTCCCAACAATCAACACGGTGATCATCCGTGTGGTACCAGCCAAGATCTCTGGCCGTGTGGTGTCGCTCAACAGCGCCATCATCGGTCTGGGCATCGCGGTGGCGCCGTTGCTCAGTGGCGTGTTCCTGACCTATGTGAGCCTGACGTCGATGTATGTGGTGCCGTTGGCGGTCGGCATCATCTCGATCCTCATGGGCGCGAAGTTCATGTTCGACGTCGAACCGCGCAAGCAGCATCCGATCGACGTGCTGTCGATCGTGCTCTCGTTCGTGGGCTTGGCCGCGCTGATGATGGGCTTCTCTGAGCTGACGCACCGCCCGCTGTTCGCCGTGCCGATGCTCATCGCCGGTGTGGCGGTACTTGTCTGGTTCGCGGTGCGCCAATTCCATTTGGATGTGCCATTGCTCGACCTGCACCCGATGAAGCATCTGTATGTCTCGCTTGGTGTGCTCATGTATATGGCCGGCGCGATGGGCCAGCAGGCCGTGTTGTTGCTGTTGCCGCTGTACTTGGAGCGCGCGTGCGATTACACGCCGTTCGTGGCCGGCTGTTTCCTGCTCATCATGACGTTGTTCTATTCGGGTTCGGTGATTGTGGGAGGCAAGACCGTGGACCGTTCCGGCATGTGGCCGGTCGTCTCGAGCGGCTTCCTGCTCATGGTCATCGGCCTGTTCGCCACGTTCTTCGCGGCCCCCACCAAGATCGCGTGGCTCGTGGTGCTCATCGGATCCGTTGTGGTTGTCGGCGACGCGCTCATCAACGTGCCCGACAAGGATGTGGTGCTTGAGGCGCTGCCCGACAATACGGTGCCCGACACGAGCGCGATCTTCTCGACCGGCAACCAGATCGCGGGTTCGATCGGGTCAGCGCTGTTCGTCGGCGTGCTTTCCGCCGATGTACTCAGGCAGACCGCGGAAGGCGTCAACCGCCATGCCGCATACGCGAACGGCTTCCAGCATTCGATCCTCATCGCCGCGATCTTCGAGGTGGCCATGTTGCTTGTGTCGGTATGGTATTCACGCGAGATGGTGAGGCACGGCCGCGCCAAGATCAACCAGACAGCCTAACCGGCCAGCCAGAGGCTCCGCCACGGAGGTACAAGGAATGCCGGGACCCGTATCGAGGGTCCCGGCATTCGCATATGCGGCATCCTTATGCGGACGGCGCATCCCTTCAGTCGCTGGCGGCCTCCTGCTGCTCTTCCACGCCGACCTCGGCCTTGAGGCGGGCCAGCTCATCGTCCACCGATGCGGAGCCGCCGGCAAGGTACTTGTTGGCGATGTCTTCGTTGCTTGCCTGCGTGTTGAGCTCAGCCGTGGCGTTGGCCTCATTGAGCATGCGGTCGGCCTTCTCCTCCATGCGCTCGAACGCGGCGGTGCCACGGGAGGCCTTGGCGGTCTTCTCGGTGGCTTCGTTGACGTGCTGCTGCGCGTTGGCCACGGAGACCTTGGCGTGCACCGCGGCACGGCGTGCCTGCAGGCTGTTGATGTCGTTGACCAGCTTGTCGTGCATCTGACGCATCTTCGCCGCATTGTCTTCGGCGACGGTGGCGGCGGTCTCGAGTGGCGAGCAGTTTGCGGGCATCGTCGTCGTTGCCGGCCTTGACCGCGGCCTTCGCGGCCGCCTCGTACTTGGCGATGTCCGCCTTGCAGTCGTTGACCTGCTGGCGTGCGTTGGTGGCCGCGGCCATGACGCTCGCGGTCTCCTTCTTGACCGACGCGAGGTCTTCGTTGAGGTCAAGCAGCATCTGGTCGACCATCTTCGCCGGATCCTCGGCCTTGTCGAGCAGCGCATTGATGTTTGCGCGCATGATGTCGCCGAATCGTTTGAGAATAGCCATGGCTATTGTCCTTTCTGTTCCTGACCAACCTGATCGTTGTGATCTGCCTGATCATATTTTTCCAAAATCGGATCGCGCGCCTCTTCGAGCGGTGTGGTGACCATACGCTCCACATACTGCTCGTGCTCGCGTTTGCGTTTGATGAGCATCCATGTGATCACGGCGCCAATGGCAAGCATGCCGATCACAATGACTGCGATGATCACCCACTTGTGCACATCGTTCTTCGTGGTCGTCTTGGTCATGATGCGGTCCGCAGTCGAATCGAACGTGGCCACGATCGCGTCATCGGTGGACCGGTCGCTGTACCAGTACTCATCAAGGTACGTCCAGAATATCTCAGTGGCCTGGGCGTCCATGATGCTCGAGACGTGCTTGCCGTTGACGAGCGTCATATACCCAACGTCGTTGTCCACGTCCTGCTCGGCGAAATACACAAACAGCAGCGTGTCCTCATTGTCGATGTGGTCGTCGTACCATTCGCGCGCCCATGCCTGTTTCTCATCATCGGTCTTCAGCTGCGGATTGTATTTGGCGAACAGGATGTACGGCTGTATGCCGGTCTTGTCGTAGAACACCTTGAGGCGTTTCGCCGCGGATGTGCGGTTCTCGAACCAGCCGAGCTGGTCGTCGATGCAGTTCGAATCGTACGGCAGCCCTGAATCGAGCTTGGTGCGGTTGTACGTGCTTTCCGGCACCGTCACGTTGTAATCATTGCGGTTGGGCTCATTGTTCGAGCAGCTGGGCATCATGAAAATGAGCAGGAAGATGACGAGCGCGGCCAGGATGCCGATCAGTGGCATGAGTCCGGTGAGCCCTCCATTGGGCTTTTTCCCGCCGTTGTTGTTGCCTCCGAACGGCGTTTGCATGGTGGGCGGGGCCACCGGCGGCCCACCGGCCGGCGAGAACGGCCCTTGCCCCGCGCCCGGCGCACCCGTGCCGAAGGGGCCTGCCGAATATGGACCGGGCGTCTGCTGGCGGCCGTAGTTCGGCTGCTGCCCCATCGCGTCGAAGATCTCTTCAGGGAATGGCATGCTGCGACGGCCGTAGCGGTTGCGGGTGGAACGCCGCCCTGCGTTGTAGCCACCTGCCATGCCTATGCCGGCCGCCCGGAACAGATCGCCCACATCGAATCCGCCCGAGCCAGTGGACCCGCTGGACTGCGGGAATCCGGCCGAGCCACCGCCCCCGGCGCGCCGGCCCGAACCCGGCATGCTCGGCCGATGCCCGCTGGACATGCGTGAACCACCGTCGTGGCCGCTTGACGATCGGCCAGACCCTGAACCGGCACCAGCTCTTGGCATGTGAACATCCTAACCTCGTTGTGAGTATTGGTATCAATATAGCCGATGTGCCGGCAGGCTGCCCGGTTGTCTCATCGTTTTATTGCGCACAATGAACATGGTTGCCCTATACATGCTCAGTGTGCACGCACTCCACGCCGGCGTTTTCGCGCGGCGGCGCACCACGATCGCCACGGCGATCGCAAGCGCGAACACGGAGCCCCCCCCCCCCCGCATGCGCGGTCCGTGTGAAGTTCATACCTGCCTCAAACAGACCCACATATCTCGCGCGTCGGGTTTCACGCATGTCGCGAAGTTTCTCATACCGCACGCCATCGAACTCGTAACCCATCGTTGCAACCTCCAAATCTCGAGGGTGTTACAACAATCACTAGAATTCACCTCTTCCTCATCGAAAGCGCCATAATCGAGAGAATCCAAGTCTGTGCTTGCTACCCCTCATCATAAGCAAAAAATAATCCTCATTTTCCCCTCTGCAGGTGAACGAAAAACGACACCGGTGCGTCGCACTTTTTTCGTGCGTCGCACCGGCGTCATCGAGCCCTGTGGGCAGGTGGTCAGTGGATCACGCCTTGGCCACATGCACCCCGAGGGCGTCGCCTTGCTCAACCTGCATCGACGTGGACAGCGTCTCCGAGCAGATCAGGTCGCGGAACTGCTCCACCTTCGGCAGGTCACCGGAAGGCACCGTGAGCGTGAGCGCGATGCGGTCGGACACCTCGAGGCCGGCCTCCTTGCGCGCATCCTGCACCGCGCGGACCACGTCTCGCGCATAGCCTTCGGCGATCAGGTCACCGGTGAGCTCCAGATCGAGGATCACGAATCCACCACTGGGCAGGATCGACGATGCGGAATCGCGCCGTGCCGTGGCGTCCGCCTCTTCCACGCGTCGGGTGATGTCGTATTCGTCGCCCTGCAGCGTGATCTCGCCGTTCGGCGTCTCGATCACCGGGTCGCCGGTTACAGGGTCGGCATGCCAGTCACCGCTCTTCGACGCCTTGATCGCGAACTGCACCTGCTTGCCCAGGCGAGGGCCGGCGGCACGCGCATTCACCTTGAGCTCGTCGATGATCTTCAGACCATGCTCGGCGGCCTCATCCAGCGTCGAATAGTCGATCGCCTTGATGTTGAGCTCGCTCTTGAGCAACGCGTCATATCCATCGACCTGCGAAGGATCGTCGACGACCACGGTGAGCTTGGCGAGCGGCTGGCGCACGCGCATCTTATGCGCCTTGCGCAGCGACAGCGTGGACGAAACGATCTCGCGCACCTTGTCCATCGCCTCGACCAGCGCGCCGTCTTCAACGAGCACCTTGCCGAGCGCGGTATCCACACCGGTCTGCGGATCAGTCAGATACGGCCAGTCACCCAAGTGCACCGAGTCACCGCCGGTCAGACCACGCCACACGGCCTCCGCCTCCATCGGGGCGAGCGGGGCAAGCACGCGCATGAACGCCTCAAGCACCGTATACAACGTGTTGAACGCGTTCTCATCCTCGTTCCAGAAGCGGTCGCGGGTATTGCGAATGTACCAATTCGTGAGCATGTCGATGAAATCCGCCACCTCGTCGCAGGCATCGGAAATCTCGAAGTTGTCCATATGCTCGGTCACGTTCGCAATGAGTTTGCGCGTGCGGGCGAGCAGATAGCGGTCCATCTGCGGCAGACCGGGCACCTCGTCGGCACGCAGCGTGCGCGCGTCATAGCCATCGCCGTGGTTCGCCGCATTGGCATACAGCGTGAAGAAGTAATACGAGCTCCACACCGGCAGCATGATCTGGCGCACCGTGTCGCGAATGCCGTCCTCCGTCACGATGAGGTTGCCGCCACGCAGAATCGGCGAGCTCATCAGGAACCAGCGCATCGCGTCGGAACCATACTTGTCGAACACGCCGTTCACATCCGGGTAGTTGCGCAGATGCTTGCTCATCTTCTGACCGTCGTCTCCGAGCACAATGCCATGGCAGATCACGTTCTTGAACGCCGGCTTGTCGAACAGCGCGGTCGCCATGACATGCAGCAGGTAGAACCAACCACGGGTCTGGCCAATGTATTCGACAATGAAGTCGCTCGGGAAGTGGTGCTCGAAGTACTCCTTGTTCTCGAACGGGTAGTGGTACTGCGCGAACGGCATGGAACCGGACTCGAACCAGCAGTCGAGCACATCGGTGATGCGGTGCATCGTGGACTTGCCGGTCGGGTCGTCCGGGTTCGGGCGCGTGAGATTGTCGATCCACGGGCGGTGCATGTTGATGTTGCCGTCCTTGTCACGCGGGTAGTCGCCGAAGTCACGCTTGAGCTCGTCGAGCGAACCGTACACGTCCACACGCGGGTACTTCGGGTCGTCACTCACCCACACCGGGATTGGCGAACCCCAGAACCGGTTGCGCGAGATCGACCAGTCGCGCGCATTGGCGAGCCACTTGCCGAACTGGCCGTCCTTCACGTTCTCCGGAATCCAGTTGATCTGCTGATTGAGTTCGAGCAGGCGCGGCTTGATCTTGGTCACGCTCACGAACCAGCTGGAGACCGGCTTGTAGATGAGCGGTGTGCCGCAACGCCAGCAGTGCGGGTAGGAGTGCACGTAGCTCTTCTCCTGGAACAGCAACGCGCGCTCGGACTCCGGACGCTCGGCGAGCGGACCGTCACCGGCGCGCAGATTGCGCAGGATCGGCAGATTCGCATCGAACACGAACATGCCTTCGTAGTCCGGGCACAGCGACGTGAAGCGGCAGCCAGAGTCGAGCACATCGACGCTCGCGATGCCGTGGGCGTTGAGCGTGTTCATATCGTCTTCGCCGTATGGTGCCTGATGCACCAAGCCGGTGCCTTCCGTGGTGTCGACGTAATCGGCGGTCAGGATCTGGTAGGCGTTCGGACCGGGGGTGCCGCCTTCGGCCGTGGCCTGCTCGCCCGCGAAATACGGGAAGACCGGGTAGTAGCGCCAGCCCACCATGTCGGAGCCCTTGAGCTCGCGCACCACCTCATAGTCCTCGCCGAGCTCCTTGTTGTAGGAACCGAGCAAGGCCTTGGCGAAGTAGAACTTCTTGCCGGCGAACTTGCCTTCCTTGGGGCGCACCTCCACGTAATCGATGTCGGCGCCCACCACAATCGCGAAGTTCGTGGGCACGGTCCACGGAGTGGTGGTCCAGAACACCGCGTAGGCGTCGTCTTCGTCACGCAGCTTCACCGCGACCGAAACGGTCGTGTCCTGACGGTCCTGGTACACGTCGGCGTCCATGCGCAGCTCGTGCGCGGACAGCGGCGTCTGGTCCTTCGGGCAGTACGGCAGCACGCGGTAGCCCTTGTATGCCAGGCCTTTCTCGTACAGCGTCTTGAACGCCCACATGACCGACTCCATGTACGGGATGTCGAGTGTCTTGTAGCCGTGTTCAAAATCGACCCAGCGCGCCTGGCGGTGCACATAGTCACGCCATTCGTTCACGTATTTGAGCACGGAGGCGCGGCAGGCGTCGTTGAATTTGTCGATGCCCATCTGCTCGATCTGGTCGACCGAGTCGATGCCGAGCTCCTTCTGCGCTTCAAGTTCGGCGGGCAGGCCGTGCGTGTCCCAGCCGAACACGCGGTTGACGCGCCGGCCCTTCATGGTCTGGTAGCGCGGCACCACGTCTTTGGCGTAGCCGGTGAGCAGATGGCCGTAGTGCGGCAGTCCGTTCGCAAAGGGCGGGCCGTCGAAGAACACGAACTCATTCGAGCTGTGCTCACCACTGGGGTTTTCGTCGATGGATTTCTGGAAGGTGCCGTTGGTGTCCCAATAACGCAGCACATCTTGTTCGAGCTGCGGGAAGTCGGGATTCGGCGCGACGTTCGCGCTTTGTTCGCCGACCGATGCCTTGGGATACACGTGCTGTGGTGTTTCGCTCACCATTGCTCCTCATCTTGCAGGATCTGTCTTTTCCTGCGAGGACGATGGCTCCGGGCGGATTGCTTGCCAACCCCCGCGCCACCGCGGTACCACCTCGCTTGCCACGCGGGCGTGCATGCACGCGTGACCGCTTGTGTTCGGCTGTACGGGCCGACCCCGTCGGTTCTACTGGGTCGGGCGGCGCCCCGCCCGGCTGTTCTTCCGAAGGCTCCCCGCTGATGACGGATCACTGCCTGGTTTCTTGCGCCACTATACCAGCAACGCGGGAACGAATGCGACCCCGAAACACGAATGACCCACCCCGGCACGCCTTCCGTTCGACTCACACACCCTCACGCATGCGGCGTGGTGTGCCCTGGGGAATGGGGCGGCTCGATGGGCGGGCCATTGCAGGGGAACACGAATGATGGTTGGTCTGGTGTTCGCGGCACTATGTGCCATCGGTCACTCGGGGACTTCCATGTGCTGCCAGGTGTCCGCGGACTCGAACAGCAGGTCTTTCTCGTTCTGTTCGGCGACCTTGTGCTTGTGGGCGGTTGCACAACCCTCGGCGTCCACTTCCGGCTCGCCGGTTGCCGGATCGGCCTGCGGCTTGTCCGTTTCGCTGACCACCTCTTGAAGTTCTTCGACTTGTGCGGCGTCGAGTCCCTTGAGTCCTTCCGCTTTCTTGGGTTCGGTTTCTCCTTAACAATCGACTCTCGTCGTCGATGACGATATGCTCACTATAGCGTCTTTTCCACTGCCCCACGCGCAGCGTCTCACGTTTTCCCAATCAGCACAACACCATAAGCGCTTCAGTTACTTGCGTCATCGGTGAGGTAGAAATCGCGCAGTGCACGCAGGTCGGCCTCACTGAGCCCAATCGCCGTACGCAGGTAGCCGACGGGGCCGCCGAACGATGCAGTGGCGTCGATATACGTCTGGAAATAGAGCGGCGAGGCGACGAGGAACTCGTCGATGTCCGCATGGGCCTTGGGGCCGAGCAGTGCTTCGAAGGTGTCGACGAACGCCGGCATTTCCGTGGACATGTAGAGGTTGGTCTGCAGGTAATCGTCGCGGATCACGTCTTCAGGCACTTCCAGCGCGGCCAGAATGAGTGCCGCCGCGATGCCGGTGCGATCCTTGCCCTGTGTGCAGTGGAACAGGTAGCCGCCCGGCTCGTCGATGAGCAGGCGGAACATCCGCTTCCAGCACGCGACCGCGGCGTCGTCGAGCACGAGGCGCGGGTAGAGGTCCTCGATGAACGTGCCCGGGCGGGTGACGATGTCGCGCAGCTGCAAACGCAGCGCCTTCGTCTCGCGGAACGTGGGCAGTGCGTAGAACGACCAATCCTCGAGCAAGCGGTCTGGCTTCAGGTCGCGTTCGGGATCGGTGCGCAAATCGATGACGTTCGAGATGCCCCTATGCGCCAGCGTCTCCAGGTCGTCATGGCGCGCATCGTGCAGGTTCGCCGAGCGCACCAGCAGTCCCGGGCGCACCATGCGCCCTTGCTCCGTGTGGATGCCGCCCAGATCGCGGCAGTTCTCCACGGTGGGCAACGGCAGTTTGCGTGACACTACGCGCATAGGGCTCCTCTCAGGTGGGTCAGCGACTCACTTGTCTTCGAGATACGGGTCTTCCCACTGGTTTTCGTTGTCGGTCTCCTCGGGGCGGTCGATTGCGAGCTCCTCGCGTTGCGCCGCATCCTGCTTGGCTTCCTTGGAGGCATCGCTCACACCCACCTCGTTTTCCGGAATGTCCTCATTCGGCTTGCCGGTGATCGGGTCGGTGTACGGATGGTCAGTGTCGCTGACAATCTGCTCCATCTGCTTGACCTGATCGGCGCTCACCGCGCCAAGGCCTTCGTGTGTGTTGGTGTCTGGAATGTTCTGTTGCTCTGCCATGATGGCTCCAATCTCGAGAGCGGCGCGGGTGCGTGTCGCCCCGCTTCCTATCCCCCCACTATAGCCTCGTACAAAAGGGGCGCCCGGCGGACTTTGCCCAGTGGGGAACATGCGTGCAGGCCCAGCGTATAAGGAAGCCCCTTGCCTATGTGTGGCAAGGGGCTTCGTACGTACGCCGGTGTCGATTCGCCCGGCATGCACTCCCCTGCTGGGGCGCATGCGCGGGCGGTTCGGCGGATCAGTGGGTCTGGTGGGTCTCTTCGTGCTCGGCGACTTCCTTCTTGTCGCCCTTTTCCGCACGGGAGGTCTCCCAGCCTTCCTTGACGTCCTTGAGCTTGTCGGTCAGATCGCCGACGCTCTTCTTGATGTCTTCGAAATCATCCTTGTGCTCGTCGATGCGGGCCTTGATCTCTTCGAAGTTCTCCTTCATCTTGTCGCTCATATCAACCATGGTGACCTTCCTTTACTGGTAAACGGGTTGCCTGCTATCCATTACAGCACGTTGGGGCCGGTTGCGCAGATAGGGAAATCGCCGCGCGCGGCGTCCCGCACATACCAAAGCGCGGCCGTGCATTGCACA
>OBAR01001829.1_pt1 | contig 16844 bp, 13 predicted proteins | sample 1517911 | NCBI WGS metagenome assembly OBAR01 (sample SAMN04571709, study PRJEB22368) | human gut metagenome | biome: human gut; material: stool | host: Homo sapiens | place: Luxembourg | collected 2012-10-26
TATAAGGCTTCTCGGCCCGCTCATGCCCGTGATGTATCTTGACACGGTGACGGATTCGCTGCTCAAGGGGCTCGGCGAGCAGGTGTACACCATGAATGTAAATATTGCGGACGCGGCGATATCCGCATTTCTGGTCTTTGTGCTCGTGCCCGTTTTCGGCATTTCGGGCTACATAGCCGTGCTGTATATAAGCGAGATCATCAATTTCGCCCTAAGCGCGGCAAGGCTGTTGAGGGTCAGCGCCATGCGCCCTCGCGCCGTGCGCTGGATATTCGCGCCCGTTTTCTGCATAATCGGGGCAGCCTGCACCGTGCGCCTGGTACTTATGGCACTGCCGGCTCCGCCCGCGGGCTGTCCCGCCGCCGTGACGCTTGCCTGTCATATGGGACTGACCGTGCTCGTGTTCGCCGTGTTTCTGCGAGCTACCGGATGCGTGGACGGCGAGCTTTCGGACTGGATAAAGCGGTCTGTGCGTATCAAAACCAATTAATGTAATTATTGCGCACATCACGACGAAAAAAAGCGCAAAAGTTGCGCATTATATCGAATGGAAATGCGCAAAAGTTGCGCATTTCTATTGCGCAATGCAATTTTTTGTGATATAATTTCCTTGAGGTGAAACAGATGACGTTGAAAGAGCTGCGTAAACAGAAAAAGCTCACGCAATACCAATGTGCCGGGTATCTCGGGATCCCGCGCCGTACGTATCAAAAATACGAGAATGATGCCTCCCTTGCCGCGTCATTCAAGTATGAATACATGATGAGAAAGCTTGAGCGATACGGTCAGCCTGACGGTGAGAGCGGTATCCTCAGCATTCAGCAGATAAAGGATGCCTGTGCGAAGATATTGCCGTCATACGATGTCGGTTACTGCTATCTTTTCGGATCGTATGCCAAGGGCAAAGCGACGGAAAAGAGTGATGTAGATCTGCTTGTTTCCACATCCGTTACGGGAATACGCTTTTACGATCTTATCGAGGCGCTCCGCGAGGAACTCGGAAAAAAGCTTGACGTTCTCGATCTCGGTCAGTTGAGCGGTAACGACGAGCTTGTGAACGAAATACTGAAGGACGGTATAAAGGTCTATGGATAACATAAAAAACGATCGGTATTATGTCGGGAAGATTATTACGGATCTTGCATTCATTACAGCGCACACGGAAGGACTTTCCCGCAGGCAGCTTGAAGAAAACGAGGTCCTTATAGATTCAGTAATGTTCCGCCTGATACAGGTGTCGGAAAATTCCGACAAGCTGACCGAAGCGTTCAAAAAACAATATTCCGCGATCCCGTGGCGGGCGATCAAGGGCTTGCGCAACCGTATCGTTCATGAGTACGGCAATGTTAATCTGTCTGTGGTGTATGACACTGTTTTCGAGGATATCCCAGCGCTGCTGCGCGACCTTGAAGGGATCGTTTAAGGCTCGGGTATAAAATAACAGAGACGGGCAGCGCCCGTCTCTGTTATTTTGCTTTTCAATATCAATACAGCTTGTATTTCAGCCGCAGGTTATCCGCTATCATGGCGATGAACTCTGAATTCGTCGGCTTGCCGCGGTTGTTTTGGATCGTGTACCCGAAATAGGAATTCAGCGTTTCCACATCTCCGCGATCCCATGCGACCTCTATTGCGTGTCTTATCGCACGCTCGACGCGCGAGGTGGTGGTCTGATATTTCTTTGCAACGGTGGGGTAGAGCACCTTTGTCACCGAGTTGATGACGTCGTTGTCGCGCACCGTCATTAGTATCGCCGTGCGCAGGTACTGATATCCCTTTATGTGCGCGGGCACGCCGATCTGATGTATTATCTTTGTGACCTGCGTTTCAATATCGGGCGTTCTTTCGGGATCGGCGGCGCCTCCATGCGCCTTTGCCGAGCGCATACGCAGGATGCTCTTTATATGCTCGGCAAGGCTGTCGCAGTCCACCGGCTTGAGCAGACACAGCTCGGCACCCGCGTTCATTGCCTCAACGAACACATTCTGGTTCGACACCATTGAAAGGACGATAAATGCCGGCGGCTCGTCCGGCGCAAAGCTCATGCTGCGCGCGCCACGCAGAACTCCGATGCCGTCGAGCTTCGAGAGCCATATGTCAACGAGCGCGACCGTCGGATGTATCCGCGATATCAGCTCAAGCGCCTCCTCGCCGTTTGATGTCTCGTATACGGCGGTAAAGCCCGCGCGTCGTATGCCGTCGCTCATTGCGCGGCGCGCCGCCTGATTTTCGTCCGCTATAAGTATTTTTGTTGTGCTGTCCATCGTATTTCCTCCGTAATGCACTTAGTTTTGACAACATTATTATACCAAATAATACCAAATTTTGCAATACAAATTACGGAAAATACTGCACAAAAATGACGCCTTGGGATTGTTGATTATTACCAATTTTTGGTGACCAAAGCGCTAAATGTGGCGCATTATGCAGAGCGGGATAACTATATGTAGTGTTATGCTGTTTCGGGTCGTATGCCCGATCGCGTGCATCGGTGTCACGATATTAAACAACACGCGGAGTATAATTCATCAAGCGTTCACAATAATAGATTATAATAGTACAATGCAAAAGAAAGGACGATGCCATATGTCTGATAAAAATGATAAAATATCCGCTGCGATAAAGACCTCCATCGGCGGTCAGGCGCTGATCGAGGGGATAATGATGCGCGGTCCGCGCAAGACCGCCATGGCGGTGCGCAGGCCCGACGGCAGTATGTGTGTTGAGGAATGGAACAATAAACAAAACACACGTCCGAAAATAACAAAGCTGCCCGTCATACGCGGCGTTTTCAATTTCGTCGACTCGATGATAACGGGCTACCGCTCGCTTATGCGCTCTGCCGAGATCGCGGGCTTTGAGGAGACCGCCGAGGACGGAGAGCCTGTCGGTGACGCAGCCGCAGGTGACGGCGAAAGCACCGAAAAGGGCGATAGGAGCGAAAAAAGCGAAAAAAGCGAAAAACGCGAAAAGAAGGACGGGAGTGTCTCATCCGGCGCGATGACCGCGCTTATGGTGTGCTCTATGGTGCTTGGGCTGGCACTTGCGCTCGTGCTGTTCAAGGTGATACCCGAAACGCTTTACGAGCTTCTTACCCGTGCGGTCCCCAAGCTCGGCAGCGCCGGCTACGGTTGGTCGCTCATACGCGCTGCATTTACCGGAATAATGAAGATCATCATCCTCGTCGTCTACATGGCTGTGATCTCGCTCATGAAAGATATAAAGCGCACGTTCATGTATCACGGAGCCGAGCACAAGACGATATTCTGCTATGAGCACGGACTTGACCTTACCGTCGGGAACGTGAGGATACAGCGCCGCTTTCACCCCCGCTGCGGCACCTCGTTTTTGATACTTATGGTGCTTGTTTCGATATTCGTGACCATGTTCATTCCGGCGCACATTGTCGATAACCGTGTTCTGAACGTTCTTCTGCGCTCGGGTATCGGTATTCTGCTTCTCCCCGTGATAATGGGCATAGGCTACGAGCTTCTCAAGTTTGCCGGAAGGCACGACAATCTTTTTACCCGCATAATTTCCGCGCCGGGCATGTGGCTTCAGCACATAACCACCCGCGAGCCCGATGACAGCATGATCGAATGTGCCATTGCCGCGGTAAAGCGCGTTATTCCCGACGACGGCAGCGATAAGTGGTAAAAGCAATAAAGCAATAAAATAAAGAAGAGAGCCCCGAACGGTTTTTCGGGGCTCTCTTGTATAAAGCATACCCCCGCCGCGCGTACGCGCGGCGGGGGATCTGTGTTACGATGCGGAGATCTGATGCTCGGCGGGGATGCCCTTGAGTATCGGCGTGTTGTCAGATGCGTCGCTCCACGCATCGGTGCCGAGATTCATGGCGTCGCAGGCGCCGGTGCCGAGGCTGACCTCGGGAGCGCCGCAGGCGGGAACAGTCGCATTCTTGTTTTCGGTCTCGGTATTCCACACGAGCACCTTTCCGGAGGCGTACACGTTTTCCGCATAGTCGTCGCCGCTCTTTGTCGAGCAGGAAGCGCTCAGCTCCTTGGAATCGGCGGTCAGGGTGTATACGTTGCCGGTGCTGTAGCAGTTCTTTATCGTGCAGGCAGCGCCGTTGGCGGCGTTCATTCTGCCGACGATGCCCGCGGCAGCCGATGTACCGTTGTTTGCACCGGAGTTGCAGCTTATGACGTTGCCCTTGTTATAGCACTCGATTATGCTTGCGTCTCCGCCCGAGCCGCTCATGACGCCGGTAATGCCGCCTATGATGGCGCATCCGCTGGCGGCGTAGCTGTCGTCACCGACGACGCCCGCAGACACGGTGCCGAAGTTTGCGCAGGACTTGAGCTGAACGCCCACGACGGCGGGAATGATGCCGCCGACATAAAGCGCGTTCGATTTCTTTGTAGCCGTCACGTTGCCGTGGTTCGCGCAGTTTTCAATGGTCAGTCTCGCGGTGGAGGATGAGTTGTACTTGCCCGCGATGCCGCCGACATATGCGTTGCCGGTAACGTTCGCATAGTTCACGCAGCCGCGGATGACATTGCCCTCGCCGTTGAATACGCCGACGACCGAGCCGATGTTTGAGTCATAGGAGCAGACAAGTCCCTTGCCGATAATAAGGTTTTCGATCGTCGCGCCGTTTATATACCCGAACAGACCGGTCTCGCCAACGCCGAACACATAAAGCCCGGATATGGTATGACCGGCGCCGTTGAAGCTGCCGGTGAAGGGAGCGGCGGAGCTGCCGATGGGCGTGATGGTGTTCTGCGGTTTGTTTTCGGTCGTCCATTTATCCACATCGTCGGTGGGGTTGAACGCGATGTCTGCGGTGAGGACGTACTTGCCGTCACGCGGACCTGCGGCGCTGAGCCATATGAGATCGTCGACGGTGCCTATCTGATATACGCCGTCTATCTGAGCGGGCGCTTTTGTTTCGGGTGCCGGCTCGGTCGTTTGGGGAGCGTCGGTCTTGGGGGCGTCCGTCGCGGGAGAGGTCGGAGCCGTCGTGGAGGGCGAGGTGGGAGCGTCTGTCTTTGTGCCTGCGGCCGTAGAGGCGGGTGTCGTTACGTCGTTGTCGCCTGTTTTTCCGCAGGAGGCGAGCGCGACGAGCATCACAGCCGCAAGAACAACGGCGAAAAGTCTTGTTTTTTCATTTCAATGGGTTCCTTTCGATAAATTTTTTATTTTTCAATCCCTGTCGGTGACTTTGTCGCCGACCTTGAAGGGAAGGGTCACGGTGTGTGTTTTCTGCGCGTTGAGGCAGAGTGCCTTCAGCGTGTTGGCAATATAGTTGTCAGTCGAGTAGTAATAGGTCGAGGTGTTGCCCGAGGACTGCTTTTTCTGTTCTGCCTCCGACGTCGGCCAGAAAGCGACCGGCGCGTGTATCTTGACATAAAGATTGAGCTTTACGCCGTCATAGCCGTGGTGAGCCACCTGCATTATGTCGCACGCCAGAAAGTCGCGCTCGGTGCCGTCGGCATTTTTGACCTTTACGTCTGCATATCTGCGGTACATACGGTCAGACGCTTTGTCGTTCGAGTCGCCGAGTATCATTATCCGCTGCCCGCCGAGTTCTATCTGAGTCACCATTGAGGTCTCGTTGAAGTAGTGGATGAGGTTGGGGTAGCTGTCCTCCTGCGTGTAGAGGCAGGTGAGTGCGGCGTTGCGGATATAGTATTTCTGACCGCTGTGGATGGTATATTTGTTCTTTATGCCCGCAGCCTGCATTGCCTCGTCGAGCTTGCCGGTGGATATATAGTAGTTCGGGTTATTTGCGTTGTAGACGGAAGATGCCGCCGGTGTGTTGTAATAAAAGCCTTCGATGGTCACATTGGCGCCGTAATCCTTGCAGAACTGATTGAACAGGGTGAAGTGATCCCAGTGCTCGTGTGTCAGAAGCCAGCCGGCAATGACTATCTTCTTGTCGGGACGCTCATTCAGCTCGTTGAGGAGCCGGTAGAGCTTTACATGATCGTTGCCTTTGGTGCCGCCGCCGTCGATGAGCAGGAAGCTGCCGTCCTCGAGCGTGAATATGTAGCACATGCCGAAGTTCCCCGCGGCATAGTTCAGCGACATCTGCGTCATTTTCGGCTCTGTTATCTTTTCGGTCTTTTCGGGCTCAAAGGCGGGAAGCGTGTACGCTCCCTTGGGGCAGGATATTATGCGCACTGCCTTTTCGTATTCGATAAAGTACACGTGCAGCATTCCCGCGTCGGAGGTATAGGTCGCAAAAAGGTTGCCGCCGATGGTGTTCTCCGCCTTTTTTTCAAAGCCCGCGCCCTCAAGCTTGCCGAGGTATGCGCGGTATGCGTCGGCTGTCGTTTCGGTGTAGTAGAATTCGAGATTGCGGTATCCCGCGTCGTAAGTACCGTAAAGGCTGCCGCCCTCGAACGCCGGGAAGTCGGTGTATCTTTCCGAATTCTTCTTCGTGCTCTTGGTGCCGCCGATAAGGTCAAGGTGTTTTGCTCCCGAGTCGTCCGTTTTTATGCGCGAGCCTATCTGACTTACGAACATATCGCAGGCATACCCGATGTCGGTGTCGTTCCAACCGGCGATGACCACCTTGTTGCCCTTTACGGCATAGCCGTATTCGTCGTAGCCGAGCTCCGAGAGAAATGCGCGGTATTCGTCGCGGTCGGTGGTGCCGACAAGTATCTCGCAGAGGTCTGCCGTCGCTGTGCCGGGGGCTACCCAGTCGTCGCTGACCTCGGGCTTTGCGCCGAGCTTCTTTTCGAACATATCGCGTATCGCATATGCCTTTGACACTATGTAATCGGTCTTGTCCTTGGTGTCGGAGGTCTTGAAGGTCGTGTCAAGGTCTTTGGCAAATACGATCTTGTATGTCAGCTTGTTGTCGGAAATAAGATTTGCCATCTCAAGCGGTTCGCTCGTATAGCTGAAATTTTCCTTCAGCTTCAGCACACCGTTCTCCGAGGTCGCGGAGGCGATATTGTTGATAAAATATTCGGTGCCGATGATGACCGCGTCATCGTTCGAGCCGTTGATGACTATCTTGTTGCCGATAACGGCTATCACATAGCGCGCGCCGTCGCCGGTCATGGCGGAGAGCGCCGTTTCCGACTGCGGGCGGTTCGTGGTGCCTATCAGTATCTCATACGCGCTGTCATCGGGAGAGGTGCCGGGAGCCAGCCAGTCCTCGGTTATCGGCGCTGTTTTGTTGTATCCGCGCAAAAGATCCCGCACGCCGCACGCCGCGGAGACGACGGCATCCGATGCCTTTGAGGGACGAACGACCGAATATGCGGAGAGATCCAGCTCAATGTCGGGTATCTCGGGTGTTTTTTCCGGCTTGTTGCACGCGGCTAGCAGGGAAAGAACCGTTGCAAGCAATATGAGCACCGGTATCGTCAGAAATCTTTTTTTCATTTACGAAACTTTTCCTTCATGTTGTTTCCGGCTGTATAATCACGCGGCCGGTGGAAATAATATGCTTTGACGCGCGAGCGTCGGACGCACACGCGTCGGGAAAAAAGAATAAGGAGAGCAAAAAATGCAGCTTACACAAAAGGAAACAGAGCTTCTCAAGGATCTTGCGGGTCAGGAGCAGCTCTGTGTCGAAAAATACCGCAAGCACGCCGCGGACGCGAAGGATCCGGGGCTTTCGGGCCTTCTTTCCTATATCGGCGGGATAGAAGCAGGACACCTCAAAGCGGTGAAAGAAATAAAGAACGGAGGCGTGCCGACTCTCGGCAGTGCATCTCCCGCACCTGCGATAGGTGAAGCCGCGAACACCGACGCCGAGGCGAAAAAGTGCGATGCCTTCATATGCTCCGATCTGCTTGCGACCGAAAAGCATGCGTCGCATCTCTACGACACCTGCATATTCGAGTTCGGTCAGCCCGAGTACCGCAAAACGCTCAACCGCATTCAGACGGAGGAGCAGGAACACGGCAAGCTGATATACGACTATATGAAGAAAAACGGTATGTATTCGTAAGTCGGTATCCACGGCGGCTGCCGCGCACGGCGCGGCAGCACTTTTTTATTATCAGTACGCTCTTACCTCGTACACCTTGAAGGCGTCGGCGCCGTTCGTGGCGATGAAGCGGATCTCCACCGTGTCGCACACCGCGGGCGTGACCTTTACCGTGTCGTGGCGCTGATAGTTTCCGCGCACCTCGGTCTTACCGACTTCCTTACCGTCCTTTTTCAGGATGACGTCATAATCGCGCACGAGCTCGGGAGCCACGCCGATGCGCTGCTGCGCCTGGCGGTTCGCCGACATGGTGACGCGGATGGGGTAGGCGAAGTTGGAGTCGAAGGTGAGATCGACCTCCGACACCGTATGCTCGCCGTCAAGTGCGAGCGTGAGTGTTTCGCCGCCCTCGGCGATGCCGTCGGAGATCCATGCGTTCTGCTCGTCGCCGAGCTGGCGCGACACACCGTTTATCACATTTTCGGGTTCGCCGCCCGCTACGTGAGACGAGGCGGTGACCTTAGCGTTCAGTGCAAAGTCGGCGGGGTCACAGTTTCTGAATGTGGGCAGGAAGCCGTCGTCACGGAGTATCATCTGCTGAAGTTCGCCGATGTGCGGTGCAAGCTCGCGCGGCTCGCAGTCATACTTGCGGCAGAGAGACGCAGCCTTACCGACAGCCTCGCCGCCGATGGCGCAGCAGCCGATGATGCGCGTTGAGGCAAGACCGAGCTTTGATGTGCTTATGTCGCGTCCCGCCATGTAGAGGTTCTTTATGTTCTTTGAATAGTAGCAGCGGTAGGGTATGGTGTAAACGCCGAGGAAGTGATGGCAGTCGGAGGGGAGCAGGTCGAAATCGAGCAGACCGTGCGCGGCGTGCAGGTCAACGCACCAGCCGCCGTATGCCACGGCGTCGTCAAAGATGCGGTGATCGAGGATGTCGCTCTCCGTCAGCACATAGTCGCCCATGAGTCTGCGGCTCTCGCGCATTCCGGGCAGCGCGCCGACCCACTGGAGCGCATAGTTTTCGGCTCCGTGATCGCCGCCGTTCTTTATGTGATCCCAAAGCCCGTAGGCGTAGGCATAAAGATCGTCGCGTATCTTTTCGAAGTCAAGAATTATATCGTCGCCGTCTCCCATGAGCTCGAGCCACCAGTAGCCGTAATCGACCGCGGCGCAACTGCAAGCCGAAAGGCGCAGCCATTCCTCGGGGTCTGGCGCCATGCTCGCGTCGACCTTCATGGTCTTGGAGTGTACACGATAGCGGAGCTGATGCTCGGTCAGCTTCTTTGCGAATGCGGGCGGCGTGTATTTCACGGGGTGCCCCATGTTGACAGCCTTCATGAGTATCGTGTTGCCCATGCGCTCGTTGTTTGCTTTTTCGGGCGCGTGAGGCTCGCCGAATTCGTATTTCGATTCGCTGCCTTGTCTGAATTCCGCTCCGGCAAAGAAGCCGAGCGTGCCGTTGCCGGTGCAGTCGGCAAACACGGGAGCGGTGAAGCGGTACCGCATTTCGGTCGTCTCCTGGAAGCAGCGGATGGCGATTATGCGGTCGTTGAGAGTTTCGACATCGTACATGGCGGTGTTGAAATAAACGTCGAGCAGCGGCTCGGCTTTTGCCTTCTCAAAAAGCACCGTGTCCCAGAAGGAATAGTTGAAAGTGTCGTTGTGAGCCTTGTTTTCGGACATAAGCTCATATACGAGACCGCCTTCGGCGTAATCGGGCTGCTTGAGGCTCTGGTCGGCGCCGGAAATATGGATCCGTATCTCGCTCGAGGCGTTGCCGCCGAGCACGGGGCGCGCGTGGATGAGCGCCGTGCGCGTTCCGTGGCGTGCCGCGGTTATGGCTGCGCAAAGCCCCGCCATTCCGCCGCCTACAACGACGAATTCATAATTTTTTTCTTCAAAACGTACCATTCTGATCTTTCCTTTCTCCTTCCCGGCGCCGCGGCGCTGCGCGGGCATCGGGAATATAACATAAAATATTATCTCATATAATTTTGCTCATGTCAAGCATTTTCGGATGTTTTTATTTGTGCGGGGTTGACAAAGCGCCGTGCGGATGGTAGAATACAGGAAGATATGCCGACGCTTCACACAAAGCCGGCGAAAAAACAACGAAGGGACGTCTCCGCTGCTTCGGGGACGCTTGATGTGACCATGAAAAAAAGAACATTCTGTCTGCTTTTCATAACGCTTCTGTTGCTTGCGGCAGTAGGATTTGCCGCCTGCGGCAAGGACGGCGGGGGTTCCGACACAACAGAGTCGTCGGTCGAGGAGACCGTCGATCTCGGCGATCTTGTCGGTACCGAATGCCGAATGGATGCCGGGCAGCTCGGCTGCACGCCTTTTTCGGCAGAGCCGGCGGACGGTTCGGTCGCCGTGGCAAAGGTGGCTGACCGCGAGCTCATCATAACCGCGGCGGGAGTCGGCAATACGGTGCTGACCGTTAGAAATACATACGGCGAGGAATTCGAGCTCAACGTGTCCTGCACCGTCGCCGACGGCGTGACCGTGAGCGGCAGTTATACGCCGGACGAGGGCTCCGTCAATGTGAAGGATGTGATGGCGTCCGGCGTGAAGGATGCGACAAAGGCGATACAGCAGGCGATAGACTCGCTGCCGGGCGGCGGAACGGTGTATATCCCGCGCGGCGTTTATGTGATAAGCCACATCGAGCTCAAAAAAGGCGTGAAGCTGAAGCTCGAGGGGCTTTTGCGCGATTATACCAAGGATTATGTTTCATCCGGCGCTCAGGGAGCGCTCACACGCGGCGACCTTGCCGTGCTGCGCACCGACGGCAGCACCGATATGTTTCAGAACCACCCGCAGCACACATACGGGCGCGACGGCAGCTCGGACTTTTCGGTGACCGGCGGTATGCTCGACATGAAGGGCAAGGTGCGCTGCTTCGTGTGGTGCTGCGCCGAGAACGTGCTGCTTAAAAACGTGATACTCAAGGACTGCCCCAACAACCACGCCATACAGGTGACCGGGAGCCGCAACGTCCGCATAACCGACTGTATGTTTGCCGGCTACAACTACAAGACAAACAACACGACCGCCGAGGTCGTGCAGATAGAGCAGACCCACCCCGGCGCCATCGGCGGGGGCGACAATCCGGTCTCGAAATTCGACGCGGGCGAATTTTATTTCAGCGCCGACGTTGAGATAAGCGGCTGCTATTTCGGTAAAAGCGACATATACGACGCGCCCACATACGCCATAGGACACCACGGGCAGTCGTATAAGTCCGCCGTGACAGGGCTGAAGATCACGGGCTGCGTTTTTGACAACTGCCGCTGCTCGGCGATAAGATATCCGGCTTTCAGCAACGTCGAGATAAGCGGGAACAAGTTCATATCCAACCGCGCAAACAGTGTTTCCACCGAAAAAACTCCGAGCCAGATACATATGATACTTAAAAATTCCGACTCCACGGTAAAGGTGAAAAACGCCTCCGGCACCGAGGTCACGGCATACTATGCGAAAAAGGATGCCTGCGAGGGATCGATAAATACCGTCATAGAAAACAACGAGTTCGTGTTCGGCGGCAACACCAAAATGCGCATGGCGGTGAACGCCGTTTCAAACTCGCTCATCAACGACGCGGAGTACGACTCGAACGCATATTACGTAAGCTGGTACAAGGAGACCGCAAAGCTTTACCGCGGCTACAGGCTGGTGAAAAACCGCATTGAAAACCTGACCGTCCGCGGCAACAGCATCACGGTCGACGACAAATTCGCCGGCGACGGATTTTTCTTCGAATTCAGGTTCGTTGACGGGCTTCTTTGTGAAAACAACACCGTAACGGGGCGCGAATACACCTCAAAAGACTCTCTCGGCGGCGTAAAGGTCGATTATGCGAGGATATCGGGTTGCACTCCGATGGCGGATTACGGTCATAAATACACGATCCCCGTCACAAAGACCTATCTTTCCGGCGTCGTTCTCGGCGGCGAGGGAGGAATGACGCTGCGCTGCACCGATTCCTCGCTCAGGCAGATAAAGCTCGTCGCAGAGGGCGGCAGGCTCGATATATCCGTCGGCGCCGACGGCTCTCTCACCGTTACTCCGGTGGCTGAGAACGGCAAGACGTTCGCGGGCTACCGTGTGGTGTCCGGCACGCTGACGGACAACAGCGGCAAGAAGGAATTTTCCGGCGACCTGACCGTATCGGCGGATTTCAAGTGATATCACTGTAAAAAAGCCCCGTATGCCGCGCTTTGCGCGGCATACGGGGCTTAATATGATATTTACAAAAATACGCGGTGTTACTTCCCGAATTTGCGGCGGTATATCTCGTATTTTTCTTCGTCGGAGAGGACATACGGGCTGTTGACGTAATTCTTTGCGCCCTTTACGAGCTCGACGCGCTCGGCGATCTCCTCCTCGGTGAAGTGCAGATCGACCGCGGCGAGCGCGGGCAGGTATTCGGCTAGCAGCGCAGGCTTTGCTCCTATGGCGGCTGCAAATTCATCGATCAGCCTTTCGCCCTCGGGGGTCCTGCGGTTGTATTCTATGTAGTCGCCGTAAAACGCCGCGCAGGCTCTGCCGTGCGGTATGCCGTCGAGCAGCGTTATGCTGTAGCCGAGCGGGTGCGGAAAGCCCGTGCCGGTTATGCTTATCGCGGCTCCCGCGGCGCAGGCGGCATACGAGAGGCGGTCGCGCATCTCGGGGGTGAAGGTGTCGGGATATTCGGATATGACGTCCCAGATCTCGCGCCCGGCGTAGAGCGCCAGCATGTGCGAGAGCGCGTCGGACTTCGGCGAGAGGTACGACTCCATTGCGTGAGCCATTGCGTCAAGGGCGGTGCTTATAGTGCTGTCGCGGCTTACCGATTCGGTGTAGGCGGGGTCGAGAAACGCGACCTTTGCCCATGCGCCGCGCCCGGAATATGTCTTTTTGTGACGTCCGTCGGGAAGCGTCAGCACCGAGTAGGGGTTAGCCTCGCTGCCTGTGCCCGCAGTTGTGGGTATGAGCACGATGGGAAGGGGATGGGATGTAAGCTTTCCGGGAGTAAAAAGGTCCTCGGGCGCTGCCGTGGGATTTGCCGCAAAGGCAGCCACCGCCTTTGCGCTGTCCATTGCCGAGCCGCCGCCGATGCCTATAACGAAATCGGCGCCGAGGGCTGCCGCGCGCTGCCCCATTGCGGCTGCGGCGGCGAGTGGGGGATTCGGCAGTGCGCCGTCAAGGATATCGCGTCCGATGCCGAGTGAACCGAGCATGCGCACGACATCGCCGAGCGCGCCCGACTTGACCGCGCTGCGCTTGCCGCACACTATGGCGGCGTGCTGCCCGAGCTTCAGTTCTTCCGGGTGAGAGGCGACGCAGCCCCTGCCCGAAATGATTTTTACCGGTATGTCAACGGAAAATTTCATGGCGTAACGTTCCTTCCTTCCGCCTGTCGGCGGTATTGTACTGCTCGTATTGTACCTCACAATAATGAACGCAATGTGAACAAAGACCGCTGCGGGGCGCTGACCGGGGCGGTCTTACCATATATTTTTTTGAATATATATTTAAAACCTATTGAAAAATCACGTGTGTTGTGGTAATATTATAATTGACTCGGTTTGACCGGATCTGCAATCGATACTTACGGATGGGGACTGATCGCATGACAACGTTTTTCGAGAAGTTGGCTGCCTTTTTCAGCTCGGCAGCCGAATTCTGCAATTCATATATTCTTGACGCCCTGCGCGGTATGAGATTTGCCGACGTTATCGACATTCTCATACTCGCCGCGCTGCTTTTCTATATCTACCGCTTCATACGCAACAGGCGTGCCGGCAGGCTCGCCATGGGGCTTTTGTTCGTTATTGCCGTAATGCTCCTGAGCATCGCGCTCAACCTCAAGGCGCTGCGCTTTGTGCTTCAGAACTTCTATCAGGTAGGCATGATAGCCATTATCGTCATATTCCAGTCGGACCTGCGCGCCGCTCTTGAGCGATTCGGCACGACGCCCATACGCGGGCTGCGCAGCCTCAACGCGGGGGACATGAAGAAGATCGTCGAGATGGCGGACGTCCTCAGCGAGGCGGCGGACGCCCTTGCACGCACGCAGACGGGCGCTCTCATAGCGATCGAGCGCAACACAAGGCTCGGCGAATATCTCGGTCAGGGCGTTATCATAAACGCCGATCTTTCGGCGCCGCTCCTGCGCAATATTTTCGTCAACAAGGCGCCGCTCCACGACGGTGCGGTGATAATACGCAACCGCCGCATTTACGCTGCGGGGTGTTATCTGCCGCTTTCGACAAAGGATGTCAACAAGGATCTCGGCACCCGTCACCGCTCGGCGCTGGGGCTGAGCGAGGTCAGCGACGCCGTGGTCATAGTCGTGTCGGAGGAGACCGGTACGATATCTCTTGCCGTTGACGGCGAGCTCGAACGCAATTTCAATTACGCCACGCTGAAGCAGCAGCTCCTCAAGTATCTCATGCCGGTCGAGGGGTCGGTAAAGAAGATAGGCAGGCGCGCACGGCGAGCGTGCGAAGGAGAAAGAAAAGAACTCCGCGGATGCACTGTCCGGGAAAGAAACGAAACGGTAAGGAGGGTGCGGGATGAAAGACCGAAAAAAAGAAAACGGATACGTGTATGACGCAGAAACCGCAGACGACGGCGAAGTAAGGCACGGCGGGCTTCAGATCATTGCGCGCATAGTATGCCTCATCCTTGCCTTTTCCATATGGCTTTATGTCATAGACAACGATTCCGACGATTACGAGAAGACCTTTACGCTCATTCCCGTCGAGGTCGAGGGCTCGGAGACGCTTGCGGAGCTCAACAAAATGTCGGTCATAAACCTTGAGGAGAGCGCAGTGAGCGTTACCGTGCGCGGCAAGCGCAGCAACATAAACACGCTCACATCCGAGGATTTCCGCGCATATATCAACGTCGGCGGCATAACGACAGCCGACCGCCATCTCATGCCGGTGCTCGTCGATCTTCCCGTCGGCGTCGAAAAGATAAACACCGAGCCGTCGGCGGTCAATATCTATACCGACGAGCTTGCGTCGCGCGAGATACCCGTCGAGGTCGTGCCGCACTACCGCATAGACGCGTCGTATACCATCGCGTCGATCGAAAAGGACCGTGAAACGGTGACGGTGAGCGGACCGCGCAGCCTGCTTGAGCGTATCGCCGCCGCAAGAGCCGAGATAGACCTCGGCACGATAACCACCGGCGTTGTTGCGACCGGTGTGCTTGAGGCTGTCGATAAGGACGGTCTCCCGGTCGATGCCAAATATCTGCGGCTCGACGTGCGCGACATCACCGTGTCGCTCGGCATTTACACAGACAAGATAGTACAGCTTGCGGTCGAGACCGCACCGGGCTTTCCGTCGGAATATTACCGCGGCGCGATGATATCGCCGATATCGGTGACGCTGCGGGGAGATCCGAAGCTCGTTGAGGGCATAGATAAGCTTGTGGTGCTCACGCTCACGACAGACGCAAAGGACAGATACACGGTAAAGCTCACCGATTCGCTGCTCCCTGCGGGCGTCAGCTTTGTTGACGCGCCCGAGAACGTCGATATCAGCCTGTCGTTCGCCGAAAAGCCTGCGGACACAGAGCCTGCGGACGAGGATATGCCGTGAGGACGGCGCAAAACGGTAACACGGTAATACGGAGAAAACACATATGAGCAAAATAACCTTCCGCCGGTTGCTGACGGGGCCGATAGTGCTTCCCTTCACAGCCGGTGATGCGGCGGCGTTTGACGCCGCCGCAAGAATGATGAAACGGGTCGGAGCGGACGGTGTTCCGCTTCGTTTTCACCTTTACAGGAGATCGGTGGACGCAAGACGGCGCGATATGATACGCTTTGTCTACACCGTGGCGGTCGAGGCGGACGAGCCTTTTTCCGTTGACGCGCGCCGCGCAGCCGACGAGGGCATACGCAGCATTCCCGACGATAACTTTGATATCGTGCGCGGCACGGCTCCGCTTGCGGCGCCTCCGCTCGTGGTCGGAATGGGACCCGCGGGGATGTTTGCGGCGCTTATGCTCGCCGAGGAGGGATATCGCCCGATACTCATCGACCGCGGCGATGCCGCGCCGGACAGAGTGCGCAGAGTCGAAACGTTTTTCAGCGGCTCGACCCCGAGTCGAACGTTCAGTTCGGTGCCGGCGGTGCGGGAACATTCTCCGACGGCAAGCTCGTCACGCGCATAGGCGATCCGCACATCGCCTACGTTCTGCGCCGCTTGTGCGAGTTCGGTGCACCGGAGGAGATCATGTGGCGCTCAAAGCCGCACGTCGGCACCGATCTTTTGCGCGGCGTCGTCGGCAGGCTGCTCGACCGCATCGAGGAGTGCGGCGGAACGCTGCTCTATCGCTGCCGCTTTGAGGGCGTCACCGAGCTTGCGGACGATTCGCTTGCGGCGCATACGAGCCGCGGGGACATCCGCTGCGGCGCGGCGATACTTGCCACGGGGCACAGCGCGCGCGACACATATGAATATCTCATCTCCGACGGATATGCCGTCGAGAGCAAGCCTTTTTCGGTCGGAGTGCGCGTTGAGCACCTGACCGAGGATATCGACCGTGCAATGTTCGGTTCTCACGCGGGCGACGAACGGCTCGGTCACGCCGAATACACGCTTTCCGACACGCGCGGCGAGCGCGGCGTTTATACTTTCTGCATGTGTCCGGGCGGCGAGGTCATTGCCGCGACGAGTGAGGAGGGCGCCGTCGTCGTAAACGGAATGAGCGAGCACGCACGCGCCGGGCGCAATTCAAACTCCGCGCTTGCGGTCAGCGTTCTGCCCGAGGACTGCGGAACGTCACCGCGCGACGGTATCGCGTTCCAGCGCAGGCTCGAAAGAGCCGCCTTTGCCGCAGGCGGGCGGAGCTATGCCGTGCCGGTAGAGACTGCGGGCGATTTTATGGCGGGACCGCACGCGGCGGGCACTCCGTTCTC
>OBAR01001844.1_pt1 | contig 16720 bp, 17 predicted proteins | sample 1517911 | NCBI WGS metagenome assembly OBAR01 (sample SAMN04571709, study PRJEB22368) | human gut metagenome | biome: human gut; material: stool | host: Homo sapiens | place: Luxembourg | collected 2012-10-26
AAGGCAGATAAATTCTCGGTTTGATAAGCCCTAGGACAAACGGAGAGCTTACATTCTCGCTCTGGAAAATGTTGTCCTTGTAGCGAACGGCAGTATCAATTTCACGATGCAGACGCCAATAGCTGATAACGGTATAGGTGGCTAAAAGCAGAATACCGATAATCCAAACAATGGTAAGAATAGTCATCACGTTATTACCATTGTTTGTGGGAACAGTAACACCTTCAAAATACCGATCTCCAAGATAATCATTTATCCGGTTATCAATGGGAGTAATGCCGGTCTGAACATCGAAGCTCGGCCCGGAGATTATTTTTTCAGGAAATGTTTCTGCACTTGGAATCAGGCTCAGTGCACTCTCAAAAGAAAACGGGCAGATCAGTCTGACAGCCACGATGCCCCAAAGCAGAACATTGACCCACTTGGGAGCTTTCTTCAAAACAAGTCTGAGTATCAGCACAGCCACGACAAGCCAGCTCGCCGATATACTCATGTTAACGATTTTTAAAAACAGGTCGCTCATTATTTGCCTCCTCTCCGGATGCAGTCGATCATACGCTGCACCTCGTCAAGCTCATCTTCGGACATATCCTGATGTTTCGTAAACGCAGCGATAAACGCAGGCAGAGAACCCTCGAATTTCTTCTCAAGCAGTTCGTCAATCTCACACGCCTGGGCTTCATCTTTGGAAACGAGAGAAGTAACAGTGCCATTGTCGTTCTTCAGCACACCACGCTCTCCAAGACGCTTGATAACGGTATAAGTCGTAGTCCTTTTCCATCCGAGTTGGTCCTGACACAGTTTTACAAGCTCGACAGCAGTAACCGGCTCATGCTCCCACATAATCAAACAAAAACGATATTCACTTTCGTGGATCTTCGGAATTTCCATATTCATAGCCTCCTTGTCTACACGGTTAGACTTCATGAACAGTCTACCGCATTAGACAATCAAAATCAATAGAGTTCATAGAAAAGATACAAAAAATTGCCCGCAGAATTTCTCCCACGGGCAATTGTAAGCATCAATGTATTATTGAACAGTAGATTTCATTACGAGATCAGTGTTTTTATCCACTCAATTAAATTTTTGATCTCATTTATAACATCACCATTTTTAATACTGTACAATGCAACGAACAAAGACAGAATAGTTACGATCATCATGATCCACTGCAGTTTTATGTTTGATTCACTGCTTCTGTATTCAGCCGCATCATTCAATAGCTTTAGGATATTATCAATTTGCACTTTTGTTTCTTTGATTCTTTTAGATATACCTTCAAGACTCCTTGACGATCTTTTCCTGATTTGATATCGTCCATCATCTGATTAAAAGCAATTCTTCCTTCAATGGATTTACCGGATTTTCCTGCGTCTTCATACTCGCCGGCTATTTCATATTCATTATAGTCACAATATGCTTTCATTTTGGTTTTCTGTGCTTCCAGTGAATAACCATCTATCTGCATAGCTGTTGAGACACGAGTGTAATATTGGATCCCTGTCTATTACTCTTTTCGTTCAAAGTCGCAAATTGCGACTTTGAAAATCCCTCCGGTATTTCTTCTTTATTTAGTTGAAACATGAAATCCTCTGGAAATCTACTAATGTTCCGCTTCACCTGCTCATTTAATCGTTTGACTTCATATCCATAGATTTCTGCTAAATCTTTATCCAGCATTACCTGCTGTCCGCGAATTATATACACTTTACTACGAATATCATCTGTAGTAATCAATTCCTTTGTATCTTCCATTTTTCCTCCTACCAAACCGGTTATTAGTTCCGTCAGATTGATTTTTCAATTCCATTTCATGAAGTCACAAATTGTGACTTCATGGATTTTTGATTCAAGGTGCAGTTAATTCACCTTGAACGTGAGCGCAACTTGAGATTAATCAATCCTCCACAATACTCTCCATCTGTTCCAACTTCTGCAAGGCCTTTATATACGCCATCAGTCGTTTATACTGCTCATCACCTAGACTATGTATCTGTTTTAAAATCTTAATATCCGCCCTAGTGACTTCATAATCCATATCTGCATCTTTATATTCCGGGTCAATTCCCTTCCCCGTTAAAAGCTGTTCAGGAGTAATATCTAATGCATCACATATTGAAAGCAAACAATCCGCTTTTGGATTTGTCTTTTTCTTTTTCCAGTCACTGATGTTACTCGTTGCAATTCCAGTTCTTCTTGAGAGTTCCAACTGCGTTATGTTCTTCTGCTCCATCACATAAAAAATTCTTTCACTGATAATCATGATTTTTCCTCCACCAACATTTCATGTGTATCCGTATTTTGCGATTTTAATATCCGTCTTTACGGTTATAATATCATGCGACAGCTTTTCTTTCAATAGAGATTTTTGTATTTCTGAATTTTACTATATTCTTCGGTTTATAAAATTCAACATACAGCTGTTTAATTCTTTTCATGAGAAGATAATGATCCGGATCTGGCAAACTATCCAAATCCATCGCTTCTGCATACTTTGCTACCATTTCTCCGATAAAATTTGCCAAATCACTCCAGGCATCTCTTTCTTTTAGAACCACTTTATTCTTAACCATAATTAAAATCTTTTCTGACATTGTCATTGAAATCCATCGTATCCCATCCATAGTGATGTCCTTTCATTCCCTGATAGGATAAGATAGATATTATTAAAATTAGTATTTCTCAATTTGAACACCGGCTTTCCCAAATCATTCTCCAAATGCTATTTCACAAATTGGCAAGCAGTGCTCCGGTATATACCCGGCGCATTTTTGCTTGTTGGGGAAGATCTCCGTTCCACTCCGGTCCGTGCAGAGCAGACGTCCACCGGACGTCTTGCACCCCAATCCCCTTGAACTGCGGATAAACCGCAGAGCCACGCTGTCGCTTTTTCATAATATTTAATTTCTCTTCTTTGAATCTACATCATAAAGATGTATAACTGACTTGAGCGTTTTTTTAGTAGCTTAGTTTGCTCATCATGCATCTCTTTTAGTTCAGTAATATCCTCTCTGTAGATATTTCCGGTTTCATTTGCTTTCTTCGCATACTGATTTAGGTTATTGCTAATTCTTGAATGCAAAGACAGCACCCCTTTCAGTTCAGGCCACTCAGGAATAATCATATATCCGTTCAATACCATCTTTCTGATAAAGGCACTCATATTTTGAACTCCGGCCTCCTTCATTCGGTTATGCAGTATCTCCACCTCCTCCGGTCTAAATTTCACATAAATACCCTTTGAATACTCTTTCATTTTGCATTTCCTCCTTTTGACATCTGGTTTCTTTTAGAAATCATTCTTCCGGGGCAATCGATAATTTCTAAAAGTGAGCAACAAAAAAGCAACCGATACTACTCGATTGCCATGTTGTTACTTTTGCGAGACTATACATTCCCCAAAATTTGTTAGTGTTGCACAAAAAGTTTTGTTAAAAATTCTGTCCAATATCTGACGCAAAGTGTTAATTGACTTTTTGCAAATTGTTGTACTCAGAGTTCTTAATAAATTGGAAAAAGCCCAAACCACACGGGTTTGAGCTTCGTCTGTGTATTCACATTTTCTGTTTTTAGGTATAATATCTCCGTTAAAAAATATAGAATATTTGTTCGGTTTTGTCAAGTATTTTTAATTAATTGTATCTTCATTGAATAGACTTAATCGGATGACGAATCCATTGGGGGCAAGCACCCTAAACACCAAAAGGCAATTGCTGAAAAACAGGAAATATCATTGTAAGCCCCCCACACAATTCCTTATGCATAATATCTTGCTTGTGCATCCCAGAGTTTACCATATAACCCTTCTTCTGCTAAAAGTGCTTCATGATTTCCATGCTGTACAACCGCCCCCTCATCAAAAACCAATATATCATCACAGAATCTGCAGGAAGCTAATCTATGAGAAATATAAATAGCAGTTTTATTCCCTACCATTCTGTCAAAACCTTCAAACACTTCTGCCTCTGCTTCAGGATCAAGAGCTGCTGTAGGCTCATCCATGATAACAAATGGTGCGTCCTTATGAATTGCTCTTGCGATTGCAATTTTTTGTTTCTCCCCACCGGAAAAGTTTACTCCATCTGAGCAGCACTCCTTTCCAACAATTGTATCTAGTCCTTGTGTTAGCTTATCCTCCAGAGTGTTTAATCCAACCTTATCTATTGCTTCCTTGACTCTTTTTTTATCATATATGGAAGCTGCTGCAATATTCTCGCCCATTGGAAAATCAAAGATAGAAAAATCCTGAAAAACAACAGCAAACAAGTCACAATACTCCTTATAATCATACTTTCGAATGTCTATTCCATTTAGCTTGATACAGCCTTCTGTCACATCATATAAGCGGCAAAGCAACTTAATAAAAGTGGATTTCCCAGAACCATTTTTCCCAACAATAGCCATTTTCTTACCTATCACAAATTTGAGATTTAAATTCTTAATCACATATTGCTCTGATCCCGGATATTTGAATGACACATTTTCAAACTCAACTTGAAACTTACAGTCTCTTCGCTTTTCAACCGGTATTGTTCCCTTATATTTTGCATCCTGCAAAGTTAAAAACTCTCTATAATCTGCCGCATACATAGCAGCTGATTTTAAGTGTCCAAAGCTTACCGCCAGTTTATTTGCACAATCCATCATCTGTGACATACTGGCGGCATAGGTTACAACCTGTCCTATAGATATCAGTCTTGCCCAAGCGCAAAAGGAGGTGTAAAGATAAATCAGTAACGTACTTATATTTAAGATTGTTTTTTGTATAAGCTGCCTTCTCACATACAATTCACCTTGTTTTTTTTCGCTTTCCTGTACTCCCCTAAATAGTTTGTTAATATCGTGAAATACAGCATTCTCCATTCTCATTACCCGAATATCTTTTTGTGGCTCAATCTTCGAAAACAAATCTAAATAGAATAATTTTTTATTATACAGGTTCGATGCGTCAAAGTAAGTGTTCATGGCTTTTCTTGTATTATTTACACCTGTAACATAATTCAACATTATCAATACTAATAAAATAGACACAATCCCTATCGTATATCCTATTTTGATTTGATTTAATCGAAACATCGGAATCATAATCACAACCGCAATCGTCATGGAAATGATATTTTTCAGCATGCTCTGCGTAACTATCATCAGCCATCCTCCAATTCCATAAAAGGAGCGCTGAAAGGAGCGAAATCGTAAATCCTGTACATGAGGGTCTTCCAAATGTTGATAATCAAATGTCAGAGCCTTCCGGTTCAACTCTCTTGTGGCAAATTCCTGGGGATACTCTTCCAACACCTTATTGATTCGCTCGTTAATCCACCGCAAAATTACTTCTATCAATAGTTTTATCAAAAGCGTTACTATAATAATTTGCATCATTTTCTTCTGCCCGGCGTGACGATTTGCAACGTCAATTATGTATCCAAGCAAAACAAGCAGGATGTATGAGTTTATAGCTGTTAAGATTGCTGATAAAATAACCATGCACATAGTTTTCTTTTCCTGCCTGTAAACAGCCTTCCAAAGAAACCATAGATTCTTTAGGTCTTCTCTATTCATAAATACATCCCTCCTCTTGATTTTTTTGCATGTCATTTGAAAGTTCTGAATTCAAACCGCTTTCCCTATAATATTTACTCTGTGTTTCGAACAATTCTGCATAACGACCCTTTTGACTCATAAGCTGCTCATGGGTCCCTTCTTCTGAAATCTGTGCTCCCTCTAAGAGAATGATTCTATCGCAGAATCTTGTACTGGATAAACGGTGTGAAATAAATATAACCGTATTATTCCCTGCAGCTTTCCCAAAGCTTAGGTATAACTCATTCTCTGCGATAGGGTCTAATGTTGCCGTAGGCTCATCTAAAATCAGAAGTTTCGATTGCTTATAAAGTGCTCTGGCAAACAAAAGCTTCTGTTTTTCACCACCCGAAAAATCCGTTGCATTTTCATTGACTTCCCTGACCAGCATTGTTTTCCCTTTTTCTTTGCATTCTTCGTATACGGGAGCAAATCCGGAATAGGTTAACGCAGTTTTAAAGCATTCATCCTGATCCCTTTCCTCGCTATAGCTTGTCAAATTCTCATAAAGACTAAGGGGAAAAACGAAAGAATCCTGAAACAAAGCCGATACTTTCGCAATATATTCCTTCTGTGTATAACACTTCTTCGGTCTTCCGTTCACCCAAATCTCACCTGAGGTAGGTTCATAAAAACCGCAAATCAGCTTGACCATTGTGGTTTTTCCTGCACCGTTTAGCCCAATCATTGCCAGTTTTTCTCCTGCATGTATGGTCAAATTGATATTTTTCAGTACATCCTCTTTTGCATTCTCATATCGAAATGATACATTCTTAAATTCAATTTCCATACCCTTCTCGGTATCCATTGGTAACGTATCTTCCATCATTTCATCTTCCTCTGAATAAGAAAGCATTTTACGTATGTTTGTCAGAAACGCCTGAATTCCATTCTGCTCCTGTATCCGTCCTATCAAGCCTGAAAAATGATTTGAAAAGGTTCTGATTACGCCCACTGAAAATACAAATTCAGAGATTGTAATAGAATTGCGGGTAAGCTCTATTGTCATATATCCATAAGCAAGAAATTCCGTTATTCCCTGAATTCCCAATTCGCCCAGTTGCCTGATAAAATAGTACCGATGGATTTTTCCGTATAAATCACTGATTTTTTTGATTGCATTATCATATTTTTGGATGAACCATTCCTGCATCTGATAAATCCGTATATCTTTTCCATCCGTTCGTTCCATACTATGTCTTTTGACATAAGCTACCATCGCCATTGGTTGCCCTATTTCCTGATGGATTACCCCCTGCCTCTCACGTGACTTTTTCAGGAACAAAAAATTCATGATAATAGAGATTGAAATAATCAGAAAAAGGCTCCAATGAATTCTTACTACAAAATAACCATAGAGACCGGTTGCCAAAATAGCTCCCAGCAATGCGGAAAAACTGGTCACAGAATTTCGTATCATATATTCATTTCTAAATCCATTCCATATATTTCCAAGAAGTGTGCGTGTTTCTTCCTTTTCAAGCTCATGATAGGATACCCGCGTCATCTTCCTAAAAATCAGTTCCTCATAATACAAAGTAAGATTCATACTATTACGATACAAGTACTGTTCCATTCCCGATGAAATAACATTGCAAAGTGACATACCAATTACAACCAAACTAATCCAATATAACAATTGGCTCACCTCAATACTATTCTGCAACATTGAAACAATATAAGAGGGTAGGAATACTGATAAGTACGTAAAAATCATCTGAGGAATTACTGATGTAAACTGATACCAGAACAGTTTTGCATCCCATTTCTTTGCACTATTTAAATGAAAAATAATATTGCCTAACATTTTAACCTCCATAGCTTTTCTTTGTACTAATCCTAACAGATTAATCATAAAAAAAGACCATTCCTGCATGAGTGGTATTTCTCAACGCATGAATGGTAGTGATTCTGTTCTCATAATTGCTAAATAATAGGCAACATTACCTCCGTTGCAAATACACCCTCTTCATTTTGCCTATTGATAAATCCCCCATATTTTCGAACAATCCCATCAATTCTCAATAGCCCAAACCCATGAATACCTCCCTTTGAAGAAAGATACTTCATGCCTGCCTTTTTGGCTCTTCCATCCATAGAATTTGTTATGGCAATATAGAGTTGTTTTTTCACTATATCAATGTATATTCTTATAAACCGATTGTCTTCATTCTCTTGCTTTACACATGCCTCCATTGCATTATCTAACAGATTACCGATAAGAACCGATAAATCTATTCCGGAAAAAGGAACCTCACTTGGAACGATTGCCGTTACATCAATATGAATATTTTTTTCTTTCATCATGGAAAGTTTGCTGTTTAATATAGCATCAACCATTACATTTCCCGTTTTTATTACTGTATCCACCGTAGAAAGGTCATGATTCAACATATCCAGATAGCAACTGGCTTCTTCATAATCCTTCATCTCCATATGTGCTTTAAGAACCTGAATATGATTATGATAATCATGACGCCATCCACGCATTTTGCGATACATGGTTTCCACTTCCTCATAATGCTTATCTACCAATTCATTTTGAAACCTGCTGATTTTTCTATTGATATACCATGGCATAAACAAAATCCACAGTAATGCATTGATCATAATAATCGCAACAATGATAATTGCTATGAATGGGTTCATTTCCATCCCCCTTACCCTTTATAATACTTGATAAACTGCGTCTGCATATCCTTTACATGATTTCTGGATATTGGGATTGTTTCGTTATTATCTAAAATCATACTTCCATTTTTTATTGCAGCACAATAATGCAAATTAACGATAAACGCCCTATGGCACTTTAACATATGACCATCTCCAAGTATACTTTTTTCAATGGTTCCGAAGGATTCTCTTGCTTCAAAAACACAATCTTTCATATGAATGGTGCTTCCATGCCCATTTGCTTCAACATACATCAAATCATTGACCACTATTCTTTTTACTTCACCCTTTGTACTTAGTATCAAACAGTTTTTCTTTTCCTGACTAGATGTCCCGATTTTATTAAGTGTCAAAAACAATTTATCTTTATTCACCGGTTTCAACAAATAATGCAATGCATCTACATCATAGCCATATTGCATATATTCATCATATCCGGTCACAAAGAGAATTGGAATCAATGCACCTTCTGTTCGCATTCTCTTGGCTAATTCAAGCCCGTTCATTTCCCCCATTTCAATATCAAGAACCAGTAAATCATAAGATTTATCATCTTCCCATGAAAACAAAAAGCTATCGCTATTTTCAAAACAGCGAAATTCTATCATTTCATTATGAATGCTCGCCCATTCTATGATGTATTTCTTTATGATCTCCTGCTCGGCAAGTACATCATCAACAATCGCCATTCTCATATTTATCACTCCTCTTATCCCAGTAAATCGCATGAATGGCAACTCTTTATATCATTTTATACGCCTTCAACGCTTCCATAATCGCCTTTTCCTTATCCTTCGGACACTGTGGTTGCATCTCATCTTCTGATTTCGGTTTATTATAGTTCTCCCTCTCAATAATGCCGCACTTCTTCTTAACCTGTGCAATATAGAGATTCGTCACCTTCATCCCGTCATTATGCTCCGCCACATACTTCTTTATCTCCTCATAAGTAGCCTTGCTCTCAGCCGCCGTTAAATCCATCTCGTCCATGTCAAGTCTTACATTCACATGATGCTTCGCTTCGTGGAGTTTGGACAAAAGACAAACCGTCTCCACATTCCCCGTCCAGGGAAACTGATCCACCGCTACTGCCCGTTCCACATGATAACCGCTTTCCAAAAACACCTCCAAATCCCTGGCAAGACTTGTAGGCTTGCAGGAAATGTAGACCAGCTTAGGGATCCCGTAAGCTATGATCTTCTTAAGAGCCTTGGGATGCACTCCGTCCCTGGGTGGATCAAGAATGATCATGTCAGGCTTTTCCTCTATTTCATCCAGAACTTTTAAGACATCGCCTGCAATAAACTCACAGTTATGTAAACCATTCAGTTCTGCATTGACCCTTGCAGCTTCCACTGCCTCCTCGACAATCTCCACTCCAATCACCTTTTTGGCAACAGGCGCCATAAGCTGTGCAATGGTTCCCGTTCCACTGTACAGATCGAAAACTACCTTATCTGCTTTTCCGCCCTCCTCCAGGCTTCCAACATATTCCCTTGCAGTTTCATACAGAACTTCAGCCCCTAAGGAATTGGTCTGGAAAAAGGAAAAGGTGGAAATTTTAAATTTCAGCCCCAAAAGCTCCTCAAAAAAGAAATCCTGTCCATAAAGAATTTCTGTCCTGTCACTTTGAACCACATCTGCCACAGAATCATTTACAATATGAAGAATTCCGGTTATTTTACCTGTTAAATCCAAATTTAACAATTCTTCCTTCCACTTCTCAAGAAAGGTCTTTCCATCAGGAATTCCTTCATCTGCCTTAGAGGTTGTAACCAGCGCTATCAGGATCTCTCCTGTTCTGGCTGCCTTTCTGACCAGCAAATGCCGCAGATATCCTTCATGCCTAAGTCTGTGAAAAAAGGAAACTCCTTCAAAAAAGCTTCTGGTGCTTTGCAGGATCTTTCGATAGTCCTCATCCACGATCTGGCAATCCTTTACCGTTACAATATCATAAAAGCTGCCTCTTTTATGCATTCCCAGGGCAAGCGGCCCATCCTTATATTCGTCTCCAAAGGAAAATTCCATTTTATTGCGGTATCCGCTTATAGCCGGGCTGGCCTTGATCCCCTCAAAGCTCCAAGGCTCCGTTTGTCTGCTAAGAGGAACCTCTAACAGTCTTTTCACCTGCTCTTCTTTTATTTTAAGGGCAGTTTCGTAGGGCAGTGACAAGTACATACAGCCGCCGCACTGTCCAAAATGAAGACAGGGACTTTCCACTTCCAGGGGAGAAGCCTCCAAAAGCTCAAGGAGTCTGCCTTCCGCCCTTCCTCCTCTCTTTTTGGAAACAACAAAGTTGATCTTCTGGCCCGGGAGTACATTTTTAACCACACAGCTTCCTTCCTCCGTCCTTACAACACCCTTTCCGGGAAAATCAACTCTTTCTACAATGCCGGTTAATACCTGCCCCTTCTTCATTCTTTTATCCATGCCTTTCCTATGAGTTTTCTCTATAGATTAAAAAAGGGATGCGCAATATCCTTCTGCGCATCCCGCATTCTTACCAAATCAACCTATTCTTCTGCCAGGTTTTCCTTTACTGCTTCCTTAACCGGCTTCTTTTCCGGTTCCTCGTCTTCAAAGAAATCATCTTCAAAGTCATCATCAAAATCGTCTTCAAAGTCTTCCAGATAATCCGGGATCAGATAGCGGTAAACTGCATATGCAATAGCCGCTACAGCCGCAACTGCACCGATCACAGCCAGAACCCAGACAACAGGACTGATCTTCTTTTCCTCCTCCTGCTTCCTTCCAAAAAGCTCATTTACTCTGGCTGATCCTAAAACCTCTTCCAATTTATCTAAAATCTCTGCTTTGCTCATCATTCTTGCCTTACAAAATTTCTTATCCATAGTATAACCTCCCTTTCCTTTCTGCATCGGTAAAGTTTTTATTGATTATAATATACCACCAATTCACCAAATTTACTATAGAAAATCCGGTTACAGACAAATAAATTTTATCCAGGCAAATTTCATTTACTTATCTCTTTTTTGAAGCTTTGCAAAAGCCGCATACATGATCTTCTGCCCTGCCTCATCAAAATCTACCGTCACCTTATAATCTCTCGGCCCCGGCTCCAGATCTGTAACGGTTCCTTCCCCATATTTCACATGAACCACTCTGTCCCCGATATCATAGTCCGGCTTTCCTCCGGTCACAGCGCCTGCTCCCTTGGTAATTCCTGCCGCTGCCAGGGATCCAAGACCTCCTCCTGCAATATACGGCTTATTTTCCGCTGCCGTACGCTTTGGAGCCGCTACGGCAATGGGCCTTGTTTTTGGCGCCTGAGGCTTATTATCCATAAGCTCCGTGGGAATTTCCCGCACAAACCTGCTTACTGCATTCATCTGGGTTTCCCCTCTTACCATGCGCATCTTGGCATAGCACAGAGTCAGATCCTCCTTTGCCCTGGTAATTCCCACATAGGCAAGTCTTCTCTCCTCCTCGATCTCGTCGGGATCATCCGACACGATGGTCATATAGCTTGGGAAAATTCCATCCTCCATTCCCGTCATATACACATGGGAAAATTCCAGTCCCTTGGCGCTGTGAATGGTCATCAGGAGAACCCTGTTATTGCCCTCTTCTACATTATCAATGTCAGCCACCAGCGCAACCTCCTCCAGGAATTCCCCTAAGGTAGGCTGATCATGGGTTTCCTCAAAGGCAGCCGCCTTGCTGATCAGTTCATCGATATTTTCTATTCTGGCCTCTGCGTCTTCTTCATCAGAAGCCTCCAGTTCCTTTACATAACCGGTGGTTTCGATCACATCCTCTAAAAGCTCTTTGATCCCATAAAAATCCACCTTACTCCTGAAAACATTGATCAGATTTACGAAGGGCTTTAGCTTTTCGGCTGTTTTTGACGTAAGTCCGGTCACCTCATCGGCCTGGCAAAGGGCCTCATAAAAGCTGATCTCATGCAGATCTGCATAATCCTGTACCTTTGCAATCGTAGCTGCGCCAATCCCACGCTTTGGAATATTAATAATCCGCTTAACCGCCAAATCATCACGGCCGTTATCTATTGTTTTCAGATAGGCCAAAAGATCCTTGATTTCTTTTCTGGCGTAGAAATTTACGCCGCCCACCACATTATAAGGGATCCCCTCTACCACAAAGCGTTCCTCTAAAAGTCTGGCCTGGGCGTTGGTTCTAAATAAAACCGCACAATCCCCGTAGTCTGCAATGCCGTTCCTTTTCTTTCCTGCAATATCGTCTGCAACAAATTCCGCTTCTTCATAAGCATTGTCAAACTGTTTAAAATGAATTCTGTTTCCGTTTCCGTGGTCAGTCCAGAGCGTCTTTTCCTTTCTTCCGGTATTATTTTTGATCACAGCATTTGCCGCATCCAGCACGTTCTGCGTTGATCTGTAATTCTGCTCTAAGCGGATCACTACCGCTTCCGGATATACCTTTTCAAAATCAAGGATATTTCTGATGTTGGCTCCCCGGAATTTGTAAATAGACTGGTCATCGTCTCCCACAACACAGAGGTTCCTTGTCCCGGCCGCCAAAAGGCGGATCAGCTCAAATTGAGCGGTGTTGGTATCCTGATACTCATCTACCATAATATACTTAAAACGTTTCTGATAGCTTGCAAGGACCTCCTGATCTGTTTTAAAAAGCTCCACTGTCTTCATGATCAGATCATCAAAATCCATTGCGTTGTTCTTCCGCAGCGTTTCCTGATATTCCCGATAGGCTGATGCGATTTTCTGCTTCCGGTAGTCTCCTGCCGCATTCAGCTCATACTCCGGCGGAGAGATCAATTCATCCTTTGCTGAAGAAATGGCTCCTAAAATAGTCCTTTCCTTTAACTGCTTGGTATCGATCTGAAGCCGTTTGCAGACTTCCTTCATCACGGTTTTCTGATCGTCTGTATCATAAATGGCAAAATTATTATCATATCCGATCCGGTCTGCGTATCTGCGCAGGATCCGCACGCAGGTGGAATGAAAGGTAGTCACCCAGATACTGTCAGAGCCTACTCCAACAAGATTTTCTACCCTCTCCTTCATTTCTCCGGCTGCCTTGTTGGTAAAGGTGATCGCCATAATATTCCAGGAATTTACTCCAAGCTCATCGATCAGATATGCAATTCTGTGTGTCAAGACTCTTGTTTTCCCCGACCCGGCTCCTGCCAGCAAAAGCACGGGGCCATCCGTGGTAAAAACGCCTTTCTTCTGCTGTTCATTTAACGTATCATAAATGCTCATAAAAACTCCTGCTATTTTATACTTCCGTCACGTTGCTGAAACTCCATGCGTATATATTCAGTTCTACAATAGGGGTTCCGCAGTAAGCGCAGACCTTGCTTCCCAGCCCCGAAATAGGCGCTCCGCAGTTAGGACAGTTGATCCCAAGGGAAAAATCCCTTTCCTCTTCTATCAGATTTCTATCCTGAATATAGATCACATCAGTATTATATTTTGCCTGGCACAAGCGATCCCTGCTTCCCTTCAGGATCGTTCCATCCTCCTTCTGGAGGGTATGATAATATTGTACAGCCGTCTGAAAGGTAATGATACACCTTCCATTTCTCTTTTTGTAATCAGAAATTTCTGTCCTGTGCAGTTTGATGCTCCCGTAATGCTCTCTTGTTCCTGCTCCCCGGAGCATCTGGATCTTCATTTCCAGCTTGTCGCGCAGTTCCCTGTTTCCTTCCTTCAGTGCGCCCGGATTTGCGCTGTCCAGTGCAAGCAGATAAGAGGTCAGGACATTTTCTGCCCTGACCTTCATTTCATCATATTGAAATTCCGGGAAATCCCTCTTGATCTTCGGAAGGTACAGACTGGTCATTGCCGATACGGATTTGGGTGTTTTTGCATATTCCTCCTCCACCTGTCTGAAGCCCTCTTTCAGGTCATCTGTGCCAAGTGTCTGTCTGGAAAATTCCTTGATCCGATGCACTGCATAAAAAATACAGCCAAACACCGCCAGTATAAGCACCAGCACTACGATCATTCCAATTAAAGAAACCATTGCCATGTGATTTTCATCCTCATTTTCAGATGCCAGGCATCATCCTAGTAGCTGCTAAGCCAGCATATCAGTGCGATCACCGCGATTGCTGCAAGGGCAGTGATTATGATCTTAGGAATAGACAACGGCGTCTTGCCGGATACCTTACCGGTTTGTCCGTTTACCATAAACTGATAGATCTTTTCCTTATATTTATAGCTGGAAAGCCATACCGGCAGAAGCAGATACTTATATGTCAGCTTGGAAAACCTGCTGTCAACCTTTAAGTTCCTTACATGATCGGCATCTTTTTCCTTTCGGATCTTATTTTCAATATTTCCCTTGATCTTATATTTAATATTTTCTTTTGCCATTTCCCAGGCTTCCTTGATACCGATAGAATATCTCTCTGCACCAAAGCCTGCTACATATTCCGGCTTATAGGTCTTATTCTCTGCAGTCTGATAAGGCTCTAAGCCCTGAAGCATGGACTGATTATGATTGGTAGAACCGCATACCAGCTCATCATCAAAGGATTCCTGATAACTTCCTCTTACCGGATGCCATTTGGTAACGGTCTCGCTTTTCCCGTCAGAGCCTGTTTTGGTCTCATCAATTCCATACTCTCCCTTATAGGTAGAATCCGTCTGCGCATCAAAGGTCCAGTAAGGAAGATAAATCCCCTTAAAATGCTTTGCCTTGGCGCTTTCCTTTGCCATTTTAGGACAAAACCATTTTCTCTTGATCCATTTTTGGAAAAGACCTGCTGCCTCCTTGTCGGAAATCTGAAAGGGAACCACGCCTCCCGGAGCCATGGTCTTCTGATCCGAGGCCTCCATCACCTGATTGGAACCGCAAAATGGACATACCGCCGAGATCTCTAAGGCATCATAAACGGATTCTCCTCCGCATGCTTTACAGATCACTGTTTTCTTTTCTACGCCCCAGTCGCAGTTTTCTACCTTATCAGCATCCTCCAGTGCCAGCTCTGCTGCACTTTCCGGCTCCTGCTCCGCTTTCTTTATGGTTTCCGTATGGCCGCAGTAGGGGCAGCAAAGCCCCCCTGTAGCCGGATCAAAGTCCATAACGCCGCCGCAGTCAGGACACTTTTTGTCAGTCTCCTCCAGTGTCTTTACGGTCTTGACATCTAAATTTGTATCAAATTCACTCATTCTTTTCTCTTCCCCTCCCCTCATACAAGAAGATCTTACTGGATGTCCTCATCATTAAATGGATCTCCGCACTCCGGACAGAACTTCGGCGGATTGTGAGGATCCTCCGGTTCCCAACCGCACTTATCGCACTTATAAAGGGGCGCTCCTACGGGTTTCTTTGCCCCGCACTCTGAACAGAATTTTCCTTTATTTACTGCGCCGCAGGAACAGGTCCAGCCTTCTTCAGCGGGCTTTGATGCTCCACATTCTGCACAGAACTTTCCTGTATTTCCGGTCTTGCCGCAGGAGCAGGTCCAGCCTGCTGCCGGTGCGCTTGCAGAAGCAGGTGCTGCCGCCTGTGCAGGAGCCTGTGCCTGTGCAGGAGCCTGTGCCTGCTGCTGTCCCATCTGGAACAGGTTCTGTGCGTTCATGCCTCCTGCCTGGGTTGCCATATTCATTCCCGCAAAGGCCATCATAGGACCGGTTGAGGTATTGGAAGCTGCTGCCTTCATTGCTTCTGCCTGAGCGCCTACAAGGGTTGCTGCCGCCATGTTGGGATTGCGGAGCACTGCGCTCTTCTGCAGCTCCTTGATCATTGCCTCGTCTTCTTCAGAAGCCTTCATGGCATTGATACCAAAGGAAACGATCTTGATACCACGAAGCTGCTCCCATTTTGCGGATAACACTTCATTTAATGCATCTGCAAGCTCCATTGTGTGGGCAGGAATTGCACTGTACCGTACTCCCATTGCAGAAATCTTTGCAAACGCCGGCTGCATCGCCGTCATCAGCTCTGTCTTAAGCTGGCTTTCAATCTCACTCTTTTCAAAATCATCCGTTACATTTCCACAGACGTTGGTATAGAACAGCAGGGGATCTGTGATCTTGTAGGAATACTCTCCGTTGCATCTGATGGAAATATCAATATCAAGGCCGATATTCTGGTCTACCACTCTAAAGGGCACCGGATTGGCTGTTCCGTACTTATTTCCCATGATCTCCTTGGTATTAAAATAATAAACTCTCTGATCCTTTGCGGTATCTCCGCCAAAGGTGAAACGCTTTCCGACTGTTGCAAAGGTCTTTTTGATATTTTCACCTAAATTACCATAGAAAAGAGAAGGCTCTGTGGAGGCGTCATATGTAAATTCTCCTGCTTCCGCACAGAACTCCACAACCTTACCCTGATCTACAATGATCATACATTGTCCTTCATTTACCGCAACAACGGAACCATTGGAGATAATGTTGTCCTCTCCCTTGTTATTTCCGCCGCTTCTTCCGCTTGTACGCTTTTTCCCTTTCACAACAAGTATATCTGCTTCTAGTGAATCACAGTAAAA
>OBAR01001845.1_pt1 | contig 16699 bp, 13 predicted proteins | sample 1517911 | NCBI WGS metagenome assembly OBAR01 (sample SAMN04571709, study PRJEB22368) | human gut metagenome | biome: human gut; material: stool | host: Homo sapiens | place: Luxembourg | collected 2012-10-26
CAATGCCCAGGAAACCGTTAACGGAACCTACTTCATCAAAGTTAGGAAGCTTGTTAAAAAGCATATAACCGTGACAGATCAATCCAACTCCGAAAAGAAAAATGGATAACAGAAAGAAAGATTTGTATTTCATAAGTATTCTAGTTAATTTGGCTTCAATATTCATTATATTTTTCCCTTTCAAATGCTGAATTTAATTAAGCATAGAGCAGAGAAAATGAAAAGTCAATATTGAAAGTATAAATGCGGTGTTTGACAGGAACAGAAAGGATAGCAGTTAGATGAAAGCTTTTATAAAGAAAAATATTGTGAATTTTATATGTGCAGGCTTAATACTTACGGTTTGCCTTTGGAACCTGAGAGACTATGACTACATCAGATCTGTAGATGAATTTGGATATTTTGGCGTTGCGGCATCCTTTGCAGGATGGGACTGGGGAGACGTGCTTGCCACGTCAGATTATTATTCATTTGGATATAGCTTTCTTCTTGTTCCGTTTATGCTGCTGGCACGTCTGGGGATCCCTATGGCGTTAATATATAAGGCAGCAATATTGCTGAATGGGTGCTTTCTGGTAGGAGTTTTTGCTCTGGTCATACATGTTCAAAGAGAAATTTTCCCGGATTTCCCGGATCAGCTGCAAAGTGCGGCAGCACTTATGATGGCGCTATATATAGCGAATGCGGTACAGTCAAACACGGCAGGAGTTGAAATGTGTCTGAGATTTTTGTTCTGGGCAATCCTTTCAACCTTAATAAGTTTTGTGAAAAAGCCGGGGATAGGAAACAGCACATTATTAATTGAGCTTTCGATCTATATTTTTACAGTACATATGCGTGCGATAGGAGTGTCGATTGCGGTTGCAGGCGTCCTGGTTTTGTATGTGATTTCCCATATAAAAGCAATAAATAAAAAGCTTCTTATTTATATGATTGGATTAATTGTAGTGGGAATATTGGCGTTTGGGGGAATGAAAAACTATGTCGCCAATGAAATATATGTGAATCACTATTCGGAAGAAAAAGGGCATTTAGAGGAAGATGAAATAAATGATAATATAAATAATTTGGATCGTAATTTTAAAAAAGTAAAAAATCTCATGACAACAGAAGGGCTTCAGGATTTAGGAATGAGCATTTGCGGAAAATTGTATTATGCTTTTAGTGCAACCTTCCTGCTGGTAGAAATAGGAACAGCCTTTGCGGTCGGCACATGTATTAACCTTTCTAAAAGGATAGCAAAATGGAATTCTTTTCAGTGGTATACATTATTAGCATTTTTGGCTTTTATGGGGGAAATTATGGTGTCCTCCATTTATAAAACAATGCCATTTTATAGGGAAGGGCAGCTTCATCTATATCCATTGGAAACTATTGTGTTTGGCAGATATGCCGATTTCGCAGTGGGAGGATTAATGCTCCTGGGAATATATGGCTTGTATTATGTGGAGCAATATATAAGACAAATTGCCATTAGTGTGGTATGCTTTCTGGGATTGGCGTGGGTGGTCCAATATCAGTTTGATATGATGACAGTAAATCTTGCCAATGATAAAATTGCAAACTTCCGAATTAATCAAACGCCATGGTTTACGGTTTTATCAAACGGAAATATCAATTATTTTGCCTATTATGCTGCGGCCGTAAGCATAGCCTTCTTTGCCGTAATGGTATTTGCAGGAGGATGCAAAAAGAGAAAAAAGGAAATGCTGACGATGGTTATGCTTGGAGTCTGCTTCATGTGGGGAGCTATGTCAGTGCATTATTCAAAGGAATATAATGACTCAAAAGGCTATCGCACCTATCAAATAGGAACTGTAGTAGATATTATCAGCGCTACCGACGAAAATACTCCGATTTACTATATTGGAAGCAATTATAGAGACGGGGGCTCGGATGTTGAAATTTTACAGTGGAGGCTTGGGAAAAGAACGATCCATGTGAGAACGCTTGCTGATCTTGACAACGATGAGGTATCTTCTGCAATTTTGCTGTGCCATAGCAATAATCAGGAGATTATGGAAGCGTTAATGGAGGAGGAAAATTATATTTTTGATTCCACAGCATTGCAGGTGTATGCGGCGGAGAAGGGACAAGCTTATGAGGTAATGCTGCAAAAGGCGGCAGAGGTAGAATAAACAGTAAATTTGCGATAGCCAGAAGATTGTAGTATAATTTGAAAAGGTCAAAAATACGGAAAGATGGAGAGAGGCTATGAAGCTAATAATTCAAATCCCGTGTTACAATGAAGCAGAAACACTGGAAATTGCTCTGAATGATCTTCCAAAGGAAATCGAGGGAATAGATACAATAGAATACCTGATCATTGATGACGGGTGTACAGACAAAACCGTAGAGGTTGCCAGAAAATGGGGAGTGCATCATGTTGTCGGCTTTACCAAAAACAAAGGGCTTGCAAAGGGGTTTATGGCAGGAATGGATGCCTGCCTTAGAAACGGAGCAGACATTATTGTGAATACGGATGCGGATAACCAGTGTTGTGCGGAAGACATTTCCAAGCTGATCCGTCCTATTTTGGAGCATAAGGCAGATATTGTGATCGGAGAACGTCCGATTGATGATACAGAGCATTTTTCATGGCTTAAGAAGAAGCTCCAGCATTTCGGAAGCTGGGTAGTCCGAAAAGCATCCCATACAGATATACCGGATGCCCCCAGCGGTTTTAGGGCTTTTAGCCGTGATGCGGCAATGAGGCTCAATGTCATTAATGATTATACCTATACGCTGGAAACCATCGTGCAGGCAGGGAGAAACAAGATGGCAATCGTGTCAGTTCCTGTCAGAACCAATCCGGAGCTTAGAAAATCCAGACTGTTTCATAGCATGTTTGGATATATAAAGAAATCGATCCTGACAATCCTTCGGGCATTAATGATGTATAAACCGCTTTATTGTTTCACTCTGGTTGCTGCGGTGCCGGCGATCATTGGTTTTCTGATAGGGATTCGCTTTTTGGTCTTTTATTTTAATGGAAGAGGGAGCGGGCATACCCAGTCGCTGATGCTGGCGTGCACACTGCTTATTATAGGCTTTATCACCTTTGTGATTGGAATGCTGGCAGATGTGATCAGCGCCAACAGAAAGATTTTAGAAGATGTGCAATATCACATAAAGAGACAAGAGTATCAGGACCATAACGAATAAAGGAAAAATTGTTTTGAAGCTTGGTGAAAGAATAAATTGAAAATAATTGATTTTTTTAAAAAAGATGATCAGAGAGCCACAATTTATCTGATCGGACAAGCGCTTACACAAATACTTGTTACGGTTTCTGTTCTGATTTTTGGCAGAATCCTGCCGGCCAGGGAATATGGAATTGTGGCAGTTTACACAACATGGTCTACCTTTCTGACATATTTTATCGGACTTCAGGCGCATGGAACATTGGGGATTGCAAAGGTACATAAAACGGATGTCTACAAGGAATACTGCGGGATACCATATGTGCTTACGTTTCTTACTTCTGCGGCTATGTGCGGGGCTGCGCTTTTAGGGCATAGACAGGTCGAAAGGCTCTCGGGTATGAGTCTTGGCATCGTTCTTTTTATGATCATACATACAACGGGACTGGTGTGCTTTAATATCCAAAACAGCATATACAGACTGGATATGAAGGCGGTAAGCTATGTTGCAAATAATCTTCTGGTAAATGTGGCATCCATAGGCTTGTCAGTAGTATTAGTTATAATATTCAAGAGTGAAAGAGCTACAGGGAGAATATTAGGATTGGGAATTCCCTATATCGTATGGGGAGCATGCTTCGGAGCTCAGGCTCTGAAAAGGGGGATTTCCCATAAAAAGGAACTGTATCAGTATTGCGTAAGACTTTCCATACCTCTTATCTTTCATGGTATATCAGCACAAATTTTGAGCCATAGTGATACGCTGATGCTGGCAAGCATGTGTGACGAAACAGAGGCCGGTATATATTCGTTCTGCTATTCCATTGCAAGCCCGTTAACTGGCATTTGGAGCGCTTTTAATACTGCCTGGCAGCCGGATTACCTGCAAAATGCCAAGAGCAAAAACGGCGAATGGATCAGGGAGCATTCAGGCAATTACCTGTTTACCTTTACTGCCTTGGTGTGTGGATATATTCTGATAGGACAGGATGTGCTGCGGATTCTGGGAGCAAGAGAGTACTGGAAGGGAGCCGGAATCATTACTTTGATTACAATAGCCACATATTTTCAATTTTTATATTCTTTTCCCTGCAATTACGAATTTTTTATGGGAAGGACAAAAATGATTGCGATCGGGACAGTGATTTCTGCAGCTGTTAACGTGGCAATCAACTGGATGCTTATTCCAGCATATGGGATATATGCAGCAGCCCTATCAACCATAGCAGCATATGGAGTGCTGTTCCTTTTACACGATTTTTTTGCGAGAAGACTTGGCAGCTATCATTATAGATGGAGCTTTTACCTGAAAGGAATTGCGCCGGTTGCCGGCTGCGCTTTTGTATCTTATCTATGCGCTGAACAGGTTTTGCTCAGGTGGGGAATAGGTGTTATGGTAGTTGCTATGCTGGCAGCGCGCCTATGGAAGAAAAAAGCATTATTATAAGGAGCATTTTGGGATGAAGGTTTTATTTATTTCGGCAGGAGATTATAAATATGGCGCTCCGAAAGCCATGTTTGAACTCTTTGTTACCTTAAAAAAGGAATATAGCGTGGAACCTGTACTGCTGACGAAGAAAAGGAATGAGCTGAACCATAAATGTGACCTGCTTGGGATTGAAAATTATGCATTCTGGAGCAGGGATATTATGGCGGGATCTGCGTATCAAAACCCCATTTTTAATATGATGAAGCACTGCGTGAAGTATTTGCTGTATCTGTGGGGCGGGATTACGCAGAAGCGTGTTGAAAGGATAGGGATTGATTTTGCTTCCATCGACATTATCCATACAAACCTGAATCGGAATGACATTGGCGTATGGATTTCCCAAAAGCATAAAATTCCCCATGTGTGGCATTTGCGGGAGACTTTGACGGGATCTGCCGTTGTGATGTATAAGCCTAATGTAATAGATTATATGAATAAAAATGCAAGCCTTTTTGTAGCTATTTCCCAGACTGTTTACAGAGAATGGGCTAAACTAGGATTAGATAAAGATAAGATGCGTCTGGTGTATGATGGACTTAATGCTGAAGAGTTTACCGTGCGGAACAGGGCAGGGAAGAACAGCGCAGACAGACTGAAGATTGTTATGACAGGGCATGTACAGCCTACTAAGGGGCAGGATCAGCTGATCAGCGCCCTTGGCAGATTAGCTTCCGATGAAAAAAAGAAGCTTCAGATTGACATTTATGGGGAGGCATATCCGGATTACAGGAGGGAGCTGGAGAAGAACATCCACGAAATGCAGCTTGAAGATGTTGTAAATTTTTGTGGCTATTGTGACCACGTTCCTAAGAAACTTGCGGAATACGATATTGGGATTGTAGCCTCAAGGCAGGAGGGGTTCGGAAGAGTGACGGTTGAATATATGCTGGCCGGTCTGCTTGTTATTGCTTCTGATACGGGGGCAAATACAGAACTGATTGAGGACGGAAAGAATGGTCTGATCTATCCATACAAGGATATTGACGGACTAACCGCAAGGCTGAAGCTGGCGCTGGATGCTCCCGAACTGATTGAAAAGCTGGGAAAGGAAGCCCATACAGATGCAGTGCTAAAGTACAGTAATGCCAGATATGCAAAAGGGGTATACGAGCTGTACCGGGAAGTCCTTGAGGAAAAAACGAGAGAAGTTTGAAAGGAGAGGGGATCGTGGATATTGATCGGATTTTAAAGCTTGAGGGAAAATACAATCTGTATGAGGATACTATTGAAGGGATTCATTACTGGATGTATGGAAGAGGAGAACTATGTAACTTTATTCTTCCCAGGATAGAAAACCCTGAAGTGGGTAAAGCACATAATCAGCTGAAAAGTAAGACAAGCTTTTTGGGAAAGGTATGGGGACTTCTTTACAACAGTATCTGGAATGGGAAAAGAAAGGCGTTCCAGGCAGAGGTGTGTATCATTGATCATGAAAGGCGCATTTGGGAAAATAACGAATACGAATGTAAATACACCAAAGAAATTTATGAACATTATAAGGATAAGGCCATTATTCTGGAACGGCCCTATAATTATGGACATTTGAAGCCTATTGGTAAGGAGAAGGTTGCCTATCTGGACTACATATCACTGCTATGCAATTTTCATTATCTTTTTGTTAAGACTTTCCGCAAAAGGAAATATAGAAAGATCTGCAATGAGATCGAGAGACATATGAGAGATCCTTTAAAGGAACTTAATCAGGAAATTGGCATTCATTATTCTATGGCAGAGCTTCAGGCTTATCTGTCAAAGGTTATTTTGCGAAATCAGGTGCGCATACGGGAAATGGAAAGGCTGCTGGATAAAATACAGCCCAGAATTATAATAGAGGTGGTAGGATGGAGCAATACTTGTATGGCAGCAAATGAGACTGCAAAAAGAAGAAAAATTATTACCTATGAAATGCAGCATGGTGTATCTGGTCATACAGACTATGAATATAATTACCAAACCAAGAAAATACTTCCACAGCTTCCGTCTTATTTTCTCACATTTGGAGACTATGTGGAAGGAAATATAAGGTTCCCTGTAGAAAAAGAAGTAAGATCGGTTGGATTTCCTTATTTGGAAAGAAAAGTGATGAAGAGGCGGGAAGCAAAAAAAGAAAAAGACATAAAGACGGTTCTTTTTTTGTCGAGTGGTCAAATTGGAGAGCATTTTTCTCAGTTGGCATGCAGATTAGCGGAATTAACAGAAACTGAACAGAAGTGTAATGTGATATACAAACTCCATCCGGGAGAGTATGTGGCTTGGGAGCAGCGCTATCCCCGACTTTTAGAGCTGGAGAGAGAAGGAAAAATTCGAGTAATTGACTCGAGTGACAGCGATCTGTATCAACTGTTTGATGAAGCAGATGTACAAGTGGCAGGGACACCCACAACATCAATATGTGAAGGTCTGGCATTTGGGTTGGTTACGTTGGTTTACGATTTTTATGATTTGACCAAAATATCTTTTTTGTTTGAGGAAGGATTTGCACAAAAAATTAGTGACACCAGTGATATACAGCCCATCTTGGATGCAGTGACCGGAAGCACAGGGAAGAAAGAGGAAAATTGGAGAAAAATGTGGAAGGGAAATGCCATGAAAAATATTGTTAATGTAATTGAGAAAACCTCGGGGGTGAAAGGAATGAGTAACTATTAATACCAAGAGGTTAAAAGTAATATGTAAAAAAGAAAGGAGTATGCTGTTTTTTCATCAAAAACATCAAACGTAATTAAATGAACACAAACGTTAAGGCTGTAGTATTTGACATTGATGGGGTTATCACGGACGGAAAGAAATACCTATGCGGCCAGGAGGAAACAAAGTCGGTTGCCCTGAAAGACCTGGACGCAATCCATATGTTAAAGGAAGAAGGGTATATTGTAGGAGCAATCACAGGGGAAAGCACCCCATTTGCGCAGAGGCTGAAGGAGGAGCTTTCGCTTGACTTTTTCATTCTGGGCTGCAAGAAAAAGTGGGAGGAATTACAGAAAAGCATAGAGAAATATCATATCAGCAAAACCCAGGTCTGCTATATCGGGGATGGGAAGTACGATATGGAAGCGCTGGGGCAGGCAGGTCTTTCCGTGTGCCCATCGGATGCGATCTATGAGGTAAAGGAGCTATCGAAGCATGTACTGAAAACTCCCGGAGGAGAGGGCTGTATTGCGGAAGTATATACGATGCTGCATCATGGCGTAGGGGCAGGGAAGGAAAAAGACCATAACGAAACGATTGTGCAGCGGATGAAGGAGCATGAGAGCATACTGCAGAGGCTTTCAGGCGATGCCGAAAGAACAGGAGCATTGTCAGAGATCATTGAGGAAATCGTCAGGTGCTATCAAAGAGGAGGAAAGCTTATGCTGTGCGGAAACGGAGGAAGCGCAGCGGATGCACAGCACCTGGCAACAGAGCTGGTTTCAAGATTTTATAAGGAAAGGGAAGCGCTGCCTGCAATGGCTCTTAACGTAAATACGTCATCGCTGACTGCGATAGCGAACGATTACCAGTATGACAGGGTTTTTTCAAGGCAGGTGGAAGCCTTTGGAGAGGAAGGAGATGTGCTTCTTGGAATATCAACAAGCGGAAAGGCGAGGAGTGTAATAGAAGCCTTCAAGACGGGAGGAAGGAAGGAAATACGGACAATTCTGTTTACAGGGGAACTGGAAGAGGATGCGGAGATAGTAAAGTATACAGATCTCATCTTTAAGGTTCCATCGAAGGACACGCCAAGGATTCAGGAAATGCACATACTTGCGGGACATATCGTGTGTGAAGAAATTGAGAGAAGCATTGTAGAAAACGAAAGGGAGAAGAGAAGAGGATGAATGGAAAACATGTTTTTATAGTTGCAGAGATAGGAATAAACCACAATGGAGACATGGACATAGCTAAGAAGCTGATCGACTGGGCAGTGTTAGCTGACTGTGATGCGGTGAAATTTCAAAAGAGAACAGTGGATAGGGTATACTCAAAGGAATACCTTGACAGTTACCGGGAAAGCCCATGGGGAACAACACAGCGTGCACAGAAAGAGGGGCTGGAGTTTGGGAAAGAAGAATATGACGAAATAGACAGATACTGTAGGGAGAAGAAAATAGCATGGTTTGCATCAGCCTGGGACATAGAGGCACAGAAATTTCTGCAGCAGTATGACCTGAAATATAATAAGATAGCATCGGCAATGCTGACAAATGATGAATTATTAAAAGAAGTGGCAGGCGAGCAGAAATATACATTTATAGCAACGGGAATGAGCACCTATGAAGAGATTGATCATGCGGTGGAGGTATTCCGGAGCTATAACTGTCCGTTTGAGCTGATGCATTGCAACAGCACATATCCCATGCCCAAGGAAGATGCAAATTTAAATCTGATTCCTGCATTAAGAAAGAGATATGGCTGTCAGGTAGGATATAGCGGGCATGAAGCAGGAAGGATCGTATCCACCTGTGCAGTGGCATTAGGAGCCACCTCCCTGGAAAGACATATCACATTGGATAATACGATGTATGGATCTGATCAGGCAGCATCATTAAACGTAAAGGATTTGTTAAGACTTACGGAAGACGTTCGATTAATAGAGACGATTCTTGGAGATGGAGAGAAAAAGCTCTCAGAAAAAGAAATGGAAACCAGAAAAAAACTGCGGGGATGTTAAATGGATACAAAAATATTGGAACATATCGATTATGAATCATGTATTGCAATCATTCCGGCAAGAGGTGGTTCAAAAACGGTACCGAAGAAGAATATCAGAAAAATATGGGGGCACCCGTTAATTGCATATTCGATTGCGGCGGCAAAATTGACAAAAAATATACAGCGCGTGATCGTCAGCACGGATTCAGAGGAGATAAGGGAAATTGCAAAAAGGTATGGGGCAGAAGTGCCCTTTCTCAGGCCGGCAGAGTATGCACAGGATACATCAGCGGACATAGATTTTATGAAGCATGCCATACAGTGGTTATATGAGAATGAAGGGGAGGTACCGGAATATCTTGTTCACATGAGACCCACCACCCCCATAAGATCCCCCAAGATCATAGAGGATGCTATTATGAGGATCCAAAAGGATAAAGAAGCAACCTCTCTTCGATCTGGACACCTGTGCCATCATCCGCCCTATAAATGGTTTAAGGAGAATGGGGAATACTGGGAGCCCCTGATTTCGGGGATGACCTGTGATGAAGTAAATATGCCAAGGCAGGATTTCCCGTCAATTTATATTCCAAATGGATATGTAGACGTTGTGAAAGCGGATATTATTATTCGGGAAAATTTATTGCATGGGGATAAGATGATCGGGTATAGAACCAATGAAATCCCTGATATAGATACAGAATTAGATTTGAAGAAAATGATGATATTTGATGATGTACGGGAAGATATTTCCGTTTTAAGAAAAGAACTTGAAAAGAGCTGTGGAGATAACAAATCATGAGAAATTATGTTGAGGTTGCATACCAGGTAGGAGAAAAACCTTTTGGGGAATATCCGTTACAACTGGCAAAGCATTTGATAGATAAATATACCTTAAAAGAGGGTATGAAGATATTGGATAACGGATGTGGGAGAGGAGAATTTTTGCATGCCTTTTCCACGTTAGGAATGCAAGTAGAGGGCTGTGATATCTCAAGCTATTGCCAGCAGGCGAAAATAGCAGATCTGAATAAGGAGAAGCTGCCCTTTCCAGATGAATATTTTGATGTTGTATTTACAAAATCAGTGATAGAGCATATCAGTGATACCGAGCATTATATGAATGAAATGAAAAGAGTGCTGAAAAAGGGAGGGCTGCTGATCCTGCTGGTTCCAGACTGGGAGACACAGTATTTTATTTTTTATCAGGATCCCACCCACATCCATCCCTATACAAAAGCTTCAGTCTATAAGCTTTTAAAGATGATGGAGTTTGAGAGTGTAGAGTCAGAAAAGTTTATCCAGCTGCCATGTGTATGGAAAAGCAAATTTTTGAAAGGCTTAAGCTATTGTTTAAGAATGTTTGGGCCGGTGAAAAAGATATATAAGCATAAATTTATCCGCTTTTCAAGGGAGCTTATGATTTTGGGAAGCGGAAGAAAAGGGATGTAAGTGCGATCAAACTTAGGAAAAGAGGAGAAAGCAGATGAATAAAGTGGGGGTAATACAAGGAAGACTTTCACCGAGACCGTATCCGAAATTGCAGGAGTTCCCATGGAGAACATGGAGAAAAGAATTTGAACATGCAGAGAAAATAGGCTTTGATTTTATAGAATGGATTTTCGAAGAAAAGAATTTTAGTGAAAACCCTATTTGGAATGAGGAAGGACGGAAAGAAATAAGAAAGTGTATTTCAGAAACCAATATTCCTATTGAATCCGTATGTGCAGATTATTTTTTGGAAAAGCCTTTTTTTAGAAGAGAAGGGTATTCACTAGAGGAAAATATAGAAGTACTAAAGGAGCTGATCAAGAAAGCAGGTGAAATCGGGGCAAAGACCATCTTACTGCCTGTGCTGGAGAATGCAGAAATAAGATGCCAGGAGGAAGAGGATATCCTGACAGAGGCGGTCTATAAGGTTTTGCCTACGCTGGAGGAGCAGGGAATTCGCATAGGCTTTGAAACAGAGCTTCCCATAGAAAAGTATTTGAAATTGGCATCCAAATTTAACAGCGAATATGTTGGGGCATATTATGATGCCGGGAACTGTGCAGCCTGTGGGCATGATATGCTGCAAGATATGAAAGTACTTGGGAGACATGTAATAAGCGTTCATGTGAAAGATCGGTTAAATGCAGGAAAAAGTGTTTTTCTGGGAACAGGAGATACTAATTTTAAAGAAGGAATTCCCTATTTAATAAAAAATGGTTATACTGGCAATTTTGTGCTGCAGACTTATTTTGAAGATGACTATATTGGAGCAGCAGCAGAAGGCCTTCAATATATCAGAGGGATCATAAGGGGTTAATGAGATGAAGTTTTTATTTGTAGGATTGGGCGGAATTGGGCAAAGGCATTTGAGAAACCTGGTACAGCTGAGAGGGGAAAAGGATGAAATCTATGCGTACAGGGTGAGGAGAGCGGAATTTGTATTAGATAATAAGCTTAATGTAGTAAGTGAAGGTGGATTAGAGGATCAGTATAAGATAAAAACAATAAGCAATTTAAGAGAAGCGGAAAAGCTTGATATTGACTGCGTATTTATATGCAATCCAACCAGTCTGCATATGGATGTTTTACTGTGGGCGGCTCAAAATAACTTACATATTTTTGTGGAAAAGCCAATATCAAATAATGATGCAAACATTGACAAATTAAGCCAATTAATTAGGAATAATGGAAAGATTACATTTGTTGGATATCAAAACAGATTTCATCCTTGTATCAAAAAAGCGAAGGAACTAATTAGTAGCGGAAGTATAGGCCGTGTTGTTATGGTCAATGCAGAAATAGGTGAAAATGTTACAAAATGGCACAAATATGAGGACTATAGACAAATGTATGCCTGTAAGGAAAAGCTGGGAGGAGGGGTCATATTAAGCCAGATTCATGAGATCGATTATCTGATTTATTTTCTGGGAATGCCCAAGCAGGTATATGCGCTGGGAGGAAAATTGAGTGATCTTGAAATAGATGTAGAAGATGTGGCTTCTATTTTGCTGGAATATGAGATCGATGGATATCATGTACCTGTGAGCATTCAGGAGGATTATCTTCAAAGTCCGCCAACTAGAAAATGCAGAATAGTAGGAACGAGTGGAAAAGTGGAGTTTGATCTGCTTGAATCATATATAGCGGCATATGACGAAAACGGAAAAACAATATATGAGGAAAGTTTTGAGTTTGAAAGAAATGATATGTTCCTTGAGGAAATGAACTTATTTTTAAATGCCGTAGAAGGAAAGAAAGAGGATGGCTTAATAACCATAGAAGAAGGATTGAAAAGCCTAAAGGTAGCGCTGGCAGCGAAGCAATCTTTGCAAACAGGCGGGATAATAGAACTATAATCTGTGAATCGGGGAGAGAGGTTCAAATGAATGCAGTTGAAAAATTTATAATTAAAGATAAGGTAGTGATCATCACAGGAGGCGCAGGTTTGCTGGGAAGAAAGCATGCCGAAGCAGTGATAGAAGGAGAGGGAATTGCAGTACTTATTGATGTATGTGAGTCGGCAATTCAAAATGCCAAAACTGAGTTATTAAACAAATATGGAAAGGCTGGCAAAGTAGAAGGGTATGTAGCTGATATCACATCAAGGAGTGAAGTGGAAAAGGTAATAGAAGAGATCAAGAATAAATATGGTCATATTGATGTCTTGATTAATAATGCTGCAAACAATCCCAAAGTAGAAGGCAAAGCTCAAAACATGAAGGCGATCCAATTTGAAAATTTTCCGCTGGAAATGTGGGAAAATGACATTGCGGTAGGATTGACAGGGGCGCTGATCTGTTCCCAGGTATGTGGGCAGGAGATGGTAAAGCAGAAGAAGGGAGTGATACTGAATATTTCTTCTGATTTAGGGGTTATAGCACCAGACCAGCGGATCTATCGCCGTGAGGGGCTAAGGGAAGATGAGCAAACGATAAAACCGGTGACATATTCAGTTATTAAGCATGGAGTAATTGGATTAAGTAAATATCTTGCAACATATTATGCAGAGAAAGGGATCAGGGTAAATGCGTTATGTCCGGCAGGAGTATATAATGGACAAAATGAAGAATTTTTAGAAAAACTGACCAATCTAATTCCAATGGGAAGAATGGCCAATGTAGAGGAATATAAAAGTACAATCTTATATCTGATCTCAGAAGCAAGCAGCTATATGACAGGAAGTGTCATTGTTGTGGATGGAGGGAGAACCTGCTGGTAGAACGAATAGTGGAATAGGAAAATGCGGCTGTATATGGGAGGCATGAGGGCTGCATTTTCTTTTTTGCGAAATATATCTTGGAAGTGCAGGATCAGCGCAGTTTTGCCGGTAGGATTGCTGGCGACAGTAATATGTGTGCTGAACTATAAGCTGTACATGCCTTCAGGGCAGGAACGCAAAAGTTCATAGGTTCGTCGTTTCAGGAGTTAAAATGATATTAACAAATTTATTATCTTTTTTAGTATTTCCAGCAATAGTATTATTTCACCTGAAAATAGAAGAAAGAAATGATGTGATTGGAATAAATGATTCCAATATTATGAAAGGCATAGCAGCCATATTTATTTTTCTCGCACATTTTTATAACCGATTGTCCGGCAGGACGAATATTGGAATAGGAAAAATGTGGCTGTATATGGGAGGCGTTGGGGTCTGCATCTTTTTTTTCCTATCGGGATATGGACTTAACAGGTCTGACAGTATTGAAAAGCCGGGATTTATAGCAAAGAGGACAAAAAATGTTCTGCTTCCGTTTGTGATGATAAGATGTGCCTGCTTTTTGGTGGATCCTTCTTTGCGGGGCAAGAATTTTCTATTTTTTATAGAATATGTATTAGGAATACAAGAGCCGCTTTGGTTTGTGACGGTAATATTGCTGATATACATAGGGTATTATTTCTGCTATAAACTCTTTGGAAGAAGGCGTCTCAATGTGTCTGTGGCGTTATATAATGTGGGAATAGGAATTCTTTTTTGGGCGCTTGGTGCAAATCCAAGGTGGTATAATGCCCATCTTTTGTTTTCGGCAGGTATGATTATAGCGGATCATAACGATGCTGTTATCAGTGCATTGAAAAAGTATGGCTGGTGGCTCTGCAATGTGGTTTTAGGAAGCGGCTTCCTTCTTTTTTCTGCTTTGTTCAGTATGAATAAGGACTCATTGGGAGGGATAGCCTTTAAGCTTGCTTCAGGGGTGTTTGTCTGTTTGCTTTTTATGAATTTATTTTTGAGAGTACGGCTCAGGTCAGATATAATGAAGTGGGTAGGAAAGAATTCGCTATTGTTTTATATAATCCATCTACAGGTGTTGAGGATGCCCTCAATGAACGGAGTGGAAGACAAATGGTTTTTGCCGGTAGGATTGCTGACTACGGTACTGTGCGTACTGAGCTATGAGCTGGTGAAAAAGCATGTGAGGAGAAATGTGGAAAAGAAATGAAAAAGGTGGCAATTTTTGATGTAGACGGAACACTTCTTGACACAACAGAAGGAGTTCTCTCATCAGTACGATATACCATAGAAACGCATAAGCTGGACATGCCCTCTGAGGAGGAACTCAAAAAGTTCATAGGCCCGCCTATTCAGGACTCCTTTCAAAGGATATATGGGTTTGAAAAGGAAAAGCTTCAGGAGCTTGCAACCACATTCAGAAATCACTATAAGGATGTGGATCTGTTAAAGGCAGTGCCCTATGAGGGAATTCTGGAAACCTGCAGAAAGCTGCAGGAAAGCGGAGTGAAAATTGCAGTAGCAACCTACAAGCGGCAGGATTATGCGGAAAAGATCGTGCGCCATTTTGGATTTGGAGCCTATACTGATGTGATCTACGGAGCCGATCACGAGAATAAGCTTAAGAAAGCAGATATTATCAAGCTATGTCTTGAAAGCACAGGAGTTTGTGATAAGAAAACAGCGGTCATGATCGGGGACAGTGACAATGACGCCATAGGAGCGCAGAGGCTGGATCTGGATTTCCTGGGAGTGACCTATGGTTTTGGATTTAAGAATAAAGAAGAAATCCTGAGGTTCCCAAATGCAGTGGGAACAGCCTGCCGGGCGGAGGAATTGCTGGATTTTTTTGATAATAAGGGGGATTGCCTGAAATGAAGATGAAAGTGGCAAAGTATATTTCAGAATTCATGGTTAAAAAGGGAGTGGAGCATGTTTTTACCATTACCGGTGGCGGCGCAATGCATTTAAATGATGCCTTTGGGCATCAGAAGGGACTGCAATGCATTTACAATCATCATGAACAGGCGTGTGCCATCGCTGCGGAAGGGTATGCCAGATATACAGGAAGAGTCGCTGCGGTTTGTGTAACCAGCGGACCGGGCGGAACCAATGCGATCACAGGTGTTTTGGGAGGATGGCAGGACTCTATTCCCATGTTCATTGTATCCGGACAGGTAAAGAGGGAGACCACAACATGGTCAACAGAAGTGCCCCTTCGCCAGCTTGGCGATCAGGAATTTCAGATTGTCGATTGCGTAAAGGGAATGACAAAGTTTGCAGTTATGGTGACGGAGCCTGAAAAAATCCGGTATTATCTGGAGAAGGCATGGTTTTTGTGCAATTACGGAAGAAAAGGACCTGTATGGCTGGATATTCCACTGGATGTGCAGGGGGCGCTTATAGAAACAGAAGAGCTGAAGGGATTTGATGAAGCCCAGGAACTTGAGAAAGAATGTCCTGTGTATGATACGAAACAGACGGAGGAGATTTTACAGAGGCTGAAGGAAGCAAAACGGCCGGTCATCTTTGCAGGAACAGGGATACGGCTTGGAAACGCCTACGAAGAATTCCTGGATGTGATTGCAAAGCTGAAAATTCCGGTAGTAACGGCCTGGAATGCAAATGATCTGCTGTGGGAAGGACATCCATGTGACTGCGGGCGGCCAGGCACGGTAGGCACAAGAGGCGGAAATTTTGTTGTGCAGAGCAGTGATCTTTTGCTTGTTTTGGGATCAAGACTGAATATCCGGCTGATCAGTTATAATTATAAAAATTTTGCAAAGGACGCCTATAAAATTGTAGTGGACATTGACAAAAATGAACTGCATAAGCCAACTGTAAAGGTTGATATGCCTGTACATGCAGATGTGAAAGAGGTTCTGCAAGAGATGGACAGGTTCCTTGAAGAACATCCGGACAGCATGGGAGATCATGCAGAATGGCTTACAAGATGCAGGGAGATCAACGAAAAATACCCTGTGGTGTTAAAGGAATATTATCAGTCGGAAAAGCTGAATCCCTATGTGTTTTTGAAGGAGTTTACCGAAAGGCTGCAGGAGGGAGATGCAATCATTACGGGAAACGGAAGTGCCTGTGTTATGACATTCCAGGCTGCAGTTGTCAAAAAGGAACAGAGAATGTTTACCAATTCCGGCTGCGCAGCTATGGGCTATGGTTTTCCGGCAGCGATCGGCGTTTCCATTGCAAGAAGAG
>OBAR01001862.1_pt1 | contig 16582 bp, 13 predicted proteins | sample 1517911 | NCBI WGS metagenome assembly OBAR01 (sample SAMN04571709, study PRJEB22368) | human gut metagenome | biome: human gut; material: stool | host: Homo sapiens | place: Luxembourg | collected 2012-10-26
CCTACAACAACTCGGTTAACAGCCGAGTGCTCTACCATTGAGCTATCAGGGAATACTCATACATATTAGCACAATGTTTTTTGAAATGCAAGCTTTTAAGCTTAAAATAATTACTAATTTTATTTATATTTTATAATTGATACTACATATCTTCTATGTTAGAATAATTTTTGATAAAGCATTTTTCAACAGGAGGTTACCAATGAATAAACCATTCAACGACGGCATTTATGATGCCCGTAAGCTTGGCGTTCCGAAGACATTGCTGCTTGGTATACAGCATATGTTTGCTATGTTCGGCGCCACAGTACTCGTTCCTATTCTTACAGGATTGAGCATTTCTACCACATTACTTTTTGCAGGTCTCGGAACACTATTATTCCACCTGATCACGAAGCGTAAGGTACCGGCTTTCTTAGGTTCATCTTTCGCATTTCTCGGCGGTTATGCCGCTATAGCTCCGTTAACGGATGCAGCAGGCAATGCGCTTGACAATTCCGAACTTCTTCCTTATGCATGCGTAGGTGTTGCATTTGCCGGACTTCTTTATTTTGTCCTTGCTGCATTTATCAAAGCATTCGGTGCCAAGAGAGTTATGCGTTTCTTCCCGCCTATTGTTACAGGTCCTATCATTATTGCTATCGGACTTACCCTTTCACAGTCAGCCATAGATAACTGCGCTGCCAACTGGTGGGTGGCACTTATTGCTATTGTTGTTGTTATTATATGCAACATTTTTGGTAAAGGTATGATCAAAATCATTCCTATACTCATCGGTGTAGTTGTATCATATATTGCCGGAATATTTTTCGGAGATGTCGATTTCAATACAATCAAAGATGCTGCATGGTTCGGACTTCCTGTTGCCAAGGAAGCTACTGTTTTCTCCATATTTGGAGCACATTTTAATTCTTCCTTATTTATAACATCAATAATAACCATTATGCCTATTGCACTTGCTACAATTGTTGAGCATATCGGTGACATTTCAGCCATATCTTCGACAACCGGCATTAATTACATAAAGGATCCGGGTCTTCACAGAACGCTTGTCGGAGACGGTGCCGCAACAATCGTTGCATCGCTTTTCGGTGCCCCTGCCAACACAACATACGGTGAAAATACCGGTGTTCTTTCTCTTTCAAAGGTATACGACCCACTCGTAATTGAAATCGCAGCAGGTTTTGCTATTCTGTTTTCATTCTGTCCTAAGTTTGCGGCAGTAATCGAGGCAATGCCAACAGCTACAATCGGTGGTATATCCCTTATACTTTACGGTATGATCTCAGCCGTAGGTGTGCGTAACGTCGTAGAGAACAAGGTAGATTTCTCCAAATCACGTAATGTAATAATTGCAGCACTAATCCTTGTACTTTCAATCGGTATTAAATACAGCTCTGCCGGAAGCATATCCTTCACGATCGGCAAGGTTACAATTGACTTCTCCGGTCTTGCAGTCGGAGCTTTGGTAGGTATCATCCTCAATGCAATCCTTCCGGGTAAGGATTTTAATTTTGATGAAGATGACACCAACGATAATCCCAATATGAAAGCAATGTAAATCAATTATATGCACATACTAAAGGAACCGCCATAATATATATGACGGTTCCTTTTTTTGGCTTATATATGGTAATTAATCGGCCTGCAAAATTACTCTTCTACAGATTTCTTTCTTGTAATAACAACTGTTGCTGCTGCAACTGCTGCAACTGCAATAAGCATAACTATTGATGTTGCATCTCCTGCTGTTACATCATCATCAGAAGGTGTGTTGTTATCTTCGTCTGAAGGTGTATTGTTATCTTCGTCTGAAGGTGTGTTATTATCCTCATCTCCACTGTTGTCAGCTAAAGGATTATCCTTCTGAATTGTAATAACACCACCGTCAGCACCGTTTGCATTGGTGTAATCTGCGATGATATAGATGTCTGATACGCTCTCATCTGCAAGAAGTTTATGAAGTGTATCTGTGTAATCTGCTGCAACTGCTGCATTCTCAGCACCATATATAAATGCCTGTACACCGTAACCTGTAGCTGCGTCAAACTGCGCCTGGTCAAACTTCATTGAACATGTGTACATTCCATTTGCATCCGGAGTCATGTTGATGTTACCTACATAGGTATCTCCCCAGCCCCATGCTTTAAGAGCTGTAGTAGCTTCTGCAAGATTTACCCATTCATCCGAAACAACCCATGCTCCGCCCCAGATATTAAAACCAATCTTATCGGCTCCTTCCGGTGCGCCCTTTACGATTACATGTGCTGTCGTTTCGATTTCCGCAGCCCTTACTGCATCTGCCTTTCCGGCCACAATTCCTGCTGCAACAAGAGCGAATGCGCTTACACATACAGCAATTCTCTTAATAAGTTTTCTCATTTTAATCCTTCTCCTTTTATTTACTGGTTATTCAACCGTTGAGTTGATTATAACACCGTAAATATCAGGGACGAAATATCAATATTCTTAGAAACGTATCAGATTTCTTAACAAAAAAAAACGGCCGCCGGTATTAACCGGCAGCCGCCTGAAATCATTAAATTTATTTAAGATTAGCCTTAGCTGTCTCTGCAAGCTTTGTGAATGCAGCAGCATCATTAACAGCGATTTCAGCGAGCATCTTTCTGTTCATCTCGATGCCTGCGCTCTTAAGACCAAACATAAACTTGCTGTATGAAAGACCATTCATTCTTGCAGCAGCATTGATTCTGGCAATCCAGAGCTGTCTCATCTGTCTCTTCTTCTGCTTTCTTCCTGCATATGCAGATGTTAAAGCTCTCATTACTGACTGTTTTGCAACTCTATACTGTTTTGAACGGGCTCCTCTGTAACCTTTAGCTAACTTAAGAACTCTGTTATGTTTCTTCTTTGCGTTTAATCCGCCTTTAATTCTTGCCATTTAAGTTATCCTCCTTACAATACCAATTACATATATGGTAAAATCTTCTTCATATTCTTTACGTTAGTGCTGTCAACAAGAGCAGCCTTTCTAAGATTTCTCTTTCTCTTAGTGGTCTTCTTTGTAAGAATGTGGCTCTTATATGCTTTCATTCTCTTTAACTGACCTGTTCCTGTCTTTTTAAAACGCTTTGCAGCAGCTCTGCTTGTCTTCATTTTTGGCATGATAAAAATCCTCCTTAAAATTGTGCATATAATATTTAACGTTTCTCAGCTAAAACCATAGCCATACTTCTGCCTTCAACCTTGGCCGGTTTCTCAACAACCGCACACTCTTCAAGTGCCTTGGCAAAATCATCAAGAATATGCTTGCTGGCTGTCATATGTGCCATTTCACGTCCTCTGAATCTTAAAGTAACTTTAACTTTATTACCTTTCTCAAGGAACTTTCTGGCTGAACCGATCTTGGTATTAAGGTCGTTAGCTTCAATATTAGGAGATAACCTCACTTCCTTAAGCTCAACTATCTTCTGTTTCTTCTTGGCTTCCTTCTCCTTACGTGCAAGCTCATATCTGTATTTACCGTAATCTACGATCTTACATACAGGCGGCTTGGCAGTCGGTGCAATCTTAACAAGATCCAGTTCGGCCTCTCTTGCAAGCTTCATTGCATCTCTGGAAGACATGACGCCAATCATCTCGCCATTCTCGCCGATAACACGAACCTCTTTGTCTCTGATCTGTTCATTAATCATTAACTCGCTAATGGTAGTGTACCTCCCAAAAAAAATATGCTGATAGAATAACTATCCGCATATATACACCAATGATCATATAAATCATATATTTCTGTATTATAACCCGGGTCGCCAGTGCGCCAAGGTGAGAGCGGATACTCTTCTTCTTTTCACAACTTCTATAATATATCATCAAAAGCATTGTATGTCAATACATTTTTAGGGCAAAAATAGAAAATAGTTACATAATTGAATTTTACCTGTGACTATGGTACAATAGTACCACAAAAACTAATCTGATTCAACCCGGAGGGCACATAATGAGCAAATTTATAATTACATCCGATACCACATGCGATTTACCGAAGGATTTTTGCAAGTCGAATAATATAGACATACATCCTTTATACTATCGTTTCGGGGATAATGAAGTATACGGCGGCGACAAGGATATTACGCCTGCAGAGTTCTATAAGCGTATGAGGGATGGCGAAATGCCTACTACAATGGCCACTAATCCGGAAGCATCCCGTGAGATTTTTGAATCGCGCTTACGTGAAGGATATGACATAATTCATATTTCTTTTTCATCGGCTCTCAGCAGTTCATATCAGAACACATGCGTTGCAGCATCCGAGCTTAATGAAGAATATCCGGAACATAAAATCACTGTAATCGATTCTTTATGCGCATCAATGGGCGAGGGCCTGCTTGTATACAAGGCCGTTAATTTCATGAATGCCGGTCACTCATATGAAGAAACAGTATCTTATATAGAAGAACTTAAGCTTCATATTTCACACCAGTTTACCGTTGATGATCTGTTCCATCTTCACAGAGGCGGCCGTGTTTCCAAGGCAACAGCCATTATCGGAACCATCATCGGCATCAAGCCTCTCCTCCATGTAGATGATGAAGGACGACTGATTGCAATCGGCAAGACACGCGGACGTAAGAAATCCCTTGTATCGCTTGTGGACAAGATGGCCGCTACAATGGGAAGCCGCGATAATGACGTCATTATGATAAGCCATGGTGACAGCCTTGAAGATGCCGAATTTGTCGCTTCACTCATCAGGGAGCGCCTGAATATCAATAATATAATAATTAATACTATATGCCCGACAATCGGTTCACATTCCGGTCCGGGAACAATTGCACTGTTTTTTGAAGCTGATGTAAGATAAATAATAAGGGAACGGCATCAAACCGTTCCCTTTGTCATTCTATTTAATTATCTCAAATCCTTTCCAATACTTGAAAAGAACTTTGGCCACGAACCGGTCTCTCTTAACATTTCCCCAGAATCTGGAATCCGTTGAATTATTACGGTTATCACCCATCATGAAATACTCGTCATCGCCAAGTATGTATGTCTGGTTATTGACCGTAAGGTCTTCCCTCGGTGTCTCGTTAAGATATGACTCATCCAGATAGATTGTCTCTCCATCGGCTGTCGTAATTATTACCTGACCGGCTTTGATGGTTACAGTCTCACCCGGAAGTCCTATTACACGCTTAACATACAGCTTGCCGTAATCGGGTCCCTCCGCAGGGCATTTGAATATTGCCACGTCACCACGCTTAGGATCGGTAAAATAATATGTCATTCTGAGACCGATCATTCTGTCCTTTATGTTAATTGTAGGAATCATGGAACCCGACGGCACCTCGGCATTTACAATTACGAATTTGCATAAAAGGAATGCCACCAGTGCACCTATAAGGATTACCCTTACATATTCCATTGCAACCTGAAAAGTCGTTTTATTGGCCTCCTTAACGCGCTTTGCTTCCTTTTTCTCTTCTTTCCTATGCTTCTTAAGTTCCTTCGGAGACATTTCCTGCTCCTCAAGATATTTACCGGAATAAAGCGTTCCGCCTTTATTTTTCTCTTCGTTAGCTGCCATTTAATCTGCCTTTCTTCTATTTGAAATATTTAACGCCTGACTCAAATACTTTCAAATCCTGCTCACCGAAGATATTGACCGCAACAGCATCTCCCTTACGTTCAACGTGCGCCATCTTACCGAATACACGGCCATCAGGACTTGTAATACCTTCAATAGCTCTGTATGAACCGTTAACGTTCCACTCTTCATCCATTGTAGGATTACCGTCAATGTCAACGTACTGTGTTGCTACCATTCCTTCTGCAAAAAGTCTGTCAAGCCATTCTTTGTCAGCAACAAATCTTCCCTCGCCATGTGAAGCCGGTGTTACATATACACCGCCAAGTTTGGCACCTGCAAGCCATGGTGATTTATTTGATACAACTTTGGTGTATACCATCTTGGATATATGACGGCCGATTGTGTTCATTGTAAGTGTCGGTGAATCCGCCTTCTGTTCTGTAATCCTGCCGTAAGGCACCAGACCGAGTTTGATGAGTGCCTGGAATCCGTTACAGATACCGAGTGCAAGTCCGTCACGTTCGTTAAGGAGCTTATCTACAGCTTCTTTGATCTTGGCATTACGGAATGCCGTTGCAAAGAACTTGGCTGAACCGTCAGGTTCATCACCTGCTGAGAATCCGCCAGGGAACATAATAATCTGTGCCTGATTGATTGCTTTTTCAAATTCGTCAACCGAATCCCTTATATCAGCTGCAGTAAGGTTCTTAAATACCTTGGTAACTACGTTGGCTCCGGCATTTTCAAACGCCTTGGTGCTGTCATACTCGCAGTTGGTTCCCGGGAATACCGGAATGAATACCGTAGGCTTTGCTACCTTATTCTTGCATACATAGATGCTGTCTGCATTGTAAACAGGCGTTTCAAGCTTCTGTCCGCCCTTAACGGCAACTGTCGGGAATACCTTTTCAAGAGGTTTCTTCCATGTATTCAATGCCTCTTCGACACTTATTACCGCATCACCGTATGTGAATGTTCCGTCATCGGTAACTTCACCGATCACAGTGTATTTGCAGCCGATCTTATCAAGGAGTTCCGGATTAGCCTCGGCAATAATACATCCGTATTTAGGTGCAAAGAACTCACTGCTGTCATAATCTGCGTTAATCCTGACTCCAAGCTTGTTACCAAATGCCATCTTGCTGACTGCTTCCGCGATGCCCTTTGCATTAAGGGTATATGCACTGACAACAGCCTTGTCTGCAATAGCTTTGGCAACCGCATTGTAAAGTGCCATAACCTGTGAATATACAGGAAGGTCATATTCATCTCTCTCTATCTCAAAGAGAACTATTTTATTGCCTGCTTTTTTGAATTCAGGCGTGATTATATCATTATAGCTTCCGGTATCAACAGCAAATGAAACAAGTGTATTAGGAACATCAAGATCATTAAATGTACCTGACATACTGTCCTTGCCGCCGATTGACGGAAGACCGAATCCCATCTGTGCATCAAATGCACCGAGAAGAGCTTTCATAGGCTCGCCCCATCTTGCAGGATCCTCTGTCATTCTTCTGAAATATTCCTGGAAAGTAAATCTTATTTTCTTAAAGTCACCGCCCGCGCAGACAATCTTAGCCATGGACTCAACAACAGCATAGATTGCGCCGTGGTATGCGCTCCATGATGAAAGGTACGGGTCAAAACCATAGCTCATCATCGTCACGAAATCAGTCTTGCCCTTAAGGACAGGAAGTTTGGCAACCATGGTCTGGACTTCGGTAAGCTGATATTTACCGCCATATGGCATGAACACCGATCCGGCTCCGATTGAACCGTCAAACATCTCTACAAGACCCTTCTGTGAACATACATTAAGATCTGAAAGCGTCTTAAGCCATTCAGCCTTGACATCTTTAACTTCCGGTGCTTTAAAGAGATTATCTTTCTCTTCCGGAATGTTGACAACAACATCCGTCTCCTGATGAGCTCCGTTGGTATCAAGGAATGCCCTGCTTATATTAACGATTTCTTTGCCTCTCCATTCAAGGATAAGTCTCTTTTCTTCTGTGACTACAGCAACCTCAACAGCTTCGAGGTTTTCCTCGTTCGCATACTCAAGGAAAGCCTTCACATCCTTAGGGTCTACGACAACAGCCATTCTCTCCTGTGACTCGGAAATAGCAAGTTCTGTACCGTCAAGTCCCGCATATTTCTTAGGAACTTTATCAAGTGATACTCTGAGGCCGTCTGCAAGTTCTCCGATTGCTACGGATACACCGCCGGCACCAAAGTCATTACATTTCTTGATAAGACTGCTGACCTCAGGTCTTCTGAATAATCTCTGAATCTTACGTTCTGTAGGCGCATTACCTTTCTGGACTTCTGCACCACATGTATCTATTGATTTCTCCGTATGTGCTTTGGATGAACCCGTAGCTCCGCCACAGCCATCGCGTCCGGTTCTTCCGCCGAGGAGAATGATGATATCTCCGGGATCTGATGTTTCCCTTATAACAGCGCTTCTCGGAGCAGCGCCCATAACAGCACCGATTTCCATTCTCTTGGCTGCATAATTAGGATGATATATTTCTTTAACGTAACCTGTTGCAAGTCCTATCTGGTTACCGTATGAACTGTAACCGTGAGCTGCTTCGCGTACTATTTTCTTCTGAGGGAGCTTTCCGGCCATCGTCTTATCAAGTGAAACCGTAGGATCTGCCGCACCTGTGACACGCATTGCCTGATATACATAAGTACGTCCCGAAAGCGGATCTCTTATGGCACCGCCAAGACATGTGGCAGCACCACCGAACGGCTCTATCTCCGTAGGATGGTTATGTGTCTCGTTCTTGAAGTTCACAAGCCACTCTTCTTCCACACCGTCTACTTCGATCGGCACAACGATACTGCATGCATTGATCTCATCGGATTCTTCCTGATCCTGTAATTTTCCTTCACGTTTTAATTTTCTCATTGCCATCAGTGCAAGATCCATCAGGCAGACAAATTTGTCTTCTCTTCCTTTGAAGATCTCGCTGTGATCAGCGATGTACTGTTTGTAAGTCTCTTCCATCGGCTCTCTGTAATCGCCGTCGCCGAATGAAACGTCTGTAAGTTCTGTCGAGAATGTTGTATGACGGCAGTGATCTGACCAGTATGTATCCAGAACGCGGATCTCTGTCATGGAAGGATCTCTGTCTTCTTCTGATTTAAAATAATTCTGGATATGCTGGAAGTCCTTGAATGTCATGGCAAGTCCGAGAGAATCATATAATTCTTTTAACTTGCTTTCTTCCATATCTTTGAATCCGTCAAAGATTTTTACATCTGCCGGCTCATCAAATACGGTAACTAATGTCTCCGGCTTTTCGCCCTGTGCTTCTCTGGAATCTACAGGGTTGATGCAGTGTTCTTTGATTGCTTCAAATTCTTCATCTGATAAGCTGCCTTCTCCTCCATGGATCACATAAGTTGTCGCGGTACGGATGACCGGCTGCTCGTCTTCTTTGATGAACTGAATACACTGAACAGCGGAATCCGCTCTCTGGTCAAACTGTCCCGGAAGGAATTCTACAGAAAAGATTCTGCTTCCTTCTTCTGCCGGAAATTCTTCTTTATATAATGTATCTACAGGTGGTTCAGAAAAGATGCCATTACATGCTTTTTCAAATGTCTCATCGGATACATTTTCCACATCGTAGCGAATCAGTACACGAACACTGTCCACGTCTTTGATTCCAAGATAGCTGCGGATCTCAGTCTTAAGCTCCTTGGCCTGTACATCAAATCCTGATTTTTTCTCCACGTACACTCTTTTTACATTGCTCATAAGTAATCCTCCATAAATGAATTTTTACACATTTTCTATTGTTAGTATAACACAACAATCATTATTTAATACAATTAATATATCTAAACACTTTTATAATCTGTACTTATTAATCCTTTATCATTTTCATTCCCGTCAATCCATTTTTACAGATTTACGATTCCTCTGGCTTTTTATAATATTTTTTAATAACGAACAATACGATCCATATCACTACCAGCACCGCTCCAAATACCTCACTGATACGGATCACCATATCAGAAAAGAATCCTTCCGGCAGCATCCGGATCATATAATCAGTCTCCGGATTGAATATCCATAGATTATTGGTAAAAAACAGTTTATGAAAAATCGTAAAACACGTCGTAAAATCTATACTGAAAGCAATGCCAAGCAGTACACCTATGACCAGCCATACACCAAGTGCGATCGAATATGCCCTGCAAAAAAGTCTCTTCCAGTCTTTTTCCCGCTTTTTAAACATCGTCAGTATGGCTGCAGCTACAATCAGGCAAACTCCCCCGACCTTAATACCTCCCAGGAATAGATTCCTGACATCTCGCATATGCATCCGGTCTCTTTCATTGAAGAAATCCTGCTCTTTTCCTTCCACCGTTGTTACAACTGACAGCTTCTCTTCTTTTCCGATCAGATAGTTCATCATATGTTCTGTCACGTACATGACATGGTCGATGTTCATATCCAGATCTTCTGTCACTTCATATTTCTGGTATTCTTTTTTGTAAAATCTATAATGACTGTCTCCATATACTGCCGCCCAGATACTGAATGCAAGTGCTGCGATCACTGCACACATCATGGCCACAACCGATATGAGCGTTGTTAATTTCTTCAAGTTTTTTTCCTCCTGTTCTTCATTATTATAACACTTCTATTGTAAATACGGTTGTAATTTTCTTTCATTTCACTTATAATACAGTTAAGATTCATTAGGAGGACTTATCATGGATATTAACTATGAGTTATATAAAGTATTTTACTATGTAGCTTCCACCTTAAGCTTCTCGGAAGCTTCCAAGCAGTTGTTTATCTCTCAGTCGGCTGTCAGCCAGTCGATCAAGGCATTGGAGAAAAAGCTGGATCAGACCTTATTCATCCGAAGCACCAAGAAAGTACGTCTTACTACCGAAGGAGAGATTCTTCTGCGCCATATCGAACCGGCGATCAGCCTGATCAAGCGTGGGGAAAGCCAGCTTCTCGATGTCGGCGTACGCGGAGGACAGCTTCACATCGGAGCCAGTGATACGATCTGCCGTTATTTCCTGGTGCCTTATCTGGAACGCTTCCACCGGGAATTTCCGGGAGCGCATATCAAGGTTACGAATGCGACATCGATCCGCTGCGTAGAACTCCTGGAGACCGGGCAGGTGGATCTGATCGTTGTCAATTCACCGAATTCCTATCTCGGAAATGTTCCGAATGTGAAAAAGATCAAAGATTTCCAGGATGTGTTCATTGCCAATGAAGCATTTAAAGAATTAAAAGGAAAGAAGGTTTCTTTCAAAGAACTTCTGGACTACCCGATCCTTATGCTGGACAGAAAGAGTACAACCAGTGAATATCTGCACAACCTGTTTCTTCAGAATCAGCTGGATCTGGTTCCGGAGATCGAACTCAGCAGTAATGACCTTCTGATCGACCTTGCCCGCATCGGACTTGGAATCGCATTTATTCCGGATTTCTGTCTTTCCCAGACAGCCGATTCGGATTCTCTGTTCATTGTTGAGACGAAGGAATCGCTTCCGGAACGCGAACTTGTCATTGCGCATAACGAGAAGGTTCCGGTATCCAAAGCCGCACAGGAGTTTTTATCTTATTTTTAATATGTTTACAAACTCTTTTTCCTGCCAAAGTATCCCTGGAGAACTACCGGTGTCTGCTACTTTTATTTACTTTCGCATAAAATACCATGTGGCATATGTCCCTCATGGTATTTTTTTCTATCATATTGTTCTATAATATATTTTTCTATAAATAATATTTTTCTGATTCTGATTACCTCTTATCCATCTGTTCTTCCTTCCAGAACCCTGCTATCTTTTCTTCGATATTTTCACTGTTACAGATCTGGAAATCATTCCACTCCCTCGGAAACACCTCCTGGCACCGCCGGTCCATAAAACGTTCATCCAAAAGTGCAATCACCCCTCTGTCCTGATCAGTCCGGATGACTCGTCCTGCCGACTGTAGCACCTTATTCATGCCCGGATACAAATAAGCATAATCGAATCCATTCAGATTCTTCCGGTCAAAATAATACTTTAAAAGTTCCCGTTCCAGACACACCTGCGGAAGTCCTGTCCCGATGATCATTGCCCCGATCAGTTTATCTTCCGTCAGATCAATTCCTTCTGAAAAAATACCACCCATCACACAGAAGCCGATCAGGCTGTGTGCTCTTTCCTGTTCGAATTTTTTCAGGAATTCTTCCCGTTCCTGCTCCGTCATATATTGGGACTGTACTGCAACTTCAATCTGTTCCTGCGGCAGTTCCATGAATGCTTCCCACACTTCTTCCAGAAATCGGTAAGACGGGAAAAAGGCAAGATAATTTCCTGTTCTTCCTTTTATCACACGCATCATATATTCTGCATACTTACGGTACATCTCCGGTCCGCGTCTGGTATACTTCGTGCTGACATCATTTCCCAGAAGCAGTAATCTTTTGCTTTGTTCAAATGGAGATTCTGCATAGATCGCATAATCATCCTTTTCCGCAGATAACAGTTTCTTATAATAATTGATTGGAAGAAATGTTGCCGAAAATAATATCGTACTATTTCCTTTTCCCATATATTCCTGCAGGCATCCCGCCGGATTGACACAGAACAGATGCAGGTAAAACTTTCCTTCTTCACTTAGTTCTGAATAAATCAGATAATTTTCATCCAGCCGGTCATGAATATATATGAAATTACGGATACCAAAGTAAAACTCCAGTACCCCTTTCCGTATTACTTCATCTTTACAGTCTTCTATAAACTCTTCCAGCTTTGTCATCAAAGACAATAGCTTAATATACACATGTGACACACTATTCAGTATCTGGCAGCCGTCACATTCTCTTTTTAACTCCAGAAGCTGCTTATTGCAGCTCTCCAACGCCGAGACAAGTTTCGGTTCTCCGTATTTTACCAGCTTTTTGATTTTCAGAAAATCTTCCTTGCAAATACTGGTGCTGTACATGGTTCTCCCACGTTCGACCAGATTGTGTGCCTCATCGATCAGAAACAGATATTCTCCTTTGACACCGTCTCCGAAAAAGCGTTTCAGATGTGCATTCGGATCAAAGACGTAATTATAATCACATATAACCGCATCTACCCACTGCGATACATCCAGTGCCATTTCAAACGGACACACATTCCATTTTCTTGCCTGTTCTTCCAGCACTTCCCGGCTCATCTCATCTGTCGATGTGAGCAGTTCATAAACAGCAGCATTTACACGGTCAAAATGTCCTTTGGCATATGGACATGCATCCGGATTACAGATAGTTTCCTCACAGAAACAGATCTTTTCTTTTGCCGTCAATGTGATGACTTTCATCTTCAGATCCTGCTTCCTCAGGATCTCGAATGCCTGACTTGCCACCGTTCTGGTGATCGTCTTCGCCGTCAGATAAAAGATCTTTTCTCCCAGTTCTTCCCCGACTGCTTTCACCGCCGGAAATACGGCCGCCATTGTCTTGCCGACTCCGGTCGGTGCCTGGATAAATAATTTCTTTTTTCTCAAAATTGTCCTGTATACCGACGCAACCAGTTTCTTCTGTCCGTCTCTATATTCGAATGGGAATTCCACTGTTTTGATTGAAGCATTTCTCTTTGCTCTCCATTCCATCTGGTATCTTGCCCATTTTTCATATTCTGATACAAGTTCTTCGAACCATTTCTTAAGTTCTGCCCGGGTATATACCTCCTGGAATCTCCGGATTTCTTCGGTATCTAAATTACAATACGTCATCTGTACTCCGATTTCTTCCAGATTTTTCTGTTCTGCATAGATATAGGCATAGCATTTTGCCTGAGCCAGATGTAAAAGCTGCGGTTCTTTCAGACGTTTCAAATCCTTAAATACTCCTTTGATCTCGTCGATCACCACACGCTTCGGAAGTTCTATGATCCCGTCCGCTCTTCCTTCTACACTCAGGATAAATCCATCGCACGCTATCTGATACTTTAACGGGACCTCTGCACGGTACTCTGCCCCCTGCTGTCTCTGGATTTTCCGGTGTATCCGGCCGCCCTGCTGCATAGCCTCCTTATCTGCCCCGCCGGTCCGGTTGTCAATGTCTCCATGTCTCAATATAAATTCCACCAGATTCCGCACCGAAATGCGGATACACGGTTGTTCCAAATTCATGATCTGCTCTCCCCCAATCGTTCTTCATACATCGGTCGAACCGCTCCCGTCATCCCTGCGATCACATCGATCACCGTCATGATATCTCCGCTCCGGTTCTTCTGATAAGCATGGTAGCTTCCCTGAATGCAAAAACTCAACATCACGTTCATCGCCGTATCTTCTTCAAACTCCGGATATTTTTCAAAAATCATCTGCTTGATACTCCGCTCAATACTGTCCGCGAAATGATTTGCCTGACTACCGGAAAATAATATTGCCGTCAGAGAATTCTGAGATATATAGGCCATCAGAAGTTCCCTTGCGAATTCTGCCGGATGCTCCATAAGATATTCCGGATGCTGAATACTGTTCGCAATCGACTGTACCACTTCTTCTTCCATCGCATCTGACAGATCGTAGATATCTTTATAATGTGCATAAAAGGTAGACTTATTGATCCTTGCACTTTCACATAATTCTTTTACTGTTATCTTTTCCAGAGGTTTTCTGGAACGCAGTTCGATAAATGCATTCTTGATTCCCCGCTCTGTTTTCTCAATCCTAAGATCCATTTCATTTTCTCACTTTCCCGACACTTTTTCCCATTCGTCGGTTATCCACCCATTCGTCGGTTTTGTCGGTGGATACCTTCTCGCATTTCTCTTATAATATGATTATAGATCAAAAAAGCAACTACTGTCCATTATCTTTTCGGCAGTTAATTATTTACGTTGCATTTTTACGGAGGTTAATATGGATTTTTACGGATTTTACACAGGAAAAATATTCGACGCCTATGAATTTCTCGGCGCACACCCGGACAAAGACGGAACCACATTCCGTACCTTTGCACCTGCTGCATCACGCATTACAGTCATTGGGGAATTTAACGACTGGCAGGAATGGGAACTTAATAAAACTTATGACGGAAATTTCTGGGAATGTTATGCCAAAGGTGCAAAGCCGGGCATGATGTACAAGTACCGCATCTACAGACAGGACGGAAACTGCGTAGAGCACTGCGATCCTTACGGCTTCGGCATGGAACTCCGTCCGAACTTCGCGTCTATCATCCGCGACCTGTCCCATTACAAATTCAAAGACAGCAAATGGATGCAGAAGCGTTCAGTATGCAAGGACAAACCACTCAATATCTACGAACTGCATTTCGGCTCATTTAAGAAGCCTTCTGAAAAGGCAGACGACTGGTACACTTATGTAGAAATGATCGACATCCTGATCCCTTATCTTAAGGAAAATGATTATAACTATATCGAGATCATGCCGCTCAGCGAACACCCGTGTGACGAATCCTGGGGATATCAGAATACTGGATTCTTCAGCCCGACATCACGCTATGGAACTGCCGAAGAACTGATGAAATTCATTGATGCCTGCCACAAGAACGACATCGGTGTGATCATGGATTTCGTGCCGGTACATTTTGCCGTTGATCATTATGCACTGGCCGATTATGACGGAACTTCACTTTATGAATATCCACATCAGGATGTTGGCGTCAGCGAATGGGGAAGCTGCAACTTCATGCATTCCAGAGGCGAGGTCCGAAGCTTCCTGCAGTCTGCTGCGAACTACTGGTTAAGCGTATATCATGTGGACGGAATCCGTATGGATGCAATCAGCCGTATCATTTACTGGCAGGGTGAACCGGCAAGAGGTGTCAACAATAATGCAGTAGACTTTATTCGTGAAATGAACCGCGGATTAAAAACACTGCACCCGACAGCTATGCTCTCTGCCGAGGATTCTACTTCTTTCGAAGGCGTAACAAAACCTGCTGATCAGGGCGGACTTGGATTCGATTACAAATGGGATATGGGCTGGATGAACGATACACTTGACTACTTCCGCACCGCACCGGAATACAGAAGCCGCGATTATCACAAGCTTACGTTCTCCATGATGTACTATTATAACGATGTTTTCCTTCTTCCGCTTTCACATGACGAGGTGGTTCACGGAAAGGCAACCATCGCCCAGAAAATGCATGGAGAATACGAAGAGAAATTCCCACAGGCACGTGCCTTCTATATGTACATGTATGCACATCCTGGAAAGAAATTAAACTTCATGGGGAATGAGATCGGACAACTCCGTGAATGGGATGAAAAACGTGAACAGGACTGGGATATCCTGAAGTATCCAATTCACGATGCATTCCATCACTTCATGCAGAAACTGAATCATCTGTATATGACAACTCCGGCTCTTTCTGCAAAAGACTATGAAAACGCCGGTTTCCATTGGCTGGACTGTCATCAGGAAGAACGCTGTATCTATGCTTTTGAAAGAACGGATGGCAAAGAACGTATTGCCGCTGTCTTTAATTTCTCGGATGAGGATCAGAAAGGCTATGAACTTCCGGTGGAAGATGCGAAAGAACTGGAAGTGATTCTGGCTAGTGATGATGTAACATTTGGAGGAAGTAAGAAGTATACGAAGAAGAAAGTGAAGGTTACGGATGGGAAGGCTGTGCTGGATCTTTCGGCTTATTCGGCGGTGTATTATTCGATTGCTGTTTAATGCATTAAGCGACGGCTGCCCGGACCGGAATAAAAGTTAGAAATCCTTTATTCCGGTCCGCGTAACCGGTCTGATGAACTAAATAGCAATTTACTTCTTCTTCCTCGGCACCACATGCACCGCACCGCCCTCGAGTTCCTCGAGTGCCTCTCCGATTCCCTCATTATATGTCGGATGTGACCGCATTCCTTTCAGCATCTGCTTTACAGTCAGTCCATTCGTGATTGCTGTCACGAATTCTCCGATCATATCGGTCGCTCTGGCACACATCATCTGTGCTCCCAGGATCTTGCCGGTTGCTTCGTCTGCTACAACTTTGATGAAGCCCCGTTCTTCCTGCGTAATGA
>OBAR01001871.1_pt1 | contig 16471 bp, 13 predicted proteins | sample 1517911 | NCBI WGS metagenome assembly OBAR01 (sample SAMN04571709, study PRJEB22368) | human gut metagenome | biome: human gut; material: stool | host: Homo sapiens | place: Luxembourg | collected 2012-10-26
GCACCGATTCGGAACTAATTCACAAAATTTGCAACGTGGTTTACCGAATGCTTACACTAGAACTGGTTGATGAAAAACAAAAGCAGCGTGAGCGTTATCAGGATAAAAAGGATGCGAACTCGGCAAGTAAGGAGGCCGTAGAAGAGGTTATCTTATCTAATTATGACGAGATAATGGACTGTGCGGACAAACGGATGGATTATTTTCAGAAGGCTCTGAAAGGTTGGAGAGAGGCATTGGATAGGGAGGCTGAATGGACCGATAAGGTCGGCTTTTTCAGTGATGCTTCCGACCTAAGTAGACGATTTGCTTATGCGAATTATGAATTTAAGAAGCTATCTAACTCCCAAGCTGGTTCCCAAGCTAACAATCAAGATTATAACGAAGAATCTCGTACAAAACTTTATAATGAGATTTGTACGCTTTATGATGCTTCTTTGGAAAAAGAGAAAAAAGAACTGGAAGGTATTGAGGATAAATATCAAACCTCGATAGAGGGTCGCAAGAAAGAGGAAGCGTTGGTAAAACTACTGGGAAAATACCGGTTTCAGCTTGTCGCTACCTTGAAGGATTCATACAATAGAGCGGTAAAAGCTGTGAAACAGCATCAGGAGAAATTGCAGCAGATAGAGAGAGAACAGGATATGAATATCTTTTCAGCGATTAGTGGAGATGATTATGGACGGTTTTTGTCTTGTTTCTCTCAGGGGGTCGATTTAAGCATTTGCAATAATGGGGGATTCTCACCGCTTACTTGGGCTGTACGTTCCGGCAATAATGAGATGGTCAAATTCTTTATTACACATGATGCAGACCTGTCCATGAAAGACAAGAGAGGCTATAATGCGCTGGAAACAGCTGTCATGTGTCATTATCAAGACATCTGTGAGATGCTTATAGAGGCAGACCGGTCTTTGGTTTATGAGTCTCAGCCATTAGTCAAATTGGCAGGTATGAACACGTTTACGAAGTGGATTGCACAATATCAATAACAGATACGATTATGAAAGTTACGATTGATAATTATCAGCAGATTTTTAGCTCATTGGACAATGACTTGTCTGCGTTGGAAGTCGGTATTGGCGATGTCTTGAAGAAACCAATCAAGGAACTGAAAGATAAAATTCTTGAGGTCCGTCAAGGTGCTGACCTGGTGAAAAGTGAGAATGGAATCTTGAAAATCGGAGTCGTGGGTCAGGTAAAAGCCGGCAAGTCTTCGTTTTTGAATTCTCTCTTTTTCGATGGGGAAAATGTACTCCCCCGGGCTTCGACTCCTATGACTGCTGGTCTTACTGTCCTGCAATATGGCGATGAAAATCAGTTTGAGGTAGAGTATTATAATTCTTCTGAATGGCATTCTTTTGAAGACAGGGCAAAGGAATATGATGACATCCTGAAGGCTGAGAAGGAACAGAATCCTTCTGTGACGGAGGAGGATATTCGTCGTTCAGGATTGTTGGATGATACGCTGATTGCAGCAAAAGATTTAGTATCGTCCTGCAGCAGGATGGCGCATGGTAAGATTCAAGAACAATCGAAAATAGAGGCTCGTTCCTTTTCCAATATCACCGATCTTCAAGACATTCTGGAAGATTATGTGGGTGCGACAGGAACATACACCCCCATTGTGAAGTGCTTGACCATAAGACTGAAGGATGAACGTCTGGTCGGTGTACAGATTGTGGATACCCCGGGAGTGAATGACCCTGTTGTTTCCCGTGAGGTGAGAACGCGTGACTTTTTGAGGGGATGTCATGGCGTCTTCTTCCTGAGTTACTCCGGGCGTTTCTTTGATAGTACGGATGTCACTTTCCTTTCAGAACGAATCGGTTCACAAGGTATCGGGACTGTCGTATTGATCGGCAGTAAGTTTGATTCTGTCTTACAAGATGTCGGAATGAAGTTTGGGGATGATTTGGGAGGTGCGATTGAGTATTGCCAGCGTTCTTTGAAGAAGCAATTCAGGAACAATATGGCTACGTCCAATTACACAGGAGATGATCCGATCATTGATTTTAGTTCCGGTATCGGATTTTCAATAGCCCAAAAGGATGAAAAGCGTTGGGATGAAATCGAGGCTCATGTTGTGAAGCAGATGAAGTATTTTTATCCCAGTTTCTTTAGCTCTTCTAAAGAAATCAAGGAGATCTTTATGAATCTTTCTCAAATTGAGGATATTCGTGCGAAGTATGTGGAAGGTTCGTTTAAGGGAAATAAAGAGCAGATTATTCAAAACAAGGTCAATGCTTATTTCAATAACACAAATGCCGAGCTTCATAAGATTCTGTCTGAGAAAAAAGAACGGTTGGAAAACCGGATGAATCAGTTGAAACAGAGTGATATCAATGGAGCAAAAGAACGGAAGAGGATTTTGGATGAAGTTTGTAATGGGATAGAAATGAGTCTGAAATCAATCCGGAATCGGGCAAATGAGATTGCTGACCAGTATGTAAAGGAATGCCTCAATAACTTTACCCTGAGTAATATTGGAAAAGTGAGCATGAGTCATGTGAGTGACAATGTCACATGCAAAGGGAGACTTTGGGGAAGTCGAACGATTCAGGTGGAATATGATGCGGTTGATATTGTGGGTACGATTGACAACGTTCGTAATGCGGTGGATAAGCAACTGGACAAGCTTAAATCTGAATGGAAGAGTAGAAGTGACGAGCTGAAAGAACGTATAAAAAAAGGTATAGGCGAGGCTATTACTGAGGTGGAGACGAAGGATAAGGAAGGCTATTTGGATGGACGCGAACTGAGCTACATTCTGGAGGAGACTCTTGATGCCATGAGTAATAAGTTGACTCTTGATATCCGTGCCATAAAGAAAGGATACGAGGCGTTGCCGTCCTTGTTACAAGGAGGAGAGCGTATACCGAAGAAATATGATTGCAAAGAAGCTGAGGCGAAAGTTGCTGTGCAAAGGGAAGCCGCTTATGCTAAAGAACGGGTTGTCACTAAAATCAGGCAATTCCTGTCGACAATGTCGGAAACTTCGGTTCCACAGGAGCTGAGAAATGCGCGTGAGAGTACATTGGCGGTATTATCCACCAAAAAGGACGAATTTATGAATTCTGTGAGAAAAAAGACAGAACAGCTTAGATGCGAGTTGGAGCAGCAGTTAATGAATAAGGAACAGGAGCTGCAAATGATGGAAAAAGTAATAAACGGATTAGTAAAGATTGCAGAAAAGTTATGAACAAGGAATTAATTAAATCTTATATGGAAGCCCTGACTTCTAAAAGGAATGAGTTGCAATCCATGGTGAAATCACGGATTGGCCAGATTGCTTATCCGCAACAGGCGTCGGAACTTGTGCCTGAAAAGCCAAAATCATCTGCCGCATATCCATCTTGTATTGGAGTGGGGGCGTTGCTGCTGATTCTTGGTTTGGCAACCAAGTCCAATGTCGTAGCTGTCGGAGGAGGATTGGTCGCAGCTGTTGGGATATACGGCATGAGTAAAGGCAAAGGCGCCAGAAAGATGGAAAGTGAACAGATAGACTATGCAATGTTCACCGGAAAGTTGAATGCCCAACTGGGAGAGATTCATGCGCTTGCCGTTAATTCCTGGGATGAGTTCTCAATGGCGCAGGGCACGGAGCTGAAGCGTGCCATCCAGACTTCATCCTTGACGGAATCTGAAAAAGATAAAATGATGGATTTGGCTATCCGTCGTTCAGTGATTCAATTTTCAATGATGGATGTGCTGTCTGCTTTGAACCAGATTGAGAAAGAGCATAACATTCAATCGTATAAGGATTATTGTGCTCAGTTTGAAAATCAATATGTGGGTGCCATCGAGCAGGCTTACCAGGAGCAGCTGAAACGTTATCAGGCAATGTATGACATTTGTGGGTAATTTTCTTCTCCTATGCCCCCCTTTAGCACACCTCACCCCTAACTTCGCAGCAAACAAAACACATTTAATCCATACCCCATGGACAAACAAAAGATTTATCAGAAGATTCGCGACATCGCCCATCGGCTGGAGCAGAACGGAGGAACCTATACACGGGCGGACCTCGCCTTCGACCTCCAGGAAATGGGCATCTCCAAAGACGGGTTCGAAGTCGGCATGCTCGTCTGGGAAGCATACAGGCACTTCCGCGATGACAAGGCCATCCGACAAGCCTTCTACGATAACGACGGGAAACGGGGGCTGGTCGACGAGTATGGAGTGGAACACCTGGTCGAGACACAGGACGACGCACTCTTCCCCTACCTGCACAAGCAGCTCGACGGAGGAAACGATGCCCTGCGCGCACTCGAACAGCGCGTCACCCAAGCCATGAACGTGCAGATTGCCGGCGGAGGAAGCCTCCTCAACACCGTGGTGGGAACACAGGGCGTGGTCAAGGTGCGCAACGAAGCCACCGCCGTGTTCAACGGATACACGCAGATGGTCGCCGGATATGACGATGCCAAACAGCACATCAAGACCCTCATGGCGGACTTCGTGCGGCTCCGCACCTACATCTGCGACATCTACCGCGAGTACGCCCTCACGCTGACCGACACCTTCGGCGACTCCGTCAAGACGGTAGCCCCCGAACTCTTCGACTTCGACTCCGTCCAGTGGCTCGACCTGCGCGACATGCTGCAACGCGTGCAGCTCGACTACGACAAGGTGACCGAACGCTGTGCACTCCTCATGAGCGACATCTCCGACAGCTTCCAGGAGTCCGTGCGGCGCGCGGGCGCATCCTACCGCAGCGGAGGCAGCAAGCAGGCTGGACTCGTGCTGGCTGCCCTCAACATGGTGTCGCACTACACCGACGCCGCACAGAAGACTGCCGCCCTCCAGCAGGAACTGCTCACACTGAAGAACAGCGTCAAGCGCGACGTCACACTCGTCAAGGGAGACCTCAGCCGTCTGTGGGTCATCCACCGGACGCTCGACGAACTGTATATCCCCCAGGCGGAAGCCTTCAGCCGGTTCAGCCGTCAGGTGCTCTCACGCGAATGGCAGCAGCTGACCGACGCACTCTATGCCGACGCCGACGTCCGGAAGCTGAAGGACAGCCGCGACGCCCTGCTGGCAGAGTGCAAAGCGCTGGAGAAGGACGTCAGCGACGCCGAACTGAACATCAGTTACTATACCTCCCACCTCGGGGAGTGCCGTGCGCTGCTCGACAGTCTGCGTCCGCAATACAACCAGGCGAAGGCAAGCAAGCCGCAGAAACCCTTCTTCCTCGCCAACCTGTTCACCCTTGGAGGGGCATCGCGCAGCTACAACCGCAGCCTCTATGAGTGGAACCAGGCTTGCAGCCCTGTCGTCTCCCGCTTCGAGGAGCTGCAGCTCGACGTCAAGGTCGACGGCGACGAACTGAACCGCCAGCAGGCGGAACACCGGGAGAACAGCCGTCAGCTCGAGGAGGTACGCCGCCAGCTCCACACGCTGAACCGCCGGCTGATGGACACCATCCGTGTCACGCCGGAGCTGCGCGTGAAGATGCTCGCCCACCTCGAGGACATCGTCCGGCTGCTGCGCCTGGCACGCTCCATCGCCAACAGCAGGCTGGATGAGAAGCTCACGCGCACCGTCACCGTCCGCGAGCAGGACACCGCGCTGCCGCCCGACCTCCAGCAGGGCATCCGCCTCTTTGCCGACACCGTCCGCGAACAGGTCAACCTGGGGACGGACACCATGCGTCAGCTCGTCAGTGAAGACGGTGCCGAGGAAGCACGCCCCACGGACGAGGACCTCGTGCAACTGACCGACGCCGGCAACGAAGCCGTCCGCAACACCGTCTCCCTGCTCGAGGAGTGGGGACGCCTGCAGGCAATGAAGGCATCGAGCGCACTCGCCCACCGCGAGTATGACCGCGAACTGGAACGCCTGCAGACGGAGTTCCGCGCACGCCTTGCCAACATCGACGACCGCAGCGCCGTGCTGCGCGAGAGCCTGCGGCGCATCAACACCGCCCAAAGCCCCGACGAGCTGAAGGCGGCACTGCTGTCGCTCGCCGGGGGAGACCTGAAGTTCACCGACGACGACTGGGAACAATTCTTGAAAGGAACTAAAACCATAGAGCTATGAGCGAAATGCAAAGCAACCGCCGCCGGCAGGCCCAGCAGGAACTGGGACTCGTCGACGAGAAAGAACAGGCGCAGGATGCACGCGCCATGCAGGCAGAACAGGAGCGCATCCGGCGCAAGGAGGAACGGCGGATGGACATCGAGCTGTCGACCTCCTATCAGATGACACAGACCATCGCCCGTTGGATGGACAAGTACTTCCTCGACCCGCTGATTGGATTGATTCCCGGCTTGGGCGATGCCCTCTCGTCGTTGCTGGTCTTCCCGTTCATCTACGTGGCTGCCGTCAAGGTACGTTCGCTGCCCCTGACGCTGGCGGTCATCTTCAACGTCCTGCGCGACATGGCAATCGGTCTGATACCGTTCTGGGTCGGCAACATCCTCGATTTCTTCAACCGCGCCTACCTGCAGAACTGCCGCTTGATTGTCGGCTTCGTGGAGGACGACCGCGAGATTATCCGTGAGGTCAATCGGAAAGCCTTCTGGATGGGAGTGGGCATCGTCGTGTGCTGCATCCTCATCTATTGGTTGATATCCATTGCCATTGCGGCGACCGCCTGGATCTTCAACTTCATCAGCAGCTTGTTCAGCTGACGGACGCGCCCACGCGCAGACAGAACCCCATGTATAAACCTTATAAAACAATAAAACATCATGTCAAGAGTATTTCAAGTAATCCCCAAGCGCATCAAGCGCGTCAACGGGACCGTGCTCACCCCCGAAATGGTGGTGACCGTCACCACGCAGACCCACACCTCGTCGCCCTTCAACAACGGAGCGAAGGAAGTGCAGGAAGCCTATATGCGGCTCTATAACTTCGACTACAAGAAGGCGGGCTGCTCTGTGAACGATTTTGAATTCAGAAAATTGGACTGACCTCCGATGAACTACACTGCGCTTGAAGACCGCCTGTTCGAGGAATGGAAGACACGTTCCCGTCAGTGCGGCGACGGCGAAGAGATTGCCCCCGACGGACTGCTCTATCGGGGGCTTTTCTCTTATGCCGACGGATATTGGACCCGGCGTCCGGGTGACGAATGCCGACGCTGGGAACAGGCTCCCCGTCGGGTGCTCATCCTGACGAAGGACCTCAATGACACCGAGGCATGGGACATCCGTTGCGAGACCGGCAGGCGAAACTTCTCCGGACCCGCCGACGCGACCGTCTCCGCGCCCTTCTACAAGAACCTCATGCGCTGGGTCTACGGACTGCTGACGGTGGACCGCCACGGCAACACCCGTCCGTTTGACGAAGCCGACCGCCCGGACACCTTCCGTCCGTTTTACGACGAGGCACCCGTCGCACGCGTCAACTGCAAGAAGCAGCCCGGCGGCAGTCAGCTGACGAACAGCGCCCTGCAAGCCTTCCTCACCCGCTACGCCGACCTGCTGGAGCGTCAGATACGCCTCTACGACGCCGACATCCTGCTGTGCTGCGGCGGCAGTGACCTGATAAAGGATTTCGTGCAGGCGCACTACCTGCCCGACCTGTGCCGGATGAGCGACTGGATGTGGTACTCCCCGTCCGTCCGCAAGCTGGTCGTCAACAGTTGGCACCCCAGTTACCGCGGCGACACCCACGAGGGGATGTACAACGCGATGATGCAGCACTACAGCGAGTTCCTGCACGCCTTCCCCGGCTTCTTCCCCGGGCGTTGAGGCAGTCAGTCGTTTTTTTTTTCAACGGAAGTCGCCTGCGCGCCCCCAGAATCGCGTTCCTCAGCCTTCCATCCCTGCTGCGAGGACCTGGAAACGCCGTTTCCGGGGGCACACTGTTTTGCGGAAGTCTGGAAACGCCGTATCCAGGACCAAACTATTTTGTGTGAAGCAGGAAATGCCGTATCCAGGCTCAAAATGTTTTGCGGGAAGCAGGAAATGTCGTATCCAGGCTCAAAATGTTTCGAAAGGTTAAGGAAATATCGTATCCGGGACCAAAATGTTTCGAAAGGTTAAGGAAATATCGTATCCAGGACCAAGATATTTCAAAAGGTTAAGGAAATGTCGTATCTAGGACCAAAACATTTTGAAAGGTTAAAGAAACGTCGTATCCAGGCTCAAAATGTTTTGCGGGACGGAAGAAACGTCGTATCCGGACTTCCGACAGACAAAAAGAAGGTGTTGCCGGACGACGCGGGATGCTTTTCTTCTCATTTTATCTCATTTTCTTTCATCCATTGCCACGATTTGGCATAGATGCGCCTCATCTTTGCATCGTGATTCAGAGAAAAGAAACAAAAAACGTTACGAAGATGAGACCAAGCATCAAAAGACAAGACACCCCGGAACAGAAACCGGTCATCGCGGAACCCAAGAGGCTGAACCTCCTGAACGCCATCGAACAGATTGTGGAACTCTCGGAAGACTCCGGTCTGAACGAACAGTTCTTCACCGACGCGGCGCGTTACATCCGTTACGTCGCCAAAAAGATGCACCTGACACCCATTCAGGCGGTACTCTTTGCTATCTTTGTCGACAACAGCGACGACAACAACATCCACCTGAGCGACTTCGCCCGCCACTTCCGTTGCCGCACCGTGCGCATCATCCGCTACATGAGCGACGTCGATGAGCTGGAGCGACGCAAGCTGGTGGTCTGCTGCCGCGAACGGCGCGAGAAGTCCTACCGTGTCCCGATGTACGTCGTCGAGGCGCTCAAGGAGAACCGTTGCTACGAGCCGAAGCCGCTGGGCAACCTGACGTGCGACGCCTTGTTCGACGAGCTGGACGACCTCTTCGAACAACGTTCGGACAACGAGCTGACCTACGAGGCATTCGTCGAGGAGGTGCACCGCCTGTTCGACGCCAACCCGCAGCTGCACTTCGTCCGTCGGATGGACTCCTACGGACTCCGGGAGTGGGACTGGGTGCTGCTGCTCCTCTTCTGCCACGAGCTGGTCAACCGCAACGACGACATCATCTGTTCGCGCGACTACGAGAGTCTGTACGGCGGCAAGTCCATCTTCCGCATGCAGGAGCGTTCGCTGGAACGTGGACACAACGACCTGATAAGGCGCAAGCTGGTGGAGTATGTCAACAACGACGGTTTCGCCGACCGCAGCAACTTCAAGCTCACCGCCGGCGCCATCAACGACCTGCTGGGCGAGGTGGGCATCTCCAGCCAGCAGGCGGCGTCCGGTAAAGACCTGCTGCGCTGCACCGACATCGTTCCCAGGCGGCTCTACTACGGCGAGCAGGAGGAGCGGCAAATCTCCCAGCTGACGTCGTTGCTGAGCCGCGAGCGCTTCGACGAGATACGCCAACGGCTGGCAGCCGACGGGATGCGGCAGGGTTTCGCCTGCCTCTTCTACGGGGCGCCGGGCACGGGCAAGACCGAGACCGCCTATCAGCTGGCACGTCTCACGGGGCGCGACATCATGGCGGTGAACTTCGCCGAGATGAAGAGCTGCTGGGTGGGCGAGAGCGAGAAGAACGTCAAGGCGCTCTTCGACCGTTACCGCGCCCTGGTCAAGGACTCCGAGGTCACGCCCATCCTGCTCTTCAACGAGGCGGACGCCCTCATCGGCAAGCGTCAGGAGGGAGCCGAGCGTGCCGTCGACAAGATGGAGAACACCATCCAGAACATCATCCTCCAGGAGATGGAGTCGCTCGACGGCATCCTCATCGCCACGACGAACCTGACGCAGAACCTCGACAAGGCGTTCGAGCGTCGCTTCCTCTACAAGGTGGAGTTCGCCCGTCCGTCGCTCCGTGCCAAGAAGGCCATCTGGCGGACGTTGTTGCCCGACCTGACGGCGGACGAGGCGGGCGAGCTGGCTGCGTGCTACGACTTCACGGGCGGACAAATCGAGAACATCGCCCGCAAGCACACGGTCGAGAAAATCCTGAGCGGCAAGGAGCACGTTTCACTCGACACGCTGAAGCAGTACTGCGACAGCGAGCTGATTGCCGCTCCCGACCGCCGACGGAAAATCGGATTCGGCGTCAATTGACAATTGACAATGGACAATTAAACAGAAAACGATATGGCAAAAGACTTGTTTAACCGTTACATCTGGCTCGTGGACACGATTTATCGGGCACGCCGGATTACTTTTGAGGAAATCAATGCACGGTGGGTGCGTACCGAGATGAGTGGGGGAGAGGAAATCCCCCTGCGCACCTTCCACAATCACCGCAAGGCAATCGAGGAAATCTTCGACATCAACATCGGGTGCAGCAAGGGTGGGGGATACTACTATTTCATCGAGCATGCGGAGGACATGGAGCGGGGCGGCGTGCGTTCGTGGCTGCTCAACACCTTTGCGGTGAACAATCTCATCAACGAGAGCCACCACCTGAAGCGGCGCATCCTCTTCGAGCAGATTCCGTCGGGACAGCACTTCCTGACGCCGCTCATCGAGGCGATGCGCGACGGCGTGACGGTGGAGCTGACGTATCAGAGCTTCGGACGCGACGAGGCGAACACGTTCGAGGTGGAGCCTTACTGCGTGAAGGTGTTCCGCCAGCGGTGGTACCTGGTGGCACGCAGTCCCTACTATGACAAGGTGATGATTTACTCGCTCGACCGCATTCACGACCTGGAGGTGACGGGCCGCGCGTTTGACTACCCGAAGTCGTTCGACCCGGAGGAGTTCTTCCGCTTCAGCTTCGGCATCATCGTCGACGAGGACTATGATGTGGAGTCGGTGCGCCTGAAGGTGTACGGCACGAAGTGCAAGTATCTGCGTGCCCTCCCGTTGCACGACACACAGGTCGAGGTGGAGCGGGGCGAAGGCTATGCGGTGTTCAGCTACCTGCTGCGCCCGACGTATGACTTCGTGCAGGAGCTGCTCTCCCACGGCGACGAGGTGGAAGTCCTGTCTCCCGACTGGCTGCGCGCGGCGATGCGCGAGAAGGTACAGGCGATGCTGGCACACTATGCCGATGGGGAAGGAGGCGCGCGATGAAGGACTTTGCAGCCATCGACTTCGAGACGGCAAACCGCGAGCCGACGAGCGTCTGCAGCGTGGGCATCGTGGTGGTGCGCGGCGGCATCGTCACCGAGAAGCTCTACCGCCTCATCCGTCCCTACCCGGACACCTACGAGTACTGGAACATCCGCGTCCACGGCATCCGTTGGGCGGACACCGCCGGGGCGCCTGCGTTTCCAGCCGTCTGGGCGGAGCTTGCGCCCCACATCGAGGGACTTCCGCTGGTGGCGCACAACAGTCCGTTTGACGAGGGCTGCCTGCGTGCGGCATTCCGCCACTACGGCATGGCATATCCCGGCTACACGTTCCATTGCACCTGCCGTGCCTCCCGCCGCGTGTTCGGCAAGAGTCTGCCCAACCACCAGTTGCAGACGGTCGCCGCCCGTTGCGGTTTCGACCTGACGCAGCACCATCATGCCCTTGCCGACGCCGAGGCGTGTGCCTGGATTGCGCGGGAGATATTGTGAGGGGATGAGGCGGCGTCAGTTCACCTGCACGCAGTCGAAGTATTCCCTGAAGAGCCTTTCCGCCCGTTCGAGCTGTTCCGTTGTGTTTTCACGGACGCCCTTCAGCCGGTATTCCTGTCCCAGGGCCTCATACTTGTGCACGCCCAGGGTGTGGTAGGGGAGGATTTCCACCTTTTGCAGCATCCGGTAGTCGCGGAAGTGCTCTCCCAGCTGTCGGATGTCCCCCTCCGCGTCGCTGTAGCCCGGCACGAGCACATAGCGCAACCAGAAGGGCTTGGCGTGCGCTTCGAGCCATGCGGCGGTGCGCAGGGTCTGCTCGTTGCCGCGTCCCGTGAGGTTCCGGTGCCGGCTGTTGTCAAACTCCTTCACGTCGAGCAGCACGAGGTCCACCAGGCTGAGGAGTTCCTCCACGGCGTCGTTCCACAGTCCGCCGTTGCTGTCGAGACAGATGTGTATGCCCTCCTCCTTCAGCCGTCGGCAGAGCGGAATCAGTGCCTTCGCCTGGAACGTCGGTTCCCCGCCGGAGAAGGTGATGCCTCCCCGCCGACCGAAGAACGCCTTCTGGCTGACAGCCATGCGGACGATTTCTTCCGCTTCCGTCGGTTTGCCCCCGTGGCTGTCGATGGTGTCCGGGTTGGCGCAGTAGAGGCACTTGAAGTTGCATCCCTGCAGGAAGACGACCAGGCGGAGTCCCGGTCCGTCGTAGGTGCCCATGCTCTCGTAGGAGTGGACGTTGAGTGCAGGTTGTGTTTGGTTGTTTTCCATTTGATACATGCGTATGAAAAAAGCAGAGGCACGGAGGCGACTTTGCCGTCGAACTCCTCCGTGCCTGTGCGGTTATGTGTGTCCGGATTTCTGTTCTCAGCCGATTACATGCGCTGGTGGAAGCTGCGTGAGATGACCTCCAGCTGATGTTCGCGGCTCAGCTTGATGAAGTTCACGGCATAGCCCGACACGCGGATGGTGAGTTGCGGGTATTTCTCGGGATGCTCCATGGCGTCCTCCAGCATCTCGCGGTTGAGCACGTTCACGTTCAGGTGGTGTGCGCCCTTGGTGAAGTAGCCGTCAATCATCGTCACGAGGTTCTCGATGCGTTCCTCGCGCGTCGGTCCGAGCGATTTCGGTACGATGGAGAATGTGTTGCTGACGCCGTCCTGCGCATCCCGGTAACGGAGTTTCGCCACGGAGCTGAGCGATGCCAAGGCGCCGTTCTTGTCCCGTCCGTGCATGGGGTTTGCACCCGGAGCGAAGGCGACACCCTTGGCGCGTCCGTCGGGGGTAGCACCGGTCTTCTTGCCATACATCACGTTCGAGGTGATGGTGAGGATGGAGAGTGTCGGACGTGCGTTCTTGTAGACGGGCAGCTTCTTGAGTTCCTCGTCGAAGAAGTAGACCAGGTCGACAGCCAGGTGGTCCACCCGGTCGTCGTCGTTGCCGAAGCAGGGGAACTCGCCGTCAATCTGGAAGCTCTCCGTCAGTCCGATTTCATTGCGTACGGCTTTCACCCGTGCATACTTGATGGCTGACAGCGAGTCGACGGCGATGGACATGCCCGCCACGCCGTATGCCAGGTTGATGCGCGGGTTGGTGTCGACGAACGCCATCTGTGCCTTCTCGTAGTAATATTTGTCGTGCATGTAGTGGATGATGTTCATCGCCTCGTTGTAGACGCGTGCAATCTCCTTGAGCACCTTCTTGTAGTTTGCCATGACCTCCTCGAACTTCAGCGTGTCGCTGGTCAGCACGGGAATGTCCTTGACCATCAGCGTGCCGGTGTTCTCGCAACGTCCGCCGTTGATGGCGAGCAGGAGGGCTTTCGCCAGGTTGCATCGTGCGCCGAAGAACTGGATGTGCCGTCCGATGTCCTGATACGACACGCAGCAGGCGATGCCGTAGTCGTCCGAGTGACGCACCTCACGCATCAGCTCGTCGTTTTCGTACTGGATGGACGAGGTGTCGACTGACACCTGTGCGCAGAAGTCCTTGAATCCCTCGGGCAGCTGCGGGCTCCAGAGCACGGTCATGTTCGGTTCAGGTGACGGGCCGAGGTTGTAGAGCGTCTGGAGGAAGCGGAAGGAAGTCTTCGTCACCTTCGTCCGTCCGTCGTTGAAGCGTCCGCCGATGGCTTCGGTCACCCAGGTCGGGTCTCCGGCGAAGATGTCGTTGTAGCTCTGCATGCGCAGGTGGCGCACCATGCGCAGCTTGATGATGAACTGGTCGATGAGCTCCTGTGCGAAGGTCTCGTCGATGAGTCCGTGCGCCAGGTCATACTCGATGTAGATGTCGAGGAAGGAGGACGTGTTGCCCAGCGACATGGCAGCTCCGTCCTGTTCCTTGACGGCAGCCAGGTAAGCCATGTAGACCCATTGCACCGCTTCCTGTGCGTTGTGTGCGGGGCGGCTCAGGTCCAGTCCGTAGTATTCGCCCATGACCTTCATGTCCTTGAGCGCCTTGATTTGTTCGGCAACCTCTTCGCGCAGGCGGATACGTTCCTCGGTCATGGGACCGGTGAGGTCGCGCAGGTCCTCCTGCTTGGCAGCAATCAGGTTGTCCAGTCCGTAGAGCGCCAGCCGTCGGTAGTCGCCGATGACCCGTCCGCGTGCATAGTTGTCGGGCAGTCCGGTGAGGAATCCCAGGGAGCGGAAGGAACGAATCTCCTCCGTATATACGTCGAACACGCCATCGTTGTGTGTCTTGCGATAGTGTGTGAAGATGTCTTTCACCTTCGGGTCTACTTCCACTCCATTTTCACGGCAAGCCTTCTCGACCACCTTGATGCCGCCGAAAGGCTTGATGGCACGCCGGAGCAGTTCGTCGGTCTGCAGTCCCACGATGAGTTCGTTCTCCCGGTCGATGTATCCAGCCTTGTGTGACGTGATGGTTGACACCGTGTTCGGATCGAGCGAGCGTACTCCCCCGTTGTTCCGTTCCTCTTCGAGTGCCTTGAGGCAGCACTCCCAGACTTTCCGGGTTCGTTCGGTGGGGCCTTGCAGGAAGGATGCGTCGCCTTCGTAAGGGGTAATGTTTCTGCTTACGAAATCAGTCACGTTGATCTCTTGCGTCCAGAGTCCGTCTTTGAAGTTTCTGTTCAATTCCATAAATCCGATAATCTTGTGAAAGTTGAATTAATAATAGTGCATAAACGGAGGTACGTATCCTCCTCCAAAATTTTGAGCCGCAAAGATAAGCTGTAAATTCCGTATGCGCGTCACAAACAGCCCTAATTTTATGCTGTAGAACATAAAATAGCAACATTTAGGTAGTCCGCATGTAGATTTAAAGTTGAAAAAGATGAAAAAGAGTCCCTGAATATTTGGAGCTCTGCCAACGAACCTTTACCTTTGCAGCGCTTTCGAAGGAAAGATGCCGGAGTGGTCGATCGGGCCGCACTCGAAATGCGGTGAACGGGCAACTGTTCCCAGGGTTCGAATCCCTGTCTTTCCGCTGATAATAAGCAGATTATAGGAATTAAGCGTAAAAACTTAGTTCCTATTTTTTTGTTTGCGGGAGCGGATTTGCCCCCTTGTTTTGATGGAATGTTTAGAAAATGTTTAGAGAAAATGGCAACCATTTGCCACACCAGAACAACGGAACAATTTCACACTAAGCGATGATGGAATCCATTGGGAGGAGATTGATGAAGACCTGAGTTTTGAAGGGTTCTTCATGAAAAAGCCAACTAATCCTTTGTACGAGGTGTTTATGGCGCATCCGGAGCTTAATGCTTCCGCCATTGCTCGCAGATTGGGAATATCACAAAGTCTGTTTGCCCAATACGTGAGTGGCACCAAGAAACCTTCCGCAGAACGAATGGAAGCTATATTTGAGACCATACGTTCTGTGGGTCGAGAATTATGCTCCATTTCTGTGGCTTGATGTATCAAATAAAATCTTATGTAAGCGCGATTCCACCCGGTTTCGCGCTTTTTTTGGTTCGCCCAGCACGAACATTCCAAAGTCCGATAGCTATACGGAAATGCCCTGAGTAAATCAAGCGGGTATAAGGTGGAAAGAGGATGTCCTTAACTGGGGAGGTCTCTTGGACGTGCGGAGAATGAATTTCCGAAGCACGGAGTAAAGCTTGCCATGATAAGTCAGCCGAGGTCATAGTACCCGATGATTTATCCACTCGTCTTGGGGAAGGGCTGAACCATTAGTCAATTGAGCAGTAATGAATGTCACTCCATGAAGGAAAGAATGCAGAAAATACCGATGTCAATCGATAGCCACCCTCAAAAGGATAGCACGGAATGCGAAAGCTATGAGGGGGTGCAGGCCTTCATGGACATGACTGAAAACGACCTCAAGGAAGTGCAATTTGAACTTGGAAACCTATTGGAGTTCATCCTCTCGCCAGAGAACCTTAACCGTGCATACCTGCAGGTTAAGCGCAATCTCCAACAAGCAGTCAGCCAAATCCTGAGCCCTATTTATGAACGGCAGTTCAGCAACACCAGCTTTGGCTTCCGCCCTCACCGTAGCTGCCACAAGGCATGTCGAATCGAAGCTTCACCTTAAAGTGAACCGGGACAAGACAGAGGTGTCATATGCAGGCAAGGTAAAGTATTTAGGCTATTCCTTCTATATGGTGAAAGGTAAATGCCGCCTGCGTCTACATCCTAAATCGGTTACGAAGATGCGGTCAAAGCTGAAAGTTCTGACCTCCTATTCGATTGTTTGTAAAGGCGGTATTATTCATTATAAAACTTTTGGCTCTGCATGGTCAGTGCTTTGCTTTGTCGTTTTGCATCTGAAGACGACGTTGTGCCTTTTCACGCTTCCGCTGTTCCTTGGCACGTTTCTTCTCCGCCCAACGTTCCTCAATCTCTTTGACCTCCCAGTCTTCTTTGAGGTCGCGAGGGTCTATGGAGACAAGGAAGCAACCTATTAGGAAAAATAGCCACCCCCACAAGAATACATACGGATTCGAGCTAAAAAGGAGGGCAAGGAAAGATACAACAGACAGAAAATAACGGAGCAGTAGAAAATCAGTGGGGATAACCATACAGCTTTGCGATTCTGAAGAGGA